>ERZ791911.475-NODE-475-length-28524-cov-20.621975_pt1 | contig 28524 bp, 23 predicted proteins | sample MGYA00510142_ERZ791911 | MGnify/ENA primary metagenome ERZ791911 (study PRJEB30046, sample SAMN00792056) | human gut metagenome | study: EMG produced TPA metagenomics assembly of the A metagenome-wide association study of gut microbiota in type 2... | reverse complement strand
AGCCTTGCGAGCAAGCTCGCGGCGACCCCATAACGACAGCACCACCCCCTACGGGTGTCAAGCCTGTCCCTGCCGAAAATCGCTTCGCGTAAAATTGCGCGGAGCGCATAAAATAAAGCGGCCGATTACTGCACCCCAGCCTTTCCAAACGGCTAATAGGCTCATACTATATTTCATACGGACATTTTTAAGGAGATGCTCCATTTTATGCACCTGCGGTGCAATTTTCATTTTATGCGCGTAAGCGCAATTTTATGCGAAGCAATTTTTGTTATGGGCAGGCTTAGACCCTGATAAGGGTGGTGCTGAAGTGATAGGGCAGCCTGCGAGCTTGCTCGCAAAGGCTGCCCTATCACTTCAGCACCATAGCTCCCCCAAGGAGCTAAAGCCTGAGCATGACCATTTTCCTTTAACTCTTCCGATATAATACCATTGGGGAGATTTTTGGTATGTCCTGCTGTCCACGTGAGACCTCTCCGAGGTCTTTCCACGCTGTCATCCTGCTACCCTAGGTCGCTCGGTGTCGGGAGGTCTCGCTACGCTTCGCCCTCCCGCCACCTCGACGACCTGGGGTCATTCAAAGTGTGACCCCTCCGGGGTCAGTGCTCATTCATGGTGCTACATCGATTGGGTCAGTGCCCATTCATGATGCAATATCGTTTGGGTCAGTGCTCATTCATGGTGTGACCCCTCTGGGGTCAGTGCTCTTTTTTGGGGGAAGCGTGGGATGGTGTATGAATCCATGCCATCTCTCATCATAAGGTTACTATAAATAGGTGTGAAGCATGACTGAAAAAGGAAAAAAGCATTACCTTTGTGGTATGGAAAGATAATATCGTTATGGACAACAACACAATTCTTGATAAGCGGGTGCTGCGCCAGCTTATCCGCGAGCGTAAGAAACAATATAGTCTGGAACAGCGGGAGGCGTGGAGCCGTGAAATCTGTGAGCAGCTCCTCCGCCATCCCCGTATGCAAGCCGCTGACATCGTGATGCTCTACTACTCCCTTCCCGACGAGGTCGACACCCATACCCTCGTCGACAGCCTTGTTGCCGCCGGTAAGGAGGTGCTCTTGCCGAAGGTCCTCGACGGCGAGAATATGGAGGCGCGACGCTACACCGGTCCTGCCGACCTTGCCGAGGGATGCCTCCATCTTCTCGAACCTGTCGGTGCGGCTTTCACCGACTTGGCGTCCGTACCTCTTATCATCGTACCGGGCCTGAGCTTCGACAGCAACGGACACCGTCTCGGTCGCGGCCGTGGCTACTACGACCGATTCTTATCCCAGCTGCCACAGGCTTGGAAGATAGGCGTCTGCTTCTCCTTCCAGCGAGTCGACAGCGTCCCCGTCAGTGCTACCGACGTCGTCATGGACGAGGTGGTCAGTGACAAGGGAGTGGAATGAGTGAGCAGGCAAGAGGCATTATTATCCACGAAGAACACGAAGATCACGAAAAGAAAAATAATACGAAGAACACGAAAGTCGGCTTCGCCGATGACACGCTGATAATACGATGCGTCATCGGTGATGCCGACTTTCGTGTCCTTCGTGGACAATAGTTATATGCTTCTTTAGTGCTTTTCGTGTCCTTCGTGGACAATAGATATGCTTTGCTGTCCACGTGTGACCCCTCCGGGGTCAGGGCTATCAAAGTAGCTAAAGTCGCGTTTGTGGTCTTACTTCAGGAAGTCATCGAAGTAGCGGGAGATGCGTTCATGGAGGTGGACGCTCTGATGACCCCGCATGTTATGCGGCTCGCCGGGGTAGACGAAGAAGTCGGGCTGCGTACCGTATTTGATGCACTCTTTGAGGAAGGAGAGGGCATGCTGAGGCACCACGGTGGGGTCGTTGCCCCCGATGATAATCTCCAAGCGGCCCTTGAGGTTCTTAGCCTTGGGGATCAGGGAGGAGTGGGCATAGCCGTCGGGATTGGTCTGCGGGGTGTCCATATAGCGCTCGCCGTACATCACCTCGTACCATTTCCAGTCGATGACAGGTCCACCAGCCACACCTACCTTGAAGACGTCGGGGTGAGTCGTCATCATGTTGATAGTCATAAATCCGCCGAAGCTCCAGCCATGGACGCCGAGTCGGTTTTTGTCGACATAGGGCAGTGACTTCAGGAAGTCGACACCCTTCATCTGGTCTTCGACCTCGTTGTCACCGAGGTGTCGGAACGTCACCTGCTCGAAGTCGCGACCGCGGTTCTCAGAGCCTCTGTTGTCAAGGATGAAGAGGAGGTATCCCTTCTGTGCCATGTAGGTCTCCCAGCCACGTGAGCACCAGTGCCAGCGTGCGTCGACATTATGCGCGTGGGGACCGCCGTAGACATAGACGATGGTGGGGTAGACCTTTGTGGAGTCGAAGTCCACGGGCATGACCATGCGGTAGTAGAGGTCGGTGACGCCGTCGGCAGCCTTTATCGTACCGCTGCGGTACTGTGGCACCTTATAGCCCTTCCAGGGGTCGGCGGCGGTGAGATAGCGTGTGCGCATCCCATTCTCGGTGTTGACGATGGCGATGTTGCGCGGTGTCGTCGGTGTAGAGTAGTTGTCGACGATGAAGTTGCCGTCGGGGCTCACGGAGCCCGTATGCCATCCCTCACCGTTGTCGTCCATGAGTGCGCGCTTGCCGGTGGCGATGTCCGCCATCCAGATATTCTTCTGTATGGGGTTGAGCTCATTGCTCTCATAGATGACGGCGTGGTGGCGGGTGTTAAAGCCAAGGAGGTCCTCGACGACCCACCGGCCCGACGTTATCTGCTTCAGCTCCTTGCCCGTGGTGTCGAAGAGGTAGAGGTGGTTGAAGCCGTCTTTCTGACTCTGTAGGATGAACTTCGAGCTGTCCCAGGGCAGGAAGACGATAGGGTGGAGTGGTTCCACATATTTGCTGTCCGTCTCGCGGTAGAGCTCCTGGAGCTTGTCGCCGGTGGCGGCATCGTAGCTCACGAGTCGGCAGTCGTTCTGGTCGCGGTTCAGCTCAAACATATAGATGGTCTTGCTGTCCGGGCTCCATGCGATATTGGTGAAATAGCGGTCTGTGGGGTCTCCGGCCTTGAGATAGATCGTCTTCCCCGTTGCGATGTCGTAGACGCCGACGGTGACCTTATGCGATGTCTCTCCCGCCATGGGGTATTTGTCGGGAGCCGGTGTGGCGATGCGCGAGCCAGAGTCGGGCACGACCTCGGGGTCCGGGATGTCTACCTGCGGGTAGTCGGTGACCATGGACTGGTCCATGCGGTAGAATGCCAGCCGCTTACCGTCGGGGCTGAAGAAGAGTCCGCCGTTGATGCCGAACTCGTCGCGGTGGACGCTCTGTCCGTAGACGATGTTGCGGGAGCCGTCGGTGGTGAGGCGTCGCGCCGAAGTCATCGTTTTGTCGCCGACGGTGCTGACGTAGAGCTGGTCGTTTTTGACATAGGCCATGGTGCGCGAGGCGTAGCAGAAGTCAGAGGCCTGCGTGCCCTTCTCCAGGGGCAGCGTCCATAGCGTGCGCCGTGCCTTCCAGTCCCAGGCCACGAGGTTGTCGGCGGTGCGCAGGAGGGCGATGGTCTTCGAGGCGTCGGGGAAGGAGGCGGAATAGAACGAGGGCACGCGGAGCCCCGCCTTCTTCAGGTCAGCGTCTCTGAGGAACACCTTCTCGCGTCCCGTCTGGGTGTCGACAAAGGAGCAGCTCTCGGCGTCGAGGCGCACGAGCTTGTCGCCCCACCATGTCGTCCACCGGTTCTCGGGGTAGAACTTCCGGGCGTTGACGCCTCCGAAGTTCAGGTCTTCAAGGGTGAACTGCTTCAGCGTGTCGCCAGCCGCCGGGGTGTTGTCAGCTGCCATTCCTGTTATTGTCGTCATAGCTAAAAAAGCTGCTGCAAGAAACTGTTTTGCTGTCATGATTGTGTTTTTTATCACCTATCACCTACCTTACTCCTCATCATAAGTCTCGCGGTTGAAGCGCTTGGAGCGGGCGGGAGCGTTCTTGTCGGGACGTGAGAAGGCACGACGGTCGCGGTCCTTCTTGAAGCCGTCTTTCTTAAAACCGTCCTTACCACGGAAGCTGTCCTTACCACGGAAGCTGTCTTTACCGCGGAAGTTATCCTTGCCACGGTAGTCGTCGCGGGCGTCGCGGCGGTTGTCACGTCGTGGACGACCGTAGTCATGATGGTCGTCGTCGAACTTGCGGCGGTCGAAGGAGTGGAACTTGAAGGAGCGGATGTCGCCCTCCTCGTTGGCTGCCGCCTCGCGCTTGAGGGAGTAGTAGTCGTCGCCGTTGAGGTGCTCCTTGAACTCGCGGTTCTTCTTGAAGCGGTGTTTCTGTGCCATCTCCGCCTTCTCCTCATCGGTCTTCACGACGCCTCCCTGGCTTCTGAACTCCGCCATCTTACCGTCGAAGAGGGTGTATTTGCGGAACTCGCACTCTAAGGATCCGTTGTAGAGAGGTATCTTGATGCTGGGCTTGAGGCCTATCTGCTCGAAGCACTCCGCACGGTAGGAGAGCACCCAGGCCTCGTTGCCGGTGAAGTCGTGCTTGAGCTTCTCGCCTATCATGCGGTAGGTGCCGAGGAGGTTGGGTGTGGTGATACGCTCGCCGTAGGGCGGGTTCATGATGATGATGCTCTTCTCCTCCGGTTTCTTGAAGTCCTTGAAGTCCTGCTGGTCCACGGTGATGTCCTGCGTCAGTCCGGCGGCCTTGACATTGAGTCGTGCGGTGTTGACGGCCTTCATGTCGATGTCGTAGGCGTAGATATGGTGGTTGAACTCGCGCTCCTGGGAGTCGTCGTTATAGATGCGCGAGAAGAGCTCCTCGTCGAAGTCGGGCCATTTCTCGAAGGCGAAGCCTTTGCGGAAGACGCCCGGCGAGATGTTGCGCGCGATGAGTGCGGCCTCTATGGCGATTGTTCCCGATCCGCACATGGGGTCGATGAGGTCGGTGTCACCTTTCCATCCCGTCATGAGAATCATGCCAGCGGCGAGGACCTCGTTGAGGGGAGCCTCGACACTCTCCTGCCGGTAGCCGCGGCGGTGCAGGGAGTCGCCGCTGGAGTCGAGGGCCAGGGTGGCATCGTCGCCGGCGATATGAATGTGCAGGCGGATGTCAGGGTTGGTGAGGGAGATGTTGGGTCGCTTCCCCGTGCGCTCACGGAACTGGTCCACGATGGCGTCCTTGACCTTATAGGTGACGAAATGGGAGTTGCGGAACTCGTCACTGTAGACGACGGAGTCCACGGCGAAGGTCTTTCCCTCGGGGATATAGGCGCTCCAGTCCAAGTCTTTCACATTATTATATACGTCGTCGGCGGAGGCAGCCTTGAAATGCTTGATGGGTTTAAGGATACGTATGGCCGTGTGCAACTGGAAGTTGGCACGATACATCATTTCCTTGTCTCCGGTGAACGAGACCATACGGCGGCCAACCTGAATGTTGTTGGCGCCAAGTTGCGTGAGCTCCTGAGCTAAGACGTTCTCAAGTCCCATGAAGGTCTTAGCGATGAGTTCAAATTCCTGTTCCATTATTGAATTCTAAGTCAAAAATATCTTTCTTCTGTTGTTTATACTTCTTTGCCCCCGGCTTCATGTCGTGCGTGACCCATACGTTGGCTCCGATGACACAGTCGTGCCCGATGGTGATGCGTCCGAGGATGGTGGCGTTGGCGTAGATGATGACGTTGTCGCCGATGATGGGGTGTCGCGGGATTCCCTTGATGGGGTTGCCGTCCTTGTCGAGCGGGAAGCTCTTGGCGCCGAGGGTGACACCCTGGTAGAGCTTGACGTTGCGGCCGATGCGGCAGGTCTCGCCGATGACGACGCCGGTGCCGTGGTCGATGGTGAAGTATTCGCCTATGGTGGCGCCGGGGTGGATGTCTATTCCCGTCTCGGAATGTGCGAGCTCGGTGATGAGTCGTGGGATGATGGGCACGCCGAGGCGACAGAGCTCATGGGCCACACGGTAGTTGGTGAGGGTCTTGATGACGGGGTAGCAGGCGATGATCTCCGCCACGCTCTTCGCGGCGGGGTCGCCGTTGTAGGCGGCGATGACGTCGGTGCCTAAGACGCGGCGTATTTCCGGCAGACGGCTGATGAGCTCGCGTGCCGTGTCGTGGGCCCTAATCTCCAAGGTGCTCTTGTCGACATTCTCGGTGTCGACATCCTTAGAGAAGCAGAGGCCTGCCAAGACCTGCTCGCAGAGCAGATGATACATCTTCTCGACGTTGACGCCAATCTGATAGGTCAGTGTGTGGATGTTTACCAGTGACTTTCCAAAATAACCGGGAAAGAGAATAGCTCTGGCAAGCTGTACTATCTCCTCAAGCTTCTCACTTGAGGGTAAGGGGTAACCATCCTCATGCTCGTGGAAAAGGCCTTGCAACGACTCCGGGGCGGCAAGGTGCCGGATGGTGTCATTCAGCATGAGGTTCGTCTTCTGTCTGCTCATCTTCCTTTTGTGTCAGTCAATTTGGCGCAAAGTTACTAAAAAAGCATGATAAAGCTTGCAGGGGTGGCCTGATTTTTTTCATTGTCGGGACCGTGAGCTTTTAAATTCTTGTTAAAGACTTGCTCTTTGGGTGAATAATGCGTACCTTTGTGCGCATTAAAGACTATGCTATGACCCGCAGAAACCTGTTTCAACTCCTGCCCTTGCTCTTCGTCGTCATGCTGCTGGGCTCGTGCTATGAGCACCACCAGGCGCGGCGCCTGCCCAAGGACTTCAAGTTCACTGAGCGCATCCTCGACTCGCTGTCCTTCTTCCAGACCCACCACTATACCAACAACTACAACTTCGTCGTCAAGGCCGACTCCATGGTCCTTCTCCGCCAGCTCCCCGAGGAGGAGATGGCGGGCATGCACACCGACTCGTTCAGTGTCTACCGCGACGACCACCTCGTGGTCTCGGCCATCCAGATGATGCCTGCCGACACCTACGACTCGGTATGGGTGCAGCTGGCCAACGACACGTCGGCCTTCGGCTGGATTCACGAGAAGGACATGCTGCCCAAGGTGATGCCCGACGATCCCATTTCGCAGTTTATCAGCGCCTTCTCCAACTCCCATGTCATCATCTTCCTCATCCTCGTTGTCGCCGCTGCGGCGACCTATATGCTGTGGAAGGTCTTCAAGCGTAAGACGTATATCGTGCATTTCCATGACATCCAGTCCATCTATCCCACGATGCTGTGTCTCATCGTCTCCACGTCGGCGACGTTCTACGCCACGATACAGATGTTTGCGCCGCAGCTATGGGTGCATTTCTATTTCCACCCCACGCTGAACCCCTTCTCGCTTCCGCTGGTGCTGTGCCTGTTCATCCTCTCGGTGTGGGCCATCCTCATCGTGGCCCTTGCCGCTGTCGACGACGTGAGCCATAAGCTGGCGTTCAGCGATGCCGTGCTCTACTTAGCGGGCCTTGCCGCCGTCTGTGCCGTGGACTATATCGTCTTCTCGCTGACGACGCTCCACTATGTGGGTTATCCGCTGCTCATCGCCTATTATGTCTTCGCCCTGTACCGCCATTTCCGCAACCGTCGCCGCTATATCTGTGGCAACTGCGGGCGGAGTCTGAGCCGTAAAGGCCGCTGCCCGTATTGCGGGGCGTGGAATGAGTAGAGGGGAAGGTGTTAGGTGGTAGGTGTTAGGTGTTAATGGTTTGGAGGTCGGGGGCATAGCTGCCATTTCTGAGGGGCGACTCTCTGGTTACTCTTAACATTTATTCTTCATGTCCACGAATTCATGTCCACGAAAGACACGAAGGGCACGAAGGATTCGACAATTTTAAGAACACGAAGAAGGCTTCGCCTTATTGAGAGAGCACGAAACAAAGCGGATTTAATTCTCCGTGTCCTTCGTGTTCTTCGTGGATGGAGTTCTCCGCGTCTTTCGCGTTCTTCGTGGATAGAGTTCTCCGTGTTCTTCGTGTTCTTTGTGGATAGAGTTCTCCGCGTTCTTCGTGTCCTTCGTGGATAGAGTTCTCCGCGTTCTTCGTGGCCGAATTTCTCATAAAATCTCCCTGCTACAGGGAGAAATTTGGGCAGATTGTCCCTCTAAGAGGGAGAAAGGAAGGCGCAAGCCTTATATTTCATGGATAAATAAGGAGTCTCTTCCTTTTCGGCGTATTGTCACCTCTGTCTTTTTCGAAATGTCGGAGCCTTTGGTGTCAGGTGTAAAAAAATCGGCTCTTATTAACTAATTTAAAGAATAATAAGTACCTTTGCCGACAAAATGCAGAAAAGTGGAAAAGATGAATGAGAACCGAGACAACCAGTCTAACTCCTTACGGCACCGCGTAGGTGGTGGTGTCCGTTTCTGGGGTGTTGTCGCCGGTGTCTTAGGCTCTGTCTTCTATGGTACCAATCCCTTAGGCACGCTGCCGCTCTATGCCGACGGCATCTCTTCGGGCAACGTCCTCTTCTACCGCTATGGCTTCTCTGTGGCCATCTTCGCCGTCTGGCTCCTGCTGCGCGGCGAGTCGTTGTCTGTGAAGCGCGGTTATGCCATCCGCTTAGCCATCCTCGGCGTGATGTTCGCCTTCTCGTCGCTGACCCTCTACGAGAGCTTCCACTACATGGATGCCGGTGTTGCTTCCACCATTCTCTTCTCCTATCCTATCATGACGGCTCTGCTCATGGTTATCTTCTTCCATGAGCGTGTGACATGGCGTACGACCTTTGCCATCGCCTTAGCCGTGTCGGGCATCGTCCTGCTCTATCATGGCGATGCCGGGGTGACACTCTCGGCGACGGGTGTCCTCCTCGTCCTCTTCTCCTCCCTGCTCTACGCCTTCTACATCGTCAGCGTCCGGCAGTTCCGCATCGAAGGCATGTCGGCGGAGAAGTTCACGGCCTATGTCGTCTTCTTCGGCTGGCTGACCCTCATGGCCTTCAGTGCCCTTACGGGCACCCACTTCCAGCTGCTCCATGGCACACAGTGGCTCTGGGGCCTGCAGCTTGCCTTGCTGCCCACGGTGCTCAGCATCTTCCTTATCAATGTCGCCATCAAAAGTATCGGTGCCACTCCCACGGCCATCATGGGCGCTTTAGAGCCTGTGACGGCCGTCATCATATCCTGCTCGCTCTTCGGTGAGCGTTTCACCGTGCGTCTGGCCATAGGTATCGCGCTCATCCTCAGCGCCGTAATACTGATTATACTCAGGAAACAAAAAGATAAATGATTCATCGTTATGACTTCCTCATCATCGGCGGCGGCGTCGCCGGTATGAGCTTTGCATTGAAAGTCGCCAACTCCGGTAAGGGCACCGTCGCCATCATCTGTAAGACGACCCTCGACGAGGCCAACACCGCCAAAGCGCAGGGCGGCATCGCCTCGGTGACCAATCTCAAAGTCGATAACTTTGAGAAGCACATCCATGACACCATGGTGGCCGGTGACTGGCTCTCCGACCCTCAGGCCGTGGAGCATGTTGTGAAGAATGCTCCCGCTGCCATCAAAGACCTCGTGCAGTGGGGTGTCAACTTCGACAAGAAGGCCGACGGCACCTTCGACCTGCACCGTGAGGGCGGCCACTCCGAGTTCCGTATCCTCCACCACCAGGACGACACCGGCTTCGAGATTCAGCGCGGTCTCATGGAGGCTGTGCGCCACAACCCGAAGATTCAGGTTCTGGAGAACCACTTCGCTGTGGAGATTATCACCCAGCACCACTTAGGCAAGGAGGTGACGCGCCGCACCCCCGACATCGAGTGCTATGGTGCCTATGTCCTCGACCCCGACTCGGGCAAGGTCGACACCTACCTCTCCCGCGTCACCCTTATGGCTACTGGCGGCACCGGCGCTGTCTATGCCACCACCTCTAACCCTGAGATAGCCACCGGCGACGGCATCGCTATGGCCTACCGTGCCAAGGCCACCGTCAAGGACATGGAGTTTGTGCAGTTCCACCCCACCGTGCTCTACAACCCCGCCGAGACCCATCCCGCCTTCCTCATCACCGAGGCTATGCGCGGCTACGGTGCCGTCCTCAAGCTCCCCGACGGCACGGAGTTCATGCAGAAGTACGACCCGCGCCTGTCGCTGGCTCCCCGTGACATCGTGGCCCGCGCCATCGACCACGAGATGAAGATTCACGGTCTCGACCATGTCTGCCTCGACGTGACGATGAAAGATGCCGAGGAGACGAAGAAGCACTTCCCGCATATCTACGAGAAGTGTCTGTCGATAGGTATCGACATCACCAAGCAGATGATTCCCGTCTGCCCCTCGGCTCATTATATGTGTGGCGGCATCAAGGTCGACCTCAACGGAGAGAGCAGCATCCACCGCCTCTATGCCGTGGGCGAGTGCTCCTGCACTGGTCTCCATGGCGGCAACCGTCTGGCCAGCAACAGCCTCGTCGAGGCCGTCGTCTATGCCAAGAGTGCCGCCGAGCATGCCATCGCGCATATCGACGACTACGTCTTCAACGAGCATATCCCCGAGTGGAACGACTTCGGCACGCTGACCAATGAGGAGAAGGTCCTCATCACACAGGATAAGAAAGAGGTGGGTCAGACCATGTCGACCTATGTCGGCATCGTGCGCTCCAACCTCCGTCTGAAACGTGCCTGGAAGCGCCTCGACCTGCTCTATGAGGAGACTGAGGATCTCTTCCGCCGTGTCAAGCCCACGCGCGACATCTGCGAGCTCCGCAACATGATCAATGTCGGCTACCTCATCACGCGCCAGGCCATCGAGCGCCATGAGAGCCGTGGACTCCATTACAATATCGACTATCCCAAGGTGAAGCACGACAGCCTCTGATGCCGGCGCGCTTATCATTATAACTATGGAAGATACAGAAACATTGAAAGCTGAGGTGCGTCGCCTCGCCAAAGAGCGCCACGCCCTCATCCTGGCCCATTACTACACGCGTCCTGAGATTCAGGAGGTTGCCGACTTTGTCGGCGACTCCCTGGCCCTGGCCCGTAAGGCTGCCGCCACCGACGCCCCTGTCCTGGTGATGTGTGGTGTCCACTTCATGGCCGAGACCTGCAAGCTCCTGTCCCCGGAGAAGACGGTCTTGGAGCCCGACCCCGCCGCCGGATGCTCCCTCGCCGACAGCTGCAACGCTGCCGACTTGGCCCGCTACAAGGCTGAGCATCCCGGCTATAAGGTCATCAGCTATGTCAACACCACGGCAGCTGTGAAGGCCATCTCTGACTGCTGTGTGACCTCCGGCAACGCCGTGAAGGTCATCGACGCCATGCCCAAGGACGAGAAGCTCATCTTCGGTCCCGACTACAACCTCGGCAACTACATCAACTCCGTCTCCGGGCGCCACATGCTGCTGTGGAATGGTGGCTGCCATGTCCACGAGAAGTTCAGTGTCAAGGCCATCGTGGCCCTTAAGGCCCAGTATCCCGACGCCCTCGTCATGGCCCACCTCGAGTGCAAAGCGCCTGTCCTGGCCCTCGCCGACGTCAAAGGCTCCACGGCCGCCATGCTGAGCTATGCCCAGGCCCATCCCGAGCAGAAGCAGTTCATCGTCGCCACCGAGGCCGGCATCCTCTTCGAGCTCCAGAAACGCTGTCCCGACCAGCAGTTCATCCCCGTACCGCCTGAGGTCACCGAGGGAGAGGGCGGCATCGGCCAGGACAAGGCCGAGGGTGGTGTCCCCGTGAGCTGCACCTGTAATGAGTGTGAGTTTATGAAGCTCAACACCCTCACCAAGATTCTCTCCGCCCTGAAGACGATGTCGCCCGAGGTCGTCATCCCCGCCGACATCGCCCGCGACGCCGTGAAGCCTATCGAGCGCATGCTGTCACTGAGCTGAGCGCTATTCTGCCTGCCCCTGCTGAGCTCCGGTGTTTTCCTTGTGAGCTCCGGTGGGCTGGGTTCTGTAAGCCGCTGCTTTGCAGCGGCCCCCATTAATCTCCATCATTATGAATTACGAAGAAAAAGAAAAGACATTAACCGACCGTCTCATCGACCTCGCCTTTGCTGAGGACATCGGTGACGGTGACCACACCACGCTCTGCTGTATCCCCGCCGACGCTATGGGCGAGAGTGAGCTGATGATAAAAGAGGAAGGTATCTTCGCCGGCGAGCGAGCCGCCAAAGAGGTCTTCCACCGTTTCGACCCCGAGCTGAAGGTCACCATGCACATGCATGATGGCGACCACGTGCGCCCCGGCGACATCGTCCTCTCCGTCAGCGGTAAGGAGCAGAGCCTCCTCACCACAGAGCGCCTCATGCTGAACATCTGCCAGCGCATGAGCGGCATCGCCACCATGGCACATAAATACCAGCAGGCACTCATCGATGCCGGCACGAAGACACGCGTCCTCGACACCCGTAAGACGACGCCCGGCATGCGCATGCTGGAGAAAGAGGCCGTACGCATCGGCGGCGGCATGAACCACCGCATCGGACTCTTCGACATGATTCTCCTCAAGGACAACCACATCGACTTCTGCGGCGGTGTCCATAATGCCATCACACGCGCCCGCCAGTACTGCCAGGAGCGGGGCCTCGACCTGAAGATAGAGTGTGAGGTCCGCGACTTCAAGGAGTTGGAAGAGGCCATCGCCGAGCAGCCGGACCGCATCATGTTTGACAACTTCACGCCTGCCGACACGCAGAAGGCTGTGGAACTCGTCCATGCCGCTCCCGTGCATATCGGGACAGAGTCGTCGGGTGGTATCACCTTCGACACCATGGTGCCCTACGCCAAGGCCGGTGTCGACTTCATCTCCTTTGGTGCGCTCACCCACAGCGTCAAGGCCTTGGATATGAGCCTGAAAGCTAAGGGAAGCAGTAAGTTAAAGATGTAAACACAACACAAATACTGATGTTCCGCGATTTCTTGATTGTAGGCGTAGGCAGCTTCTTCGGGGGCGGCCTGCGCTTCCTCGTTTCTAAGTTGCTCACGCTCCTTGTGGCCACGCCGTTTCCGGTGGGCACCTTTGTCGTCAATATCTTAGGCTGTCTGCTCATCGGCTATTTCTCGGCTCTGCCCTCATCGTCGTGGGTGACGCCTCAGACGCGTCTGCTGCTCACCACGGGTTTCTGTGGTGGCTTCACGACGTTTTCCACATTTATGAAAGAGAGTGACACCCTCTTCTCTTCCCACCTGCCTCTCACCCTCATCCTCTACCTGGCCCTGAGCATCGTCTTAGGCATGATAGCCGTATGGATCGGCTACAGACTAGCCCGATAGGACAACACCAACACTATGAAACATTTATTTTGGATAGCCGCCCTCTCCCTCGTCCTCTTCGCCTGTGGCAGTAAGGACAGCAAGAAAGTCGGCAGTGCCAAGGAGCCTGCCAACATCCCCGTCGACACTGCTCTGCAGTCGCGTCTGAAGGCCTTTGCCGCCATGCCGCGTGTGCAGGGGCGTTTCGGTCTCTATGTCTATGACCTCACGGCCGGCAAGGAGGTCTTCGCCGTCGATGCCGACCACTCGCAGCCGTTGGCGTCGAACATGAAACTCTTGGCCGGTGTGGCTGCCTTGGAGCGCCTTGGTGCCAACTATACCTACCGCACAAGTCTCTACACCCGTGGCACGCTGAAGGGTGACACGCTGAAGGGCGACATCGCACTCAAGGCGGGCCTCGACCCACAGCTCAAGGCCGAGGACATGACGATGTTCACCAAGGAGCTGCACCGCCTCGGCATCCGCCATATCACAGGCAGCTGCTACCTCGACCTCACGCTGAAGGAGAAGGTGCAGGCCGAGCAGCACTGGTTCCCCTGGGACCTCTCCTTCTCACACTACGGTCTGCTCTTCAAAGGTCCCGACGGCATCGTCAAGGCCATGCGCTATGCCTTAGCCTCGCAGGGTATCACCTTCACCACCCATGTCGCTGCCAAGACCTTGGCAGAGCGTAACATGGCCAACTTCGTCGTGGGCCCGATGACGTCGCCGCGTGACTGGCATTGCCGCTTCCGCTTCTTCCACTCTGTAGACAGGGTGACGAAGCTGATGTGGAAGAACTCCAGCAACACACAGGCCACCTCGCTCCTCTACACCCTCGGCAGCGTCGTCAACCCGCATAACAATGGGTCGGCAGCAGCGTTGGCCAACGCCGGTGTGGCATATATCCGTGGCTTCCTGCGTGACAGCTTGGGGATGAAGGATACGGCCCTCGTCGTCCATGACGGCTGCGGCCTCTGCACGCATAACCATCTCTCACCGCGTGCCGTGGCTAAGGTCCTCATCTATGCCTACGGCCATAAGGCTATCTACCGCCAGCTCATGGAGAACCTCTCCATCGCCGGTGTCGACGGCACCTTGCACCGTCTCCTCGCCGACCCTGCCCTCAACGGGAAGATTCACGGTAAGACGGGCACGCTGTCGCATCCTTTCGGCATCTCGTCACTGGCCGGATACACCAAGGGCACCGACGGTCACGACCTCTGTTTCGCCTTCCTGACGTCAGAGATGTCGGTCCTCGATGCCCATGTCCTGCAAAAGAAACTGTGTCTGCGGCTCGTGGGAGGAAAGTGAGCAATGGTTCCGCTGGCGGGAACTGGTGCAAGAACACTGAATGCACACTGCCCCCGGAGGAGTTTGCACTATGACTGCGCACTGCCCCCTGAGGTATAGCACTATGACTGCGCACTGACCCCGGAGGGGTCACACCATGAATGACCCCAGGTCGTCGAGGGGGCGGGAGGGCGATGCGAATCGAGCCATCCCGCCACCGAGCGACCTGGGGTAGCAGGATGGCAGAGTGGAAAGACCTCGGAGAGGTCTCACGTGGATAGCAGGACACATATTTCCTTCTGTGTCCGATGCGATACCTTCAATCCCTGAGATTTATTGGAAAATGGTCATGGGCAGACTTTCCGCTCCCATGGAGCTTTGGTGGTGAAGTACTGGGGGAAGTCATTGCGAGCAAGCTCGCAGGCTTCCCCCAGTACTTCACCACCACCCTTTGCAGGGGTAAAGCCTGCCCATGCAGAAAATTGCTTCGCATAAAATTGCCCTTCGGGCATAAAATGGAGCATTTCCCTCACAATTCGCCCATAAGAATATAGCATCAATCTATGAGCCATTTAGAAAGTCTGGATGTTGTAATCGGTTGCTCTATTTTATGCCCGAAGGGCAATTTTACGCGAAGCGATTTTCGTCATGGACAGGCTTGTACCCCCGTAGGGGATGAGGCCCAATCTACGGGATAGCCGTCGAGCTTGCTCGAAAGGCGATTCCGTAGATTGGGCCTCACAGCTCCATGGGGAGCGAAAGCCTGTCCATGACAATTTTCCTTTTCCCTTACCGTTAAATGACTATTAGTGGGATATTGATATGTCCTGCTGTCCACGTGAGACCTCTTCGAGGTCTTTGCCCTCTCCATGCCTATACCCCAGGTCGCTCGGTGGCGGTAGGTCTCGCTTCGCGTCGCCCTCCCGCCCCCTCGACGACCTGGGGTCATTCATGGTGTGACCCCTCCGGGGTCAGTGCTCATTCGAGGAACTACCTCTTCGAGATCAGTGCTCATTCGAGGGACTACCTCTTCGAGGTCAGTGCTCATTCTACCATTTGTTCACCGTGAGGTTTGGATTCTTCTCTCTGACCGCCTTGGGGAAGGGGATGATGTAGAGGTTGCTGGTGGGAGAGAGCGTATACGTCTGATGCGGTGTACTTGTGTCGACGAGAGGGAAGGTGCGCGTGATGGTCTTCTGATAGGCCTCTTCGGTGTTCAGACGCTTCTGATATAGGTGGCCACGAAATAGGTTGTGGAAGTCTGGTCCACATTACCGTTGATACCGTAGGTGGCGCGGAGCTTGAGGAAGTCGACCCAGGCGACGCGCCGCATGAACTTCTCGCTGGAGAGGGTCCATCCCGCACCCAGCGACCACAGCGGGTGGTGCTGGTCGTTGGTGTCGAGACCGAAGAGGTCGGCCTCGTCCCAGCGGATGCTGCCCGTGATGTTGTAGTGGTATTTATAGGTGTATCCGGCATTGGCATAGAAGGAGGCGTAGCGGTGGCGCACGATAGACTGCTTGGTAGCCAGTCCGCTGAGAGTTGTGTTGCGGTCGGTGACGGCACTCGTCCATCCTGTTGTGGCCAGCGACTCCCAGTCCATGCGCTCCGAGGTCAGCGTGACGGGGTTGTAGCCGTACATCAGCTGCTCGGTGAGGCGTGGCCGGTTGTTCTGCCGGAACTCCATACCCATGAGGGCGTTGACGACATGGCCGCCGCGGAAGGTGCGGTCGAAGGAGAGCTGGTTGCGGAAGGTGTAGTTGCTGTTGTTCTGCACGCCGCTGTAGTAGCGGCCGCCCGAGGGGATATGGGCCTTGCCGTCGGTGTCGATGCCGAAGTTGTAGTCGGTGCGCATGAGGTAGTCGTCCTCGGCATCGTAGAACTCCGTCTTCCGCTGGTTCCACTCGTACTGGTACATGAGGTTGTAGCGGAAGGAGCGCAGGAAGCGCACCTCGGCATTGACGAAGGGCCGCAGACCGATATAGCGCTGCTTGGTGATCATTAACACCTACCACCTACCACCTATCACCTACCACCCATCACCTACTACCTACCACCTCCCACCCAATACATCATTTTTTGATTATCATCTTTTGATAATTGCGATAAAAGTGCTATCTTTGCCGAAAAGAAAATTATACTATGAGATTGAACAATCCCTTTGTCACGAATGGCTATGCCGGTCCTGAATATTTTTGTGACCGCGTATCCGAGACTCAGCAGATAACAGAGTTGCTGACAAATGAGAACAATATTGCACTGATTTCTCCTCGAAGGATGGGAAAGACGGAATTGATTCATCATTGCTTTGCTCAGCCTGAGATAGAGAAAGACTATTACACCTTTCTTATTGACATCTATTCGACCAATTCTGTCAGTGATATGGTCAATATGTTTGGCAAAGCCATCATCGATAAGTTGCGGCCTTTAGGACGTAATGTTTGGGAGAAATTTATCAATATTCTATCATCTATCCGTTCAGAAATTTCGTTTGACATCAACGGACAACCTTCGTGGGGCTTGGGAATTGGTGAGATAAAAAATCCAGAGGTCACACTTGACGAGATATTCTCTTATCTCAATCAAGCCGACAAGCCTTGCCTTGTGGCTATTGATGAGTTTCAACAAATTACGAACTATAACGACAAAAAGGTTGAGGCGTTACTCCGTACCTACGTACAGCGCAGTGTCAATGCGCATTTCATTTTCTCAGGATCTCATCGCCATCTGATGGGTGAGATTTTTACGTCGCCGGCTCGCCCATTCTATCAGAGTGTCATTCTGATGAACCTCAAGGCGTTGTCACTGGATAAATACAAGGAATTTGCTGTCAATCAATTTGAAAATAGGGGAAAGCATATTGAACCGCAAGTAATCGATGAGGTCTATTCTCGCTTTCATGGAGTTACATCGTATATGCAACGCATCATGAATGTGCTCTTCCTAAAGACTGGGAAGGGAGCAACCTGCACGACACAGATGATAGATGAAGCTATTGACTACAACATCAATATTGCTTCTGACTCCTATGAAGCCATCCTTCGCCAGATGCCAGAAAAGCAACGCAACGTCCTTCTGGCTATTTCTGCTGAAGGTGAGGCGAGAAATGTTAGAGGTGGCGCCTTCTCAAAGAAATATCATCTGCCCTCTCCCAGTTCTGTCAATTCTGCTGTCAAAGGTTTGTTAGAAAAAGATTTTATCACGCAGACCGATGACGCTTATATTGTGTATGACAGATTTTTTGATATCTGGTTGAGACGGCAGATGATAGGATAGGGCATTATCATATCATGCCTTCTAACTTTTCAGTACCTTTGGTGCAGTCCGCACTCGCGCTTGTCGGGTGCTTCCCACCACCAGCGGCCAGAGCGGGGGGCGTCACCGGGCTTCACGGCACGTGTGCAGGGCTCGCAGCCGATGCTGGGGAAACCCTTGTCGAAGAGTTTGTTGTAGGGTACGTGGTTCTTATGGATGTAGTTGCGGACCTCCTCCTCGCTCCAGTTGATGAGCGGGTTGACCTTGATGAGTCCGTGGATGTCGTCCCATTCCACTAAACGCATGTCCTTTCGTGTGACGCTCTGCTCGTGGCGCAGACCGCATATCCAGGCGTCGAGGCCCTGGAAGGCACGCTTCAGCGGCTCCAGCTTGCGGATGGCGCAGCAGCGGTGGCGACTCTCGATGCTGTTGTAGAAGAGATTGATACCCTCTTCGCGCACCATGCGCTGCACCTCACGATAGTCGGGGAAGAAGACTTCTATCTTGATGTTGTAGGTGAGGTTGGTGCGGTCGATGAGCTGGTAGGTCTCAGGGAAGAGACGCCCCGTGTCAAGGGTGAAGATACGCGTCTTCGGGTTCTCCTTGACAATCATGTGTGTCAGCGCCTGGTCCTCGATGGAGAGGGAGGAGGAGAGGGCGATGCGGCCCTCATACTCCTTGAGAAACCAAGCCAGTACCTCCTGGGGCGTGGCATCGGCGAACCGCTCGTTAAGGCGGTCGATGACTTCTGTGTCGATACTGTTCATGGCTATTTTATCATTCCTGCGCCCACCGTCTCGTTGGTGTCGGGGTCGATGAAAATCAGCGACCCTGTGACGCGGTTGTGCTGGTATTTGTCGAAGACGAGGGGAGCGGCGGTATGGAGCTCCACCTCTGCGATGTCGTTCATGGCAAGCTGGGAGACTCCCGTCTCCTTCTCCAAGGTGTTGATATTGCGGCGGAAGTTGATGCTGCGTACCATGCCCACCGTCTCCGATGTTGTCTGCCGGATGATGTATTTCTTCCGCAACTGCAGGGGCTGCTCGTTGAACCAGCATACGTCCATGGTGGCATCCTGCGCCACCTCAGGCTGTGCCTCGTCGGCCTTGACGAGGGTGTCGCCGCGGCTGATGTCTATCTCGTCGTTGAGCTGGATGGTCACACTCAGGGGTGCGAAGATCTCGTCGAGTTCGTCTTTAGCCTGTGACAGACGCTTCACCGTGCTCTCCAAGCCAGACGGCAGCACGCGCACACGGTCGCCGACATGGAGGGTGCCACCGGCTACACGGCCCGCATAGCCGCGGAAGTCATGGTATTTGTCGGAGATGGGGCGGATGACATACTGTACGGGGAAGCGGAACTCCTTACTGCCTACCTTGTGGACGATGGGCACCGTCTCTAAGTATTCCAACAGTGGCAGGCCCGTATACCAGGGCATGCGCTCCGACTTGTTGACGACATTGTCGCCGTCCTTGGCGCTGATGGGGATAAAGACGACGTTGCGGATGTTCAGTGTCTCCGACATCTTGTTGTAGTCGGCTTTAATCTTGTTGTAGACATCCTCGGCGAAGTCTATGAGGTCCATCTTGTTGATGGCCACGACGATGTTCGGGATGCCGAGGAGAGAGGAGATGTAGCTGTGTCGCACCGTCTGCTCCAGGACGCCATGGCGTGCGTCGACGAGGATGATGCTCAGGTCGGCCGTAGAGGCCCCTGTGACCATGTTGCGCGTATACTGTACGTGTCCCGGTGTGTCGGCGATGATAAACTTCCGCTTGGGTGTAGCGAAATAGCGGTAGGCCACGTCGATGGTGATGCCCTGTTCCCGCTCGGCCCTGAGTCCGTCGGTGAGGAGCGCGAGGTTCACCTCCTCGTTGCCGCGTGCCTTGGAAGCCGTCTCCACAGCCTCCAGCTGGTCTTCAAAGATGGACTTGCTGTCGTAGAGCAGTCGCCCGATGAGGGTGCTCTTACCGTCGTCCACGCTGCCCGCTGTGGAGAAGCGGAGCAGCTGCATATCTAAATAGCCTCGTGTATTCGTCATTGTCTTGTCTGTTTCTGGTTATTTCTATTGGGCCTATTGGCCTATTCTGCCTATTAGAAGTATCCTGCTTTCTTTCTGTCCTCCATGGCTGTCTCCGACCGTTTGTCGTCGGCTCTTCCGCCCCTCTCCGTGACGCGGCTGGTAGCTATCTCCTCGATGATGTCCTCCACGGTGTGCGCTTTCGACTCGGTGAGACCTGTGCAGGTGATATCGCCGATGGTGCGGCAGCGCACCTCCTTGGTGACGACTTCCTCGGTGGGTTTGCGCTTGATGACGGGGAGGGCGGCGAGCCACTGACCGTCGCGGTTGAAGACCTCGCGGGTATGGGTGAAATAGAGGCTGGGCATAGGAATCTTCTCCAGAAGGATATACTGCCAGACGTCCATCTCCGTCCAGTTGGAGATAGGGAAGACGCGGAAGTGCTCGCCCATGTTCTTACGTCCGTTGAAGATGTTCCAGAGCTCCGGGCGCTGGTTCTTTGGGTTCCACTGTCCGAACTCGTCGCGGTGGCTGAAGAAGCGCTCCTTGGCGCGGCTCTTCTCCTCGTCGCGGCGTGCACCGCCGATGGCAGCATCAAACTTGTATTTGTCGATGGTGTCGAGGAGCGTCACCGTCTGCAGCTTGTTGCGGCTGGCATAGTAGCCGGTCTCTTCTTTCACGCGTCCCTGGTCGATGCTCTCCTGCACGCTGCCCACGATGAGGTCGGCGCCGAGCTCCTTGACGAGGTTGTCGCGGTAGTCGATGGTCTCCTGGAAGTTGTGGCCCGTGTCGATATGTACCAATGGGAAAGGTATCTTGGCGGGGAAGAAAGCCTTGTAGGCTAAGTGTGTGACGACGATGGAGTCCTTGCCGCCGGAGAAGAGGATGCAAGGGCGCTCAAACTGTGCTGCTACCTCACGGAGCACATAGATGGACTCCGACTCCAGTTCTTTGAGATGGGTAATGTTATGGTTCATTCTTCAACTGATATCTAAAGTGTTGTCACTGATAAGTTCATTAATTCTGTTTCTCACCCTGATGGCCCTCCTGACGTCTCTGCTGTCTGAGCCTACGGCGATGGTGATGCCCTGGTCCTCGGTATGTGCGATGGCTGGCGAGACGAAGTCGCACCAGGTGGTGTCGTCACAGACGGACAGCCTCACGACCCGAACCTACGAGAAGAAGGCTGCCATCGGTGATATGGACGGAGATAGGGAGAAAATCCATATTGTTTCTTCTGAAGAATTAAGGTGTTCTTTCGAAGACTTCCATCATTTTTTCTTGATGGTCACCTTCCAGTAGTTGTCGACCTTTTCCGTGGCCAGGACGGTATGTCCTTCGTTCTTCACGCTTCCCGGCACATTCTGGATGGGTTGTCCGTCGTCGAGGAGGATTTGCAGAATCTGCCCCGACTGCATCGGCGTGAGGGCTATCTTCGTCTTCACGAAGTTCATCGGGCAGGCCACACCGCGGAAGTCCTTGAAGACATCGACCTTTACTTCTCCGTCCGCAGCTCCTTCTGTTGCCTTCGCATTAGGCTGTCCTTCCTTTGCTTTATCATTTGACTGGACTTCCTTCCGTTCTTCTGGACTTCCGTCCTTCTGTCCTTCTGAAACCCCATGGAACTGCAGGCTGTCGTCCATATTCTTATACAGGTCGTTGAGCAGGTCGGCAAGTTCCTCTATGAGCTCTCGGTAAGCGATGAGCGAGCCGCCGGAGCGGCGTGTGTCGATGAGGACTTTATATTTCGCTGGCACGATGCCAGCTTTGATAAACTCTGTGATGAATCCGTCGTAGACATCGTCGTCGGTGCGGGGATCCAGACCACGTGTCACGAGGAGCATGCGGGCCTCGGAGAAGACGATGTCAGCGAGAATCTTCTCCTGGGCAGCGCTGTCAGCAGCGGAGGCCAGCTCCTTGCGCTTCTCGCGGATGGTATCCTGGTCGATGTCGATGATGTCGAAGAGACCTGCCGAGCACTCGGCCTGACCATATTTGATGAGACTGAACTTCTCGTCGTCGCTGTAGTCGAAGAAGAAATCAGGGTTCTCGGAGAAGGCAGGCACCGCCTTGTATTTGGTCTCAAGGAGGTTCCTGGCGAACTCCGAGCCCCTCTCTCTCACATAAACATAATAACTCTCGTAATTGTCTTTCTGAGCGATGACATCGCGCAGATAATCCTCGACGAAGGCGGGGATATGTTTGGCGGCTATCCATCCCTGTGCCAGGTCTATCTCGTTCCGTCCGTTGACGGGGAGCCAGACGGTGTAGGCGGGGAACGGGTCGTCGCCCACGCGTCCCACTCTTCCGCTGAAGCCGAGGTCGGCCCAGGTGGCGTTGGCGCAGATGTTTGTGCAACCGTTCATCTTCAGCTCAAAGTCGGGGATAGCGTCGAGGTCGAGGTCGCTCTGCAGCAGACGGCGTGTGATGGCGTCGATGGCTCCCTTGGGCATGCAGATACCCAAACGGCAAGTGTCGGCACCCGTGCAGGACGTCAGCGAGGTGATGACGGCGGGATAGTCGATGTCGAAGACACCTATCTTGCGGAAGAAGTTGTAGATATTCGGCAGATAAGCCTCGCTGATATTGCGCACCTGAATCTGCTCGCGCTTGGTGAAGCGGATGACGTCGTCGCCGTAGTTGGCGAGGTAGTCGGCGACGAGTGCGAAGAACTCCGGTGACCCGTTGCCGTGTGGGATGGCGATATAGGCATACCACAGACCGTCCTTGGCCTGGTGGGCGTAGCGCCGTTTCCAGGTCTCGAAGCCGGGATGCTCCTTGGCGGGGGCGAAGGCGGGGTCGTGGTGACTGGGAGCCATGACGGTGGCAGGAGCGTAGAAGTCGAGGGAACCGTCCTTCTTCAGGGCGTTGAACTCGTCGAGGTACATCTTCTTCGCATCCTCCTCACCATAGCGGTAGAAGATGTAGCGCATGCGCGCCTTGTGGCGGTTGCGGCGGTTGCCGTATTTGTTGAACCAGTTCTTCAGGGCTTTGGCGGCACGCAGCAGGTCTATCTCGGGGAGGAAGTCGAAGACCTCCCAGCCCACGTGAGGGTTCGGAGCCGTGCTGCCGGCGATGAAGACGCGGAAGCCGCGCTTGCCGTCCTTGACGACGGCCTGGAGACCGAAGTCGGCGACATAGGAGTAGTGGGCGTCCTCAACATTGTAGTCCATGGCCACCTTGTATTTACGGGGCATGGTGAAGGAGTCGCGCTCAGCGATGAGGCGTGAGGTGAGCTCCTCAACATAAGGGTAGACGTCGAAGGCCTCACGGTCGGTGAGCCCGCTGCGGTCGTTGACCATCATGTTGCGTACGGTGTTACCGCCACCGCCCGCTGTGCTCAGTCCCTCCTTCTCCAGCTTGCGCAGGGCGGGGACAGCGTCGAGGATGTCGACATTATGAATCTGTATCTCCTGACGGGTTGTGATATGCAGGTGGGAGGCTGAGACCTGATGGCCGACGAAGGCCACCTTGGCGAGCTGCTTGGGCGTGATGAGGCCACCGGTACAGCGCACGCGCAGCATGTGGTGGTGGTTCTTACGCTGTTCGTAGATACCCATGGGCACGCGGTTGGCCTTGAGCTCGCCGGCGGTAATCTCACCGGCTTTGTATTTCTTCACCAGCGACTCGGTGTAGTCGAGGTCGCTGTCAAGGGTGGACGGTATTCTGTACATAATGTTTCTGTTTAAAGTGAGAGAGTTGTTGTGAGGTTACGCTTCCTCAGCGTAGTGTACTTCCTTGTCGGCTACTTTGTTATCCTTGATGCCGAAGGAGTTGAGGTGCACGCCCTGATAGAGTGAAAGGATGGCATAGCGTATCGTGGGGTCGTTGGCCAGTCGCAGGTCCTCCTGGGAGGGCCGTGAGGGCGAGGCGGGGTGGCTGTGCCAGTTGGCTAATATCTTCAGACCGCAGCGGCGGGCATAGCGCAGGGCAGCAAACTGCTCCTTGGGGGAGAAGGAGAAATGCTCGGAGCTGTGGTCGATATTCTCCATGGGGTAGTTCTCCGTCACCACGCCGTCGACTCCTAAGAGGTAGCCACAGGTCTCTAAGGGTGCGTCGCGGCGTGCCTGTGCGATGAGCTCGTCGATGATTTCTTGTGCTATTGTCATGGGCTGTTAGATGGAACTAATACTATTTCTTATGATTTGGAAGGTCGCAAGCTTTCTGCTCGTAGTCGATGAGGTGGTCGATGGTGGGATGGGAGCCGCAGATGGGACAGCTGTCACGGTGCTTCACGGGAATGGTGCGGAACTCCATGGTCTTGGCGTCGAAGGTCAGGAGCCTGTTGGTGAGCAGGTTGCCGATGCCGAGGATGTATTTCAGTGCCTCAGCGGCCTGGATGGTGCCGAGCATACCGGCGATGGCACCGAGGACACCGGCCTGTGAGCAGGTGGGGACGGCTCCTACGGGTGGCGGCTCCTTGAACATGCAGCGGTAGCAGGCTGAGCCGGGGACGTAGGTGAAGGTCTGACCGCGGAAGCGGAGGATGCCACCATGGCTGTACGGCTTCTTCAGCATCACGCAGGCATCGTTGATAAGGAACTTCACGGGGAAGTTGTCGGTGCCGTCGATGACAAAGTCATAGTCCTTGATGATGTCCAAGGCGTTGTCGCTGAAGAGAAACTCCTTGATGGCGTTGACCTTGATGTCGGGGTTGATGGCTAACATCTTCTCTTTGGCGCTCTCCACCTTGGGCTTACCGACATCCTTGGTGAAGTGGATAACCTGGCGTTGGAGGTTGCTCAGGTCCACATTGTCGGCATCGACGATACCAATCGTACCCACACCGGCGGCGGCGAGGTAGAGGGCGGCGGGAGCTCCTAAGCCACCGGCACCGATGATGAGGACCTTGGCGTTGAGGATCTTCTCCTGACCCTCTAAGCCTACGTCCTGCAAGAGGATATGGCGGCTGTAGCGCTCTATCTGTTCTTCTGTGAGGTCTATCATGCGGCACCTCCTCCCATGAAATACAGGAAGTCGACATGGTCGCCATCCTTCAGAGATGTGGTATCCCAGACATCACGCTCTACAAACTCCTCGTTGACCTGTACGGTGACCATCTCGGGTTGGAAGACCTTGTTCAGCTTTATCAGTTCGCTCAGTGTCAGGGGCAGTGTCACGTCCTGCTTCTCATCGTTAACAATAATCTGTGCCATGTGTGAAAAGTTATAAGTTTACGGGTGCAAAGGTAGGTACTTTCCATGAGGCACAGAATCCCACTAAGGTGGTATTCTTGCTACCCAATGTTTGCTATCGCATACCATAGGTTTGGTAGGTGGTAGGTGGTGGGTGTTAGGTGTTAGGTGTTAGGTGTTAATGGTATGCTGTGCTGTCCACGTGAGACCTCTTCGAGGTCTTTCCACTCTGTCATCCTGCAACCCCAGGTCGCTCCCTCACATGGGCTTCCGCAAGCTCCAGCCCATGTGAGGTCGACGACCTGGGGTCATTCATGGTGTGACCCCTCCGGGGTCAGTACGATACCCCGGGCTCATAGGGTGTCTTTGGGTGTCAGTACGATACCCAGACTCATAGTGTGTCGATGGGGTGGTACGTCCAGCTCGAGCGTGGCATGACCCCGGAGGGGTCACACCATGAATGACCCCAGGTCGTCTTGGTGGCGGGAGGACTGCGCGTAGCGCGACCGCCCACCACCAAGCGACCTGGGGCGCAGGATGGCAGAGTGGAAAGACCTCGGAGAGGTCTCACGTGGACAGCAGAATATTTATCTTTCTACAAACAAAGTCCTCTGCTAATGCCGTGGAGTTCTTTGGCATTTGCCGCGAATGGCGTGGCTAAATAGGCACTTGATTCTACCTTATGCCTTCTTTGTTTCGTCTTGTTCCTCTTATTCTACCTTATTATATTTGGCTTTCAGTTGTTTGACCTTGAGCAAGAGATTGTTGTAGTGCAGGTAATTGAGGGAGCCTTTTGGGGTTGTCTGCAACTGCTTTGTGAGATAATTCTCTGTCTTGTCGGCTGTCTGAAGGAGGTAGAGGAAGACGTCGCTGTTGTTGGTGTTCAACTGCAGTGGGGCATCCTTGTCGGCACTGGGGTTGTTGATGCCCTTGTCAAGGAATCGCACGAAGGCATTCTCCTCTGCCCGTCGCCATGCTGCCTGGTATTCGCTCATACCTGTCAGCGGTTTCCAGATAATGGAGAAGACGTCGTCGAGGTATTCGCCCACGGGATATTTCCCACCCTTGCGCTGGTTGTTGAGGAGGTTGGGGTTGATGAGATACCAGATGAGCGTTGTTGTCAGACTCGTGATGTCATTGTCGGGGAGGTAGTCGATGCGGCCAGTGATGTTCTTGTCGTAGAGCCATTCGGGTACGGTGAAGATATTCCGTCCGAACCACTCCAAGGCCTCCTTCTGGCGCTCCTTCGACACGTAGTCGATGGCTTTCTCCGCCGGCCAGTTGTTATGGTACATACCCGCGATGTTACGCTGCACGTGCATGCAGTAGCGGCGGTATTGTCCTAACACCCCTTTGTACATCTCCTCAAGGTACTCCGTCTGTCCGTCGGGCTGCGCCGTCCACTCTCTGAGGTGTGCCATGACCCGCTTGAGGTTCTTGATGCCGTAGTCGCTGGCCTTCATGGAGTTGTTGCCGAGGTCCTCGGTCTGTGAGCGCGGGTCCATGCCCTTTCCCTCGTCGCCGACATAGCGCAGGCGCGGGTTGGCGGCTAAGACCTTTGTCACCTCAGCGCGCAGGGCTGCCTTCTCCTTCTTGGCGTCGCCCTTGAACTCCGGGCGCCACTGGTAGCCCCATTTGATGGCCCATTTGTCGTAGTCGTTGATGCGTGGGAAGAGGTCGCGTTCCGACATGCCGTCCTCGGGCTGTGCCACGTAGTTGAAGCGGGCATAGTCCATGATGCTCGCCGTGTGACCGTATTTGTCCACCCAGGCTTTGTCGCGGAGCTTCTCCACGGGTGTGGCGCTGCTGGCTATCATGTTATGGCGCAGGCCTAAGGTGTGTCCGACCTCATGTGAGGAGACGAAGCGGATGAGCTGTCCCATGAGCTCGTCGCTGAAGTTCATGGTCTGCGCCTTCTTGTCCAGCGGTCCGCACTGCACCATATACCATTTGCGCAGGAGCTCCGTAACGTCGTGGTACCAGCAGATATGGCTCTCGATGATTTCGCCGCTCCGGGGGTCTACGATGCGCGGTCCATAAGCGTTCTCCTTCTCCGAGGGCAGGTAGCGGAGGACGCAGAAACGTGCGTCGTCGACGCTCATGCCCTTGTCATCCTCCGGCCACTCGCGGGCCTGGATGGCATTCTTGAAGCCGGCAGCCTCGAAGGCCTTGTTCCAGTCGTTGATGCCCGCCATGAGGTAGGGAACCCATTTCTTTGGTGTGGCGGGGTCGATATAGTAGATGATGGGCTTCTTTGGCTCGGTGAGTTTCCCGGCGAGGTATGCCTTCTCATTCTTCGGCTCCAGACGGTAGCGTGAGATGAAGGCGGTGTGACTGGTGATGCCATAGTCGGAGAGCTCCGTCTTCTTCGTCTCGAAATATCCCACGCGCTCGTCGGCATAGCGAGGCTGCATGGGGTCGTCGGGGAGCTGTACGATGCTGGTGTTCAGGCCTAATGTCACGTAGCCCGTCTTAGCCGCTGGCGTGCCACCGCCGTTAGCGGCATAGGTGCGTAGAGTGCGGGCCTCGATGTTCACGGGCAGCGAGCAGATGGTGTCGACGACGGTGAGGTCTTTCTGCATGCCACCTATCTTCAGGATACCCTTGTCGGAGCTGTCGAACGACGTAATCTTGTTGTCCTGGGTGTAGAAGTTGGTGACGTCGATGAGCCAGCCGTGGTCTTTGGCCTGCTTCACGGAGTCCTTGATGATGGGGAAGCTGGCCACGATGGGGTTCACGGTAGCCTTCTCCACGGAGCGGGAGATGTCGCTGCCCTCCGGGGTCTCGACGTTGTTGACATAGGAACGCAGCCACAGGGCGTCGGCATGCTTCTCCAGGTAGACGACATTCTCGTTGACCTCCTCGCCGATGTTGTATTTGAATCCGGCAGGGACGGAGGTGAAGCGTGTCACGATGAGGAAGAGCTTGCCAAGCTTGTCCTGTGGTACTTCGAAATACCATTTGTTCTCGATATGCCTGACGGTGAAGAGGCCTTTCTGCACCGACCCGCCTTTCTTGATGAGTTTGGCATAGTCGGAGAGTTTCTCATCCTTCTTGTCTTTCTTCCTTCTCTCTGTTTTGTCGCCTTTGTCGCCTGAGGCTTTCTTGGCCTTCACCTCCGTAGAATCTTTATCGGTGGGAGTGTAGAGAGTGGCGCTGTGCGCGCTCGCACCCTGCATAGCCATGAAAGCTATCAAGGGGATAAAGAGTTTGTTCATGTAATGTTGGGTTCTAATAAAATGTTGCTGTAAAGATAAATAGGCTGCAAATTTAATCAAAAGAATCGGAAATCTTCTGTGCCATGTATTGCTATTTTGCTGCAAAGTTAGTAAAAATACCATTTCGCGCAAAATAGTGGGGCATTTTCGGTATTGATGCGTTGTTATCTGTGCCTCCTTCCACGTGCGACCTCCGAGGTTCGCTATTGTCACGCGATCTTGTGACGGTCGTCACACGATCTTACGACGGTCGTCACACGAATTTACGACGGTCGTCACACGAATTTACGACGGTCGTCACACGAACTTGCGACGGTCGTCGCAAGATATCATGAAGATTTTTCTGTCTTTTGTCTCTAATTCCACTGTAGAGATTGTCTATTGTCTCTAATTCCACTGAAGAGATTATTGGAAAATGGGCGTGGACAAGCTTCCGCTCCTTAGGGAGCAGTGGTGTTGAAGTGCCGAAGCAGTCTTTGCGAGC
>ERZ791911.466-NODE-466-length-28803-cov-6.422151_pt1 | contig 28803 bp, 26 predicted proteins | sample MGYA00510142_ERZ791911 | MGnify/ENA primary metagenome ERZ791911 (study PRJEB30046, sample SAMN00792056) | human gut metagenome | study: EMG produced TPA metagenomics assembly of the A metagenome-wide association study of gut microbiota in type 2... | reverse complement strand
CCCTTTGGGCCGCATAAGAAGAACCACCAGCTATGCTGGTGGGTTTCTTTTTTAGGAAAACGATGGCCCATTGGAAAAATGAAGCCCCTATCCCTGGCGCCTGCGGTGCTGCCTCCTTTCCTGAGGAAGGGGGCTATAGCACTAAGCCATGCATCAATGGCGTCACAAAAAATAATCCCGTAACGCTGATTTTATATTCATCGCCGCCAGGCGATAACACAACCCTTTGAACCCTTTACCACGCCCCTTGAGCGAAGCGAATACAACCCTTCTACACAACCTGCTGCGAAGCCGCGGCCTTTGCAGCTTTGAACCGGTCCCTCTTTGCAGATGTGGTACAATAGAGCCATTGAGGTGATACCATGTTAAAGAATAAAGATTGTATAAAACAGCTGCTCTGGATGCTGGCGCTCACCATTCCCTGGGGACTGGGGGGCTTTGTGGTGCACACCGCCTTATCCCTGTCTGCCGGCATCATTGCTTACTGGGCGGCAGGGCTCTTTGTGCCCCTCATTTTCTACCTGGTGCAGAGAAAGGGCTGGGGGAGTGAGCTGGGAGCCGTGAGGGCGGCGGTTCATGTACCGCTGTGGCTTTCCTTTGTGGTTGTGGAAATGGTGGTGTTCTGGAACTACCTTCCTTCCGTAGACAGGATGTGGAAATCTTCTCCTGCTCCGGCGGGCCTGGCGGCGTTCCTGGCTCTTTCCGTCTTTGTGCTTCTTGCCTTCTTCCTGGACCGGAAGCTGGCCATTCTTTACGGCCGGCTGAAGGGCGAAAATGCATTGGCTGCAGAGTGGCTTGGCTGTGCTTTCTTCAGTGGCCTTATCCCCGGCACTGCCATGATTTCCTTCCTGGGGCTCTATTACGCCGGCGGCATGCGGCTGGATCCCTTTACGGCGTCCTTTTTCCTGATGGAAATCTTCGGCATCGTTTTTTACGGAAAAATCTTCCTGGCCATGATGACCTTCGGACTCTTCCTGTTCCTTTCCCTTGAGGGGACAAAGGGCGAGCGGGCGGTGACATCTGTATTTTCCGCTATCTTCTGGCTTTTCCTCCTCTTCATACCGGTGGTGGTTTCCTCAAGGATTACGGGCAGCGGCCTGTGGCGGGCATATCTGGACCCCTCCTACCTTTCCGTATTTCCCTATCTTTCTGATTTGTGGCTCACCGGCTTTGCCCTCATGGGATCCAAGCGTCTGACCCGCTGGATTTTCAAATAGGAAAGTGTTGACAAATAAAATTTGCTCGCTATAATAATTGTTGGCAGATAAAGGGGCCCTGCTTTGCCGGTATCAGGATGGAACCGGACCGCAGGGTGAGTATATCGCCGCATTTACGGCTTATATCTCGCTGAGAGTAAGAACGGAGGTTATAAAATGGAAAAAGTCAATCATGCTCCTCAGGAAAATCACGTGTTTTTAAGTATTCGCCAGCTTACGGTGTCCGGCCTTCTGGCAGGGATTACCATTTTCCTGGGGCTCACAGGATATGGGTTCATTCCCCTCATTGTCATGAATGCCACCATCCTTCATATTCCCACCATTATCGGTGCACTGGTGGCAGGACCTAAGGTGGGGGCGCTGGTGGGATTCCTTTTCGGACTCTTCTCCTTCATCCAGACCCTTCGGGCGCCAAGCCTGCTCCTGCAGTTTGCCCTGCAGTACAATCCTTTCTACGATGCCTTCATCTGCATCGTACCAAGAATCTGCATCGGCCTCTTTGCATGGTTCGTTTACAAGCATCTGCCCGGCCGTGAAGGCCTTCGTGTAGGCGCAGCAGCCATTGGCGGCTCCCTCTGCAACACGGTGCTCTTCCTGGGTTCCTTCTTCCTTCTGGTAGGCGCTCCCTATGCAGCATCCAAGGGCATTTCCGTGGAAGCTGTCGGTGCTACCATTATGGGTATCGTTGGCGTGAACGGCGTGCCGGAAGCCATCGTTTCCGCCGTCATCATTGTGCCGGTGGTGACCATGCTGAAGAAGTCCGGCTGGAAGCTGAAATAAAATGAAATGAAAAACTGCGGGCGGTCTGCCTGCAGTTTTTTTATGGAGACAGGTATGGAAATATTCATTGACGGCGACGGCTGTCCGGTGATTGAAGAAACGGAAAGGGCGGCTGCCCTCTATGGCCTCAAGGTTATTATTTTCTGCGATACGAGCCACTTGATTCATTCAGAAACAAGCCGGGTCATGGTGGTGGACAAGGGCAGGGATGCGGCGGACTGGGCCATCATTTCCGCTGCACACCCGGGAGACGTGGTGATTACCCAGGACTACGGCCTGGCGTCCTTGGTCCTTTCCCGAAGGGCCTATGCTTTTCATCAGGACGGATGGCAGTATACCGAAGAAAATATAGCGGGCCTTCTTCAGCAGCGCTATGAAGCAGGAAAGGCAAGACGCTCAGCGAAGCATCACTGGAAAGGGCCTGCGAAAAGGGAAAGAAAACAGAATGAAATCTTTTTCCAGGGTCTCTGCCATTTTCTGGCAGAGAGAATAAAGGACAAATAAAAAACGATGCGGTTTTTGGCTGCATCGTCTTTTTATTTCTTTATTATCAGGCTTCTTCTTTACCCCGGAGCCTTTCATCGCATTTGGCAATGAGGGCGGCAGAGTTTACTCCTGCATCTCGGCACATGATGCCGATGGTGGTTTTCATGTCGGAGGGCATGGGGATTTTTTCTTCCTGGAACACAGGCAGGAGCTGGGGATACATGGTGAGGATGGTCTCCATGGGGGTATCATCGGTGAGAAGGGGCTTCTTGTACTTGTCTGCAATGAATTCATTCATTTCGCCGATGATTTCAAACACGTCCATGCCATGGGACTGGGCGGCCTGCCACAGGTTCTCATCGTAGGATACGAAACAGCCTACGCAGGACATGCCGTATTCCATGAGGAAAGGCCCCATTTCCGGATATACTTCAATAATCTGCATAATGTTGTTTTCCGGACGGACAAAATCGCCTTCCTTCAGCGGCGGTACGTCGGGGGAAGAAAAGCCGCCGCCGAAATAGTCACCGTTTTCTCCGGCGGAGGCGCCGGGCATGGTATTTCCAAGAACCGCATCCCGGAAGGCTTCATAGCCGATTTTGTCGATGAACTCTTCCATGGACTGGTAATTTTCATGCTCCAGGTAGTAGGTGCAGGCCTTGGTCATAATGGAAAGGGCGTCAGAGGGGAACTGGGCGAAGGCAAAGAAGGTCTTCTTTCCGGTATAAATATCCCAGCCGTCGGACATGCCTACGGAACGGATGGGAAGAGGCGTGGTCATGGTGCAGGTGAGAATGCAGGAAGGCCAGGAACCGAAGGCCAGAAGGCCCAGGTCCTTCAGCGTATCTTCCACATCATCCTTTGCCAGGCCGGAAATGATGGGACGGCCCTTGGGGTCAAGGATATAGGTGCCCTCATGCTTTTCGGACACCTCCTTCATTTTGTGCTTGAATTCATTCCGTCCTTCCGTAATGTCGGGAATAAAATCGATTTCAAGAGAAAAGGTCAGATTATCTGCTGTCATACATAAGCTCCTTTCAAGAGGCTCTATTACATACATTCATACTTTTCTATCTTATCACGGCCGGGCCATTTAGGCAAGTTGAGGTGAGATGCCAGGTAAGTATGGTGCCATGTCGAGTAGGAAACTGTGAGAGAAAAGTTTCCTGTTGGTGTGAAACACAATGGAGCCATGTCGGACAGGAAACTGTTTGCAAAAGGTTTCCTGTCGAGGTGAAACACAGTAGGGCCATGCCGAGTAGGAAACTATTCGCAAAAGGTTTCCTACTGAGGTGAAGCACAATGGAGCCATGGCGGACAGGAAACTGTTTGCGAAAAGTTTCCTATGGAGATGAAACGCAATGCTGTCATGGCGGACAGGAAACTGTTTGCAAAAGGTTTCCTGCTGAGGTGAAACACAATGGAGCTATGCCGGATAGGAAACTGTATGCGAAAAGTTTCCTGTTGGTGTGAAACACAATGAAGCCATGGCGGACAGGAAACTGTTTGCAAAAGGTTTCCTACTGGGGTGAAACGCAATGGAGCTATGCCGGATAGGAAACTGTTTGCAAAAGGTTTCCTGTCGAGGTGAAACACAGTAGGGCCATGCCGAGTAGGAAACCATTCGCAAAAGGTTTCCTACTGAGGTGAAACGCAATGGAGCTATGCCGGATAGGAAACTGTATGCAAAAAGTTTCCTATAGAGATGAAACGCAGTGCTGTCATGGCGGACAGGAAACTGCTTACGAAAGGTTTCCTACTGAGGTGAAACACAATGGAGCCATGTCGGACAGGAAACTGTATGCAAAAAGTTTCCTGTCGAGGTGAAACACAGTAGGGCCATGCCGAGTAGGAAACCATTCGCAAAAGGTTTCCTACTGAGGTGAAACACAATGGAGCTATGCCGGACAGGAAACTGTTTGCAAAAGGTTTCCTACTGAGGCGAAACACAATGGAGCTATGCCGGATAGGAAACTGTATGCGAAAGGTTTCCTACTGAGGTGAAACGCAATAACGTCATGTCCCACAATGGAAACTATCCACTTTCTCCCCAAACATGGTACAATATATCAAATCCATCTGTGTTCTTCTACAGGAGGCACGAACATGACAACGTGGAAGAAAAAAATAACGGCGGCCCTGCTGGCTGCGGTATGTCTTACGGGGGCGGCAGCGCCTTTGACGGTGGAGGCGGCCACCACCACCCAGAAAATCATTTACGGGGCGGCGGCACTTCTTTTTATTTCCAGCTATTATACCCGCATGGATGACCGGGCGGGGCTCCAGCTTCTGGACCAGTGCCAGCAGCAGACGGGGGTCTATGAATCGGCGGAGGCGGACAACCGGGTGCAGTCCATTTATGAAAACATCCGGAACACCGGCGCCGTGGAGCGGAATTACAATGTGTATGTATCCCCCAGCGAGGACATTAATGCCTTCATGAGTCTTGGCGGGGTGCTCTGCGTGAACAAGGGCTCCCTGGATGCCTTTGATGACGATGAGCTGGCTTACGTCATGGCCCATGAAATTTCCCACGGTGAAAAGCGGCATAACGTGAACGGCGTGAAGAAGAGCGTAGGCCTCATTACGGCTCTGGATATTTATCTTGGAAATGATGCGTCCTACGGCGAATACCTCCTTGGAAATATTGCAGCCAACTATGTGACCAATGCGGTATTCACGAAGGACCAGGAGAAGGAGGCCGACGACCTGGGCTTCCAGTACCTGGTGGAAGCGGGCTACAATCCCGGCGGCGGAGCAGCCTCCATGCAGGTTTTGAAGGATAAGTACGGCGAAAGTTCTCCCTCCGGCATCAAGGCGGTGCTGGCACCGGGGAATCATCCCAAAACAAGCGACCGTATCAATAAGAACCTGAAATGGATGAAGCAGTATTCCGGCGGCCATGTGGATGTGAAGGACGGCTGGATCGTGGTGAACGGCGAAAAGGCCTTCCAGCCTGCCGCTGCCGGCCGCTACACCGACAAGGAAAGAACCTTCCTCACCGCCGGCAAGCTGGATAAGCTGTACCACAAAGGAAATGTGCCGGATGCGGTCATCCAGGATGACACCATTTACTGCGGAAATACGGCGGTATACAGTTTGTCGTCTGCAGAAGACGGAAAGCTCTATGTGGCAAATCTGAACAAAGGCATTGCCAAAGACCGGGGCGAAGCGGTGCAGAGCGATTTCGAAATTGACTCCCGCAGGGAAAAGATAGAAAAGAAAGCAAAGGCAGCGGAAAAGAATGGCACTGGCGATGAAACTGAGACAGGTGCCATTCCCGAAGCAGGCTGATAGAAAGGATTGTATCGTTTAAATTATGAAGAAATTATTGGCTCTCCTTGTACTGGCGGTTGTATTTGCAGGCATTGCCTTCGGCATTCTGGCTCTCATTACCCCCGAGCCTCCGAAGAAACCGGAGCTTCCCCCTCCGCCGAAAGCGGGAGCCGTATCGGCGGCTTTGATAGACGGAAACACAGGAGAAATCCTGGCGGAAAAGGAGGGCACCCTGAAGGTGTACCCTGCCAGCACCACCAAGATTCTAACCTGCATCATTGCATTGGAGGAAGGAAAGGATAAGCTGGAACAGAACGCTGTCATTTCCCAGCGGGCCATGAAACAGGACGGCACGAATCTTGGCATTCGTCCCGACATGCCCCTGTCCCTGCACCAGATGCTCTACGGCATGATGCTCATTTCCGGCAATGATTCCGCCGTAGCTGCAGCGGAGACGGTGGGCGGCACCTATGACCGCTTCATTGAAATGATGAATGAAAAGGCCGCCGCCATCGGTGCGAAGAATTCCCATTTCGCAAACCCCAACGGCCTCACCAATCCAAACCATTACACCACCGCCGAGGACATGGCAAAGATTGCGGCCTATGCCATGAAGAACCCCGATTTCCGGGATATCGTGAAGAGAAAGACCTATCCCATGACTTATCGAAACGGCATTTACCGGAATGTGGCAAACAGGAACGAATTCCTCTCCAGCGGCTATGAAGGAGCCAACGGTATCAAGACCGGCATGACCGATGCCGCCGGCGACTGCCTGGTGGCATCGGCGGAAAGGAACGGCCAGCTCATCATTGTGACGCTCTATAATGACTCCAAACGGTGGCAGGATGTAAAGACCTGGCTGGACTACGGTTTTGCCGCTGCCAAAGCGGAGAAGGATTACCGGGAAGCACTGGAGGCGGAACCGGGGATTTATAAATTCGTGAACCGCGTGCTGGGAAAGGAGCCGAAGGAAGTGAATGGTTAAAAAGAAAAAAGCACCCTTCCTGAAGCGCCTTTTCCCGACGAGCCCTATGCTCCGCATCATCTTCGTGGTGGTGACCATTATTACTGCTTTCGTGGTGGTGCAGAATGTATACCATTTCGTGCAGGTAAGGCAGCAGGAAGCGGAGCTTTATCAGGAAAGGGACCGGCTTACAAAGGAAAAAGAGGAACTGGAGACAAAGAAGAAGGACCTGGAGGATCCGGCGAAACTGGAGAAAAAAGCCCGGGACGATCTGGGCCTGGTAAAACCGGGAGAAGTTCCCTATGTGCGATAAAAAAACTGTGAGGAAATGTGCAGTCATTTTCTCACAGTTTTTTTATGACTCTCTATTTCATAGAAATCCAGCTAAACCCGGGCCGCGCAGCGGCCCCTTAGCGGCAGCCTACCCGCCGACCGGTATTTACTACCGATTGCCTCATAGGCGCCGTGTACCAAGATTCTTCGCCTGCGGCTCAGAATGACGATGGGAGCGGGAAGGCTTGCATGTAACGCAGGCTCCTTCCTTTGGAAGGAGCTGCCCGACAGGGCTGAGGATAGGCCTTTGCGAAGCAAAGGCACCGCCGTAGGCGGTTTTCACGAATGTGTCACATCAGGCCCCTGCGGGGCCTCGGATTTTCTCCAAAAATCCGCTATCCTCCGTCGCCTAACGGCGACCCCCCCTTCCTATGGAAGGGGGGCTTTTGCGCTACGTCATGCAGCAATGGAGACCCAAAGGCAAATCCCGTAACGTAGGTTCCTTCCATAGGAAGGAGCTGGGCGAAGCCCTGAGGATAGGTCCGTGCTTTTTAGTGAAAGAACTGACGCCCCTATCCTCCGGTGCCTGCGGCACCACCTCCTTCCTGAGGAAGGAGGCTATGGCACTTCGTCATGCAGCGTTGGTGACACTAAGGGCAAACACGTAACGCTGACTTTATACACATCGCCGCAGAGCGGCGATACCACAACCCTCGCTGCCGTAGGCTGCGTCAAACCTGAGAACCTTAAGAACCTTCGGGCTGAAGGCCCGTCAACCTTCACCCCTAAAGGGGAAACGACTCACTATGATTTGTGCGTCGCTTTGCTCCTTCAAATCATGTTCGCTGTGCACGCCGAAGGCGTGTCAATGAAGCCGCCACCACCACCGTCAGCGGCAACGCCGCTGTCAAACCTAAGAACCCTCCGGCCAAAGGCCGGTCAAACCTAATAACCCTCCGCGCCCGAAGGGCGCGGTCCTCTTACCATTCCGATGCGTGGTCAAGGAGCCAGCCGCCGGCGGTGCAGGCGGGGCAGATGCAGTATTTCACGCCCTTATCCTTTGCTTCATGGGCAGCTTTAGAAAGATTTTTAGCGGTATCGGTGCCAAGGACTTTGACTCCTTCTTCCGATTCAAAGAAGGGAATCACATGGTCGATGGAGCATACATCTTCCTTCAGTTCCTTCTTGAGGGCAAGGGCGGCGTCCTTTTCTCCGTCTGTGCCGGCAGCCTTCAGGTAGGCTTCGCATACATCCTTTAATCCCGCATAGCAGCTGGGGGCATTCATGACTTCTTTCACTTTTTCAATGATTTCTTCCTTTGCCATTTGAATCATCCTTTCTTAATGTTCCGGTTCAAACATCATATGGGACGTGGCTTCGGCAGCCACGGTGCCGTCTTCATGGAGCACCTTGGCCTCCATAACGGACAGAGGGCCTTTCCGCTTCACTTCATGGCAGATGACCTTTATCGTTTCCCCAATAAGTACGGGAGAACGGAAGCGGGACTCCATTTTTCCGGTGTAGGAGGGAATGCCTGTATTCAAAAAGAGGTAGTTGCCCATGACCTCATCCATGAGGGTCATAATCAGGCCGCCGTGCATGCGGTCGTTATAGCTCTGGTGTTCATGGGAGGGGGTAAAGAAGGCAAGGCAGCCGCCGGGAATGGAAAAGAAGCGGAGATGAAGGCCCAGGGGATTTTCATTTCCGCAGGCAAAACACATGCTGTACGCCGGCCCTCCGGTGAGCTCCTTCAGGGGATGCCCCAGCTTTTCCTCTTCCTTCTTCAGAAGAGCCTTCTCTTTATCATTTAACGGGTATGGTTCTTTTTTCATATAAGGCCTCCTTTAGGGAAGCACTGATTAATTCGCAGAATCGAATTTCATATGTATTTTTATCCAATGCTGCGTCATCAGTCTCCTTAAATAGCTCGCTATTCGCGTCGACTGATTCCTTGCATTAAATAAAAATACAAGAATGAAATCCGATAACGATTTAATCAGCGCTTCCCTAGAGAATCATTTGCATTCTCCCTTTTATTATAGCATGATGAAAAAGGGAAATAAAAAAAACTGCGGGTTTCCGCAGTTTCAAAGCTTGTTAGAAGCGGTCCAGCAGGTGGTAGCCCTTGCCTTTGAGGAAGGTTTCCGTTTCCGATTCGGTGGTAGAGAACACCGCAATGGGGGAGCCGCTTCGGCGGTCGAAGGAAATATAGAGATAGCGGATCATGACGTTGGCATTCTGCAGGTCCGAAAGGATATGGTCCAGGGTGCCGGGCTTATCGGATTTCATGTCCACCGCCAGCACCAGGTCTACCCGGCACTGGTAGCCTTCTTTTTCCAGGGCCTTCCTGGCTTCTTCCGATTTGTCCACAATAAGACGGACAATGCCGAATTCCGCGCTGTCCGTGGCTAGCATGGTGTAAATATTGATGTCGTTCTTAGCCAGAATGGCGGTCATTTTGCTTAATGCGCCTTTGGTATTGGCAGTGAAAATAGAAACCTGGTGTAACATAGTATCCTCCTTCATCAGAGCCTTCCGCTCCGTGTTACAGTGATTTTATCATAAATCGGGGAAAAAGGTAATATGGAGAGGCGGCATAGCGGCGCCTGCTGTCAATGACACCAAAGCTTTACAAATTTATTTCAAAAATCCTATTGACTTTTTTCATCAAGGCAGTATAATATCAACCATAACACGAAAGAACGAATGGCAAGGATCGGGATATGCATTCCATGAAGCGCCAAGAGAGCTGACGGCTGGTGCGAGTCAGTGGCGGATAGGAGTGAAGCTCACCCGGGAGTTTCGAAAGTGAACCAAGTAGTTTTCGACGCCGCCTGCGTTACAGGCCTTACAAGCGATGATCGGGACAAGGGATATATTGGTCCATGGCATAGAGAGCCGGCGGATGGTGCAAGCCGGTGCATTCCAATATTGACTATCACCTGTGAGCCCCTTTGTTGAACATAGTAAACAGAGGCGTTTATCCACGTTACGGATGATGATGACAGAGTATAATGTAGGGTGGTACCGCGCATGTCGCCCCTATTTCCGAAAGGAAATAGGGGCGTTTTTTATGGGCCATTTGAAATACTCCAAAATCAGTGAGTGATAAATACAGGGTGGTACCGCGGATTCCAATTCGCCCCTGCTGCAATGACGCCAGATTGCAGCAGGGGCGTTTTTTATACCATTCGTTCTTTCATAGAAATGAAGGCATGGGCCTTCTTATTTTGGAAAGGGGATTGAAGATCGTGTTTTTTCAACAGCTTGTCAACGGTTTAACGCTGGGAAGCGCCTATGCGGTCATTGCCATCGGCTATACGCTGGTATTCGGCGTATTGAACATCGTCAACATGGCACATGGCGGCATCTTTATGATCGGCGCTTACATCGGCCTGCTTCTGGTAACGGAAGCGGGACTGGGCATTTTCCCGGCACTCATCGGCGCCATGATCGGCGGTGCCGTATTAGGTTATGGACTGGAAATCTTTGCACTCCGTCCGCTCCGCCGCCGCAAAGTTACTCATCTGGCTCCATTAATCAGTACTATCGGTGTGTCCACTTTCCTGGAAAGCGTGGCACTTATGGTCTGGGGGCCCCAGACCCGTTCGTTCCCGGCTACCTTCGGGAACGGCCTCATGGACTTCGGTGTATTTAAAATCTCCGGTATCCAGATTATTTCCCTGGGCACCGCCGTGGTCCTCATGGCTCTCCTTACAGTTATGCTGAACAAGACAAAAATCGGCAAAGCAGTGAGAGCGACCTCTGAAAATGCGGAGACCGCAGGCCTCCTGGGTATCAATACCAGCCGCATCATTACCTTCACCGTCATGCTGGCGTCTGCCTTAGGCGCTGCAGCCGGTGTGCTCATCGGACTTTCCTTCAACGCCATCGAACCTACCATGGGTACATCCATGGGCCTCAAGGGTCTGGCCGTGCTCATCATGGGGGGCCTTGGCAATGTGGAAGGCGCCATGGCCGGCGGCTTCATCCTGGGCATTGCGGAAGTATTCGCCGTGGCCTACGGCTCTTCCACTTACCGCGATGCGGTGGCATTTGGCATTATCATTCTCATTCTCTTCATTCGCCCTGAAGGCTTGTTCTCCAAGGCAGGCAAAGGAGGCAGACCGTAATGGATGAAATTTTAAATGGCTACTTCCTGCAGGTATTCACCTTTGTATGCATTAACATTATCCTGGCTCTCACCGTCTACATGACCGTGTGCACCGGTATCCTTTCCCTGGGCAATGCAGGCTTTATGAGCCTGGGGGCTTACACTTCCGCTATTGTTACCACCCAGTACGGCGTTCCCATGCCGGTGGGTATTGTGATGGGCGGCCTCTTTGCCACCTTCGTTGCTTTAATTATCGGTATGCCTACCATTCGTCTACGCGGCCTGTACCTGGCCATTGCCACCATGGGCTTCGGCGAAGTGGTCCGCGTTATCGCCCTGAACCTTGACATCACCCACGGTGCCCTGGGCTTCTCCGGCATTCCCTCCATGGCCAGCGTTCTTTCCGACTACGCCAGCGACATGGGCCTTCTGGACGCTCTGGAAATCGACTCCCAGACCGGCGGCCAGCTGGTGATGAACATCGTCCTTCTTATCATCGTCATTGCAGTGGTCACCTTCTGGTACCGTCTGGAACATTCCCGCATCGGCCGTGCCTGGGCAGCTGTGAAGGCAGATGAATACGCCGCATCCCTCACCGGCATCAACGTGGTGGAATACAAGATGATGGCCTTCCTCTTCAGTGCCTTCTTCGCTGGCGTAGCAGGTGCCCTCTATGCCCATGCCACCTTCTTCATCAGCCCCACCGACTTCTCCTGGAACAAGGTGGTTGATATCCTGGTTTACACCGTATTCGGCGGCAGCAACGTACTCTGGGGCTCTGTCCTGGGTGCCACTGTGCTTACCATCGTTCCGGAATCTCTCCGTGCCATGGCAGAATACAGAGATATCATCTACGGCCTCATGCTGGTAGCCCTCATGGCCTTCCGTCCTGACGGCATCCTGTCCTATGACGCTGTGAAATGGATTTCCCGCAAATTCAGCAAAAAGCAGAAAGCTTCTGCAGAAGGAGGAAATCAGTAATGCTTCTTGAAATGAAAAACGTAGTGAAACAGTTCGGCGGTTTGACTGCTGTTTCCAATATGTCCTTCTCCGTGGAAAAAGGAGAAATCTTCGGCGTCATCGGACCGAACGGCGCCGGCAAGACCACCATTTTCAACCTGATCACCGGCGTATACCAGGTGACGGAAGGGGATATCCTCTTCGACGGACAGTCCATCGAAGGAAAGAAACCCTACCAGATTATCAATATGGGCATTGCCCGTACCTTCCAGAACATTCGCCTTTTCTCCGGCATGACGGTGCTGGAAAATATCCTCGTCGGCCATCATGACCGTTTGAAATCGGGCCTTCTGGCCAGCTTCCTCCACACCTCTGCCCAGAAGAAGGAAGAAAAGGAAGCAAGGGAAGAGGCCATGGAGCTCCTGCGGTTTGTAGGCCTTGAAGCAGACGCAGACCGTCTGGCTACGGAACTGCCCTACGGCAAACAGAGAAAACTGGAAATTGCCAGAGCCCTGGCCACCCAGCCCAAGCTGGTTCTTCTTGATGAACCGGCAGCCGGCATGAACGACAGCGAAACCGCGGCCCTCACTGAACTGATTCATAATATCCGCGAAAAATTCGGTACCACCATCATCCTCATTGAACACGACATGCACCTGGTCATGACCCTCTGCGACCATGTCATGGTAGTCAACTTCGGTAAAAAACTGGCGGAAGGCGTGCCGGAAGAAGTACAGAACAATCCAAAGGTTATTGAAGCCTACCTCGGAAAGGAGGATGAATGATGCTTCTGGAACTGAAAAATGTAGAAGCTGCCTACGGCAACATCAAAGCTTTGAAAGGCATCAACCTCTCCGTACCGGAAGGAAAGATTGTCACCCTTATCGGCGCCAACGGTGCCGGTAAGTCCACCACCATGAAAACCATTATGGGCATCATGAAACCCATTGCCGGCGACATCCTCTTCAAAGGGGAATCTATTGCCGGCATGAAGACCCACAATATCGTAAAGAAAGGGGTCGTCCTCGTTCCGGAAGGACGGCAGATTCTCCAGAATATGTCGGTCCGCGAAAACTTGGAAATGGGAGCCTACCAGAGAAAGGACCCCGAAGGAATCAAGGAAGACCTGTCCAAGGTATTCGAACGGTTCCCCCGCCTCTTTGAAAGACAGAACCAGTTCGGCGGCACCCTCTCCGGCGGTGAACAGCAGATGCTGGCCATCGGCCGCGCTGTCATGGCCAAACCGGAAGTCATGCTTCTGGACGAACCATCCATGGGCCTTGCTCCCCTGGTGGTACAGCAGATCTTTGATGTAATCAAAGACATTAACAAAATGGGTACTACTGTTCTTCTTGTAGAACAGAATGCGCGTAAAGCCCTCCAGATTGCCGATTATGCCTACGTTATGGAAACGGGCAGAATCGTCATGGAAGGCCCGGCGCAGGAAGTTGCCAGCAACCCGGATGTCATGGCGGCATATCTGGGCGGCAAGAAGAAACAGTGACCAATATAACAGCCGTTCAGGTTGTAACACGATCCGAGAAAGGGGACAGAGAAATCTGTCCCCTTTCTCTTGCATGAAAAAAATAGTCAAGTATGATTTAGTCAATCGTACTCAACTAAATCGTACTTGACTAAATTACGCCGGCTGCCTATACTGGAAATAAAGGAGGGTGTGCCATGTTTATCGGACGTAAAAAAGAATTGCAGTCATTGGAAAAATTATATCGATCCCGCCGATTTGAAATGGCCGTTATCTACGGCCGGCGCCGAGTAGGGAAGACTTCCCTTATCCGGGAATTTATCAGGGATAAAAAGGCCATTTATTTCATGGGTATTGAATCCAACGAAAAACAGAACCTCCAAAATTTCAGTGATGCCATCCATGGGTTTCATCGAGGAGAAGGCCCGGCCCCCCTGTATGCGTCCTTTCAGGATGCCCTGGAAGCCGTATTTCAAATGGCCAAAGAAGAAAGAATCATCCTGGTCATTGATGAATACCCCTATGCTGCTCGCACGTCGCCGGGGCTTTCCTCCATCCTGCAGCGGCTCATTGACCAGTATCGGGACAACTCCCGTCTCATGATTATTCTGTGCGGATCTTCCATGTCCTATATGGAAGATGAAGTGCTGGCTTATAAATCACCTCTCTATGGAAGGAGAACGGCCCAGCTTAAAATCCTGCCATTCTCCTTCAGGGAATGCTGCCTTTTCCTTCACGGCTTCTCGCCGGAAGACCAGGCTGTCATTTACGGGATGACCGGCGGCACGGCACCTTACCTTTTGGAAATGGACTCCCGCCTTACACTGGAAGAGAATGTGAAGGAAAGCTTTCTGAATCCCGCGTCCCTTCTCTATGAAGAACCGGAAAACCTGCTCAAGCAGGAAGTGCGGGAACCGTCCATGTACAATGCCATGATTTCTGCAGTGGCCGGCGGCGCCACAAGGCTTTCAGAAATTGCTTCCAAAACAGGTGAAACCACCAGCACCTGCAGCACCTATATGAAAAGCTTGATGGAACTGGGAATCATAAAGAGAGAAACACCCTATGGGGAAAAGAGCGGAAGGAAGAGCATTTACCGTATTGATGACAATATGTTCCGCTTCTGGTACCGATTCATACCAGCCAATACATCCCTGATTGAGAGAGGCGCCGATGAACTGGCCTGGAAGCGAATTGCTCCCTCCATCCCGGAATACATGGGTGCCATATTCGAACAGATATGCCAGGAATACCTGTGGGGAAAAATGCTGGAAGGGGAAAGTCCCATCCTTTTCCAAAGCCTGGGCAGATGGTGGGGAAATGACCCTGTTCGTAAAAAACAGACGGAAATTGATATTATGGGTATAGAAGACAAAACGCATGCCCTCTTTGGGGAATGTAAATGGACCAATGAAAAAATTGACCTCCCCATACTTCATACCCTGATGGAAAGAAGCGGTCTCTTTTCCTTTGCAGAAAAGGAACTGTATCTTTTCTCCAGACAGGGATTTACGAAATCCGTTCTTGAGGCGGCAGAAGGAAATGCCCGCATCCATCTTTTGACCTATGAAGGTATGTGGAAAGAGTACTTTGGGTGTTCATTAGAACCATAACATAAATATAAATGATTACATTAGAGATGTTAAATTAAAAATGATAAATACACTTGCATAATTAATGATATTTAATTTTAGCTTGCTTTTAGGTAACGGGATAGAATAATTGAGAAACTAGGCTACATTATAATTAGTAAGAGAAATTTTATCTTACATGGCGGATTATTCCTGCGGTACTACAGTATTAATTTAAGATTATGGTATGTTTATATATTCAAAATAATATTGGGAAAGGAGTTAATTATAAATGCTGAGTAGCAAAGAAATACAAGGTCTCTTATTTATTGTTCCTGCGGTGGCAATAATGGAGATTCCTTTACTGTTAGTGCTTCAAAGAATATATACAGGTGTATTTGGAGCTAAGGAATGTCCACATGGTATACGAGGCGGAGTGGCACTTGGAAAATGTGAAATATGTAATAAGGTTTGCATACATGGGATTCCAGGTGGAGTAACACGTGGCCTTTGTGATAAATGTATGGAAATTTGTCCACATGGTTTTATTGGTGGAGCAACAAGGGGAATCTGTCCTTGGTGTACTGAAAATAGTATTGATGATAATATCAATATGTGTGAAAGTAATGCAAGTTTATCAGTTATTGATGCTGAATCAATGGCTGAACATATAACATCCAATATAGCTGAACCAAAAGAAACAATCTCAAATACTGAACTTTGGGAAAAAATCGAGAAAATGAATGGCTATGAATTTGAGGATTATGTTTGCAATCTTTATGAGTCTTTAGGGTATGAAGTGGAACATACCCCTTATTCTGGCGATGGGGGAAAAGATGCTATTTTAAGAAAAAATGGAGATATTTATTTGGTCGAATGCAAACATTATCTATCTGGAAGACAGATAGGGGAACGAGATTTAAGAATATTCGATTCGGCTATGCATGATTATAATGCCAAAATGGGGTTTTATATTAATTTAGGGAGGTTCAAGCGCGGAACGATATCTTTTGCAAAGGAGCATAATATTGAATTGATTGGAAGAAAAGAATTGCAGAAATTAATAGAGACAGCTGAAGAAATAGATGAAAATAGTGATATTATAGGAGTTTAATATGAAATATTCTACGGCTAGATATTGTTCAGTACCAATAAATCAAATACAAGAATTCCAACATGACTGTGATTTATGGGGATATGAATATAAATTTATAAATTACGTTGGAAAATCAGGGGATTTAGCTCAATTTGAAATTCGCAAATATATTCACGATGAAGAGAATCCAGAAGAAGTCTGGGATAAAGAATATTGTTATAAGGAGCCAAGCAGAAAAAGGTTTGATATACCGGTATTAATCATTTACATTTTTTTTGTTTATTTTATGGTGAAATTAATTATTCAATATTAGATTAATGTATATGATAGATTATAGCGCTGAAATTCTGAAGAGATATTCTTCAGAGCTTTGGCGCTTTTTTGCAAGTTGACAGTGTAGATTATATAAATAGTAACTTAATATTGGATAAATATGCAACATTGGGAGACATCACAAGAGAATTCAATTTTTCGTAGAGTGGCCTATTATAATTTTATTGCTATGTTTTAAAGATTCTTTTTATAGGCCTGTGACTAAAAAAGCACTTGATAGGGTGATACCACCACCCGTTGCCTCTTTTTTCAAAGGAAGGGAGCTATTACTCTTCGTCATGCCGCACTGGAGACATAAATATGAATTCTGTAACGCAGACTTCATACTCATCGTCCGAAGGGCGATACCACCCCCTCTGAACCCTTTGAACCCTGCCACGCAGTGGCTCTACAGGCTATACCACACCCCTCGCGCCAAAGGCGCGTCAAACCTAAGAACCCTTTGAACCTTCTGAACCCTCACGCCGCAGGCGTGTCCATGAGAGCCGCCACCACAACCCTCGGGCCAAGGGCCCGCCAAACCTACGAACCTTCCGGCCCGCTGGGCCGGTCAAATCTGCGAACCCTTTTCCTGCCCCTTGAAACACAACCCTTCTACACAACCTGCGGCGCAGCCGCGCCCCTTTTCTTATTTGCGGCGTCAGCCGCCACCATAACCCTCAGAGGCGAAGCCGCTGTCAAACTTAAGAACCCTCCGGCCCATGGGGGCGGTCAATCTTACGAACCCTTTTCCCCCTCTGAACCCATATTATAGATATGTTATAATAAGAAATGACTTTATGCGAAATTTTCGATTTTCCTATACTGATTTCTGCCCTGGCAGAAGGAGGAATTATGAAGAAGAAACTGGTTATTATTGATGGCAGCAGTCTTTTGTACCGCGCCTTTTTTGCCCTGCCGCCTACCATGACGTCGCCGGAGGGCATCCCTACCAATGCGGTGTACGGATTTCTCCGCATGCTTTTGGGACTGTACCGGGATTTGGATCCGGAGTACATGGCAGTCACCTTTGATAAGGACCGCCATACCTTCCGTACCGACATGTTTACGGACTATAAGGCCACCAGAAAGCCGGCGCCGCCGGAATTGGTGCCTCAGTTTGATTTGATTCTCGATGTGCTTTCCGTATTGGGGGTGGCGGTGTACAGCATCCCCGGCTATGAGGGCGACGACATCCTGGGCACCCTGTCCGCCCGGTATGAGAAGGAGCTTCCGGTGGATATTGTTACCGGCGACAGGGATGCGCTGCAGCTGGCCAGCAGCCGCACCACGGTACTTCTCACCCAGAAGGGCATTACCAATATGGCAGTCATGACGCCGGAGGCGATTTTTGAAAAGTACCACATCACCCCTTCCCAGGTGATTGATATGAAGGCCCTCATGGGGGATACGGCGGATAATATCCCCGGGGTCCCCGGCATCGGGGAGAAAACGGCCCTGGGGCTTCTGACGGAGTATAAGGATTTGGACAATCTCTATGCCCACGTAGATGAAATCAAGGGAGCCCGGGGAAAGAAGCTCACCGCCAATAAAGACATGGCCTATCTTTCCTACAAACTGGCCACCATCAAGCGGGACGTGCCTCTGGATGCGCCGCTGGAGGATATGAAGCAGCCGGTGCATCTGGCGGAGATGAAGGAGCTTTTCGGAAAGCTGGGAATTAACCTTCTGAAGCAGTTTGCAGAGCTTCCCCGTTTCCAGGAGCTGTCCCAGGTGAAGAAAGAGGAAAATGAAGAAGCCCTTCCGGTCGTGGAAATCTGGAATTCCTCTGTTTCCCTGCAGGGGAAAACGGCAGGCCTCTGGGCCCATCTGTCCGGCAGGGCGCCCTTCTTTAAGACGGAGGAAGTTGTAGTTTCTGCCGACGGCCATGCCTGGCTGATTCATAAGGAAGATTTTGCGTCTGCCGCAGAAGCCATGAAGGAAGCCAAAGCGGTGGTGGTGGAGGACAGCAAAGTTTTCCTGGAATCCGATTTCCCCACGGAAAATATTCCCTTCTTCGATATTTCCCTGGCAGCCTACCTTTTGGATCCCACCAGGGTGACCTATCCCCTGTCCTACATTGCCGGCCTCTTCGGAAAGCCCGTGATTTATCCCGACGATTTGGACGACAGGAAGGAAAAGGGCTGCTGCATTACCCTCTTCCTTGCGTCCCTTTATGAAGAGGCGGTGAAGAAGCTTTCTGAAAACGGCGTGCTTTCCCTTTTCCAAAAGGTGGAGCAGCCCCTGGTGCCGGTGCTGGCGGCCATGGAAAAGGCCGGCATTGCCACGGACCAGGAAAAGTGGAGGGCCGTGAAGGAGGAAATGGAAAAGGAAGAGCGTATCTTGATGAAGGACATCTTCACGGAAGCGGGAGAAGCCTTCAACCTGAATTCCCCGAAACAGCTGGGTCATATCCTTTTTGAAAAAATGGGCATGCCCGCCGGAAAGAAGACGAAAACCGGCTATTCCACCGCCGCCGACGTGCTGGAGGAGCTGGCGGTGTCCTATCCCATGGTGAAGAACATCCTTCGCTACCGGACCCTTTCGAAACTGGTTTCCACTTATCTGGAAGCGCTGCCCCAACTGATTAATCCGGAAACGGGACGGATTCATACCTCCTTTAATCAGACCGTCACCGCCACAGGCCGTCTTTCCAGCTCGGACCCGAATTTGCAGAACATTCCGGTGCGCACGGAGGAGGGAAAGAAAATCCGCTCCCTCTTCGTGCCGGGAGAAGGCTATGACTGCTTCATTTCCTCCGATTATTCCCAGGTGGAACTTCGCGTGCTGGCCCATATGTCGGGAGATGAAAGCCTGATCAAGGCCTTCATCAATAAAGAAGATATCCATAGAAGAACGGCGGCAGAAGTCATGGGAATTCCCTTTGAAGACGTGACGCCGGAGCAGCGCTCCCACGCCAAGGCTGTCAACTTCGGTATCATCTACGGCATCAGCGACTTCGGTCTGGCTAAGCAGCTTGGCATTCCGCGGAAACAGGCGGCAGACTACATTGACGCCTACTTCAAGCGCTACCCCAGTATCCACGATTTCATGCAGTCCATGGTGGAAAAGGCAAAGGAAACGGGCCGCGCCGTCACCCTCTTCGGACGATATCGGGAGCTGCCGGATATTAACAGCAAAAACTTCAACCGCCGCTCCTTCGCCGAACGGACCGCCATGAACACCCCCATCCAGGGCACGGCGGCGGACATCATGAAGATGGCCATGATTGAGGTGTACCGTAAAATGAAGGAAGGCGGCTATAAGAGCCGTGTCCTCCTGCAGGTACACGATGAACTGGTGGCGGAAGTGGTGAACGAGGAAAAGGAAGAAATCGCAAAACTTCTGAAGGAAACCATGGAGTCCGTAGTCACTCTTAAAGTTCCCCTGGTGGCAGACGTGAACGAAGGAAAAAACTGGGCGGAGACGAAATAGTGTGCTAGTGGACTAGTGGACTAGTGGACTAGTGTACTGGTTTTCTAGTGTTCTAGTTTACCTGCCCACTAGCTCACTAGCTCACCAGCTCACTAGAGAACATTTTATAAAAAGGAAGTATTATGTATCGTATCGGATTAACCGGAGGCGTCGGCAGCGGTAAAAGCACGGTGTCCTCCTATATGCATGAATTAGGCATTCCTGTCATTGACGGAGACAAGCTGGCCCGGGAGGCGGTAGTCCCCGGGAGTCTGGCCATGAACCGGCTGCGGGAAACCTTCGGTCCCCATATTTTTCTTCCCGACGGCAGCCTGGACCGGCTGAAGGTGGGAGAAATTGTTTTTAATGATGAAGAGAAAAGGCAGAAGCTGAACGGCATTATCCATCCCTACATCTGGTACCGCACCAGGGAGGAGCTTATCCGCGCCCAGGAGGCGGGGTATTCGGTGGCGGTGCTGGATATGCCGCTCCTTCTGGAAATCAGCTGGCAGCTTCGGGTAGAAGAGGTGTGGCTGGTGGAGGTACCCCTGGAGGTGCAGATTGCCCGGGTGATTTCCCGGGACGGCTTCACCAGGAAGCAGGTCATGGAACGCATCGGAAAGCAGATGCCCACCATGAATAAGATGAATTACGCCGACGTGATTATCGATAACAGCCGCTCCGTGGAAGATACGAGACGGCAGGTGCGGGAAGCATTGAAGCATGTACCGGGATTTCAATTTCCCAAAGGAATGGAAGAAGCATGAGAATCGCATTGAAACGCAGGAAAAAAGAGGTACAGAGGCACCAGGGAAACACCGGCGCTATGGTGTTTACTCTTTTGACTGCGCTTCTCTGCGTTCTTTTCCTGTTTCTGGTGGATAATATCCGCTTTTTGAAACCTAGTGAGCAGGTGTCCCATATCATCGTCCAGTGTGCATCGGAGGAGCAGATTTCTCCCAGCCTGCTGGAGGCGGTGATACTGACGGAGAGCAAATTTAACGAAAAGGCGGTGTCCCATGTAGGCGCCGTAGGCATGATGCAGCTCATGCCGGATACGGCCCATTGGATTTCCGAGCAGAGCGGCCTGCCGTCGGACAATCTGGCCAGCCCGGAGCAGAATATCCCCCTGGGCGCCTGGTACCTGAATTATCTTTTGGCAGAGTACCATAATAATGAGGTCTTTGCCTTGGCCGCCTATAATGCGGGCCGCGGCAATGTGGATGAATGGATAGAAAAAAATCACTGGCCGGAGGGCTTTTCCGACATGGATAAGATTCCCTTCCCGGAAACCAGGGAATTTGTGAAATCCGTGGTTTCCGCAAGGGATAGGCTGGAAGCGGAGAAGAAAGGAACGTAGCATGGGAAAAGAAGATAAGCTGGAACAGGAAAGGGCAGAGCGGCGGCAGAAATTCCTGGACTGGGACATTGAAAAGGAGCTGCCCGTAAACATTGAGGGGTACAGGCTTAAACGGCTGGATCGGCAGGAAGGACGGATTTATTTTGCCTTCTGCTGGGAAAATGAAGAAACCGGATGGCAGGTGCGGGCCCTGTTTGATGAGGAAACCATGGATTACATGGTGAAATCGGACCTGCGCCTTGTGACCTTCACGGAAATCGAGCTCATTACCGGCGATTTCGAGGAATTCAAACGAAATATGAAACTCCTGACGCCGAAGTACATTACAAAGGAACTCATCCACCGGGAAAATGTGTCTGTCCTGGTGCGGGGGAAGGAATTCATGGCGTGGGATTACAGTTCCTTCTTTCCGCCGGTCATCGGTCATTATGAACGGGTGATTGAACCCTCCCGGCCCCTCCTGGGCCTCAACGGCTCCTACATTATTGCGTCCTATGAATGCAGGGAAAGGGAGACGGGCATCCTCTTTTTCTACAATGTATACAGAGATGAATATTACGGCGAACTGAGGGCCAAAGGCATTCCGGGCATTATCCACCAGTACGATGCGAAAACCATACCGGACCTGGAAAAAACCATCAGGACCCATCTGGAAAAGGACCTGGAAGAACTTTACGAGCATCCGGAGATTCCGGACTGATTTCATCATAACAAGAAAAATAGTCGTGATTTCATAAAGGGGAGAGAGCCATGAAGAGCAGTGAAGAAGTGGTGATGGCGTATGTACGGCAGCTGGAAGCAATGGAAGAAGAAGTCTCGAAACTGCTGAGTGAGAACCGCATTCTGAAGGGCAGGCTGGAGGGAGCACGGAAGGCCGGCACGCCCACGGATTCAGAACTTCTGGCGGCAGGAGAGGAAAAGGACCTCTATCCCGGTGAAAGACATGAAATCCTGATGGACATCCTGAAATCCGCCCGGAAGGACATGAAGAAGGGTACCCGGCGGGCGGATATTCTGGATGACCTTATCTATGCCAATCCGGTGAGCGGTGAACCGAAACGGCGCTCCGAAGCGGTGAAGGTGGCGCTGAAAGGATACCGGGGCCTTGATGAGAACACGAAAAGGAAACTGGGAGTCCTTGGCATTGAAGGAAACGAAAAGCACAGCAAACACTACCTCCTTCGATATTACGGCGATTCCCGGTACATGGTCACCATGACCGCCTCCGGCAGCGATGCAGGACGAGGCGGGCTGAACCTGGCCAGCGACATTATCCGTAATTTCTTTTAAGGAATCAGTGCTTCCGTAAATAGGAGGAAATCATGAGAATTCTCATTTTCGGCATGGGCGGTATCGGAAGCTTCATCGGCGGCGCCCTGGCAAGGGCAGGGGCTGATGTGTATTTCTATGTCCGGGGAAAGAACAGGGAAGCCATAGAAAAAGAAGGGCTCCATGTGACCTCGGAAATTCTGGGGGATTTCAAAGTTTGGCCCAAAGGCATGGGACAGGATGGAAAATCCTTTGGGGAAATGGATGTCATCTTTCTTGCCTGCAAAGGGAATGGACTGGAACAAGCCTGCCATGACATGGCTCCCATGGTAGGGAATTCCACGGTGGTGGTTCCTCTCTTAAACGGCGTCCTTGTATCGGATCTCATGGTGCCCCTCCTTCCGCCCTGCTTTATAGCCGACGGCACTATACGCGTATTCAGCCATATGGAAAAGCCGGGCCACGTGGTGCAGACCGCAGGCAGCGGGAAAGTGGTGATGGGCATGAAGGACGGGAAGAACCGGCCCATTCTCTACGAACTGGCGGATATACTGCGGAAAGCAGGCATTCCGGCAGAAGTGACCGATGACATTCGCCTGGACAGCTGGGAAAAATACGCCCTCATGGGAACCAACAGCGCCCTCTTCTGTCTCTTTGGCGGCCCCGCAGGCAAAGTGCGCTGCCAGGAAAATTACAGAAAAATCGTGGCGGAAGCGGTGGAAGAAGTGATTACCGTGGCCAGAGCCCAAGGCGTCATTTTCCCGGAGACCTATAAAGAAAACTATTTGGCCCTCTTCGACTCCCTCCCAGGCGACACTGTCACATCCCTCTATCGGGATTTAAAGGATGGAAAGAAAACGGAAGATACGGAAACAGAAATGATTCTGGGAAGAATGGTCAAAATGGGAAAAGAAGCGGGCGTGCCGGTGCCATGCTTTGAAAAAGCCTATGAGAAGGCGGCTTTGCGGACACGCCCTTTCGGGCGTGCACAGCGAACATGAGCTGCACTAGCTAACTGGATTTGTAGGGGAGCGGTAGCGACCTGAGAACCAAGTGAACCCTTTCCCGTGGAGGAAGTCCCGCGAAGCGGGATAGGGGGTGGCGAACGCAGTGAGCCAATCAGCAGAATGTTTATCATGCCATATGATACGGGAAGGCAATCCCGTAACGCAGGCTCCTTTCTCAGAAAGGAGCTGGGCGAAGCCCTGAGGAACACCGAATTCCGGCCGACTGGTATTTACCAGCAACTGCGACACTATCGGCTTTTACCGAGATCCTTCGCTGTCGCTCAGGATGACAGTTGGAGGCGGGAAGGGAAGCACGTAACGCTGACTTTATACTCATCGCCCGCAGGGCGATACAACAACCCTCAGCCCGAAGGGCTGTCAAACCTGAGAACCTTAAGAACCCTCGGGCCATAGGCCCGTCAACCTTTCAAAGGGAAAAGGCGCCGCACTGCGGCGCCTTTTCCCTTTGAACCTTCCGCCCAATCGTGGTACCATAACATAAAAAAGAAGTATTACAAGGGAGAGATAGGAATGACATTGGATGAACTGCCCCAGGGGAAGGCGGCAGATGTGACAGCGGTTGGCGGAGAGGGACCTCTGCGTCAGCATTTTCTTGACATGGGCCTCATTCCCGGGGCGGAGGTGACGTTTATCAAGTTTGCGCCTCTGGGAGACCCTATGGAGCTCATGGTGCAGGGCTATGAGCTGACGCTTCGGGTGGAAGATGCAAAAAAGATAGAAATCGACCATGTGCGGGACCGGGACTTGGAGGAAAAGCCCATGAAGATTCCGACACAGGTCAAGCATCCGGGCCTTGGGGAACCGGGGCGGGTGCATGAGCTTTCGCCTTACCATGATGCGAAGCCGGTGGAGGGGAAGCTTGTTTTTGCGCTGGCAGGAAACCAGAACTGCGGGAAAACCACCCTCTTTAACCAGCTCACCGGTTCCAATCAGCACGTAGGTAATTTCCCCGGTGTCACGGTGGACCGAAAGAGCGGTTTCATCAAGGGCCATCCGGACTGCGAAGTGGTGGATCTGCCGGGTATTTATTCCCTGTCTCCCTACACCAGCGAGGAAATCGTGTCCCGCAAGTTTATTCTGGAAGAGAAGCCCAGCGCCATTATCAACATTGTGGATGCTACGAATCTGGAACGGAACCTGTATCTTACCATGCAGCTTATGGAACTGGACGTGCCCATGGTGCTGGCGCTGAACATGATGGACGAGGTGGAGAAGAACGGCGGCTCCATCCTCATTAATGAAATGGAAGAAATCCTGCAGATTCCGGTGGTTCCCATTTCCGCCGCCAAGAACCAGGGAGTGCAGGAGCTGGTGCGCCATGCGGTGCATGTGGCCAGGTACAGGGAAAAGCCGGGCATCCGGGATTTCTGCAGTCCCGAGGACCACAGGGGCGCGGTGCACCGGGCCCTTCACGGCATTATGCACCTCATCCAGGACCATGCGGAAGCAGCGGGCATACCGGTGCGCTTTGCCGCAGGCAAACTGGTGGAGGGGGACCATCTGGTGGAGGAGGCCCTCCATCTGGAAGAAAATGAAAAGGAAATGATAGGCCATATCATCAAACAGATGGAAGAGGAAAGGGGACTGGACCACGCCGCTGCCATGGCGGATATGCGTTTTCTTTTCATCCGGCGCCTCTGCGACAAGACGGTGGTGAAGCCGAAGGAAAGCAGGGAGCACGCCCGGAGCCGGAAGATGGACCGCATTTTGACCGGAAAATACACGGCCATTCCCATTTTCATCCTCATCATGGGCCTTGTATTTTACCTTACCTTTAACGTCATCGGCGCCTTCCTGCAGGACCTTCTGGCCAGCGGCATCGATGCCCTGACGGAAGAAGTGGACAGTGCCCTCACGGCGGCGGGGGTGAACGGAGCGGTGAAGTCCCTTCTGGTGGACGGCATTTTTACCGGCGTAGGCAGTGTTTTAAGTTTCATTCCCATTATTATGGTCCTCTTCTTCTTCCTTTCCATTCTGGAAGACGGGGGATATATGGCAAGGGTGGCCTTCGTCATGGATAAGCTCCTCCGTAAAATCGGCCTTTCCGGAAGGAGCATCGTGCCCATGCTTATCGGCTTTGGCTGCTCCGTGCCGGCGGTCATGTCCACCAGGACCCTGCCGTCCCTTCGGGACCGGCGCATGACCATCATGCTCATTCCCTTCATGAGCTGCTCCGCCAAGGTGCCTATTTATGCCTTCTTTACGGCGGCCTTCTTCCCCCATACCGGCGGTCTGGTGATGACGGTACTCTACCTGACGGGGGTATGCATGGCGGTGCTGGTGGCGCTCCTTTCCAAGAACACCTTCTTCAAGGGAGAGGCGGTGCCCTTTGTCATGGAACTCCCCAATTACCGCATGCCGGGAGCGAAAAATGTGGGCCGTCTCATGTGGGACAAGGGAAAGGATTTTCTTGAACGTGCCTTCACCGTCATTTTCGTGGGTACCATCATTGTGTGGTTCCTGCAGAGCTTTGACGTGACCCTCAACATGGTGGAGGACAGTAAAGACAGCATCCTGGCCCTTCTGGGCGGCTGGATTGCGCCCCTCTTTTCGCCACTGGGATTCGGGGACTGGAAAATGTCCACCGCCCTCATCTGCGGATTCATGGCCAAGGAAAGCGTGGTGGCCACCCTTTCCGTGCTTTACGGCAGTGTGGCTGCCCTGGAAACGGCGCTCACTCCCATGGCAGCCTTTTCCTTCCTGATTTTCTGCCTCCTCTATACGCCCTGCATTGCCACCATTGCCTCCGTGCGCCGGGAAAACGGCACCCGCTGGGCTTTGGAAATGGTGGCTTTCCAGTGCGTGGTGGCATGGATTGTATCTTTTATTGTTTGGCATGGAGAGATTCTCCTTTTTGGAAACTGAGAGAACCCAATGAAAAAAATCTACCTCACAGCTCTTTTGACGCTCGTTCCTGCGGCAGCGGGAGCAGAGGTCTATACCCTTCCCGGCATCGTGGTGACGGCGGAGAAGCAGGATAAAATCAAAGATACCGCTTTTCTGCCCCATGAGACCATTACAGAAAAGGACATGGAGCGCATGGGCGCCTCCAACGTGGTGGAAGCCCTTTCTACGGCACTGGGCGTGGACCTTTCCTCCGGAAGCCAGGACAGTCAGTCCGTCATGGGCAGCAGCCAGCTCATGCTGCGTGGCATGAACAGCAGCCAGACCCTGGTCCTTGTGGACGGCCACCGTCTGGCCGATGAGGACACGGCGTCCTCCAAAAACATGACCCTTCTGCAGCGCTTTGACCTGTCCCAGGTGGAAGAAATCAATGTTATCCGCGGCGCCGATGGCGTTTCCTACGGTTCATCCGCCATGGGCGGCGTCATTAACATTAAAACGAAGAAACCGGGCAGTGGCGAAAGCAGCGGCGGATTCCGTCTGGGAGAAGGGGAAAATACCCTGTATTTCCATGAGGATCCAAAGGGGGAAGGGCCCTTTCATCTGGCCGTCAGCGGAAGGATAACCAAAGTAAGGCCCCTTTCCTTCCGGCGGGACAGCTATTCCCGAAGCATTCACTACGACGGCTTTGACGTGCCTTCCTACGGCATCCGCCGCTATGCGGGGCTGGACGGGCTCTATGATTTCCAAAACAGCGCGAAAAATACACTTCGCTTCAAGGCGGACTATTTTGACGAGGACACGGACATGCGGTTTTCCGATGCCTTTATGAATATCCCTAACAGAAATGTGGCGCTTCAGAAAGATGAAAAAAGCCGCACCGAAAGGACCCAGTGGGACACCTTCCTTACCTACGAAGGAAAGACAGAAAGAAATGAATACAGCGGTCAGGCCTACTACAGCCGCCTCAAGAAATACAGCGAAACATGGAACGGACGGCCCGCTTTCAAAGGGGGCATGGCCCTGATGCTGGATAATCTCTTCAAGCCTTGGGACTACGACCGCGCTTTCTATGAAATCTGGGGATTCAGCGGAAGAAACACCATGACCTTCGGCAGCCACAGCCTCACCTTCGGCGGCGAATGGGGAAGGAGTACCTACACCGGCACTAGACTTTCCCATAAAATCTACTCCGGCAGCGGAAGCAAGGGCGAAGAAGGTCACGACCAGACAAGCGGCGCCTTCTATATGTCCGATATCTGGGACATAAACTCCCGCCTCACCTTCCGTCCGTCCCTGCGGTTTGAGCGGGACAGCAGTTACGGCTTCATCGGCGTACCGGCGGCAGGCCTTTCGTACAGGCTGAATGACCACATGACATGGAAAACCAATTACGGCAAGGGCTTCCGGGCACCCACCATCAGCGAAAGGTATATCCACCTGGACCACATGGGGGTCACGGTGGACGGAAATCCGGACCTCAAAGCAGAAACCTCCAAAAGCTTTGACACAGGCCTTTCCGGGCAGGCAGGAAAGACGGCGTGGCAGATTTCATGGTTTCAACAGAAAGTGAAGAACCTCATCGATTATGAAGGCGATGCCATGAGATACAGGTATGTAAACAGGAAGAAAGCGGACCTGAAGGGCCTGGAAGCAGAAATTTCCCATGCCCTTTCTCCCCGCTGGACAGTGCGGGGAACCTACACCTACCTGGACGGCAGGGACAGTTCCGAAGACATCCGACTCCCCAATCGCAGCCGCCACACCGCCATGCTTTCCCTTTCCTACGACAGTAAAGATCCCTACGGCTTCTCCGGCATGGTCTGGTCCACACTTAAAAAGGACTTCTACTTCGATGACAGAAACTACAGCTGGAACGAATTGAACCTTTCCCTCCAAAAACACTGGGGCAAAAGCCTCACTGCCGCCTTCGGCCTCTATAACCTGCTGGACAGGGAAATAGACACACTCTACATCCACGGCCGTTCCTGGTTTATGGGCATGGAAATGAAGTGGTAAGGACACGGCCTGCGGCCGTGAGGAGTGACGGCCCTTCGGGCCGAAGGTTCTAAAGGGGCTAAAGTTTGACACGCCTTTGGCGTGAGGGTTGTGGTGGGCGGCTTCGCCGCCAGTATGGATAAAACCTTTGAAACCGGGCCTTCGCCCGGGGAAAACAAGCAAACCGCCCTTCGGGCGCTGAAAATGCACCCCTTTTGGTGCTGTCGCACCACCTTTCCCCCGGAGGGGGGGAACTCTCAGCGCCAATATGCTATGAGCTGCTTAAGTTAGCACTAAGAAAAGCGGAGAGCAGACTTCCCCCTCCGGGGGAAGTACCGCCGTAGGCGGGGATAGG
>ERZ791911.460-NODE-460-length-29124-cov-5.989508_pt1 | contig 29124 bp, 23 predicted proteins | sample MGYA00510142_ERZ791911 | MGnify/ENA primary metagenome ERZ791911 (study PRJEB30046, sample SAMN00792056) | human gut metagenome | study: EMG produced TPA metagenomics assembly of the A metagenome-wide association study of gut microbiota in type 2... | reverse complement strand
CCTGCCAGAGGCTCTCCTGTACCCATGTCTCCCATGAGGGCACCAAAGGCTCCATTCCGAGAAATATGCTTTACTATAAAAAATTAATAAGGACTATAAATACATCTTTATATAAATATGCTATAAAAAACTGAATTAATATTGTGACTATAGCTCCCCACTTCCAATGTCTCTCGCTCTTCCGTTCACTTAAGTCATATTTATGCGGTTTGAAATGGTTCCTATAGATTTTTCCTGCTAAGCCAATATCCCAAATTGACAACATATCACAAAATACGCTTAATTTAAAAATATCTTCGTCATCCAATGAATACATAAGCTTTGACAAAACGTCTGTACTGTAGATTAGTGTCCCAACAGTAAGCATAAGTATTGCTCCAATAAGAATTAATAAAATAATTGCATAGACACATAGATTATTCAATTTAAAGGTTCGAGTTTTTAATTCATTGTGACTAATCATAATTACAAGGCCAATATATCCAATAATAGCAATAATGCTTGTAAAAAAAGTCATTCTATCTGTAATTTCCATAGCAAAACCTCAATCCATCACCGTAAAATATTTATCAAGTTCATTTTCGAAATCGCTATTTTGTGATTTCTCCAGATAGTGTGCCATTTTTTCCTTGTTATCCACAATCGCCTCTCCGGCTTTTTGCCCAACAATCATATAATATCTTCCTTCATAAATTATTTCTTTCGAAGAAGTTGTTATTGCCAACAATAATTCTCCATTTATCGTTACCATCAGATACCTGTTCCACTGTAACAATATAATCAATATTTTGGGCCTTCATATGAAACCTTGGATAGTTTCTATCTTCCTTTATGCTCCATCCATGTGTGTCAAAATACTCATAATAAGAATTTTTAACCGCTTGTGGAGTATGGTGCTCATCCGTAAATTCCCCGGTTATTGACTTAGCAATTAAGGCCTTTCTATTCGTTAGCTCCACATTATGCAGCTTATTATTTTGTGAACTTGCTATATATTCCAATTCTGTCTGCAGAGTATCGATATTCTTATGTATTTCCTCTTTAGCAAGAAAATTATATAGAATTCCTGTAGCAAGCCAAATTCCAAAGGCTGAAAAAAATCCCCAGAAAAGAAATGTTAGTATTTTGGATTTTACATTTAAGTATCTATTCACCATCATATACATTCCCTGCATACCAAGCATGCTCACCGGTTGGAAAATCCTTCTGCAGCGCTAATTCTGATTTTCAATGAAATACCAAATCAAGAAGTTTCAACTTATCTGTCCTGTTTGCCTTCCCTCTGAAGGCTTCCGCCTGCATCTGCCTGTACTTTTTATCCTTCTATCCGGCTTCCTTTGAGAATCGTATCCCTGCCGCTTTCCAGGAAGATGAACCTATTTTTCTCATTTAGTAAGAAAATCTCAATATCCCCGCAATCATACAGAAAAAGCGTTCTTTTACAAGTTAATATTTCCATCTTTATTAATCAATAAACTAACTCCACAAAAAATAATGGAAACATATGCCAACCCTCTTACATCTAGATATATAGCCAAAAAACCAGTAATTATTCCTATTAACAGCACAGTTCCACTAACACCTAAATGCTTTTTCATATATTTCAAAATATTCATAATCATGCCTCTATTCGCAATGAATTATTTCCAACTGTAGGCTGCTGCTAATATCTGTAGTCTTCTTTCATAATCTAGCTCCATAAGGATTCTATTAACTTAACAAACTGCAATAAGTATAAATGATAATTAAAGACAATCAAAAATTGCATACCCATGATAAATGCAATAACAAGAATGCATTTCATCATTCGTTTACTAAAAATCTTAAAGCTGAAATCCTTCTTCAAAATGAAATGACTATAAATCCATCCATGAGCAAACATCCCGGCAAACTCTAATAAAAATATTCCCAGGGTAATTTCTGTATTTATATCCTCATCATCATTTATTTCCAAATTAATACTAGTCGAAATTATCCAGACCAGCGACAATAAAAAGCAATTTATCAATAGTATAAGGCTGATAAGATAGCTAATTAAATTCTCTCTACGAATCAAGTGATTTGCCAGACTGTCGTAAATATAATGGAAAATCATATAAACCAAATATAGCGAAACCGCACTGCCGCTAAAAAATAGCAGAGGAGAGCAAATAACAAAGCTATTATCATTCATATTCTTAATCCACCGCAGAATTATATTGATTTATCCTTTTATGGATTATTAATATATTAGATTTTACTGTCAAGTTTGTTTACTATCAAATCATTTTGAAATTATTGCTACGTGGCAACAATATTTATACACTTTCATCTCTATATTTATATGATAGCAGAATCACATTACTTTTTATACATTTTAAAGATAATTCTTTCTTATTACTTCAACACATCATAGCCATCTTTCTTGCAAAATTGGCAACGTTAGTTCTATTTTATCTTATTCCCATTTTCGATTTTCTCTTATATAATAGACATAGATGAGAGTTTGGGCAAGGTCCGGGGAGTGGCCACGAAAAAATACCCGGTTCCTGGTCCGGCTGCAAGCCATCTCGCATGGATGAAACCATAAGAGCTCCGGGCTTCGGTCCGTTCGATGCGTTATGAGTTAGTCTTGCTTTACCTGATTAAGCGCCTTGGTTCATTCCAAGGTCTAAGCGAATAGCCTGAAAGAGTCCATCGTCATGATGGAGCGGTGGAAGATTGGCGCATCTGTCTTCTATCCGCCGGGCCTAGCTCTTTCGGGCTTTTCGTGTTGTCTTGAAGCGATGAAAGAAGTCTGAACAGAAAAATCCCCGTCCTCCATAAAAGGGCGGGGGTTTTGATTGGGGTGGTGAACCGGCTGATTTTATGATGGAAAAGGAGCCATGCCAGGCCCCTGCGGGGCCTCGGCTTTTCTACGAAAAGCCTGCTATCATCCGGCGCCTACGGCGTGCACAGCGAACACATTTTGAAGGAGCGAAAGCGACGCACAAAATGTAGTGAGTCGTTTCCCCTTTAGGGGCCACCTTCTTCCAGAGGAAGAAGGCTATACTTACGCCCCCCTTCCCGCCCCAACTGTTATTTTCTAAGCCGCAGGCAAAGAATGACTGCGGGAGGCGGGATTGTTCCCTTTTCTGAGCCCTCTTACCAGTCGGTGAGGCCGCCGTCTACGGGGATGGCGGCACCGGTGATGAAGGAGGCTTTGGGAGAAAGAAGAAAGGCGATGAGTTCTCCCACTTCTTCCGGGCGGCCGATGCGCATCAGGGGATACCAGTCCCCCATTTCTTTTCGGCTGCCGCCGTAGTCGTGAAGCTGCTTGTCCAGAAGGGGTGTATCGATATCTCCGGGGCACACCACGTTGGCCCGGATGTTTTCCACTGCCATTTCTAAGGCCAGGGAGCGGATGAAGGAAACCAGGGCGCCCTTGGTGGCGCCGTAGAGGCTGCACTGTACATTGCCCTGGAGGGCGGCGTCGGAGGCCACGGCCACGATGCTTCCCGCCGCGCCTCTCATGGCGGGGATGGTTTCTCTTGCCAGTTTCATGGCACCGAAGACGTTGACGGAAAAGAAATACTCTATTTCCTCGTCGGTGGTATTTTCTAGCAGCTTTTCTTCATAAATGCCGGCAGAAAGGACAAGGCCCGTGATTTTTCCAATGGATGAAGCCGCTTTCACCGCCCGCTGGCAGTCCTCTGTCACCGTCACGTCACAGGGAACGTAGAGGCTCCCTTTCACCTGGTCCTGGGCCTGCTGCCCCCGTTCTTCATTTCTTCCCAGAAGAACGGGGCGGATGCCTTCTTCTGCAAGGATTTTAGCGGTGGCAAGGCCGATGCCTGAGGTGCCGCCGGAAATCAAAACTGTCTGTATCATGGAATTCTCCTTATTTCGCAAGGGAAGAAACGTAAACGAACTGGATACCCTCATTTTCAAGCTGCGGCACCATCTGGCGGAAGGCTTCCGCTGTCTTGGGGCGGCAGTGGCCGATAATGACGTAGGTGCCGTATTTCTGTGCCCGCTTGGCGGCTTCCCGAATCATGGCGGAAATGGCTGCCACGTCGGCTTCATTATCCACGAAAAGGTCATTCCTTACATAAGGTACGCCGTAGGAGGCGGCTGCCCCATCGGCAGCGGTGGTGGAATTGGTGCGGCTGTCGAAGAAGAAGAGATGACGGTGGTGGAGTTCATTCATCACCACGTCCATGGTGCGGCGGTCCGTGGTGGCTTTAGAGCCCTGGTGGTTATTGATACCCACCGCTTCGGGCACCTGGGAGAGAGAGCTCTTCAGGAGACTCCGGATTTCCTCATCACCCATGGAAGTGAGGATGACCTTGGATTCCATGCCGATACCGGAAACCGATTCCATGGGCTGGTGAAGAATCACCGGAAGTCCATGGGCGTGCCAGGAGAGAGCGGCGTCCCTGGTGTGAACCTGGTTCGGCATGACTGCTAGGGTAAGGGGGATGCCCAGGGATTCATAGATATGCTGGGATTCCAAATCCCGCCCTGCGTCGTCAATGACCACCGCCAGCTTTCCCTTCACTGCAGTGGGCGTATTGGGCTTGGGTGCGGCGGCCGGTGCGGCTTTTGCGGGAGCGGCGCTCTGTTTGGCAGGAGATTTGGTATTTCCTGCATCCTTCTTCACGGAAGGAGCCGCTTTGGAAGAAGCGGAGGAAACAGAAGAGGATGGGGCAGATGAAGCGGAAGGAGCAGAAGCAGAAGAAGCGGCTGCTTTTCCCTCATGGGAAGGAGCGGCGGCTGTCTTTTCACTGCTTTCCCCTTTTCCTGTGATTTTCGACACAATGGCGGGCAGGCTGAAGGAAGATGTCTTTTCTTCCTTTGCACCGGCTGCGGGAGCGGAAGATGTTTTTGAAGTGCTCTTTTCCTCAGCCGGCTCTTCATCGTCTGCCTTCACCTGCACCGTCACCACCTTGTCCATGGCGGCCTTAATTTTTTCTTTCACGCTTTCCGGCGTGCCCTGGTCCTCCTTCGGCACCAGTCCCTGCATTTCCTTGTCATTAAACAGGTGGCCGATGGTGGTCACGTTCTGAGCCACCTCCGAATCGGGAGCATTGGTCATGCGGTCCGTCATGTAGGCGGATCCCATAATGAGAGCAATAAAGAAAAGAAGCACTAGAAATGGATGTCCCCCCTTCTTCGCTGCTCTCGTTCTCCGTACCCGTTTTTTCCCTGCCATAGTTATCTCCTCATCATGAAATCGTGGTTATCGAATTTATTTTCTATATTATAGCATACCAGGGAAAAGGTTCAGAGGGTTCAGAAGGTTCAAAGGGTTCAGAGGGGGGTGGTGGCGGCTTCGCCGCAGGTTATGGCCGCCTGCGGCGGCGGGTTGTGTAGTAGTAAAAGGTTCTTAAGATGGACCGGCCCTTGGGCCGGAGGATTCTTAAGTTTGACGGACCTACGGCCCGAGGGTTGTGGTGGCGGCTAGCGCCGCAATTTTTAACGGAAACTGCTGAGCGGCTTTGGTTCAAAGGGTTCAGAGGGTTGACGGGACCTGCGGCCCCGAAGGTTATGGCCGCCTGCGGCGGCGGGTTGTATAGAAGGGTTGTGTTCGCTTCGCTCAAGGGGTGAAGTGAAAAGGTTCTTAGGTTTGACCGGCCCTTTGGCCGGAGGGTTCTTAAGTTTGACGGACCTACGGCCCGAGGATTATGGTAGGCGCCTTCAAAAATAAAGGGGCGCCATTATGATAAAGCCTTCAAAACCGCGCCCTTGGCGCGAGGGGAAAACATGCAAACCTCGCTTCGCTCGTTGGAAAACCATACAACCGCGCCTTTGGCGTGAGGGAAATGCACCCCTTCTGCCTACGGCACCTCCCCCGGAGGGGGAGGTTTTAGCGGCGCTATGCCATGAGATGCTTGTGAGTTTAGAAGCTGAGCGTAGAGCAGACTTCCCCCTCCGGGGTGGCAAGCGAACGTGATTTTCAGAAAGCACGTAAAAAGGGGCCGCCAAAGCAGTCCCTTTTTATATGGCTGTCAATATCCTTTTTTCTTATCCACTTCGTTCAGCAGTTTTTCACCACGGCTGAAGGCGATGAAGTTGGTTTCCAGGAGGTAGGTAAGTTTGTTCCAGAAGTCCGGTACCATGGAGGCAATGTGGGGTGTCATGATCACGTTTTCCATATCCCAGAAGGGGTGGTCTTCGGGGAGCGGTTCTTTGGAGAATACGTCCATGCAGGCGCCGGCGATTTCGCCTTCCTCCAGGGCCTTTACCAGGGCCGGTTCATCCACCACGGAGGCCCGGGCGATGTTGATGAAGAGGGCCGATTTCTTCATGGCTTTGAATTTTTCTTCATCGAAGAAATTTTCCGTTTCCGGTGTAGAAGGAAGGGCGGCGATGACGATGTCCGCCTTAGGCAGGACATCCATGATTTCTTCCTGGGTGTATACATGGTCCGCAAACATTTCATGGGACAGGTGCTTTTTCACTGCCAGGATGTGGGTTTCAAAGACTTTGGCCCGCTGGGCAATGGCTCTGCCAATGCTGCCGAAGCCTACGATGAGAATGGTCTTGCCGAAGAGGGATTCGCCGTGGGGCCTTGACCATTTGTGGGCTGACTGGCTGCGGACGGCTTCGGGAATGCGGCGGAACCAGGAGAGAAGGAGGGCCATGGTGTGTTCTGATACCGCCCGGTCATGGACGCCGTGGGAATTGGTGAGGATAATGGGCCTTTCCATCATGCTGGGGGTAAGGAGTTTTTCCACGCCGTCGGAGAGGGAATGCACCCAGCGCACATGGGGCGCCGCCTGCAGAAGGGGTTCCACATCCTGGAATCCCCAGAGAGCAATGGCGTCGGCGTCGGCCACATGGGGCAGTGCTTCCTTCGGCGATTTATAGGCCTCCACCACGGAACCGGGCACCGCCTTTTTCAATGCATTGATTTTTTCATCGGATAACTTGTTAATCACAACCAGTTTCATGGGAATCAACCTCTTTCATTGAAATCATGCCAATCCTGTTTTCTATATTATAGCATGAGTGGTGCTCTGGTGAACTAGTGAACTAGTGAGCTAGTGGGCTGGTGGAACAGTGAGACAGTGAGACAGTGAGACAGTGGGACAGTGGCCCGCTGCGCGGGCCGGGTTCATAGGGTTCAGAGGGTTCATAAGGTTCAGAGGGTGGCGGTATCGCCCTATCGGGCGATGATTATAAATGCCGCCTGCGGCGGCAGGCGCTGCGTGCTTTCCTTCCCTTTGGACCTGTCCCTCTGAGCCGCCGGCAAAAATGACGGTGCCCGGCAGGAAAGGTACTGCCAGGAAGCGATGAGGTGCCGGCAGTGAGAATGCTGCGGGTTGGAGGCAAAGGCAGTCAGTCAGCGGACAGCAAATAACGGATAGCGGATAGCAGATAGCAGATAGCGGTAAGCGGTCAGTTGGAACCGCCCCACGCAAAAAGCAGGGCGTGGGCCCTGCTTTTTATTTTCCTTCCATCACATCAGTGAAGTTCTTAATGATGACGATTGGTGTTTTCTGGTTGTCGTTGCCGAAGGGGTTGTCGATGAGGATTTTAGCAATCTGCTTCGGGTCCAGGCCCTGGCTCTTGCCGAGGACGGCGGCTCTCTTCAGGTCGTTCACGTCGGCAATGACAGCGCCGTAGGCACCGGTGGCTTTTTTAATCTTTTCACATACGTTGTCCGTGTCGGCGGGACCGTAAACCAGGCATTTATCGAAGGGCGGCATGGTACCGGTGACGTCGTCGATGAGGGAGGCCTGGCGGCAGCGGGCGTAGAACACGCCGTTTTTGCCGAAGATTTTGGCTACGGCGCCCAGGGCGAAGGAGAAGAGCATATTCCATTTGCCCTCTTCGTCCATAGCTGCCTGCATGCCGTAAATGCTGGCCATGGAGCCGGCGGAGGGGACGAATCGGTTCATGAGTCTTGCCTGCCAGCATACGTTCAGTTCTTCCGGACGGACGTAGCGGTTCTGGGTGATGGCTACCACCGATTCAGCGGAGCAGACAATGTCGTGGTCCGTAATCTTGTCACCTGCATATTCCAGGATAGCATCCACAATGTTGTCATGATGGGTGAGAATTCTGGTATGGATAGGAACGAGTTCAAGTTCTGCCATTATTTTCTCACCTCCGTTGTGTATTCATAGAGCGCATTCTGCAGCTCTTCTCTGGTAATAACGATTCTTGTCTTGGCGTAGTAGTAGTCGCTTCTTGCTACCACCTGGTAAATAATATCCATGCCGAATTCCGGGAAAGTTTCCAGGTCCTGGAGGATGCTCTGGCCTTTGCCGTCAATGTCCAGGGTGATGAGGAATTTCTTTTCCTTACCGGGGTCCAGGATGAAGGCCTGCCAGTAGTCGTCGGGCCTTGGTACATCAAAGTCGGTGAGGTGGCCCGTCACCTTTGCCTTGTCGTACTGTTCAAAGGGGATGTAAATGCGGACGAAGGCGTCCATAATGGTGCCCAGCTGCTTCCCCACATTTTTGATGGGGATAGTGAAGGACAGTTTCACATGGTGCATGTCCATGGACTCCACATGGAGGGGCGTCCGTTTCGATTTCAACATACGGAGGACGCAGTCTCCCTTAATCACGGCCACCGCCCAGTAGGCAATGAAACCGAGGCAGATGATAAGGATAATCACTGCCACAATTTTAAGCAATAACAACATTCTTTACTCACTCTCCTACAAGATTTGTTTTTTCCACAGCTGCCGGGCCGAAAAGCCGTTTCACCAGAGGCGCCGCATGGGTAAGGCCGTCGGTGAAATAGAATTCATTCCTGCCTCCCCCTTCCGAGAGCCCATCCTCCTTCCGAAGGATGTCCATGCCTGCTTCCACCGTAGGCAGAGCCGGGTCGATAAAGGGAACGTCCGGAAAGACTTTCTTAAAGGCGCCAGGGGCCAGGGGATAATGGGTGCAGGCCCAGTAGCCGGCATCTATACCTAATGCATGATACTCCTTTGCCGCCTTCTGCACAAGGGCGGAAATGAAATTTTCATCTTTTCCCTGCTCTATGGCCGCCGCCACGCCGTCACAGGGTACCTCCACCCATTCCACATGGGGAAATTTCTTTTCCACATATTTCTTATGGGCATGGGTTTTGATGGAAGCAGGCGTAGCAAAGATGCCTGCCTTTTTCGTGCCCTCCGGCAGGGTGATATCAAGGCTCATCTTCACCACCGGCACCGTCCCTTCCGTAAAGGAAGGGTACACATTAAAGGAAATGGTGTTGCAGGCAATAAGTATCATCTTCACATTCTTTTTGAGAAGGAAATCCTTGATTTCCTCTGCGAAGCGAGCAATTTCATCCCGGCTTCTTTCGCCGTAGGGATTTCTGGCGCTGTCCCCCAGAAAGACCATGCTTTCTTTGGGATATCTTTCGTGAAGCACCCGGGCCACGGTGAGGCCCCCTACGCCGGAATCCATGATGCCAATCGGTCTGTTGTCCATTATTCTCTATCCCCTTTGGATAAATCAATGAGGGCCGCCAGCTTTTCCTTCGGCAGCCGCACAATCCGGCCTGTTTTCATGTCCGTATAGGTATTCACCGTGCGGCCGGTGGTGAGCAGGGCGCCGGACTTTTCGGAAACCACTTCGTATTCAAAGACCAGCCTAGCCCGGTCTACCTTGCGAAGGTAGGTTTTAATGAGGAGCACTTCGTCATACCGGGCACTCTGATGGTACTTGACTTCCACTTCCACAATGGGAAATACGATGCCCTCATCCATGAGCTCCGTGAGGTCCAGTTTCCCCTCCCGCAGGTATTCCACCCGGGCTTCTTCAAAGTAGCGCAGGTAGTTGGCATGGTGCACCACCTGCATGCCGTCGGTTTCGTAAAATTTGACTCTTCTTTTATATGTGAACATAGGAACCTCCATAACTTCTGTATTTTTTAATTATACCACAGAACCATTCTCCCGATGATGCCATGGAAAAGGGAGATACATGGTTAAAAGTATCTGATGTATATGAGGTACATGAAGACGCTGGACCCCAAGATTTTCTGCCCCAATGCAGGCTGTAACATTGCGGTAGGAGATTTCTCGACTCCTCTTCACTAGCTCCACGACCTCTCGATATCATTCCGATGCTGTCCTCCGCTCGAAATGACAATGGAGCTGGAAAGCACTGATGCCATTTCGCTTCGCTCGGAATGACGCGACGAGCAGCTTACCATCATGCCGGAAAAATCTATAGGGGGCATATAAAAAGCTGTGAAGGAATCATCGCTATTCCTTCACAGTTTTTTCTATTTTCCGTAGGTGTCCCATTCCATTTCCATGAGCCGCCAGTTCTGGCTGGCGGAATGCTTCTGGAGCTGGAGGATGTCCTTTTGCTGTTCTTTATTTTCGGACAGGGCGGTTTCCGCTTCCCAGCGGATGTCGTTCAGCTGGTCATCGTACCTTGAGGATTCGATGTTCATCATCCTTTCCTGCAGATCCGTAATGAGGAACTGCTGGTACACCACCATGGCCAGAAGGGCGGCCATAATGAGGTAGAGGGGCCGGTTCCGCTGCCAGTCCAGTTTTTCTTTCCACTGTTTCAAGGCAGTTCCTATTTCCTCATCTCATCGTCTAACTTCTTATTGTCATTCAGCATGGTGAGGTGATCCTTTGTGAATTCGATCCACAGGCGGGCGGCTCTGGAGAGGAAGCGTCCCTTCTTCCAGATGGCGTAGAGGTGGTGGGTCATTCTCGGTTCCGTCATCACCCTGGTCACCACCCGGCTGTCTTCGCTGTTGGCGGGGCAGAGGCGGGAAGGCAGGATGGCAACGCCCAGGCCGCTGGCCACGGTCTGCAGCATCAGTTCCCGCTGGCTTGTTTCAAAAACCACCTTCGGCGTGAAGCCGATTTTCTTGCAGTTGGCCAGGATATCGTCGTGCAGGTTGAAATCGTCCCGGTAGAGCACCAGGGGATAGTCTGCCAGCAGTTTCATGGGCACTTCCCTGTTTTCCTCCAGCGGATAGCCCTTGGGCATGACCACGCACATTTCATCTTCCGACAGGAAGAAGGATTCGAAGTCCTTGTTCGGAATGGTGCAGATAATGCCTACGTCGATAATGCCTTCCTGCACGGAGGATTCGATGACCTTGGAGCCGTGTTCATAAAGTTTGATGGCAATCTGGGGATAGGTGCGCTTGAATTCGCCCAGAAGCTTGGCAAATACGTGGGCGTCTGTAATGGGCGGAAGGCCGATTTCGATGGTGTCCTGCTTCAGGTTGAATTCGTTTTCAAAATCCGATTTCAGATGTTCGAAAACGAAGAGGCAGCGTTTGGCGTAGTTGTAGAAAATGGTGCCGGGCGCCGTGATTTCTACGGTCTTGGCGTTGCGGATGAAGAGGGTGACGCCCAGCTCATCTTCCAGTGATTTAATCATGCGGCTGATGGCGGACTGGGAAATATGGAGGTTTCTGGCAGCCTTGCTGAAGCTCTTCTGCTGTGCTACTTCCATGAAATACTTCAAATGACGATAATCCATTCTTCTTTCCTCCTGTCGATTTTCTATTTTGACAGAAAGGCGGTTTCTGTCATGAATTCATGGGAAGCGCCGATTCAGCCCCGGGGGCAGAGCAGTGCTTCTCTTGTGTAAAAAATGACTTTATTCTATAATAATGATGTGTCTAACAGGACGCAGCCTGAGGTACAGTGTTTCATGATTTGTATAGAATGAAGTCCGGACATCTATGCATATTTATCATAGAACTATTGTACATAATTTCCAGGCATCTTGCAAGAGAAAGAGATGAAAAAGGGACTTTCCCTTCCGGATTTTCTACCGTCCGTGCTTTGGCGCAGGGAGCATTCCCTCTCCCCTTTCCTGCAGGTATTTTCAAAGAAAAACAGGGGACTGTTTTTCAGAAAAGGAGTTGTTGATTCTGTGAGAAAAGTAAAAACAATGGATGGAAATACAGCTGCTGCGTATATTTCCTACGCATTCACTGAAGTAGCTGCCATTTATCCGATTACCCCTTCCTCTCCCATGGCGGAATCGGTGGATGAATGGTCCGCCCACGGAAAGAAGAACATTTTCGGCGACACGGTTCACGTTGTGGAAATGCAGGCCGAAGGCGGCGCTGCCGGCGCTTTTCACGGCTCCCTCCAGGGCGGTGCCCTGACCACCACCTATACCGCATCCCAGGGGATGCTCCTCATGATTCCAAATATGTATAAAGTGGCAGGCGAACTGCTGCCGGGCGTATTCCACATCGCTGCCCGCGCACTGGCCAACCATGCCCTCTCCATTTTCGGCGACCACCAGGACGTCATGAGCGCCCGTGCCACCGGCTGCGCCATGCTGGCAGAAGCGAACGTCCAGGAAATCATGGACCTGGCCGGCATTGCCCATCTGGCTGCCATCAAAGGCCGGATTCCTTTCATCAACTTCTTCGATGGCTTCCGTACCAGCCATGAAATCCAGAAGGTGGAAGTCCTTGACTATGATGAACTGGCTCCCTTAATCGACCAGAAGGCCCTCGCTGAATTCCGTGCCCGTGCCCTCAACCCGGACCATCCGGTGATTCGCGGCACCGCAGAAAACCCGGATGTCTATTTCCAGCACTGCGAAGCAGCCAACCCCTTCTACAATGCCCTGCCTGAAATCGTCCAGGACTACATGGACAAAATCAGCAAAATCACCGGCAGAAGCTACCACCTCTTCGACTACTACGGCGCTCCCGATGCAGACCGCATCGTCATTGCCATCGGCTCCGTCACCGATATCTGCAAGGACGTCACCGATGCCCTGAACGCCCACGGCGAAAAGGTAGGCGTCCTGAACGTCCATCTCTACCGCCCGTTCTCTGTGAAACATTTCCTCTCCCAGATTCCGGAAACCGTGAAGAAGATTGCAGTCCTTGACCGCACCCGCGAACCCGGCGCCATCGGCGAACCGCTCTACCTGGATGTGGTTTCCGCCATCGCTTCCTCCGGCCGCTCCATCAAAGTATGCGGCGGACGCTACGGCCTTGGCTCCAAGGACGTAATTCCGGAAGATATTATGGCAGTCTATGAACACCTGAAGGAAGAAACACCGCGCCATAATTTCACCCTTTCCATCAACGACGACGTCACCGGCCTCTCCCTTGCCCCCGTTCCGGTTCCGGAAATGCCGAGCAAACTGGTTTCCTGCAAGTTCTGGGGCTTCGGCAGTGACGGCACCGTAGGCGCCAACAAGAGCGCCATCAAAATCATCGGCGACCACACAAACCTCTACGCCCAGGGCTACTTTGCCTATGACTCCAAGAAATCCGGCGGTGTCACCATTTCCCACCTCCGCTTCGGCGAAGACCCCATCCGGAAGCCCTACCTCATCCGGAAGGCTGACTACATTGCCTGCCACCGTCCGTCCTACATTTATAAATACGACCTCCTTAGGGGCTTCAAACCAGGCGGCATTTTCCTTCTGAACTCCCCCTGGAGAAAGGAAGACCTGGACCGGGTACTGCCGGCTGCTATGAAACGGAAGCTTGCTGCCCTTCATGCGAAGTTCTACATCATCGATGCCTTTGAAATCGCAAAGAAAATCGGTCTGGGCGGCCGTATCAACATGATCATGCAGGCTGCCTTCTTCCACCTCACCCACATCATTCCCGATGCCGATGCGGTGAAGTACCTGAAGGATTCCAATGAAAAATCCTACGGCCGCAAGGGCCAGAACGTGGTGGACATGAACAATGCCGCCGTGGACGCAGGCATGACCGGCATGGAAGAAGTGGAAGTTCCGGCAGAATGGGAACACGCCACCACCGGCGGCTCCATTGCCAGAGTAGCCCGTCCTGATTTCGTCAAAGACGTATGCGACGTCATGAACCGCCAGGAAGGGGACGACCTCCCTGTTTCCACCTGGAAAGGCCTGGAAGACGGCACATTCCCCTCGGGCACATCCAAGTACGAACGCCCCGCTGCTGCTATCAACATTCCTGAATGGATTCCTGAAAACTGTATCGAATGCAACCAGTGCTCCGTAGTATGCCCCCATGCCACCATCCGCCCGGTCCTGGTAACGGAAGAAGAAGCGGAAAAAGCGCCGGAAGGATTCATTGTGAAAGAATTCAGAGGCCCCGTAAAAGGCCTGAAATTCCGCATCGTCATCGATCCGGAAGACTGCTACGGCTGCGGCATCTGCGCCAACACCTGCCCGGCCCCCAAGAAGGCTCTTGTCATGAAGCCTGCTGAAACCCAGCTGCCGAAACAGGAACTCTGGGACTACGCCATGAAGCTTCCTGCCCGCAAGAATCCGCTGGGCAAGGGCAACCTCAGAAGCGCCCAGTTCGAACCGACCTACTTCGAATTCTCCGGCGCCTGCGCAGGCTGCGGCGAAACGCCATACATCAATATGGTGACCCGCCTCTTCGGCGACCGCATGATGATTGCCAATGCCACCGGCTGCTCCTCCATTTACGGAGCCAGCTCCCCCTCCATGCCTTACACAAAGAATGCCAGAGGCCAGGGACCGGCATGGGCCAACTCCCTCTTTGAAGACAACGCGGAATACGGTCTGGGCATGCACCTGGGCGAAGCCAAACTTCGCGACCGCCTCACCGGCAAACTGAAGGAAGCACTCCCCGCTGCCGATGATACCGTAAAAGCTGCCATCGAAGAATGGCTGGACAAGAAGGACATCGGAAACGGCACCAGAGACAGGGCAGACAAACTGGAAGCCGCCCTCACTGCAGAAGTTTCCGCTCATCCGGAATACAAGGAACTGCTGGACCTCAAAGACCACTTCGTGAAGAAATCCCAGTGGATCTTCGGCGGCGACGGCTGGGCCTATGATATCGGCTTCGGCGGCCTTGACCAGGTTCTTGCCTCCGGCGAAGACGTGAACGTCCTCGTACTGGATACGGAAGTGTACTCCAATACCGGCGGACAGTCCAGTAAGTCCACACCGGCCGCTGCCATTGCCAAATTCGCAGCCTCCGGCAAGAAGACAAAGAAGAAGGACCTTGGCATGATTGCCGTTTCCTACGGCTACATCTACGTAGCACAGATCGCCCTGGGTGCCGACATGAACCAGGCATTCAAGGCCATCAGCGAAGCAGAAGCCTATCCGGGACCGTCCCTCATCATCGCCTACGCTCCCTGCATCAACCACGGTCTGAAAGCAGGCATGGGCAAGTCCTCTGAAGAAGAAAAGAGAGCCGTAGAATGCGGCTACTGGTGCAACTGGCGCTACAACCCCACCCTTCTGGAGCAGGGCAAGAACCCCTTCCATCTGGACAGCAGGGAACCGAAAGGAAACTTCCGGGAATACCTCATGGGCGAAGTACGCTTCGCATCCCTTGCCAAACTCTTCCCCGACAAGGCAGAAGAACTCTTCGAAAAGACAGAAAGAGACGCCAAACAGCGCCGCGAAAACTACGTCCGTATCCAGAAATCCTACGATATGGAAATCGAAGCAAGAAAAGCAGCTGAAAATAAATAATCAGCAGACTGAAAAAGCCATGGCCATGAGCCATGGCTTTTTCAAATGGGTTCATGAAGGGTTCAGAAGGTTCAGGGTGGTGGCGGCTTCGCCGCAGGTTATGGCCGCCTGCGGCGGCGGGTTGTGTAGAAAGGTTGTGTTCGCTTCGCTCAAGGAAAAGGAGAGAATTTAAAGTCCGGACCTATCCTCAGGGCTTTGCCCAGCTCCATTCCGGTCGGACAAACAAAAGGAAAGCGATTCTAAATTTCTTGTTTCCCCTTGAGGGGAACGCCTCGAAGAGGCAAAGGGTGTACGAGGTTAAGAATGATGATGCTGCTCCATTGCTGTCCTACGCAGGGCCAACTTTGCCCAACTTGGCAATCCTATGCAGGATTGCCACCTGAGGAAGGAGCCTGCGTTACGTGCTTTCCTTCCCGCCCCGCCCGTCATTCTGAGCCGCAGGCGAAGAATCTTGGTACGTGCCGCAGCTGGGGAAATCGGCAGTAAATACCGGTCGGCGGGAAGGCTGCCGATTGGCAGTCCAGGCAGCGGAGAGTGTCTTTTCGGCTTGCAGCATAGTACACCCCTGCGCCACTTCGTGGCCCTCTTCCCCTCAAGGGGACGCAAGACGTTACGGGATTAGCCTTTGTGTCACCAGTGGTACATGTCGGAGCGCCAAAGCCTTCTTCCTCTGGAAGAAGGTGTCGCCGCAGGCGACGGATGATAGCGGATTTTCTACGAAAATCCGAGGCCCCACAGGGGCCTATTTTGAAGAAAAGTAGTCTGCCTAATATTCGGACCTATCCTCAGGGCTCCGCCCAGCTCCTTTCTGAGAAAGGAGCCTGCGTTACGGGCTATCCTCCCCGCCCGTCATTCTGAGCCGCAGGCGAAGAATCTTGGTACGTGCCGCAGCTGGGGAAATCGGCGGTAAATACCGGTCGGCGGAAGGAACTTATTGGCAGTCAAACCACAAATTTCCAGTGTCCCTCAAAATTTACCCGACCACTTTTTAAAATTGACCAGGAACCGAAAATTTATCTGCTCCTGTCTTTTCCATGGTATAATAAGAAAGATTTATTTTTTGTAGAAAGAGACATGACCATGAACGAATCCATATATGGCGCATGGAAGGACGCGCTGCCCCAAATCCTCCATTTTATCGTTTCCAAAATTGAAGATTTCAGTGAAAAGCGGAAGGAAGAGACCGGGGAAGCAGCCTATGAGCACCTGATTTACCGCATCAAGTCGGAGGACAGCATGCGGGAGAAATGCCGCCGGAAAGGCCTTCCGGAAAGCGCCGCCTCCGCCCTCTATGACATCCACGATGCCATAGGCATCCGCATTGTGTGCTGCTTTCTCAATGATATTTACGAAAATATCGATTTCATTCGCTCCATCCCCGGCTGCACCATTGTAAAGGGTAAGGACTACATCAAAAACGCCAAGCCCAACGGTTACCGAAGCTACCACCTGATTATCGAGCTGGAGGCGCCTTTTGAAGACGTGAAGGGACGAAACCCCGGCCATTTCTTCGTGGAAATCCAGCTCCGCACCATAGCCATGGATTCCTGGGCCAGCCTGGAGCACCAGATGAAGTACAAAAAGGACATTAAAAATCCGGAGATGATTACCAGGGAACTGAAGCGCTGCGCCGATGAGCTGGCATCCTGCGACCTGTCCATGCAGACCATTCGGAACCTTATCCGCCAGGAACACTGATGATTGTTGAAATAAAGGAGAACCTATGCGTATACTGCTTGCTGAAGATGAAAAAGATATGGCCGACGTGCTGATTGCCATTATGAAACACCAGGGCTTCGATGTAGACTGGGCGGAAAATGGTGCCGTGGCAGTGGATTTGGCTGCCCGCACCAATTATGACTGTATGGTCTTTGATATCATGATGCCCGTGAAGGACGGCATTACCGCCCTGAAGGAAGTCCGCGCCGCCGGTGATGTGACGCCGGTCATCATGCTTACCGCCAAGTCCGAAGTGGACGACCGCATCACAGGCCTTGACTCCGGCGCCGACGACTACCTCACCAAACCCTTTGCCATCGGCGAACTGCTGGCCCGCATCCGCTCCCTCACCAGAAGGGGAAGGGATTTCACTCCCTCCACCCTCTCCGCCGGTTCCACCAGCCTTGACACCGAGGAGCAGGAACTGTCCGCCCATAATTCCATCCGCCTTTCCGGCAAGGAAACAAAACTTATGAAGCTCTTCATGCTTCATGAAGGGAAAAACCTGTCCACGTCCTACATTTTCCAGAAAATCTGGAGCGGTGAAAAAGGAGTGGATGAAAGCGTGGTGTGGATTTATATTTCCTACCTTCGGGAAAAGCTCTCCGCCATTAATTCGGACCTTGCCATTACCGGAGAAGAGGGAAAAGATTTCAAACTGACCGTCCGGGAGGGCTAGTATGAATCTTATCAAAAAACTGCGCCACCGGTTCATCCTTCTGGCCACCCTGGCGGTATTCATCATCGTGGCGGGGGCCCTTGGCCTCATCAACATGATGGGCTTCTACGCCATGCGGGAGCACTGCCTGGACACCATGACCTACATCACCCAGAACGGCGGCACCATGCCCTCCCGCTACCGCCCGGACACCACCGGTTCCTGGGGAAAGGACTTCTTCCCCGGCGTCACCTGGCCGGAGGACACGCCGGAATTTGCCTACCAGACACGGTACTTCTCCCTCCGCCTGGACAGCAGCAATCACATCACCGCGGTAAACGTGAAAAATATCGTAGCCTTTTCCGAAGAGCAGGCCGTGGAATTTGCCAAAACCGCCCTCTCCTCCCCTTTGGACAGCGGTTTCCTGCAGAAAAATAAAGCCCGCTATGGCTTCATGAAGACCACCCTCTCCGACGGCGGCACCCTCCTTGTCATTCTGGACTGCACCCGCGAATTTTCCGACGTCCACACCTTCCTGTCCTATTCCGTGTGGTTCGGCTTCATCTGCATCGTCCTCTACGTCATTATCTTCGCCTTCCTCTCCAACCGGGCCATTGCCCCCTTCGTGAGAAATCTGGAAAACCAGAAACGGTTCATCACCAACGCCAGCCACGAGCTGAAAACACCGCTGGCCATTATTTCAGTGAACGCGGAAGCCATGGAAATGATGAACGGAAAGAACCAATGGACCGAAGGCATCATCAAACAGGTGCGCCGCATGTCCGGCCTCATCAGCCACCTCATCCTCCTTTCCAAGGCAGGAGAAGCCACCAAAGCCCAGCTGCAGTTTGTTTCCTTCTCCGTGAAAGACATGTGCAGCCGCCTGAAGGAGGACTTCGACCTTCTGGCCAAAGACCAGGGAAAGACACTCAACCTTTCCGTAGAAGAGGGGCTTACTGCAAAAAGCGATGAAAAATACCTTTCTGAAATCCTCCATATCCTCCTGGACAACGCGGTGAAATACTGCGACGATAAGGGTACCATCCTTCTTTCCGCCGAAAAAGGGAAGAAAAAGGATACCCTCCGTCTTGCCGTATCCAACGACTACAAAGACGGCAAAGACGTGGACTACAGCCGCTTCTTTGAACGGTTCTACCGAAACGACGAATCCCACAACAGCAAAAAATCGGGCTATGGCATAGGCCTCTCCATAGCCCGGGAACTCTCCGCCCTCCTCTCCATCCCTCTCACCGTGGAATATAAGGACGGAAGGATTGCCTTTGTATTGACGGTAAAGATGAAATAGGGAAAGGGTTCTGAAGAGATAAAAGGTTCTTAAGATTGACCGGCCTTTAGCCGGAGGGTTCTAAGGTTTGACAGCGCTAACGGTCAGTCGATTAAAAGGAAGGCCCTTTTATGGGCAGGCTGAGGGTTGTGGCAGCGGCTGCATGGACACGCCCTGCGGGCGTGAGGGTTCAGAAGGTTCAAAGGGTTCAGAAGGTTCAGAGGGGAAGGTATCGCCTTCGGCGATGAGTTTTATATTTCGCTTCGCGAAATGGAAAACCAAACAACCGCCCTGCGGGCGTAAAAAAACAGGCCAACCGGGCTTCGCCCGATGGAAATGCACCCCTTCTGCCTACGGCACCTCCCCCAGAGGGGGAGGTTTGCTCTACTTGTTCCTTAGTGCTAACTTAAACTGCTCAATGTATAGCGCCGCTAGAACTTCCCCCTCCGGGGAAAGTGGTGCGCAGCACCAATAGGGGTGCATTTCCAGCGCCCGCCAGGGCGGTTGTCTGGTTTTATCATATTGGCGCCCATTATTTTCAAAGGGCGCCCGCCACCCCCTCTGAACCCTTTGCACCTTCTGAACCTTATGAACCCGGGCTGCCGAAGGCAGCCCTTTTCCTTGACATCTCCTTTCTCAGGTAGTATTCTTTCTATTGGAAGATATGTCTGTACCGGCCTCATAGGGGCATCTCCATTCGGGAGAGCTTGAAATGACATGGACAGGCAGGCCTTTGGAAAGAATTTCTTATGATGGCTGCGTGGTATCCCCAGGGAGCTTCAGCGGCTGCAGAAGGGAAAAGATTTCGGCCCATATTTTCCAAAAAAATTCATATCGCTTGGATTGTAATAACCGAGACGAATGCAGAGATTTCAAACAGCGGGCATCCTTTTCGGGTGCCCTTTTTGATTCCCGGGGCGCTGACTGCAGAGCAGCAGTTTTCTGGTGACGTAAAAAAGACGCATTCCCTTTGGAGTGCGCCTTTTTTGTTGAAATCCTGTCCCGTTGTTGCAAAAAAGCAGTAGGGAGTATCTCCCGGGAAGGATGGCAGAAAATGATTCTTTGCCGCAAAATCAGTGAATTGAAAGAGTTTGTCCACCAGTGTAAAAAGGAAGGAAAGACCATCGGTCTTGTCACCACCATGGGTGCCCTTCACGAGGGCCATGCATCCCTCATCAAAGCGGCCCATGCGGAAAATGACGTCACCATTACCACGGTTTTCGTGAACCCCACCCAGTTCGGTCCCAACGAGGACTATGCCAAGTATCCAAGGACTCTGGAGCATGACATGAAGATTGCAGAAGCTGCCGGTGCAGACCTTCTCTTTGCTCCTACGCCGGAGGAAATGTACCCCCACAAGGACCCCACATGGGTAGAAGTGTGCGGTCCCATTACGAAGGTCCTCTGCGGCAGGACCCGTCCCATCCATTTCAGAGGAGTTGCTACGGTGTGCACCAAGTTCTTCAACCTCACCGAATGCGACCGCGCCTACTACGGCCTGAAGGACGCCCAGCAGACCCAGGTGCTTCAGCGTATGGTGGAGGACCTTTTCATGAATGTCACCCTCCGCATCATGCCTATCGTCCGTGAAGCAGACGGCCTGGCCAAGAGTTCCCGGAACGTATACCTGTCGCCGGAAGAACACAAGGCGGCCCTGGTGCTCTCCAGAAGTCTGAAGCACGCCAAGGAAACCTTTGACAAGGGAGAAAGAAGCAAGGAGAAATTGATTTCCCAGGTCACCGATGAAATCAAAGAAGAGCCTATGAGCGACATTGATTACGTGGAAATGTACGGCATGCCGGGCCTTACGGAAATCAAAGACACCGTGACAGGCAAAGCCCTTCTGGCTGTGGCTGTGAAATTCGGCAAAACAAGACTCATTGATAATGTAGTACTGGAGGCGGAATAATGACCTATACCATGATGCACGGCAAAATCCACCGCGCCACTGTAACCGAAGCCAATTTGGAATACATGGGAAGCATTACCATTGATGAGGACCTCATGGATGCCGCCGGCATCCTTCCCGGCGAAAGGGTGCAGATCTGCAATAACAACAACGGCGCCCGCCTGGAAACCTATACCATTCCCGGCAAGAGAGGAAGCGGCGTCATCTGTTTAAACGGCGCCGCCGCCCGCTGCACCGCCATCGGCGACGTGGTCATCATCATCGCCTATGCCCAGATGGATGAAAAAGAAGCCCGCACCTTCGTGCCGAAGGTGGTCATGGTGGATGCGAAAAACCGTCCCCTGAAGACAAGGGGCGCAGAAAAAGAAAGGGAAATCGGCTGATTTCCGGTCCCCTTCCTTCCGGACATTCCGTGAAGGATGCTCCCGGAAGGAAATATTTCCACAAAGGAGTTTCCTATGCTCGATAAAATCATCCGTATCTGTACCCGCTACATGGCGGTGGGCGTCATACTGGCCGGCATTTTCGGCATATTCTTCCCCTCCGTCATGAAGCCCCTTTCCCCCTACATCCCCATTATGCTGGGTATTATCATGTTCGGCATGGGCATGAGCCTTTCGCCCAAAGATTTCCAAAACGTATTCCGGCAGCCTAAGAACGTGGCCCTGGGAAGCCTTCTCCAGTTCATCATCATGCCGGCCCTGGCGGCTGTCCTCATCAAGATTTTCGCCCTGCCCCCTGCCATCGCCATCGGCGTGGTGCTGGTGGGCTGCTGCCCCGGCGGCACCGCGTCCAATGTGATTTCCTACATTGCCCACGCCGACGTGGCCCTTTCCGTTTCCATGACCATGGTGAACACCATCCTGGCCCCCTTCGTCACCCCCTTCCTCATCTGGCTCATCGCCGGCGCCTGGGTGGATATCAGCTTCACCGCCATGATGATGTCCATCATCAAAATGGTGCTCCTCCCCCTGCTCATCGGCGTAGGATTCAACTACTTCTTCCCAAGACAGGTGGCCAAAGTGACTAAGGTGATGCCCATGCTCTCCGCCCTCGTCATCATCTTCACCGTAGGATGCGTGGTATCCCTCTCGGGCCGCACCATTCTGGATAACGGCCTCATCATCCTGGCAGTGGTCATCCTCCACAACCTGGGCGGCATGGCCCTGGGCTTCTTCTGCGCAAAGAAATTCGGCATGACCAAAGCCCAGATCCGCGCCATGTCCATCGAAGTGGGCATGCAGAACTCCGGCCTCGCCTCCACCCTGGCCCTCATGTACTTCACCGCCGCCGGCGGCATCGCCGGTGCCATCTTCTCCGTATGGCACAACGTCTCCGGCTCCCTCTTCGCCTCCTGGTGTGTAGGACGGGATGAGGAAGAAATGGAGACCAAGCCGGCCGTGCAGGTGCAGGTGAAATAATTTCATGCAATAAAAACAGTGTCCTCCTTTACGGGACACTGTTTTTTGCTGGAAAAAGTTCAGAGGGGGGTGATATCGCCGCTTCGCGGCGATGAATATATAATTTCGCTTCGCAAAATGAAAACCGTACAACCGCCCCAGGGGCGAAAAAAACAGGCAAACCGGGCTGGCGCCCGTCGGAAATGCACCCCTTCTGCCTACGGCACCTCCCCCGGAGGGGGAGGTTTGCTCTACTTGTCCCTTAGTGCTAACTTAAGCTGCTCAATGTATAGCGCCGCTAGGACTTCCCCCTCCGGGGGAAGTACCGCCGTAGGCGGGGATAGGGGTGCATTTCCTCGCGCCTATGGCGCGGTTTGCATGTTTTCCCTCGCCCGCCAGGGCGGTTGTATGGTTTTATTTATACTGGCGGCGCAGCCGCCCACCACAACCCTTTGAACCTTCTGCACCCTTTGAACCAGCCCGCTTTCAGCGGGCCGAACCCTCTGAACCCTCACGCCGAAGGCGTGTCCTCTCCACCGTTTCTCCCCAGGTTTGTATAAGCTCCCCGCCGGTAATGATGACGATGGCGGCCAGGTGGAACCAGATGAAGAGGACCACCAGGCCGATGAGGGAGCCATAGGTAATGCCCATGGATGAAACATGGAGAATATAGTATCCGTAGGCGGCGGTCAAGGCAATCCAGATGGAAGTCACCAGGAAAGCGGTGGTAATGACCCGTTTCCAGTCGGACCTTCTGCCGGCAGGAGCGTATTCATAAAAGGCGGCCAGGGAGAAGGCAATGATGGCAAAGGGAATACCGAATTTCACCACTGTCCACAGTTTCAGGAAAAGCTCGGGCACCCGGAAATAGTAGGCAATGGCATAGACCACGGCGTTGCCGAAGACGATGAGCCCCAGGGACAGGATCATGGCGAAGGAAATAAAAAGGGTGAAAATGATGGACTTCGCATTCACCCGCACATAGGACTGCTTATTTCGGTCGCCGTAAACCGCCAGGTCCGTGGAGCGAATCAGCGTATCCACTCCCTGGGAGGAGGTCCAGAGAGCACCGGCAAGACCGATGAACAGCCAGATAGAGCTTCGGGCCTGGATAATGCGGAGGATATTGGTTTCCATAGTCACTGCCACGTCCGCCGGGAGGTAGGAAAGAAGGCTCAGTATCACATGAATCTGGGGCGCTGCGAAGAAAAGCATACTGTTTACCAGGAAAATCATGAAAGGAATGAGTCCCAGAATGAAATAGTAAGTGGTCTCCGCCGCCAGGGCTGTCACATTGTCGTCGTTAAACCGCTGGATAAGCCGCTTGATAAAAAACAGCGCATTACTGTCCGTGCTTTTCGGTTCCATGGGCTTCCTCCTTTCCTGTATCTCATTTTATTATACCCTATCTATGAGAAAAGGGGAAAGTTTACGGGGCTTGCGCCCCGCAGGTTATAGCCGCCTGTCGGCGGCGGGTTGTGTAGAAGGGTTGTGTTCGCTTTCGCTCAGGGGGGCTATGAGAAAGGTTCAAAGGGTTCAGAGGGGAAGGTTGACGGCCCTACGGGCCGAAGGTTATGTCTACCTGCGGCGGCAGGTTGTGTTCGCTTCGCTCAGGGGGCAACAGCGCCTCCGGCGCTGAGGGTTGTGGTATCGCCATTGGAGCCACTGCGTGGCAGGGTTCAAAGGGTTCAGAAGGTTCAAAGGGTTCAGAGGGTGTGGTATCGCCGCTTCGCGGCGATGAGTTTTATAATTTCACTTCGCGAAATGGAAAACCAAACAACCGCCCTACGGGCGTAAAAAACAAGCAAACCGGGCTGGCGCCCGATGGAAATGCACCCCTATCCCCGCCTACGGCGGTACTTCCCCCGGAGGGGGAAGTTTTAGTGCCGTTATGCTATGAGCAATTTAAGTTAGCACTAAGGGAAGCATAGAGCAAATCTCCCCCTCCGGGGAAGACGCCGCCGAAGGCGGCAGAAGGGGTGCATTTCCTGCGCCCGTTAGGGCGGTTGTTTGGTTTTTTCATACTGGCGCCCTTTCTTTTTCAAGGGCGCCTACCGCCACCCTGAGCGAAGCGATGCAACCCTTTTACATAACCTGCCTGCGAACGCAGGCCATAACCTGCCGCGCCAGCGGCACTGTCGCCCCCTGAGCGATAGCGAACACAACCCTTGGCACCGAGGGCCGACAGGTCCGATGGATGCCATACGCCCCTCTGCGCCAAAGGCGCAGGCCCCTTCGGGAATACAGCCGGCACGTCTCCATTTCATCACACAAAAAGAGCAGGAACAAAGCCTGCTCTTTTCATTTGGTATTTATCCGCGGAAGTATTTCACGCCGGCCTCGAAGAGGGGCTGGTATTTATTTCCACAGATATTTTTTCCGATATTTTCACCGCGCCGTTCGGTGTGGCCCATTTTACCAAGGACTCTGCCGTCGGGGCTGGTGATGCCTTCCACGGCCCAGGAGGAGCCGTTGGGGTTGAAGCGGCTGTCGTAGGTAGGATTGCCGTCGAAGTCGGTGTACTGGGTGGCAATCTGCCCGTTTTCCGCCAAAGCTTTAATCTGTTCATCGGAGGCAATGAAGCGGCCTTCGCCGTGGCTGATGGCGATGCTGTAGAGGTCTCCCGGTTTGCAGAGGGAAAGCCAGGGGGACTTGGTGGACACCACTTTGGTGGTGACGAAGCGGGACAGGTGGCGGCCGATGGTGTTGAAGGTCAGGGTCGGCGCGTCGCTGGTGAGGGGCTTGAACTCGCCGTACGGTACAAGACCCAGTTTGATGAGGGCCTGGAAGCCGTTGCAGATGCCCAGGGCCAGTCCGTCTCTTTCGTGGAGAAGTTTGTCCATAGCTTCTTTCAGCATGTCGTTGCGGAATACGGCGGCAATGAATTTACCGCTGCCGTCCGGTTCGTCGCCGGCGGAGAAGCCGCCGGGGAACATGACAATCTGGGCGTGGCTGATGCGTTCGGCCATTTCTTCCACGGAGGCCTTCAGTTCCGCGGAGTCCCGATTTCTAAAGATGAAAATGTCAGACACCGCACCGGCCCGTTCAAAGGCTCTGGCGCTGTCCACTTCACAGTTGTTGCCGGGCATGGTGGGAATGAAGACCCGGGGTCTCGGCAGGTTGGTGTGCACGTAGAACTGGGGAATAGCGGATACTTCCGGAAGAACCGGCGCCGGCTTGTCGATGCTTGCCGCTCTTCTCGGGAAAATGGGATCCAGCGTTTTTTCATAGGCCGAAAGGAGGTCGGAAAGGGCGATGGTTTCGCCGTAGGCTTCCATGGTATTTCCGCCGATGGTGCCGAGAATCTTGGTATGCGGTTCTTTGGCAAAACGTTCTGCTTCTTCCGGTGTGGTTTCCACAATGATGGCGCCGTAGAAGTTGTCAAAGAATTTAGGAAGCGGCAGGTTTCCGGTGAAACGGATGCCCAGGCCGTTGCCGAAGGCCATCTTGGCCGCCGTCACTGCCACGCCGCCGTGGTCCACTGCCTTCATGGCAGCCACATGGCCTGCTTTCACTTCGTTATAAAGGAAATCGGCGTGTTTCTTGAATACGTCCAGATCCGGCATGCCTTCCTTATCCTTGGGCATACCGAAGAGAACCAGCACGTCCCCTTCCTTTTTCAATTCCTGGCTCACCGCTTCCGATGCCTTGCCGGGAGCAATGGCGAAGGAAACGAGGGTCGGCGGTACGTGGATGTCGTTGAAGGTGCCGCTCATGGAGTCCTTGCCGCCAATGGCGCCAAGGCCCAGGGCTTCCTGCATGTGGAAAGCCCCCAGGAGGGCAGCGGCCGGTTTGCCCCAGCTTGTTTTGTCCGTGAGTTTTTCGAAATATTCCTGCAGCGTGAGGTAGGCCTTTCTCCAGTCAGCCCCCATGGCCACCAGGCGGGTGACAGAAAGGAGCACCGCATATACGGCACCGTGGAAGGGGCTCCAGGTGGCCAGGTCCGGGTCAAAGCCGTGGGCCATGAAGCTGGCGCTGTCGGTTTCTCCCTTTCTCACCGGGAACTTGGCTGCCATGCCGTCGGATGGGGTCTTCTGGTATTTCCCGCCGAAGGGCATGAGCACCGTGCCGGCGCCTACGGTGGAGTCGAACCGTTCAGAAAGGCCCTGCTGGGAGCAGTTGTTCAGGTCTCCCATGGCAGAAAGCCAGGTATCCTTGACGGAAGAAATGGCGGATGCATGGAAATAGCCTTTATCATCGGGTTTCGCGATGTGGGCGGATTTCACCTGCTGGGCGCCGTTGGTATCCAGGAAGGCCCTGGAAATATTAACGATGGGAACGCCTCTCCATTTCATCACCAGCCGTTTCGTATCAGTCACGTCGGCGATGACCGTGGCTTCCAGATTTTCCTCAGCTGCATAGCGAATGAACTGGTCAGCGTCTTCTTTCTTCACCACCACTGCCATCCGTTCCTGGGATTCGGAAATAGCCAGCTCCGTGCCGTCGAGGCCTTCATATTTCTTCGGCACTTTGTCCAGATTAATTTCAAGACCGTCGGTCAGTTCCCCCACTGCCACAGACACGCCGCCGGCACCGAAATCGTTACACCGCTTAATGAGACGGGTCACTTCGCCCCGGCGGAAGAGGCACTGGATTTTTCTTTCAGTCAAAGGATTGCCCTTCTGCACTTCAGCGCCGCAGGTTTCAATGGATTCCGTATTCAGTTCCTTGGAAGAACCGGTGGCGCCGCCCATGCCGTCACGGCCGGTACGTCCGCCTACCAGAATCACCACATCCCCCGGCTCCGGTGTCAGGCGGATGACATGGTCCGCAGGTGCTGCAGCCACCACGGCACCGATTTCCATACGCTTGGCAATGAATCCGGGATGGTAGTATTCCTTCACTTCCCCCGTAGCCAGACCGATCTGGTTTCCGTAGGAGCTGTAACCTTTAGCAGCTTCGATGGTAATCTTCCGCTGGGGAAGTTTCCCCGGGAGCGTCTCCGAAAGCGGCGTACGGGGGTCGCCGGCACCGGTGACACGCATGGCCTGGTATACATAAGAACGGCCGGAGAGAGGATCTCTGATGCAGCCGCCAAGGCAGGTGGCTGCGCCGCCGAATGGTTCGATTTCCGTAGGATGGTTATGGGTTTCATTCTTAAAGAGAAGGAGCCAGTCCTCGCTGCCATTCACTGTATCGATTTTTACCTTGATGGTGCAGGCATTCACTTCCTCTGAAGCGTCCAGGTTGGCGAGCTTTCCTTCCTTCCGGAGGGCCTTCACCGCCGCCGTAGCCATATCCATAAGGGTCACAGGGCGCTTCGTATCCTTCCCGTAAATGTGGATTCTGGTGTCCTCATATTCCTTCAGGGCCTTGGAAATAGGAGCGCTGTAGGTTCCTTCCTCCACATCAATGTCCGTGAGCTTCGTGGAGAAGGTGGTATGACGGCAGTGGTCGGACCAGTACGTATCGAGCACCCGGATTTCCGTCACCGTGGGATCCCGCTTTTCCTCATCCCTGAAATAGTCACGAATCATGGCAAGGTCCTCATGGCTCATAGCAAGGCCCATGGAAGAAATCAGGTCATCCATGCCCTCGTCGTCCAGATTTCTAAGACCTTCCACCACCGGCACCGGCTTGGGGTCTTCGATAGGAAGATCCAGTGTTTCCGCCAGAGCCAGAGACGCTTCCCGGGACTCCACCGGGTTCACCAGGAACTTTAAAATCTTCTCCCTGTCCCCTTCAATGAAATGTCCGTGGAACGCATACACCAGGGCACAGCGCACCCGGGCGCCGTCCTTCCCGGTCACAATGGCTAAACACTGCTCCGCAGAATCGGCCCGCTGGTCATACTGCCCCGGCAGGAACTCCACGCCCAGCACTAAATCCCCCTCCGGCAGCGCCGACTGGGTATCATCCACCGGCGGTTCGGAGAATACCGTAGCCACAGCCTTCTCATAATCCTCATCAGTGAGACCGTCCACATCGTAGCGATGATAAATGGCAGAATCGGAAATCCGGTCCCCCAGCACCTCCCGAAGCTGGGAAGTCAGACTTTCCTCCCCCTGGCGGAAACCTTCCTTCTTCCTTACATACAAACGTCTGATATCAGACAAGTTCAACACTCCTTCCCCTGATTCCCAAAGGCGCAGCATCGGCGCCCTGTGAAATGAATGCACACGATAAAGCCTGTAAATACATCATTATATTACCACACTCCGCAATCCGACGCACCATAAAACAAAGAAAGGATAAGTAAGGTAAGAGGGGCGCCGCTTTGCTGCAGGTTGTGTAGAAGGGTTGTGTTCGCTTCGCTCAGGGGGCAGGAGGGTGAGGGTTCAGAAGGTTCAGAGGGGGTGGTATCGCCCTTTGGGCGATGAGTTTTATAATTTCACTTCGCGAAATAAAAACCATACAACCGCCCTACGGGCGTAAAAACAGGCAAACTGGGCTGACGCCCATCGGAAATGCACCCCTTCTGCCTACGGCACCTCCCCCGGAGGGGGAGGTTTGCTCTACTTGTCCCTTAGTGCTAACTTAAGCTGCTCAATGTATAGCGCCGCTAGGACTTCCCCCTCCGGGGGAAGTACCGCCGTAGGCGGGGATAGGGGTGCATTTCCTCGCGCTGAAGGCGCGGTTGTATGGTTTTTCCGCCCGCAGGGCGGTTGTATGGTTTTTCCGCCCGCAGGGCGGTTGTAAAGGTTTTATCCAAACTGGCGCCTTCAATGAATTAAAAGGCGCCTACCACAACCCTCGCGCCATAGGCGCGTCAAACCTTAGAACCCTATGAGTCGAGTAGACGGAATCAGATTACTCTGTCCGCCCCTCACAGAACCGTACTT
>ERZ791911.438-NODE-438-length-30184-cov-6.885592_pt1 | contig 30184 bp, 28 predicted proteins | sample MGYA00510142_ERZ791911 | MGnify/ENA primary metagenome ERZ791911 (study PRJEB30046, sample SAMN00792056) | human gut metagenome | study: EMG produced TPA metagenomics assembly of the A metagenome-wide association study of gut microbiota in type 2... | reverse complement strand
GCCTGCCAAAGGCAGGCAGAACCTTCTGAACCCTTTGAACCCGGGCCGCCAAAGGTGGCTCCATAACATATTTGCATTCATTCCTCATTTCGAGTAGGATTAGAGTAGACCGGCAGAAGCCGGTATAAAATCACCGGTTTTTCGGAAATCGAGGTTAAAGAAGTAAAATGCTGAATGATATCTGGGTGTACAAAAAGACATCCCGCATTATGCTGGCGCTGCTGCTCATTGCAGTGGTCATGCTGGCTACCCAGAACTGGCAGCTGGGACTTCTTCTTTTCATCATTGTGGCAGGCTGCATCGTATACATTAAGCGCTGCGATTTCTACCAGGAGAAAAAGCTGTCCCGGTACCTGGACGATCTGTCTGCCGGCGTATCGGCAGGCACGGTGTATGCCGTGAAGAATCTGCCCGTGGGCATTGCCATGATGGATGAGAAAAAGGAACTGGTCTGGGCTAATAATGTGTTCAGGAACTGGATAGGGAAGGACGCCCAGGAGGGGGTCCGTTTCCAGAATCTGGTGACAGGACAGAAAATTTCCAAAATATGGGGAAAGACCGGCTGGTTCGACTGCCATGCCGGCGGCACATTCTTCAGGGTATTTCATAAATTCATCGACGTGGATATCGGCGGCGGCACCCAGTCTCCCTTCATGGTCTTCTATTTCATGGACCGCACGGATGTGGAGGTGGCGGTGAAGGAATGCACCGAAGCAAGGCCGGTATTCGGCATTATCCGTATTGACAACGTGTCGGAAGTGACCGCCGATATGACGGATATGGAAAAGTCGGCCCTTCTCTCCGACGTGACGGAAAGGGTGCTTTCCTATTTCTCCAGCCGTGACGGATTTATCAAGCAGTACTCCAGCACCGACTTTGTGACCTGTATTTCCCAGAAGGCCCTGGCGGACATGATGGAGGATAATTTCGATATTCTGGACAAGGTCCGGGAAATCCATACGGTGAACCGCATTCCGGTTACCCTTTCCATTGGCATCGTGCAGAGCGATGAGAGTTTTGCCAGGCAGTTTGAGGAGGCCCAGGTATCCCTGGACCTGGCTCTGGGCCGGGGCGGCGATCAGGCCATCGTCCGGGTAGGCAAGGATGTGAAGGCCTTTGGCGGCAAATCGCCTACTGCCGTGAGCTCCACCCGCGTCAGGGTGAGGGTGGTGGCCCAGGCGCTGAAGGAAATCATCGACGGCGCCGATATGGTGCTCATCATGGGTCATGCCCACGAGGATTTCGACGCTTTGGGAGCTGCCGTAGGCGTTTCCCATCTGGCCCGGTCATCCCATAAGGAAACCCATATCGTCCTTTCCAAAGAAAGGGACACCTGCCGCAAAATGGTGGAGGCCATCGAAGGAAGCGGCGTGGCGGAAGGGCTTCTGATCGATGAAGGGCAGGCCAAAGGCATGGTGACCGACAAAACCGTGGTCATCGTGGTGGATACCCATGTGCCGGAACTGGCGGCAGCGCCGGAAGTGCTGAAGAAAGCAAAGAAAAAGGTGGTCATCGACCATCACCGGAGAGCCAGCTCCATGATTACAGGCACCCTCCTCACCTATATGGAACCTTCCGCTTCGTCGGCATCCGAACTGGTGAGCGAGCTGGTACAGTACTACGGCGGTGAAGAGGAAATGAACGACCTGGAGGCGTCCTGTCTCTATGCCGGCATTGTGGTGGATACCAAGAACTTTGCCGTGCAGACCAGTGTCCGCACCTTCGATGCAGCCAGCTTCCTGCGCCGCTGCGGCGCCGACACGAAACTGGTGCACCGGCTCTTTGAAGAGGATATCAGCAGCATCCGCACCAAAGCGGAAATCCTGGCAGGCATGCAGCTCGTGGATGGCACCATTGCCATTGCCGCCTGCCCGGAAAATGTAGAAGAATCCCAGATTCTGGCGGGACAGGTGGCGGACTATCTGGTCACCATCAAAGAAATCCGGGCCAGCTTCCTGTTTTACTATACCGATAAGGGACTCTGTCTTTCCGCCCGCTCCGATGGCTCCGTCAATGTACAGGTGGTCATGGAAGCCCTGGGCGGCGGCGGTCATCTGACCGTTGCCGGTGCCCAGCTGGGGAAAGAAGGAAATAGAGAAAGTGCGGAGAAAGTGATTATTTCACAGGTCCGCAAGCAAATAAAGGAGGAAAAAGAATGAAAGTCGTACTCTTACAGGATGTCAAGAAAATTGGTAAAAAGGGAGACGTCATCGAAGTCTCCGACGGCTACGGCCGCAACGTGCTCATCCGCAAAGGCCTGGGCGTAGAAGGTACCAAGGCTAACCTCAACACCGCTGCCCAGCGCCAGGAATCCAAGGTATTCAAGGATAAGGTAGCTGCCGACGAAGCAGTCATCATGGCAGCCCAGCTGAAAAAAGTAAAGGTAGTCATCAAGGTGCAGTGCGGCGAAGACGGAAAAATCTTCGGCTCCGTCACCGGCAAGGACATCAGCGAAGCCCTGGAAAAGCAGTATAAATTCAAACTGGAAAAGAAAAACATCCGTCTCAAGAGCCCCATCAAGACCCTTGGCGAATACGACGTGGAAGTGTGGGTACACCAGCAGGTGACCAGCTCCGTCCACGTATCGGTTGTAGCGGAATAAGAAAATCCACCCTGCGGGGTGGATTTTTTGTGTCACTGGCGGCGCTTTACTGTATTTCCAAAGGTTGACGCGGCTTCGCCGCGAGGGTTGATGGCGCCTCCGGGGCTGACGCCCCTGGGCACCAAGGGTTCTGTCCGGGACCGGCTGCCGCCTCCCGGACTGGTTGAGGGCTCCGCCCAGGGTAGTTATAAAGTACGCTGCCGCTGGGGAGGTACGGCGCCTGTGGGCGCCAATATAAATTGCCGCGACACGGCATATATACTCATCGCCCGTAGGGCGATACCATAACCCTCAGCGCCATAGGCGCTGTCAAACTTAAGAACCCTCAGCCCGAAGGGCTGTCCATCTTAAGAACCTTTTTCTACACCCTTTGAACCCGCCTGCCAAAGGCAGGCAGAACCTTCTGAACCCTTTGAACCCGGGCCGCCAAAGGCGGCCCTATATCTTTGCCCCATTTCCATTCAGATGGTATAATATAGGCGTAATTGTGCGAGAAAAAGCGTACATGTAAATCTTCCCATCACATGGGGTGGGAATTCCGATTCAGGAAGGAAGAATGAATAATGGCAACAGCAATGGTAATTGGTGCCCAGTGGGGCGATGAAGGCAAAGGCAAGATTGTAGATTATCTGGCCGCGAAGGCAGACGTGGTGGTTCGTTCCCAGGGCGGGAACAATGCAGGCCACACGGTGGTTACCGGCGGCAAGGCATATCCGCTCCGTCTTATGCCAAGCGGTATCATGTACCCCGGCACCATCTGCATCATCGGCACCGGTGTGGTGGTGGATCCCAAGAGCCTTCTGGAAGAAATGAAACGGCTGGAAGACCAGGGCATCGACGCCCGCCATCTCCAGATTTCCACCCGTGCCCAGGTGGTTTTCCCCTACCATATCCGCCTGGATGAAGCGGAGGAAGCAAGGAAGGGAAGCCGGAAAATCGGCACCACCAAGAACGGCATCGGACCGTGCTATGCGGACAAAATCAACCGTATCGGCATCCGCATGTGCGACCTCATGGACAAGGAAACCTTTGCAGAAAAGCTGAAATACAATGTGGCCCAGAAAAATATGCTTCTGGAAAAGCTCTACGGCATGGAAGGCTTCGACTATGAAACCATGCTGGACGACTACCTGGGCTATGCGGAAAAGCTCCGCCCCTATGTGAAGGATACCAACTACACCGTGCAGACCCTGGTGAAGGAAGGCAAGAACGTACTCTTTGAAGGCGCTCAGGCTTCCATGCTGGACTGCGACAACGGCACCTATCCCTTTGTTACCTCTTCCCATCCTACCGCCGGCGGTGCCTGCATCGGCGCCGGCATCGGACCCCATATGATGCAGAACATCTTCGGCGTAGTGAAAGCCTACAGCACCCGGGTAGGCCAGGGCCCGTTCCCCACGGAACTGAAAGATGCAACCGGAGACTACATTAGAAATACGGCCCACGAATTCGGCACCGTCACCGGCCGTCCCCGCCGCGTGGGCTGGCTGGATGCCCGGGCTGTCCGTTATGCCGCTGCTCTGAACTCCTTCGATTACCTGGCCATTACCCGGCTGGATATCCTGGACGACATGGAAGAAATCAAAGTCTGCACAGGTTACGAATACGAAGGAAAAGAAGTGGAAGAATATCCGGCTGACCTGAAATTCCTGGAAAAGATTACCCCCGTATACAAGACCTTCAAAGGCTGGAAACAGAAGATTTCCGACATCCGCAATTACGACGAACTGCCGGCTCTCTGCAAGGAATACCTGGACGGTATTTCCAAACTCATCGGTGTTCCCATCGGCATCGTGTCCGTAGGCCCCAGCCGTGAACAGACCATCGTTCTGAAGGATGTATTCTGATAGGAAATAAAAAAACGCTCCGAAAGGAGCGTTTTTTTAGTGTCAAAATGGAGGGTAGGCTGTATTCCCGAAGGTTGACACGGCTTCGCCGTGAGGGTTGATGGCGCCTCCGGGGCTGACGCCCCTGGGCGCCAAGGGTTCAGTCCGGGACCGGCTGACGCCTCCCGGACTGTTTGAGGGCTCCGCCCAGGGGAGTTAAATAGTATCGCTGCGCTGGCGAGGTATGGCGCCTGTGGGCGCCATTATAAAATGCCGCCGAAGGCGGCAATACCACAACCCTCGGACCAAAGGTCCGTCAAACCTAAGAACCTTTAGAACCCTCGCCCACGCAGTGGGCGTCAATCTTCCCCCCTGAACCCTCTGAACTTTTCCCGCCGACTGGTATTTATCCGCGCTGGAGATACTAGCGTCTTGTCCCGAGATCCTTCACTGCCTTCAGGATGACGGTGGGAGGCGGGAAGGTAAATCTCGTAACATTGATTTTATACTCATCGCCGAAGGCGATACCACCACCCTTTGAACCCGCCTGCCAAAGGCAGGCAGAACCTTCTGAACCCTTTGAACCCGGGCCACGCAGTGGCCCCATGGGCGATACCACAACCCTTGGGCCCGCAGGGCCCATCAAACTTACGAACCCTCCGGCCCATTGGGCCGGTCCATCTTAAGAACCTTTTCCTACACAACCCTTCTACACAACCCGCCGCCGATAGGCGGCCACAACCTACGGCGGAGCCGTGCTCCTGCGCGCCCGAAGGGCGCGGCCCCATTACGCCTTAGCCAGCACCAGGCAGATGAGGCCGGCCAGGAAGAAGAGGATGAACGCCGGCAGGCGGTAGTCGGTGTAGAAGGTATCCTCTTCCCGCTCCACTTCCTGATAGGGGCGGGCGTGGAGATTTTCGTAATGGCTCTCCGGAATGAGTCCTTTGTACAGTTCCGACAGATACTGGGCGTAGGAGAGGGTTTCTTTGGAGAAGAACCAGAACACCGGCGTGTACAGCGGCGCCTTGTCCCTGGATGCAAGATAGGAAAGGCCTTCGGTGATGAGGCTCTTTAAGATTTCATCGGGGTTATCCAGTTTCCTTTCCGCCTTGGCAGCCATGTGGTCGAAGAGCTCGTGGCAGGCTTTGATTTTTTCTTCGGAATAGAGGTAGGGAAGATTGTCGGGGAGAAGGGACATATCCCCCACGCCCCGCCCCGGGTCCGCTTCTTTTTTCAGAAATTCCGGGAAATCCTTTTCCACTTTGTCAAAGCCGGTGTAGATGTTTAAAAGGGGCGTATAATCCCGGGCAAATTCCTTCAGTACGAGGCGGGCGATATAGAGGCGGAATACGGCGTAGTCCGAAAGGAAACGGCACCAGCCGGCCCGGTCCCGCTCCAGCATGATGATTCGTTTCTTCTTCAGGAAGAGGCGGAAAATCATGTGGAGTCCGTAGCTTCCCTGGGGCTTGGCCATGTAGGAAAAGAAGGCGCGCTGGCATACGGTGATTCCCATATTTTCCAGATACTCCGTCATGTCCATAGAAAGCGCCTCCTCCCATCAGAGAAGCATGGATTCATTGGAATCCATGCTCTTCATTCTGCTATGTTCTCATTGTACTCTTACTTTTCCCTTTTGGATAGGGATTTTACAAAAGCATGACCAGACAGCTCAACGCCAGCCCCGTGAGCAGGGCAAGGAAAGAGGAATCGTCCGCTGCTTCTCCAGCAAAGGAAGGCAGGGAGGGGCTGAAGTCTCTGGCGCCCTGATAGATATGCCGGGGCGTCAGGGAGGAAAGTTTTCCGGAAAGATGGGAAAGGAAGGCCCTTGTTTCAGCGGAAAGGTAGGAAATCAATTTCCTGTCCGCCCGGCAGCCGGAAAGGGCGGCCAGGGAAGCCACCATTTTTTCCAGGGAACCGCCGCAGGCCATTTCCAGATGGTGAAATTCATGGAAACGTTCCTTCACCTTTTCTTCATTCGGTAGAACGCCGCCCAGAATGAGGGAAGAGCCATTCAGACCTTTCAAAAGGGACAGGGTCCTGAGGGTGAGGGACAGATGGGAAATCCCATCCCTGAGGCCGTCGGCCATGCGGTCCATGCAGCCGAATCCGCTGGGAAAGCGGCGAATCGTTTTCTCCGCCAGATACAGACGGAAGAGGACGTAATCCCATACCAGGCCGCTCTCCGGCCCCGCTTCCGGCAGCAGGCTGCCTGAGGGTGAAGTATAGGAAAGAAGCGCCGCTTCAATAATCCGGTATCCTTCGTATTCCATGTACTCTTCGTTGTTCATAGCAAACACTCCCACGCTTCCAAAAACTTATGCCATGATTTGATTTTATTATACGGAAAACATATAGCTTAAATCTAATAGGAAAAATCTATAATAGCCTAAAGATTATACTTTGCATTTCACCGGTCATAATCTGCATTTCACCGGCGTCAAGAGGAAGGAATCCTTCCTGCTTGTAGTATAGTTCCATGATAGATATAATAAAAATAGGAGAATTTCATGGTACATATGCGGAAAATATATTAGTGAGCTGGTGAGCTGGTGGGCTAGTGGGACAGGGGGATAGTTTCTAACTTCTAGTTTCTAGTGAGTCACTGGCATAGACCGCTGACCGCGGCCAATGTCTGCGGTCTCTAGGCTATGCAGATTCTTCCCGCCGACCGGCATACTATGATATATAAAATTGCCGGCATGTACCAGGACTTTTCGCTTTGCTCGGATGACCGGTGGGGCGGGGAGGGAATCCCGTAACGCTGTCTATAAAAATCATTGCCCGTAGGGCGATACCACAACCCTCAGGCCAGAAGGGCCTGTCAAACTTTAGAACCTTAAGAACCCTCGGGGCCAAAGGCCCCGTCAACCTTCCCCTTTGAACCCTCTGAACCTTCTGAACCCTTTGAACCCTCTGAACCCGGGCCGCAAAGCGGCCTTTAGAGTATTGCCTTTACCGCTTCTTTCGTGTAGCATAAATGGTGTGATATAATACATTTTCTGCAGGGAGGAAGACCATGGAAAATTGGAGGAACCGTATTTCCATAGCCATTACCTTGGATGAAGCGGGGCTCACCCTTCATTCCGATGGAACGAGAAAGGAAACGAAGGCTTTGCTTACGGCAGCCCTATGCTCCCTGCACGGGATTCCTGAAGACCATGTGCAGGACGTGGACGCTTTTCTTGCTGTGCTGGCCGGGTCTTACAGGGAAGATAGAAAATAATTCGATTTCCGGAGGAGAAGGTATGGAAGAAAAACCGGATGCTTTAATCCAGGTCATTGAACACGATAAGGGTAGAATAGAAATCATCATAGATAAGGAGCAGTACCGGCCGCTTATGACATCCCTGTCCCAGGCCATGTGCGGCGCCTTTGACATTGCAGGAGAGCATGACAAAGTGGTTTACCGGACCATCCGGGAGCTGACGCAGCGGGGCATTCGGCAAAGGGAAGGAAGAAATGCCCCTTCCCGCCAGGACCGGTGACAGGAGGAAAGCATGGAAGAATGGACCATCAGGGCCGGTGAGGCAGGGAAAAGGCTGGACGCTTTCCTCATGGAAAGGAAAGGCTGGGGCCGGTCTTTTTTTATGAAATCCCTGCGCACGAAGAAAATCAAAGTGAACGGAAAGAAGGAAGAACCTTCCTACCGGCTGGTGGAAGGGGACCGGGTCCGCTCCTTTGTACTGGAAGAAAAAAAGACAGCACCCGTGGATATTCTCTACGAGGATGACCACATTCTGGCGGTGAATAAGCCCGCCGGACTCCTCTCTCTGGACGTGACAGGGGTGGCAAAGGACACCCTGCTGGACAGAGTGAATCATTTCCTTAGAGCAAAAGGGGAACCCCCTGCCTATCCGGTGCACCGCATCGATTTCAATACCAGCGGCATCCTGATCCTGGCGAAAAATCCAAAGGACGGGGAAATTCTTGACCGCATGATCATGGAAAGGAAAATCCGGAAATCCTACCTCTGCGTGGCAGCCGGCAGGATGACGCCGGAAAAGGGCAGGCTGGAGAACCAGCTCTTCAAGGATGCGAAAAAGAACCGGGTCTACGTGACAGACCATCCGGTGAAGGGCTCCAAAACGGCGGTGACCGAATACGAAGTGAAATCCTTCCGCCAGGGCCTGTCCCTGGTGGAATGCCGCCTCCTCACCGGACGCACCCACCAGATACGCTGCCAGATGGCCCACGCCGGCCATCCCCTCCTGGGAGATGACAAGTACGGCTCCAAGGAATGGAACCGCACAAAAAAAGAAAGACGCCAGCTCCTCTGTTCCTATAAAACCACCTTCACCTTCGGAGAAGAAGCAGGTCCCCTTTCCTACCTCTCCGGAAGGACCATCAAACTCTCCCACGTGCCCTTTGTGGAGAAGTATTTTAAGGGAGTAGAGATATAGCGGTAGAGATATAGCGGCGCTGTGCTGAAGTCCCGAATGCAAGAAGGTTCAGGCGCCTTCGGCGCCCGGGTTCTATCGGTCATGTGCTGCGCACTGACCGATGGGTTCGGCCCGGGAACGGCTGCGCCTTCCGGGCTGGTTCAGAGGGGAGTTATAATGCCGCCTGTTGGCGGCAGCCGCGGAGCGGCTATAAAACTCATCGCCCGCCAGGGCGATACCACACCCTCTGAACCCTTTGAACCCTTTGAACCTTCTGAACCCGGGCCGCAGAGCGGCCCCACAGTCCTGTCCCGCTGGCGCCACGGCACGAGCGGATGTATAATACCTGTTATACATATCAAATTATAAGGAGAAATTTATGGAAAATCGCGACAGTTTTAAATCCCGACTGGGCTTTCTGCTTGTCAGTGCAGGCTGTGCCATCGGCATAGGGAATGTGTGGAAATTTCCCTACATTACAGGAGAATACGGCGGCGCCGTATTTGTCCTCTTTTATCTCTGCTTCCTCCTTCTCATGGGCATTCCCGTGATGACCATGGAACTGGCGGTGGGCCGGGGCGGCAGGAAGAGTGCCGTGGGCGCTTACAAAGCGCTGGAGAAGCCGGGCAGTTTCTGGCACCTGCACGGCTGGTTCTGTATCCTGGGCTGCTACCTCCTCATGATGTACTACACCACCGTATCCGGCTGGATGCTGGCCTATTTCTGGAAATTCCTGACCGGCACTTTCAGCGGGATTTCACAGGACGCCATACCGACGGTCTTTACCGCCATGCTGGGAAGTCCCTGGGAAATGGGAATCTTCATGGCACTCACCGTATTCCTTGGTTTCCTGGTGTGCGGCCTGGGTCTTCATAACGGGGTGGAACGGATTACGAAGGTCATGATGTCCTGCCTCCTCATCCTTATCGTGGTGCTGGCTCTTCACAGCCTATTCCTGAAAGGCGGCGAACCGGGTCTTGCATTCTACCTCCTGCCGGACTGGGACAGGGCGGTGGAAGCGGGTCTTGGCAATGTGGCGGCCGCAGCCATGAACCAGGCCTTCTTTACACTTTCCCTCGGTATCGGTGCCCTGGAAATCTTCGGCAGCTACATGACCGACGATTTCACCTTAACCGGCGAAGCCGTGCGCATTACGGCCCTGGACACCTTCGTGGCCCTTCTTTCAGGACTCATCATTTTCCCTGCCTGCTTTGCCTACGACGTCCATCCCGATGAGGGCCCATCCCTCATTTTCATTACCCTGCCGAAAATCTTCACCGACATGACCGCCGGCAGGCTCTGGGGCACCCTGTTCTTCGTATTCATGACCTTCGCCAGCTTTTCCACGGTGACGGCGGTATTTGAAAACCTCATCGCCTGCGCCATGGATAACTTCGGCTGGACAAGAAAGAAATCGGTGATGGTGAATCTCATCATCGTATTCTTCTTCTCCATCCCCTGCGTCCTGGGATATAACGTCCTTTCCGGCATGCACTTCATCGGTGCCAGGGACGTGCTGGACAGCGAAGATTTCCTGGTAAGCAACCTCCTCCTCCCCGGCGGCGCCCTGGTGTACCTCCTCTTCTGCGTCACCCGCTTCGGCTGGGGCTTTGACAACTACATCGAAGAAGTAAATAAAGGCAGCGGCATGAAAATGCCCCGCTGGCTGAAACCGTACTTCCAGTTCATCCTCCCCATCCTCATCCTGGTCATCCTGATTCGCGGACTTATGTGATGGAAAGCGCCTTTGCAGGGCGCTTTTTTATTTTGGGAGATACTACTGGCGCTTGGCTGTATTCCCGAAAGCAAGAGGGTTCAGGTGCCTCCGGCACCCGGGTTCTATCGGTCATGTGCTGCGCACTGACCGATGGGTTCGGCCCGGGAACGGCTGCGCCTTCCGGGCTGGTTCAGAGGGAGTTATAAAGTATGGCGGCAGACAGCAGGCATACTTTATTCCCGAAAGCAAAAAGGGGGGCGCCGCTTCGCGGCAGGTTGTATAGAAGGGTTGTGTTTGCTTCGCTCAAGGGGCGATGGGGGAAAAAATTGCATTCCCGAAAGCAAAAGGGTTCAGGCGCCTTTCGGCGCCCGGGTTCTATCGGTCATGTGCTGGCGCACTGACCGATGGGTTCGGCCCGGGAACGGCTGCGCCTTCCGGGCTGGTTCAGAGGGGAGTTATAATGCCGCCTGTTGGCGGCAGCCGCGGAGCGGCTATAAAACTCATCGCCCGCCAGGGCGATCCCACACCCTCTGAACCCTTTGAACCTTCTGAACCCTTTGAACCCGGGCCGCAGAGCGGCCCCATAGGCGATACCACAACCTCAGCGCCAAAGGCGCTGTCAAACCTAAGAACCCTCCGGCCCATTGGGCCGGTCAAACTTAAGAACCTTTTTCCACAACCTTTCTACACAACCTGCGGCGAAGCCGCACCCCCTCACGCCCAAAGGCCTGTCCATGCCTTCCTGCCGACCGGTATTTATCACCGATTGTCTCAAATGCGGCATGTACCAAGATTCTTCGCCTGCGGCTCAGAATGACTGCGTCCGGCGGTCAATCCCGTAACGCTGTCTTTATACTCATCGCCCGCCAGGGCGATACCATAACCCTTGGGCCCGCAGGGCCCATCAAACCTAAGAACCATAAGAACCTTCGGGGCGGAGCCCCGTCAACCTTCCCCTTTGAACCCTCTGAACCCTCTGAACCCTCTGAACCCTCACGCCCAAAGGGCGTGTCCATAAGGATATCATTATTTTTCTAAACAGGCTGTCTTTGTGTCATAAAGTATCTTGACTTTTGTGGTATAAAGGTATACTATAAATTTGCTGATGCGAAATAGTGTACAAGAAAGTCAAGTTCATATTTCTTATCTTCATACCTTAAGGAGGGCTATGATGGACGCAAGAGAAAATGCTTATGTTTTATGGTTTGATGAACTGCACAGGAAGGACGTGGCACTGGTTGGCGGGAAGTCTTCTTCCCTGGGTGAACTGACCACCTCCACCGGCGTACCCGTTCCCTATGGCTACGCTACCACAGCTCATGCATACCGCTATTTCATGGAAACCACCGGACAGAACAAGAAAATCCATGAAATGCTGCAGGATCTGAAGGATGTGGAAGATTCCGTGGAACTCCACGAAGTCTGCACCAAGATCCGCGAAAGCATCGTTTCCGCTGAAATGCCGGAAGACCTGGCCAAGGCCATCGGCGACGCTTACGAAGAACTGGCTAAGAAAGTGAATGAGGAAAATCCCTATGTGGCAGTCCGTTCTTCCGCCACCGCCGAAGACCTGCCTGATGCCTCCTTTGCAGGCCAGCAGGATACGTACCTCAACGTCACCGGCCGTGAAATGGTGATTCGCAAGGTAAAGGAATGCTACGCATCCACTTTCACCGACCGTGCTGTATACTATCGCGCAAAGAAACATTTCGACCATGAAAATGTGGCCCTCTCTGCAGCAGTGCAGATGATGGCCGATTCCAAGGTGGCCGGCGTTATGTTCACCGTGAACATTGCCAACGGTGACGATTCCTGCGTCATGATCGAAGGTTCCTGGGGCCTTGGGGAATACGTGGTACAGGGCACTGTGACACCGGATAATTTCATCGTCAACAAAGCAGACCTCACCATCAAATCCCGCATTGTGAATGAAAAGTCCATCGAACTGGTTCGCAAACCCGGCGGCGATGTGGAAGAAAGAAAGGTTCCGGAAGAACTGGCTAAATCCCAGGCTCTCACCGACGACCAGGTGGTGAAACTGGCAAGCTATGCCAAGGCCATTGAAAAACACTACGGCTGCTACATGGATATGGAATGGGCTGTGGACCATCAGGACCGCATCTGGATTCTCCAGGCTCGCCCTGAAACCGTATGGTCCAAGAAGAATAAAGAAAAGAAAGCTGGAAATGGAGAAGTGAAAATGACAACTGATCATAAGGTACTGGTTAAAGGTCTTCCCGCAAGCCCGGGAATGGCAGCAGGCAAATGCCATGTAATTACAGATCCGAAGGATATTGATGAATTCCAGGAAGGCGAAGTCCTCGTTACCACCATGACCTCCCCGGACTGGGTACCGGCCATGAAGAAAGCCGTTGCCATTGTTACCGATGCCGGCGGCATGACCTGCCACGCATCCATCGTTTCCCGCGAACTGGGCATTCCCTGCGTTGTCGGCACCAAGAGCCGCAGCGTGGAAGCCACCAAAGTTCTGAAATCCGGCCAGGACATCACCATTGATGCCCAGAACGGCGTCGTTTACGAAGGCATTGTGGAAGACCTGGTGAAGAAGGACGAACCGCAGCAGGCAGCAGGCGCAGCAGGCACCACCGTTGTGGCCGCTGAATACTTTGCACCCACCGGCACCGGCGTCATGATGAACCTGGGCGACCCGGACCTGGCTGACAAATATGCAAGCCTCCCCTGCGACGGCATCGGCCTCATGCGTGAAGAATTCATCTGGACCACCTTCATCCATGAACATCCGCTGTACCTCATCGAACAGGGCAAACCGGAAAAAGTAATCGACATGCTGGCAGAAGGCATCTCCAAAGTATGCCGTGCCCTCGCTCCGCGGCCGGTAGTACTCCGTTTCTCCGACTTCAAGTCCGGCGAATACAGAAACCTCAAAGGCGGCGACAAATACGAACCGGTAGAACCGGCTGACCTCCTGGGCTGGAGAGGCGCTTCCCGCTACTACGATCCCAAATACACCGCCGCTTTCCGTCTTGAACTGAAGGCAGTAAAGAAAGTCCGTGAAGAATACGGCCTGAAGAACCTGAACTGCATGATTCCGTTCTGCCGCACCGTAGCAGAAGCAGCCAAAGTCACCGCCATCATGAAAGAAGAAGGACTGGAAAGAGGTCCGGACTTCAAACTCTTCCTCATGGCTGAAATCCCATCCAACATCATCCTGGCTGACAAATTCAACCAGTACATCGACGGCTACTCCATCGGCTCCAACGATCTCACCATGCTCATCCTGGGCTGCGACAGAAACAACGACACCGTTTCCGCCCTCTTCGATGAAAGAAACCTGGCCATCAAGAGAGCTGTCCGCCACCTCATCGCCACCGCCCACAAAGACGGCAAGACCGTTTCCATCTGCGGGCAGGCACCGTCCGTATATCCTGATTTCACCGAATTCCTGGTGAAGAGCGGCATCGACTACGTATCCGTCAACCCGGATATGGTGAAAGCTACCAAGAGAAACGTAGCCCGCATTGAACAGAGACTCATGCTGGACGCTGCTACCGGAAGAGGACTCAAGGATGTAGAAGACTACACCTGGTAATCAGGGGTATTTTGCAGCCTGACCATTGAAGATTCTGTAAACCGGGGCTGCCCTGCAGTCCCGGTTTCATACTACAGCGAAAAGCAAGAAAGGAGTCAACATGCAGCTCACCAGCCGCCAGAAAGAAATTACCCGCATCGTCCGGGAAAACGGCCCCATCACCGGTGAAATGATAGCAGAACGGCTTCATGTGACCAGAAGCGCCCTCCGCGGCGACCTGGCAGTCCTCCTCTCCGGAGAAGTGATTGCCGCCAGGCGCCGGCTGGGATACTACTACCTGGGCGGCGGAGAGGATCCTGCAGCTGCAGAAATCCGCTCCTGCACCGCCGAAGCCTGTATGTCCCGCCCTGTCCTTGTAAATGCCGACTCCAATGCCTATGACGCCGCCGTCCTCCTTTTCACAGAGGACATCGGCACCCTCTTCGTAGGGAAAGAAGACGACGTACTGGGCGTTGTATCCCGGAAAGACCTTTTGAAATCTGCCATGGGCAGGGAAGACCTGGCCAAAGTGCCCATTTCCATGGTCATGACATCCCGTTCCAAAATGATATACGCAGAGCCCGACGAAGACATGGTTTCCATTGCACAGAAACTCATCGATTATGAAATCGACTGCCTCCCCGTAGGCACCTTTAGAGATGTGGACGGAGAAAGGAAATTCCAGCTCAAAGGCCGGATTTCCAAAACCAATATTACCCGCCTCTTCCTTGAACTGGGACGGGGCAGAAGATAAGGAGGAAAGCCCTTGAATAAAATACCGGAAGTCTACGTTGTTTCCGATTCCCTGGGCGACACGGCGGAAAGCGTGGCCAAAGCCACCATCAGCCAGTTTGATGAAGACATCGACATTGTGCGGGTGCCCTTCATCCGCCATGCGGAACAGATTCAGAAAGTCATAGAAGAAGCAGCCCAGCACGGCGCCGTGGTCTGCCATACCCTGGTGAGCCCGGAACTCCGGCAGACCTTTGAAAAAATGGCGGACGCCAAGAACGTGCGGTACGTGGACATCCTGGGACCCATGATGGACATGGTGGGATCCATTTCCACCACCAAGCCCAGAATGAAACCGGGCATTATCCACAAACTGGACGAAGAATACTTCCGCAAAGTGGAAGCCATTGAATTCGCCGTGAAATACGATGACGGCAAGAATCCCGCCGGCTTCTCCAAGGCCGACGTGGTCTTAATCGGCGTGTCCCGTACATCCAAGACACCGCTGTCCATGTACATGGCCCATAAGAAATACAAAGTAGCCAACCTTCCCCTGGTGCCGGAAGTGCCGCTGCCGGAAGAAATCTTCCACATCCCGCCTTACCGCATCATCGGCCTCATCATCGATCCCTACAAACTCAACACCATCAGAAGCGAACGAATGAAAGCCCTGGGCTTCTCCGGCACCGCCAACTACACCGACATTGCCCGCATAGAAGACGAACTTTCCTACGCCAAGGAAGTCATGCGCCAGCTCCACTGCATGGTCATCGACGTATCCAACAAGGCCATCGAAGAAACGGCCAGCCGCATCATGGCCATCGTCCAGAGAAATAAAGAACTCTACGGAGATAAATACTGATAGAAGAAGACTGCAGAGCCTAAAACCCTGCAGTCTTTCTTTCCCTCTGAACCCTTTGGACCCTCTGCACCCTTTTCAGCAGCCCGCGGCGAAGCCGTGTCCTCCTTTTTTATTTGCGGCGTCAGCCGCCACCACAACCCTCGGCTCATATGGCCGTCAAACCTGAGAACCCTCTGGCCCGGCAGGGCCAGTCCATCTTAAGAACCATTAGCGCCCAAGGGCGCTAACTCCTACTGGCAAAAGGCGCTGGAATATGATATGATTAAAAAGTACCTAATTGCGGGTGTAGTTCATCGGTAGAACGCCAGCTTCCCAAGCTGGACAGGAGGGTTCGACTCCCTTCATCCGCTCCAGACGATGAGAAGAACCTTGCAGAAGGTTCTTTTTTTATTTTCAATATTTACAATATTTACTTATATCAAGTTTATAAAAAATATACATTTCTATTTACAATAATTACCTGAAGTAATACAATACTCTAAACAGCCAATTCATTGACTGCATGAAAGGAGTAGATAGAAATGAAAAAAGTAACCATGGTTCTCGCAGCTGCAGGAATTGCGCTTTCCTGCATTTCCATGGGTGTTCAGGCCGCTGACGGCACCGCCGCAGGGGATCCGGGAAGGGACTGGCGCATTGCTCTTTACAATGCAGAAAAGAAAGGCCAGCCTGACCAGAACCAGGACATCCACCTCACCGCTCAGGAAAAGGCAGATGTGGAATCCAATAAGGACGCTGTACAGAAAGCTGATGTGAATGACGTACACCAGCAGGGCAGGGATTGGAGAAATGCCCTGAAAAACGCAGGCAAATAATTGATATTTCTTATTTATATACCCTGACTGAAAAGGAGCCATGGAAAATGGGAATCATTTTTCATGGCTCCTTTTTCTTTCCCCTATTTCCTGCACATTTTCCAAATGACAGCAGCAAGGTTTGCGCCTTTTTTCTGCCGCCTTTCTGCTATGGACAAGGCTTGTTTACGTATTCCTTAAAGTGTATAATGAAGCTGTAGCAGTTATAAAACGAATCGTTTTTTACTGAAAGGCCGGAGTCAGAATGATGTGCAGAATCAGGGAAATGATACAATCGCTGAGCTTACCCATCATGACAGTCGGTCTTTTTTTGACGCTCTGCCTTGACTTTTTCCTCTATGACAGCCATCGCCGCATGGATGGGGAAGTATTTACGCCCTATGCCATCCATCGTCTGGAAGGCATTGACAACCTGGTGAACTGGTGGGATGTGGTGACCAGGCTCATGGCATCCAAGCTGGAGCATAATGCGCCGGCCTACATGACCCATCCCCTGGAAGCACAGATGGTGATGGCCATGAATCCCATGATTCGCAGTATCCAAATACTGCCGGAAAAGGGGGATCCCCTTATTATTACAGCAGAAGATACAAGAAAGGTGGATATTGAAGGCCTCCTGAAGGGACATCTGAAAGAGGCGGCGGACACGGCCCGTCGGGAAAACCGGCTGGTGCTTCTTGACTCCGTGGACGTGGGGCTTTCCCACAAGATGATGGTGCTTGTGCGCCCCGTATTCCGGCATGGAGTGCCGGAGGAGGGCAGCTTCTGGGGGTACATCGTCTTTGCCGTGGACCAGAGGGAAGTGATGAGCCGTGCCAATATTTCCAACCTGGGAAAACAGAAGCTTGATTATACCCTTTATCATAAAAACAGCTGGGAAGAAGAACCCCATCTGGTGAAGGAGCTGGGCCGTACGGAAGAAGGAAATCCCCATGCGGAACGGGTCATTGCAGGGGACATGTGGACCATCATCCTTCGGCCCCAGGGAAGCAATGTGAACTGGATGCTTCTCTTCTTCGCCACTGTGTCGGGCATTTCCCTCTCTGCCATGATTTCCTTCCTCTTCCGTAAAAACGGCATCCTCAAGAAGGCAAATGGCGCCCTGAAGTTAAGCGGCGGCAGGGATCCATTAACCGGAGTGTACAACCGTAAAGGCGGCGACGGGGCAGTGGCGGACTACCTGAAGGCCCATGCCGGAAAGAAGGCCATGGTTATCGCCCTGGATATCGACAATTTCAAACTGGTAAACGATGTATACGGCCACAGCGTAGGCGATGAAGCCCTGAAAACCCTGGTGAGGGACATGAGAGAAATCTTCGGGGAAAAATCCATTATCACCCGAAACGGCGGCGACGAATTCGTCCTCTTCCATCCCTACGAAGACTTCAGCCTGGTGACGAAGGCCATGGATGATTTCACCGGAAATCCCCATACCTTCAAGGCCGGAGACAGGGAAGTGAAATTCTACGCCTCCCTTGGCTGCGCCGCCTATCCGGAGCAGGGCGACTCCTACGGCAGCCTCTGCATCCGCGCCGACTATGCCCTCTACGGAGCCAAGCTGAACGGCAAGGCAGGCTGGCGGCAGTTTGACAACACCATTTCCGTCACCGACAAAAGAAGCCAGTTCGGCTTCAACCTCACCGACGTGGCGGACCACCTCCCCGGCGGCATTCTGGTCCTGAGAGCCACGGAAAAAGAAGAAATCCTCTTTGCCAACAAAGTGATGGTGGACATTCTGGAATGCGACGACTACGAAGACTTCATGAAATACACCGGCGGCAATTTCCTTTCCGCCATCCATCCCGGCGACGCAGGTCCCATGCAAAAGGAATTCCACCGCCAGCTGGAACGCCGTGACAATCCTGAAAAGATTGATTTCCTCTCCTTCCGTATGATAACCAAAAAAGGAAATATCATCGAAGTGGATGACAGTGCCCGGAAATTCACCAATCCCTTCTACGGAGAACTGTACTACGTCTACCTCTATAAAAGAGGGGACCGGCTGAAAATGATGGGGAATTAGTGAGCTGTAAAATCCTGCGGGTTGCTGCCCCACCGCTTGCCACCCACTTCGCGGTGGGACTAGGGGCGCTGAACAATGTGCCACACATGTCTCTGAGGGAGAGCATAGAGAGGCCCATTCTGCCACCCTTTAGGAGAAGTCCCGCGCAGCGGGCAAGGGGTGGCCGCCGAAAGGCGGCCTATAAAACTGCGCCGAAGGCGCCACCACAACCCTCGGCCCAAAGGGCCGTCGCCCCCTGAGCGAAGCGAACACAACCCTTCTCCACAACCTGCGGCGAAGCCGCGCCCCTTTAAATTTATATTTGCGGCAGCAGCCGCCACCACAACCCTCTGAACCCTTTGAACCTTCTGAACCCTATGAACCCTCACGCCTGCCAAGGCGTGTCCAAAGGCCGGTCAATCTTAAGAACCTTTTGCGCCCAAAGGGCGCTGAACCCTTTGAACCCAAAAGGTTCTTTTTTATTGCCCGAAAAAGAGCATAAACCCCATGGTTTCCACTTCCTTACCAAAGGAGAATTCTTATCTTTTGATTTTTAAACTATGATATATGCAGGAAGCATTCTTATTTCATGCTTATAAAGCATGAAATTTTATAAAAACAAAGCATTGGATATGGATAGGAAATATTTCTATACTATTTTTGAAATGGGAGGATAGGAGGAAATCATGAAAGCAAAAATCATCATAGCCCTTTTCCTGCTGCTTATAGGCATGGGTGACTTAGCGGAGCATCATATGGTCTGCGCCGCAGCGGTGGTACGGTCAATTCCCTGCACCGACGAAGAAATAGGGAAGAAAGCGGATAAGGAACGGCTTCCCATTTCCTACACTGATGAGGAAATCGGTAAGAAGGAGAAACCGGAGCGGCATGAATAGCTGGAAATCGATACTTGACTGAAGTGAACTTTAACTTTCTACAATAAGGGAAAGCAGTTTTGGAAATAAAGATTGAAACAGGAGGTTTACTATGTGGAAAAAAGCAATAATGGGAATTACCGCTGCCGCAGCAGCATTGACACTGAGCGCCTGCGGAGGGGCCTCTGCCGGAAACAGCTCTGCGCCGGCGGCAGCACCGGAAGGAAAGTCCATCGTGGTGTACTACTCCGCCACCGGTAATACGAAGAGGGCCGCTGAAACCATTGCCAAGGAGACGGGCAGCGATATTTTTGCCATTACACCCAGGGTTCCCTACACGGAAGCGGACCTGGACTACAACAATAGCACGAGCCGGGTGTCCAAAGAGCACAAGGACAGTTCCATCCGTCCGGAGTATACGGGGGATGTGTCAAACTGGAACGATTACAAGGTGGTGTACCTGGGCTACCCCATCTGGTGGGGTGAAGCGCCCTCCATTGTGTATACCTTCACGGAACACCATAATTTTGACGGCAAGACGGTGATTCCCTTTGCCACCTCCTACAGCAGTCCCCTGGGCGACAGCGGCGACAACCTCTCCCGGGCCGCCAAGACAGGCACCTGGCTTCCCGGTGAATGCTTCACCGGCGGCGGGAAGACGGACGATGTATTGAACTGGATTCATTCTGTTAAGAAATAAGAAAGGTGAATTATCAATGAACGCAGAAGAAATCAAAAAATCACTGGAAGGAAAAGGGGCTGTCATGGAAGTGGGCAGTCCCAACGACGGCTTTGCCAAATTTTTCACCGGGAAAAGCTGGCTTGCCAGCCTTTCTAAAGACAAGGACATTCCCGTGTATAATGTGACCTTTGAAAACGGCGCTCACACCCACTGGCACATCCACCACGGCACCAGCCAGGTGCTCATTGTGGAATCCGGCAAAGGTTATCTCCAGTACGAAGGGAAAAAGCCCCAGGTCCTTCATCCCGGCGATGTGGTCACCATTCCGCCGGAAGTCAAGCACTGGCACGGCGCCGCTCCGGGATGCAATTTCCAGCACATCTCCCTCTCCAAAGAAGGAGAAGGCGTATCCAACGAATGGCTGGAAGCGGTGGACGAAAAGGAATTTGAAAAATTATGAAATTAAAGAAAGCGCTTATCACCGCTGCTGCCATGCTCATGCTTTTTGGTGCAGCCATGGAAGCATCGGCTGAAACGCTGCAAGGAGAACCTATGACAAAGAAAATTCTGCAGACCGCAGGCAGGGACGTGCTGGGAAAGACGGCCCCCGACTTTGCCCGCTACAATGATGACATCCTCTTCGGAGAAGTGTGGAACAAACAGGACGCCCTGTCCGTGAAACAGCGCTCCATGATTACCGTGGTATCCCTGGTGAGCCAGGGCATTACCGACTCCTCTTTGAAATATCACATCCAAAACGCAAAAAACAACGGCGTCACCCTGGAAGAAATGGCGGACACCATCACCCAGGTGGCATTCTACGCCGGCTGGCCCAAAGCCTGGGCCGCCTTCCGCCTGGTGAAGGAAGTGTATGAAATCCAGTAAGCTTCTTATAATAACTCTTAAGCATGATATATTATAGAACATAGATATTTTACATGAAGAACACGCTGCTTTAGGGAAGCGCTGATTAAATCGTTATCGGATTTCATTCTTGTATTTTTATTCAATGCAAGGAATCAGTCGACGCGAATAGCGAGCTATTTAAGGAGACTTATGACGTAGCATTGGATAAAAATACATATGAAATTCGATTCTGCGAATTAATCAGTGCTTCCTTAGGATATAGACAGAAAATCACTTGTAAGCAGGGGAGATTAAAGATATCTTCCCATGAGAAGGAGACTGAAATGTTAGATAATTTTTCTTATTGCAACCCCACCGCCCTCTACTTTGGTAAAGATGCCCTGTCCTATCTTTCGGAAGAACTGGCAAAGCAGGGGACCCATGTGGCCCTGGTCTATGGCGGCGGCTCCATTAAAAGGAACGGCATTTATGACAAGGTCATGGACATCCTGAAAGCAGCAGGCAAAGAAGTGACAGAAATCTCCGGCGTCATGTCCAACCCCACCTCCGACAAGCTGGCAGAAGGGATAGAAATCGCAAGGAAAGGCCATGTGGACTTCATCCTGGCCGTAGGCGGCGGTTCCTGCTGCGACTATGCCAAGGCCCTTTCCGTATCCATCCACTACGACGGCGACCCCTGGGACAAATATTTCCTGAAGATGGAAGAAACGGACTGTGAAATCGTTCCGGTGGGCTGCGTCCTCACCATGGTGGGCACAGGCTCTGAAATGAACGGCGGCTCCGTCATTACCAACCACGCCCAGAAGCTGAAAATCGGTCACGTCTTCGGCACGGAAGTGATGCCCCGTTTCTCCATCATGAACCCCGAATTTACCATGACCGTACCCCATTACCAGATGATTTCCGGCATTTACGATATGTTCAATCACATCTGCGAACAGTACTTCTCCGGCACCGATGACAACACCAGCGACTACCTGGCTGAAGGCCTCATGCGCTCCGTCATCCACGCCTCCCTCGTGGCCGCCGAAAACCCGAAGGACTATGAAGCCAGAAGCAACCTCATGTGGGATGCCACCTGGGCCCTCAATACCTTAATCGGCAAAGGCAAGACCCAGGACTGGATGGTCCATATGCTGGGACAGGCCGTAGGTGCTCTCACCAACGCCGCCCACGGCATGACCCTTGCTGCCGTATCCCTACCCTACTATCACCACATCCTGCCCTACGGTCTTCCCAAATTCAAGCGCTTCGCCCTTACCGTATGGAATGTGAACCCCGAAGGAAAGACTGACGAAGAAATCGCCAAAGAAGGTCTTGCTGCCATGGAAAACTGGATGAAGAAACTGGGCCTGGTCATGAATATCACCGACCTTGGCGCCACAAAGGACATGATTCCGGACCTGGTGAAGGGCACCCTCATCCTGGAGGGCGGCTACAAGAAACTTACCCCCTCTGAAATCGAAGAAATCTTCAAAGAAAGTTTTTAAAAGAAGCCTTCCATTTCATAAGAGCTGATTTCCCCTTTCCTCCCATGAAGAATTTTTTCCGGGAAGAAATGATATAATACAGTAGAAAGGCGTCGGCTGACAGCCGGCGCTTTATTTATGGCGGAAAAGGAGGATACATGATGAAGAAAATGGACATGCTGCATGGTTCCATTGCAGATAAAACATGGACCTTCGCCCTTCTGCTGGCAGTGACAGGCATATGCCAGCAGCTTTTTAATGCGGCGGACATCCTCATCATGGGCCGCTTCGTAGGGAAGACCGCCATGGCAGCGGTGGGGAGCAATGCGCCGGTGGCGGGTATCATCGTCACCTTCTTCATCGGCATCTCCCTGGGCGCCAACGTGGTCATTTCCCAGCTCACCGGCAGAAGGGACAGGAAAGGCGTCACCAGGGCAGTGCATACCGCCATTCTCTCCGCCCTTTTCGGCGGCCTCATCATGACCGTGCTGGGGGAGCTTGCGGCAGCGCCTTTGATGGACATCCTCTCGGTGCCGGAAGAAGTGAAGCCCATGTCCCTCTGGTACCTTCGTATCATGTTCCTTGCCCTGCCGGGCATCCTCATGTACAACTTCACCTCCGCCATCTACCGGAGCCAGGGCGACACCAGGACACCCTTCCTATGCCTTGTCACCTCCGGCATGGTGAAAGTGGCATCCAGCCTTTTCTTCGTGCTGGTCATGGATATGGACGTAGGCGGCGTGGCGGCTTCCTCCGTCTGCGCCACCCTTTTAAGCTCCCTCATGCTGCTCACCCTTCTCTCCCATACCACCCTTTCTGTCCACGTATCCCTGAAAGAAGCGGTCTTTGACAGGATGATGCTGAAGGAAATCTTATCCGTGGGGCTGCCGGCAGGCCTGCAGGGCGCCGTCTTCAGCCTCTCCAACATCGTTATCCAGTCCGCCATCAACAGTCTGGGCGAAGAAGTGATGGCGGCGTCGGCGGCAGCCTTCAACCTGGAAATCATTGCGTACTACGTCATCAACGCCTTCGGCCAGGCCTGCACCACCTTCACCGGCCAGAACTATGGCGCCCGCCTTTTCAGCCGCTGCCGGAAAATCTTTTGCATCACCTTCCTCCAGGGCTTCGGTGCCATGGCGGCAGTCTGCGGCGTGGTCCTCTTCTTCGGCACGCCCCTCCTTACCCTCTTCAGCACGGACAGCGAAGTCATCGACTATGGCTATATCCGCCTGGAATACATCCTGGGTGCCGAAGTGCTGAACCTCATCATCGAAATGGTATCCGGCTTCCTGCGGGCCTTCGGTAAATCCCTCCTCCCCGCCATCATCGTCACCGCCGGCATCTGCGGCTCCCGTATCCTCTACGTGGCCACCATCTTCCAATGGAAAGCCGACTTCCACACCCTCATGGCCGTCTACCCCTTAAGCTGGCTCCTCACGGACCTGGGCATGGCCGCCGTCCTCCTCTACTACAGGAAAATATATATGGCAGAAGATGGGAAATAGAAAGAGGCGCCCTCAGAAGGGGCGCCTTTTTGATTGGAGAAAACCACCTGTATGTCACAAGTGGAAAATATAGAAAATGATTCTGCCCCCAGTGGAAACGAGAGAAAGCGCCGCTAACCCTTGCGCCCCCTTGAGGGGGAGAGGGCCACGAAGTGGCGCGGGGGTGCTGGAGGGTAAGCAGCGAAAATGACACAAATGTCAAAAACTGCCCGCCGAAAGGCGGCCTATAAATTTGCGGCGGCAGCCGCCACCACCACCCTCGGCCCGAAGGGCCGTCGCCCCCTGAGCGAAGCGAACACAACCTTTCTACACAACCTGCGGCGAAGCCGCGCCCCTTTTTATTTATTTTGCGCCGAAGGCGCCACCACACCCTCTGAACCCTCTGAACCCTTTGAACCCTCTGAACCTTTTCTTCACGTGCTATAATAAATCCAAAAAGGAGGAAAACTGCCATGGATATAACAAGACGGCCCATGCGGCGGAAGGATAGGCTGGTGACGGAAGAGGCGGACATCCGCCGTATTCTGGATGCCTGCGGCATCCTGCACCTGGGACTCTACGACGAAGGACGGATTTACGTGGTGCCGGTGAACTATTCCTATACCTACGAGGACGGAAAACTCTCCCTCTTCTTCCACGGCGCCACAGCGGGACTGAAAAAGGAACTCATCGAAAAGGACAGCCGGGCGGGCTTTGAAATGGACACCGGAGAAAAAGTCATTCCCCACGCCACAAACCCCGCCCTCTACACCAATGCCTACATGAGCATCATCGGCAGCGGCCGCATTTCCATCATTACAGGAAATGAAGAAAAAAAGAAAATCCTCACATCCTTCATGAAGCAGATTTCCGGAAAAGACTGGACCATCACCGACACCATGCTGAAGGGCTGTGAAGTCTACCGCCTGGACGCCGACGAATTCCAGGCCAAGAAGAACTGTCCGGTGAAAAGAAAGTGAAAAAGAAAATCAAAAGGGGCTGTGAAAAAAATGTTTAATCATTTTTTCACAGTCCCTTTTCCGCTTCGTTTATAGATTCAGAAAATTGCCAAAAATAACAGTAAGCTGTTCTCCGCATTGTCATCTCGAGCGGAGCTGCATGTCGATATGAGAGCAAAGGTATTTGGCTCTATTGAGACTCTGAGTCGAGAGATCTCCGCCCCAATACGGCTTGTGCCATTGGGAGAGGGAGATTTCTCCACTCCGCTTCGCTTCGGTCGAAATGACAATGAAGCGGGGTGAGTGTTTGTGTCAATTTGTTCCTTGCAGACCTATGATAAGGCGTCTACCGCCAGGTTGCCTAACTATCTGATAGAGACTCAATCATTTTTTCACAGCCCCTTTTGTAAAGGCTTCATTCTGCCAGCCGGATGGGGCAGGGCAGCAGGCACATGAAAAAAGCCTGCCCAGGCTTGAGGAGGCTTTCTTCAAATACCAAACATTGAGGGAGCCGTTTCCTCCGGCAAGGAAAATCATATAAACGGCTGTCTCACTGCTATTATTATACCATAGGCATGCAAGAGAAAGGAATGCAAGAGAAAACAAAGCACTGCGAATGGAAAGGTGCTTTGTTTTTTTATTGTTTTTATTTCAGGAGACTATGGGGCTGGGCAGTGCTCTCAATCCGTATATTTAGCGGCAGCGACAGAAAAAACTTCACAGCCGGGCTGGAACCCGTGGAAATGCCTCCTCTGCCGCCTGCGGCGGCGTCTCCCCACGGGAAAGCGTCTCACACGATTCTCAGAATGGAGTATCACATCCGCGCTTCACCCCGTACACCCTTTGCCGCTTCGCGGCGTTCCCCTCAAGGGGAAACGAGGGGAAGCGGCGCTATTCCTTGCGTCCCCTTGAGGGGAAGAGGGCCACGAAGTGGCGCAGGGGTGTAGGGGGCTGCAAGTCGAAAATGAAACTCCATGCTGAACTGTCCGCCGAAAGGCAATCTATAAATTTGCGCCGAAGGCGCCACCACACCCTCTGAACCCTTTGAACCTTCTGAACCCTTTGAACCCGGGCCACGCAGTGGCCTCCTGGGCGCCACCACAACCCTCCGGCCGAAGGCCTGTCAATCCTAAGAACCTTAAGAACCCTCGCGGCGAAGCCCCGTCCAACTTATTAATATTTACCCAAGATTTCACAGCCCCAAGGTGGTATAATAAAAATGTGTGAGTATGTGTAAAAGCGATTCACCTATATATATTTCTTACTTTTTACATTTCCCGTGATTCATCACCAAGGAGGCAGATGGAGTGGAAACGAAACGTGATTTTATTTGGAAAATGGGCGGACAGCAGGGACAGGGCGTAGAGTCCTGCGGCGAGATCCTGGGCCGTGTACTGGCGCAGGAAGGCTATTCCCTGTTCAGCCAGCGCCTTTTTGCATCCCGCATCAAGGGCGGCCATACAACCATTGCCCTTCGCATTGCCACAAAGGAAGTGGCTACCATCGGCGAGCATGTGGACTGCCTGGTGGCCCTGGACCAGGAGACCATTGATCTCCATGGCAAAGAAGTACCGGAAGGGGGCGTCATCATCGCCGACGATGCCTTCCATCCGAAGTTTGAAGCCCACAGCGGCCGCATTATGCTGGCCCTTCCCATTACGGAACTGGCAAAGAAATACGGCAGCCTGCAGATGAAAAACATTGCAGCCCTGGGCATGAGCGCCGGCGTTTTGGGATTCCCGGAAAATCCCTTCTACGGCTTCATTGCAGACCGTTTCGCCAAGAAGGGCGAAGAAATCATTACCAAGAACAAGGAAATTTTCAAGGAAGGCTATGACACCGCCATTGCTGCCATGCACGGCGTGGAACTGGGCCATCTGGCGACTCCGCCGAAGAAAGACCAGCTCTATCTTCTGGGCAACGAAGCCGCCGCTTTGGGCGCCATTTCCGCCGGCTCCCGCTTCATGGCTTCCTACCCCATTACCCCGGCCTCTGAAATCATGGAATACATGATTAAAGTGGTTCACAAAATCTACGGCACCGTGGTGCAGACGGAAGACGAACTGTCCTCCTGCATGATGGCCATGGGCGCCGGCTATGCAGGAGTGCGTGCCTTCACCGCCACCTCCGGCCCCGGGCTCTCCCTTATGGCCGAATCCATTTCCATGGCAGCCATGGCTGAAATCCCGGTGGTCATCATCGACGTCATGCGTGCTGGCCCCTCCACCGGCATGGCTACGAAAGTAGAACAGAGCGACATCCGCTACGCCATTGCCTCGGGCCACGGCGATGCGGAAAAAATCGTTCTGGCCGCTTCCTCCATTGAAGACTGCTACTACATCACCCAGGAAGCCTTCAACCTGGCCGAAGAATTCCAGACCCCCGTCATTGTCCTCTCGGACCTCCAGTTCGGCATGTGCAAACAGTCCGTACCGGCCTTCGACCTGAACCGCGTAGGAATCAACCGCGGCAAACTTCTGACCGATGGCCTGCCGGAACTGGACACCAAGAAAAAAGCCTACTTCCACCGCTTTGAAGACAGCGAAGACGGCATTTCCCCAAGGACCATCCCCGGCGTGAAGAACGGCATGTTCCTCTCCACCGGCCTGGAACACAACGTATTCGGCAAGCCCGCTGAAGGCCAGGCCGACCGCGTCATGGAAATGGAAAAACGGCACCGGAAATTTGCAGCCGTACCTAATGCCATGAAACCATTCTATGTGACCCATGAAGAAACGGACACGGACCTTCTCCTCGTAGGCATTACATCCACCAACGGAGCCCTGGAAGAAGCGGTGGAAGAACTGGAAGCAGAAGGAAAGAAAGTCAACCACCTCCAGCTCCGTCTCCTTTCTCCGTTCCCCACAGAAGCCCTCCGTCCCTACATCGAAGGGGCCAAGAAAGTTCTCATCGTAGAAGAAGACCTGACAGCCCAGCTCCGCGAACTCTTCGCCATCCACTTCGACTGCCATGACAAACTGCTGTCGCTCCTCCAGTACGACGGCACACCATTTACCACTTCTACCATTGTGAACAAAGCCAAGGAGGTCTTCTGATTATGGCTTCACCGAGAGACTATAAAAATACAATCGTACCGAACTGGTGCCCCGGCTGCGGCGACTACGGCATCCAGAACGCCATTTCCGCCGTCTGCGCCAAAAAAGGATGGGCCAACGAAGAAATCACCCTGATTTCCGGCATCGGCTGCTCCTCCCGTATCGGCGGCTACCAGTACTGCTACGGCGCCCACACCACCCACGGCAGGGCCCTTCCCTTCGCCCAGGGCATCAAATGCGCCAACAAAGACACCCACCTCATCGTATGCTCCGGCGACGGCGACTCCTACGCCATCGGCCTCGGCCACGCCATGCATGCCATGAAAAGAAATATGGACATCACCTATCTGGTCTTCGACAACCAGGTCTACGGACTCACCAAAGGCCAGACATCACCGGCTTCCTCCAAAGGCTTCGTCACCAAGACAACCCCCGACGGAAACCCATTGACCCCGCTGGCCGTACCGGCCATGGCCATTGCCGCCGGTGCCACCTTCGTAGCCCAGGCCTACGCCATCGACGGCAAAAACCTGGTGGACATCATCGAAAAAGCAGTGGACCACAAAGGATTCTCCTACGTGAACATCTTCACCCCCTGCGTCACCTTCAACCACATGAACACCGTCCAGTGGTACAACGAACATCTGAAAAAGATTTCCGACCTCCGCGAAAACTATGACCCCACCAGCAAAGCCGAAGCCTTCCACCTCCTGGCGGAAACAGACAGCCTTGTCACCGGTGTCATCTACGAAGAAAAAGAAGGAATCCCCTTCGGCGACATCGTTCCGTCCAAAGACGTACGGCTCATTGACCACGTAGAAAAGCCCTCCGAAGCACTCTTCGAAGACCTCTGCAAAGAATTCAGATAATCTTCACGAAAGGGCAAGCCTTTCTGGAGAAATTTCAAAAAGGAGCAGGACTATTATGGCATCTGATCGAATGATGGAATATTACTACTCCATGGGGCAGGACTGCCTTCATATGGGGGATATGGATGAGGCAGTAGCATACTTCAGAAAGGCAGCCAATATGGGCGCCAGAGAAGCAGCCTATGAAATCTACGTCCTGGGCCGCCAATGGGAAAAAGGCGACGGCGTGGACAAAGACGAAAACAAAGCGGAAAACTGCTACAAAATCAGCGTAGAATACGGCATCGAAGACGCAGGCCTGCAGCTGGGCAAACTCTACCTCCGCGGCATTAACGGGAACAAACCGAACCCGAGAAAAGCCAGGAGAATGCTGGAGCACTGCTCCGACGACGGCAGCGCTGAAGCCGCCTCCCTTCTGGGAAAAATCTACGACGAAGGCATCATGGGCAAAGTCAACTACGACAAAGCCTTCCGCTACTACCTCCTCGCTGCAGAACGCGGCGACAGCGGCGCCATGCTTATGACCGGCATGTTCTACGCCTCCGGCACCAGCACCCAGAAAGACCTCTCCGCCGCCGAAATGTGGATACGGAAAGGAAGAGACGCCGGCGACCCCGACGGCGACATGACCCTCCGTGGCTTCCTCTCCGTGGCCTGCGGAGAATACATTACCGGTGCCGCCGGCAGCACAGACCCCGGAAAAGCCTGGCACATGGCAGAAGAAGCCGAAACCCTGGGAGACAAAGAAGCCTTCCTTCGTCTTGGCCTCGCCTTCAGCCACAGCACCGGCAAAGACCACGCAGCCAAAGCCTTCGAATGCTACAAACGGGCCGCAAGGAATGAAATTCCCGCAGCCTGGTCCGCCCTGGGCCTCTGCTACGAAGCAGGCATCGGCGTGGACGAAGACATCGAAGAGGCAGTGAAACTCTACAAAAAAGCCGCCGAAAAAGGAGACCCCTTCGGCATGGCCCACTACGGCTATGCCCTCTCCAGCGGCGAAGGCGTAGAAAAAGACGAAAAAGCCGCCATGCAGTGGCTCATCAAAGCCGCCATGAAAGGCGACATGGGCGCCATCCACATCCTCAAAGAAGACTACAACTACGAACTCCGATAAAATGGGTACCAAAAAAGACCGGCCGCCGCCGGTCTTTTTTTTGATGGGGGGGAGAGAAGAACCGTAAAAATAAGTTTCTCTCTGCTTAGCACGGGTTGTTCTGCCCCCGCTTGCGGGGTGGCAAAGAAACTGGATTCGTAGGGAGCCGTAGGCGACTGAGAATCCAGTGACATGCTTTCCTTTAGGAGAAGTCCCGCGCAGCGGGCAAGGGGGAGCCGCCGCAGGCGGCTGATTTAGCAGAATGGTACATGGAGGGTTGATAAAAATCGCTTTATCGCCGCTAACCCTTGCGCCCCCTTGAGGGGGAGAGGGCCACGAAGTGGC
>ERZ791911.435-NODE-435-length-30511-cov-9.779025_pt1 | contig 30511 bp, 32 predicted proteins | sample MGYA00510142_ERZ791911 | MGnify/ENA primary metagenome ERZ791911 (study PRJEB30046, sample SAMN00792056) | human gut metagenome | study: EMG produced TPA metagenomics assembly of the A metagenome-wide association study of gut microbiota in type 2... | reverse complement strand
TCGACGCCGACCTTGGAAATATACGACACGTCATTGCCCAGCCGGGCCATGCCGACGGCGTAATTCAGTTCCGCCCCGCAGACATGGCGGGAAAAATGTTCCACTTCTTCCAGCGGCCCCATTTCTTCAGCAATCAGCAAGCCCATGGCTTCGCCGATAGTAAGCACTTTACTCATAATAAACATCCTCATTTCATCTGGAATAAAAATAAATGAGTACAACGCCGCCGCATCATACCCATTTACTTTCCCATTCATAAACTACATAGCATCATCCAATTCATTAAGATCTCGCCCTGTCGTATCTTCAGAAACATAGGCACCAAAGAAACTCGACAGTGAGAAAACAATAATCATGACAGCCAAGGGAATCCAGCTCCCCATCATAGCCGTAACAGCTGCCGCAGCAATGATAGGACCAAAACCTGTAGCAACTAACCCAGCAATTTCTTTTGCCAAAGATACAGCTGTTACACGATGACGTGCACCAAATAATTCAGCCATTGTAACATTTTCTAAAGCGAATAAGCCTTGTACGCCTACATTCAAGCCAATAACCATGGCAATCGTTAAAATAACAGGATCTTTGGTTTCAAACAGTAACATCATAGGGATTGCATAAATAGCCGTAGCCAATGACAAAATCATATACATTTTGCGACGGCCAATCTTATCTCCCAACCAGCCAACAAAGGGAATGGTCAAGAAAGAAACAAAAGAGGAAATAATATTAGCTTCTGTTGCAACTGTTTTCTGCATAGCTAAGACAGTAACAATAAAACCAGCTAAGTAAGTTTGCATGAGTCCGCTATTGCCAGCTTGGCCAAAACGCAAAGCCAAGGCAACAATAAAGCTCTTCTTCCCCTTTTTCTGTTCTTGTCGTACAGAAATATCGCCAGCAAGCTGTTTTTCACGTTCTTCTTCTAACAGCTTTTTCTTGGCTGCCATGACAGGGCTTTCTTTAACAAATAACCGAATTAAAATAGCTGCAATCATGACTACAAAGGAAGCATAGAACGGAATTCTCCATCCCCAAGCAATGACTTCTTGTTTATCCATCATAGTCAAAATAATAGTCCAAATTAAATTTGCACATAATGTACCAGAAGAGGTGCCTAAGCAAACCAAACTAGCAATGAGGCCTCGATTTTTCTTTTCGCAGAACTCAGTTACCATAACACCAGCACCGCTAATTTCAGCTCCTGCCCCCAATCCTTGGACAATACGTAAAATAACTAAGCCAATAGGTGCTAAAACGCCTACTTCTGCATAAGTTGGTAAGAAACCAATCATAGTAGAAGCTAACCCCATCAAGGTAATAGTAACAAATAGGACTGTTCGACGCCCCATCTTATCACCAATATGCCCGAAGACAAATGCACCAACTAATCGTGCTACATAACCAGCACCATAAGTCCCCATAGCCATAATCAAGCCCATTGAAGGATCTGTATTCGGGAAAAAGATTTCGTTAAAAACGATAGCTGCGGCTAAAGAATATAGCTGGAAATCCATAAACTCCATTGCTGTGCCTAACCAACCACTAGCTGCAACTTTTACCATTTCTTTAGTTTCAATTTGATAAGAATTAGTTTGGCTCACTTGGCATCCCACCTCTCTAAAATACTAACATACTAATATGTTTTAAAATCTAAAAAGTAAGTACAATCTTCAAAACTTTATCAGGGTTTTCATCATTATATTTAAAAGCCTTATCCGCTTCCGTGAAATGGAATGTATTGGTAACAATTGATTTTGGATCAACTTTTTTATCTTTAAACCAGCTAATAACTTCCGGGAAGCGATGATTGTTAAGACGTGTACCAATAATTTCTAATTCTTTGCTCATAATATCTACTTGGCGGATAGGGAATTCAACAGTAGAAAAGCCTAATACTACAATACGTCCAGCCTGACTCGGTAATTTTTGAATACAAGTCTGGAGAATATTAACGTTCCCTGTAGCTTCATAGATTAAACTAAAGCCATCACCATTAGTAAATGATTTCATGGCATCTACAATATCTGTTTCTTTACCATTGACAACCATATCAGCCCCTAATTCTTTTGCTTTTTTCAGACGGCTTTCAACAATATCTAAAATGGCAACTTTAGCACCTTTCATCTTTGCGACTTGTAAAATAATCAAACCAATAGGACCTGCACCACAGATAAGAACAGTATCATCTCCTGTCAAACGACCTCTATGTGCCACTTGTGCGCCAATAGAAAATGGTTCCACAGTCGCTGCAATTTCCCAAGGAATATCCTTAGGTAACTGATTTAATTGTTCTTGATCAACAGCTACATATTCCTGATATCCACCATCGCGGTGTACGCCCATAACTTCTAATGATTTGCAAACATTATGCCGATCAATTTTACAAGCATAGCAATGGCCACAGGAAACAACAGGATCCACGGCAATATGATCGCCAACCACTGCATTAGTTACTTTGCTTCCTACCTTAACAACTTCGCCCACAAATTCATGACCAACTACACGGGGATAGGTAGCAAAAGCATTTTTTCCATGGTAAATCCCCACATCAGAACCACAAATCCCAGCAGCTTTAACTTTCAACAAAACTTGATTATCCGTAATTTCAGGTATATCCCGTTCAACAACAGTAATCTTTTCCGGTTTTTCCACAACAACAGCTTTCATCATACATTCCTCCTAAAAAAATATATAAATCTAGGTGAATACCCAATTTACTTCACGTACTTAACTAACGTATTCCGAACGGCATGAGGACCGGCAATGAGTTCATCAAAGTAGCCTTCAATTTTTTCGCCCAGGCCGACTTCATAGAGGTCGCTGCCAAAGATGTCCTTGTTGGCTAAGATGGATTTCAACTTACCTTTGGCCGAATCAGGATTCCCCAGGGTAATGCCTTCCAAGGCAGCCTGCAAGTCTTTCAGCAAGGGGTCCGGGCTCAGTTCAAAGTGCTTGCCTTCGTCATCGACAGCTAACAAATAACGGCACCAGCCGGCGATGGCTAAGGGGATATATTTCAAGTCCTTGGCTTTGTCGCCATAGGCTTTGATGGTTTCACCAAAACGGATGCCGACTTTTTGCGATGTATCCGAAGCGATGCGCTGGGGCGTATCGGGCAGATTCCCATTGGTCAGGCGCTGTTCGAGGACTTCCTTGATGAAATCTTCCGGATTGAGGACGCCCGGATTCGTTACGACCGGCAGTCCTTCCTGGTAACCAATTTTTTCAATGAGACCTTTAATCTGCGGATCTTTCATTTCATCAGCAATGAGCGTGTAGCCTAACAGGCAGCCATATACAGCCATGGCCGTGTGCAGCGGGTTGAGGCAGGTGCACACTTTCATGCGTTCTACTTTATCGACAGTATTGCGGTCAGTAAAGATGACGCCAGCCTGTTCCAATGCCGGGCGGCCGTTGGGGAAGGTATCTTCAATGACAAGATACTGCGCGTTTTCAGCGTTGACAAAGGCAGCATACGTTCCTTTTTCCGTATGAATCAATTCCGTATCGCCAAAGCCCAGTTCTTTAAGATAGCCCTGTACCTTTGCAGAAGACCGCGGTGTAATTTTATCAATCATGCTCCAAGGGAAGGTAACCTTCTGCGGGTCATTGACATAATCGACGAATCCTTTGTCGGCAACGCCATTGGCTGCCCATTCATCAGCAAATGTCAAAATGGCTTCTTTGATTTTGTCACCATTATGGGAGCAGTTATCGAGGCTCAAAAAAGCGAAAGGATAGGCGCCAGCCTGATAGCGGGCATAGGCCAAGGCAGCGATGCAGCCCATGGAACTAGTCGCCTGTTCCGGTCCCTTCTTCATGTCTTCGGCCACAGCCGGGAAGAAATTACCTGCATAATCCTTCAATTTATAGCCTTTTTCGGTAATCGTGAAGCTGGCGACCTGCAAGGAAGGATTGGTAAAGATATCTTTCAGGCGCTGCCAGTCTGCCTTGAAATCAGGGCGGCAGACGACAGATTCCATAACCGAACCGATGACTTCTTTTTCAAAACGGCCATCGGCATACATGGTGACGGCCAGGCTCAAGTTATCGAAAGGACGATAGACTTTTTCGATGACTTCTTCATCATATGTTTCAGCCGTGATGATGCCGGTCTTAGCCAGCCCTTTATTTAACAGATGCTGTTGAAGGGCTGCAATAAAGGCACGGAAAATATTACCGCCGCCAAAATGGACCCACTGCGGAGCCTGCTGGGTAGCTGCCTGTACCGCTTCATCATCGTAAGAATAAAGAGTGATACCAGCTTTTTCCCATTCAGCACGATTTTCTTTCAAGCTTTGCCGATTCAAATGCAACATCGTAAGTTCCTCCTTTTTATAACTGACCGCACGTGCGGTTAATAGCATCCCATAAGCCACAGATGTAGTTAGCACCAAGGGCCCGGTCGTAGAGGCCATAGCCCGGACGGCCTTCTTCGCCCCAAATCATGCGGCCGTGGTCCGGACGGATAGGACCGTCGAACCCGATGTCATAAGCGGCTTTGACGATTTCGTACATATCGAGGTTGCCGATTTGCGATTTATGAGCGACTTCGTTGAAGATCCACGGTTCATGGACCTGGATGTTGCGGATATGCAGGAAGTTCACGCGGCCCATTTTCCCGAACTTGCGGATGATGTGGGGAATGTCGTTCTGACGGTTCGAGCCGAGGGAACCGGTGCAAATAGTGAAGCCGTTGCTCGGGCTGTCGACCATGGCTGCGATTTTGTCGAGGTCATCTTCGTTTTTGACGATGCGCGGCAGGCCAAAGACGGAAATCGGCGGATCATCGGGATGAATGGCCATCTTGATGCCAACTTCTTCAGCGACAGGAACGATGGCTTTGAGGAAATATTCCAGGTTCTTGCGCAGGCCGTCTTCATCCATGCCTTCATACTGTTCAAACAGGTGCGACAATTCTTTCAGCCGTTCCGGTTCCCAGCCGGGAAGGACGAAGCCATTGCTGTTGTCGAGGATTTCCCGGGCCATGTCCTGCGGCGTCTTGCCGGCGATGAGGTGGTAATCATAAGCCAGGACCGTCGAACCGTCGTAAAGGGGTTTAGCCAGGTCGGTCCGGGTCCAGTCAAAGACGGGCATGAAGTTGTAGCAGACCATCTGGATGCCGGCTTTGGCAGCATTGCGCAGGGACGTGATGTAATTTTCAATATACCGGTCACGGCTGGGCAGCCCCAATTTTATATCTTCGTGAACGTTGATGCTTTCCAAATCCTTGAAGACCAGGTTGTTCGCTTCAGCCTGCTGTTTGATGTGAAGCAGCGGTTCTACCGGCCATACTTCACCGACAGGAATGTCGAATAAAGCGCCGACGATACCGTCCATACCAGGAATCTGGTCGATCTGCTGCAAAGTAATTTTGTCATCTTTTTCTCCGTACCAACGGAAGGTCATTCTCATAAGGCAATCCTCCAATTATAAATTAATTATAAAATTCTTGTTTTCGTTGATGTTTCTTTTATTTCTTCTGGCATTTACATACTACCATACTAGTATTCATTAGACAAGATAAGGCATCATAATTTGAATAAGTGGAATAGAAAAATTGAATCCATGATTTTTGTGCATGAAAAAACGGACAAAAAAAGCGGGCCGCCCTTTGGGCGGCCCCTACGATTGCGGTCTGCAGGCTTGCTACCGGACAAGCCCTATATCATTATAAAATGACGTTCTTCTGATTTCCGGCTAAATAAGCGTCGATGTTGTCAAAGACGATGACGGCGCGTTTTGCCATGGATTCTGCCGTAGCGAAAGCGACGTGCGGCGTGACGATAGTGTTCTTGGAATGGAGCAGCGGGTGATTGGTGTCGAGAGGCGGTTCGTTTTCAAAAACGTCGATGCCGGCACCGGCGATTTTACCGCTGTTCAATGCATCGGCCAAATCCTGGGATACGACGACAGGACCGCGGGCTTCGTTGATGAGGAAGGCCGTCGGTTTCATGTACGACAAGGTTTCTTTATTGATCAAGCCCTTCGATTTGTCCGTAACCGGGCAATGGAGGCTGACGATATCGGCCTGTTCCATCATTTCTTTCATGGGCAGGTATTTAATCAGTTCCGTATCAGCTTTATGGGAGAAGCCGTTATAGGCGATGACCTTGGCACCAAAGGCATGGACCAGTTCGGCGACGCGATGGCCGATATGACCGGTACCGACGAGGGCAACGGTCTTGCCTTCCAGTTCGTTGCCGACGAGGCCGGCTTTCGTACCGCCAGCACGGCAGGCTGCATCGACCTGAGGTACGCGGCGGAGCAAATCGAGCATCATGGCGATGGTCAATTCAGCTACGGCAACTGTCGAATAGCCGGACGCATTGCTGACTTTGATGCCTTTGGCTTTGGCCGCATCGAGAGCGACGTGGTCGACACCGGTAAAGGCGACGTCGATGTACTTCAAGTTCGGGCAGGCATTGATGACTTCGGCTTTGAGGGGCATATTGGCGATGATGAGGATATCGGCGTCCTTAGCTTCTTCAATCTGGACGGCCGGGTCATCATTGCGTTCATACGCAGCGAATTCATAGCCTTTTTCTTTCAAGGGTTTCACATACGAATCAAGTAATTCCTGGCTGATACCTAACGATTCCAACAAGACAATTTTCATTTGTAAAATCTCCTTTCAGCATAGGTAATATTTTGATTTAATTATACGCATATATTGGCAATTTGTAAGCTATCTATGGGAAATCAGTATAGGTATACCCTCTATATGATAAAAACATATACTATTTTTCGTCTAAGGCCGCTTGTACTTTAGCACATAGGGTCAATAATAGTTTTCGTTCCTCTGGCGACAGGCCTTGCAGAGCTCGTCGCCGATGAGCTGTCACAAAGGGTTCTGCCTGGGCGAACAAGTCCTGGCCGGATGCTGTCAATTCGATATACTTTCCCCGCCCCTTTTCCATAGGATGGCGGCTAATGAGGCCTTTCTTTTCCAGCCGGCTCAAAGTGCGCGTAATCGCAGCCGCTTCCACCTTAAAATAGCGGATCAGCTCAGCCTGGGCAATGCCATCGTTCAAATGGATGAAGTTCAGGACCATCCATTCCGAGCTGTGAAGTCCCACAGGCGCTACACAACCATTTAAAGTCCGGGAAAAAATCCGGGTCGTACAGAATAACTGCCGCACCAGTTCATCGTCTTGCCGGTCTCGTACATCCATCATGATACCTCTCAATCTTCATGGATATCGGCGACAGCTCCTTTCCCCGCTTTCTGGCTGGCCATGACATCGCTGCCATAACGATAATGACAGAACATAAACAGGACAGCAAAGCAGATCATGAGAGCTGTAACGCTCCAGTACATGTGACGGTAACCTACCATGCCGGCGATGACGCCTAAGACGAGGATACCCGTACTGGTGCCGATATCGAGCATATTATAGAAGGTCGCGCTGGCAGAACTGTGCCGTTCCGGGCGGACCATATTCAAAATCCACGTCAGCAGGGCCGGAAGCAGCAGGCCGGCGCCTAAGCCATAAAAGACGGACGCTGCCAATAAGACCGTGAGCGAATGAGCTGCCATGATGAGCAATAAGCCAATCAAGTATAAGACCGACCCGGGCATGACGACGGCAAAAGCACCTTTAGCATCGAGGAGACGGCCGCCAAAAGGACGGGAAATGAAGACGAACAGCGTCCCGATGATGAAGAACAGGCCGGCATTTTCGATATGCGCTTCAGCAGCCATCATGGCGATATACGTATTGACACTGCCATAGGCGGCACCGAAGAAGATCGTCAGAATAGCGGGAAGGCCCGTACCGGTTTCACAGATGCGGTCGCGCAGGGAAGCCTTTTCCTTCACTTCTACCCGACGAACTTTCTTGCCGGCATGACAGAAGACACTGGCAAGGACAGCCAGGAAGGAAACGGCGGCCGAGGCAAAGAACAGGGCTGCTGGGCTGATGTCATTGAGTAAAAATAAACCAACAGCCGGAGCCAGGGCCATCATGACCGTACTGCCCAGGCCGAAATAACCAATCCCTTCGCCGCGGCGGCTGGCCGGGATGACATCGGCGACGATAGCTGCCGCAAAGGTCGTACTCAAGCCAAAGCCGAAGCCGTGGAGGATGCGGGCAGCTACGATGGCGTGGATACTATCAAACATATAATACGACACGGTAGCCAAAATGGAAAGGGCCAGGCCCAGGTAAAGGCACTTCTTTTTCCCTAAATAGTGGACACCCGTATCAGTGAACAGACGGATACAGATGGCCGAATAACCAAAGATACCGCCGATGAGGCCGATTTCCCCGCCCGTAGCCCCTAAACTGGCCGCATAGAGGGTGATCGTCGGCAAGAGGAAATGAAACCCGGCAAACAAAAAGCCGTTGGCCAGGACCAGAGCCATGAAATCACGAGTCCATAATCTTTCTTTTATCACTACAATCGCTCCTTTTATAATTGACTAGTCAAATTCGTTGACGGAATCTATCATAACACCGTTATATTGACTAGTCAATACTACGAATGAAAAAAGCGGGCCGCCCTTTGGGACGGCCCCTACAAAGTCCATAATACAAACTCTATCACAGCGTCTTCAACTTGAGGTGCATCGCCTTGAGGAGTTCTTCCATGGACGAAGCGCCGACGATTTCTGCGGCTTTGAGGACGATGTAGGCACAGGCGCGGGCGTCATCCAAGGCCTGATGGTGATGGAAGGAATAGCCCAGGTGACCGGCGACGGTGTCCAGTTTATGATTGGGCAAGTCCGGCCAGACGCGGCGGGAGATTTCGACAGTGCAGGCATAGGACGCCTGGGGCTTTTCCAGGTGATACGTCTTCAGCAGGCTGCGCAGGACCCGCGTATCGAAGACGGCATAGTGGGCGACCAGGATGCGTCCTTCCAGATGAGGGCGGATGCGGTCCCACAGGGCATCGAACTTCGGTTTATGGGCGACCTGGTCCGGCGTGATACCATGGATCTGGATATTGCCCGGATCAAAGACCATGAAAGGCGGTCGGATGAGGGTATAGCCTTCTTTGACACAGCGGTCGTCATTCATGGTGACCGCAGCCAGGGAGCAGGCACTGTTGGCGTATTTATTGGCCGTTTCAAAGTCGATGGCCGTAAAATCGAGCATAATCTACCTTCCTTTTTGACAAACAAACGAATTCTATTTACAATAGCTACAAATCTTATTTCTGCGAGGTATTCCCATGACGAGCGAACAACACCAGTTCACGGCCCAGGGCCGGACCTTCCCGGTCATCCTGGTCCGCAAGAAAGTGAAAAATATCAATCTCCACGTCCGCAGCGACGGCACGCTGTACCTGTCGGCACCGGCCCGCGTCCCCTGGGCTTATATCGAGGATTTCCTGGAAAAGAAGACGGACTTCATCATCCGCGCCATCCGCGAAATGGAAGAACGGAAACAGAAATTCCCCATACTGACCCTCAGCGACGGCGACACGCTCTATCTGGCAGGCCAGCCCTACAGGCTCGACGTCCGCCTGGGCCTGCACAACAGCATCCGCCGCAGCGGCCAGACGGTCTTCATGGAACTGGCCGATGACACGCTGGTCATGCGGCAGAAGCTCTACCATAAGCTGCTGCAAGCCCTGGGGAAGAAACTCTTTCCTGCCAGTTTGTCCCGTATGCAGCCCTTATTCGCCGGCCTCGCCCTGCCCGACCCGGTCCTGAAACAGCGGGTCATGCGGTCGCGCTGGGGGTCCTGCATGCCCCTCAAAGGCATCGTCACCATGAACACCTACCTGGCCATCATGCCTGAAGCCATCATCGACCACGTCATGCTCCATGAGCTCTGCCATTTTCTCCAGCCCAATCATTCCCGCCATTTCTATGACGCCATGACCATCCGCATGCCCGACTGGAAAGCCCGGCGCCAGGCCATGGCGAAGTATCTGCCTTACTGTGTCTGATGGTCGGCGGGAATCGTCGCCGCCAGTTCCGGCCGGCCATCTTGGAAGGTCATGATGAAGACGTCTTTAATGGCATCGTGATTGGCATCGAGGGAAATGGTCCCCGTCGCGCCATCGTAATCGATGGTCTTCACCAGTTCCCGGGCCACATCGGCCGCTTCGGCTGACTGACAGCGTTCAATGGCATCGGCCGTCATCATGAAGGCGTCGTACCCCAGGGCGGCATAACTATCCGGCCATTCCCCATACTTTTCATAATAAGCCTGGGAAAAGCGCTTGGCCGCATCCGTCGCGTCGTGGCCGGCATAATGGTCCGTATAATAGACCTGGGTCAAATAATCCTTGTCGACATCCCGTTCCATCTTGGGTCCATTCCAGCCGTCCGGCCCTAAGAGGGGCAGGGAAACGCCGTGACTGCGCAGCAGCTCGATAGCCGGTATCGTCCAGTCATCATAACCGGGCAGATAGATGACGTCGACCTGTTCCCGCTGCAACAAGGGCAGGTATTTAGTCAGGTCCAGTACATTTTCTACGGGAATATAGACGGGCACGTCACCGCCGCTGGCAGCAAAGGCACTGCGGAAATATTCGGCCAGGCCCTGGGCATACATCTTATCCGGATAATAAAAGACTGCCGCCCGCTTGACATGGAGCTGTTTCAGCGCATAGTCGGCCATGGCCCGCCCCTGGGAAGCATCGATATAAGCGGCGCGGAAAATATAGCGGTACACCTCATGGGACTGGGCATCGACGGTGATATCCGGCTGTGTGCAGGCCGGACTGATGAGGGGAATCTTCACGGCTTCCACGTTGGGGATGACAGCCCGCGTACAATCGGCCAAGTCCGGGCCGATGATGGCCGACACATGGCGCACCGTGAGCTGCTGGATAGCGGCTACAGCATCTTCCGGTTTGCCATGATTATCGACCGATACGAGCTGGACAGGCTTACCTAAGAGGCCGCCCCGGTCATTGACCATATCCTTGGCCAGTTCGATGCCCCGTTCCGTCGATGTCGAATAGGACATACCCTTGCCGCTCAAGGCCAGGTTCGTCCCGATGAGGACCCCTGTATTGGCTGGCATCAAAGAACAGCCACTCAAGAGAAGGATGACAAAAAGCATACAAAAGCCGAGTATCTGCATGTTTCTCTTCATAAACGCGCCTCCTTCCTGGGGGATAGTAAAGGGGCTGTCGCAGATGCGCCAGCCCCTTTTAAGTGGTTAGTAGTTAGTGGCTAGGGGTTAGCGGATGGTTTTAAATTTAAAGCAAAAGGGACCGCGCATGGTGGCAAAAAGCCTTTGTGCGACAGTCCCTTTTTAGTTCGTCGCAGGTCGTCCATCGTAGGTCGCAATAGCTGTAAAAAATAACAACCATCACGATGAACGATGAACTACGAACGATAAACGATAGAGTATCAACGAGTACCCCATAATGGATACCTACCTCATATCTGCTTACGGCAGGAACAGCAGCGGGTTGGTCGGGGATCCATTGACGCGGACTTCGTAATGGACGTGCGGCCCTGTGCTGCGGCCGGTACTGCCGGCCAGGGAGATGATTGAGCCAGCCCGGACTTCCTGTCCTACTGTGACTAAAAGCATGGAGTTATGGCCATAGCGGGTAACGAAGCCGTTTCCATGGTCGATTTCGACGAGGTTGCCATAGCCGTCGACCCAGCCGGCCATGGTGACTTTACCGGCTGCTGTCGCCCGGACAGGCGTCCCGTAGTCGACGCCGATGTCGATGCCTTCATGGAAGCCGGAACCGCCGCCAATAGGATTGCCGCGATAACCGAAGTTAGACGTGACCGTCCCGCTAACGGGCCAGATGGAAGGCGTCGTCGACGTGCTGCTGGCATCGCCGTTATTTCCGCCGCCCAGGGCACCACCCTGATATTTATGCGTAATCTGCTGCATTTGCCGAACCTGTTCGCCTGCCGTATCGCTCAAGACCGTCTTCAAGGTGATGAAGCTGATAATGCGGGCGTTACTGCGGGTTTCCAAGCGGGAGGTGGCCAATAACAGGTCATTGTAGCTGGCATGAGAAAGGTCCGGAGATTTCTTTTGTCCCCCTGCTACGCCACCGTCACCTTTTGGGCTGTCACCAGCCCCCGAACCCTTGACCATTTGCCGCAGCTCCTGATCCAGGGAATCCATTTTATCCATCTTTTCCTGGAGCGATGTCGTCTTTTCACGCATCAATTCCAGCTGCTGTTCATGCAGTGCTTCCTGGGCCTTGGCCTGCTGAAGCGAAACGAACTCGTAAATGCCGATGCCTGCAGCGATTACAATGACGACCACTGCGACAGCACAGCCGCGGACGAGTTTCTTATATTGCGCCGGTGTCACGACTAATGGCTCCGTCCGGTCCGTTTTCAGGAACGACGGCCACCATGCCGGTGTTTCCCAGGCCTTCATGCGTTGGCACCATGATTGCAGGTTGCGCATCCATGGACATATCTTGATGTGGATCTTCACGCTTTTCCCCTCTTTGTTATCCTTCCAGATCCTTTTGAACAGCCTGCATGTCACCGCTGTAATTCAATGCGTTATCCAGGCTTTCCCTTTCTTCTTCACTCATGCCATAGAGACACTTGCCCTCTACGATCGGTTTGGCAAAAATACGCGATTCATTGCGCCCATAGACACTGGAAAGACAGAAGCCGTCATTTTTCCCGTCGAGGACGGTAAAGGCAAAACTCAGATTGTTGCCGATATTGTCAAAGGCATTATATTTAACGAACCCGATTTTACGGAAACAGTGATTCTGGACAGCCATGATATCCTTCTGCGTCTGGTGGATCATGTCGAGCGTCCCCTGCAGGTTGTGCAGCTTATCGACATCGTCACGCAACTTCGCTTCGATGCTGGCTCCCGTTTCGTCTTGCATAAAAAAGGTGTAATTCGTTTCTAATTTTCTGATTTTCTTGTGTAAAATGACGATATAGACGAGCAAGAGCAATAAAATCAACCCGCCAATACCGGCAAGCGCCATCGTGGCAGCCTGCATATCGACATTCAGCATTTCTTTCCTCCCATGAACATGAATATGCAAAAATATTATATATGAAACGAAGAAAGAGGCGACCGCGGCGTGTCTTCTTTTTCTTCAGTCAGTATCGACAGCAGCCGTTCAAATTCTGCTTCTGACGAAAAGGAAATCTCGATTTTCCCCCTTTTCCGGCCCTTCCCCAGCTGGATGGCCACATCGGTCCCCAAGGCCATCTTCAGCTTATCCTGCAGCCAGGCCACATGGGCGTCCGGTTCCGGGCGGGGCTTGGCCTGGGTCATCAGATGGCGGACCAGGGCTTCTGCCTTGCGGGCCGACAGCTCATGCTTCATAATGTACAGGGCCGCTTCCCGCTGCAGCTTCGCAGACGGCAGCTGCAACAGAGGCCGGGCCTGTCCCATGGATAGGCGGCCTGCAGCGATCCATTCCTTGATGTCGGCTGGAAGCTGCAGCAGACGGACCATGTTGGCCACATGGGACCGGCTTTTCCCGACTTTCTGCGCCGCTTGTTCCTGAGTCAGGCCAAAGTCTTTCATCAGCCGTTCATAGGCCATGCCTTCTTCAATGGCATCCAGGTCCTGGCGCTGCAGGTTCTCGATGAGGGCGATTTCGGCCGCTTCATCGGGCGTATAGCTGCGGATGATGGCCGGCACCGTCTTCAGGCCGCAGCGTTTGGCTGCCCGCAGCCGCCGCTCACCGGCAATGAGTTCATATCGGCCGGGACCGGCTTTCTGGACGACGACAGGCTGGACAAGCCCATGCTGACGGATTGAATCAGCTAAGGCGATCAGCCCTTGTTCATCAAAGGTCTGACGCGGCTGCCGGGGATTGGGGACGATACATTCTACGGCGATTTCGGCCGGTGCGCCCCTTTCAGCAGGAGACTCGTCGACTGCCACCATGTCCACCTCATTTCTTCCAAAATTATTTTTAAAGTCTATATTATAGTATATCGTCTATCCAGCATTTAATCAAATATTTATTGCCCTGATTTCGTTGATTTTTCTAACAATTTCTATGGTATAATAAGAAGCATATATATAGATTCAGAAAGGATGTAAAAAATGCCAACATTTACTGACCCCTTGCGGGAAATCGACGCTGCCAGCGTCAAAGAATATGCCTTGCAGCGCGGAGCTGCTGAACTTTCCGATGATTTCGTCCACGAAGCCTGCCAGCGCGTCATGGATTTGGCCAAACCACAGGCCACATGCCAGCAGTGCTTCTATGACAGCACATCCCATATGGTCCTTTGCGACAGTCCGTTCACCATCAACAGCCCGACTGTCCGCCAGCGCATCGAAGATTCGGCCATCGTCCTGATGTATGCCGTCACCCTCGGCGAAGCCCTGGAAAAAGAGGTCGATGCCCTGTTCATGAATAAAGAAATCACCCGCGGTCTGGCCCTCGACTCGGCCCTGGCCGTCGCCACAGCGGGCTATACGAAACAGCTCATCGACATGCTCGACGAAGCCGGCGCCGACAAAGGCTACAAAGCCGCCTGGCTCATGAATCCTGGTACCGGTGACTGGCCGTCCGGCCAGATGGCCAATATCGCCCAGGCCGTCCATGCCGAACAAATCGGCGTCTCCCTCCTGCCCAGCGGCATGCTCATGCCGCGCAAAACCGTAACCGGCGTCATCGGCCTGAACTTCATCGGCGGTGGCTGCTCCGGCTCGTGCAGCGCCTGCGCCATGGCCGGCCATTGCGGGGAGTAGGGCCAGGGGTTAGGGGTTAGGGGTTAGCCGTTAGCCAGCGGACCGCTGGCTCGTAGCTCGTAGGGGCCGTCCCAAAGGGCGGCCCGCTACGCGCTGAGGGTTTCCCGAAGCGTCGTTGTCAGCTTGAGTCTGTCGCCGCGCAGCGGCATCCGTAGGGGACGTCCTGATTAAGGCGTCCCGCTACACGCTGAGGGTTTCCCGAAGCGTTGTTGTCAGCTTGAGTCTGTCGCGGCGGAACGCCGCATCTGAGCCCGAAAAAAACGCCGGTCGTAAAATCATGCCACATGGACCATATAATGTATTACCGACTGGTCACGGCGGGCCGCCTTTCAGGACGGCCCTTACGGATGCCTCGATTGGGGCGTTTGTTTTTGACGAACCACTAACAACTTGAAAGGGACTGTCGCACAAAGGTTTCTGCCATCATGCGAGGTTCCCTTTGCTTCATAGTTTGTAGTATGGAGTTTGTAGTTTGTAGAAGAGGGCTTTAAATTTAAAAGCCTTCGCTAAAAACTACAAACTGCAAACTTAATACTCAAAAAGGCGCTGTCTTCATAAGACAGCGCCTTTTCACAATTATGGTGTAATTCAGTTGTTTTTAGAAAATCTTTTTGAGGATGATCGTCTGGCTGCGGTTCGGGCCGACGGAGACGATGCCCAGGGGAACGCCTGTGAGTTCGCTGATGCGTTCGACATAGTGGCGGGCAGCTTCAGGCAGTTCATCGTAGGATTTGCATTTCGAGATGTCTGCTTTCCAGCCCGGCATTTCTTCGTAAATCGGTTCGACGTTTTCCAGGACGTCGAGGCTGGCCGGATATTCTTTCAAGAGCTGGCCTTTATATTTGTAGCCCGTGCAGATTTTAATGGTATCCAGGTCATCGAGGATGTCCAGGCGGGTAATAGCCAGGTAATCGAGGCTGTTCAGCATGGCTGCATATTTGACGACAGCCGTGTCGAGCCAGCCGCAGCGACGGGGACGACCGGTGACAGTACCGAATTCATGGCCTGTGTTGCGCAGATATTCGCCGACTTCGTTGAGCTGTTCTGCCGGGAACGGGCCAGCGCCAACGCGGGTCGTATAGGCTTTGACGACGCCGACGATATTTTCCATGCGGCGAGGACCGACGCCGGAACCAGTGCAGGCACCGCCAGCCGTCGGATTGGAGCTGGTAACGAAGGGATATGTACCATGGTCGAGGTCGAGCATAGCAGCCTGTGCCCCTTCAAAGAGGACTTTCTTGCCTTCACTGACATAGAGGTTCGCCGAGTAGTTCGTATCCTTGACGTACTGGCGAATCTGATCGGCATAGCCGAGGTATTCTTTGAGGACTTCATCGTAATCGAAGCCTTCGCAGCCATAATATTTTTCAAAGAGACGGTTTTTAAGGTCAATATTGATGCGCAGTTTCTTGGCAAATACATCGCGGTCCATGAGGTCGCCGATGCGAATGCCTACGCGGTTGACTTTGTCGGCATAGCACGGTCCGATACCGTTTTTCGTCGTGCCGATTTTAGCGTCACCCTTGAGTTTTTCATCTTCTTCATCAATGCGGATATGATACGGCATGATGACATGCGCACGCGTGGAAATTTCCAATTTGCTGATCTGCACACCTTTGGAGGTCATGCCTTCGATTTCTTCAAGGAGGACTTTCGGATTGACAACGACGCCGCTGCCGATGATGCAAGTTTTGTCGGAAAAGAGGATCCCCGACGGCAAGAGACGCAGTGCAAAGGACTTATCGTCGACGACGACCGTATGGCCGGCGTTATTCCCACCCTGGGAGCGGATGACGACATCGGCCTTCTGGGCCAAATAATCTACAATCTTACCTTTACCTTCGTCGCCCCATTGGGTTCCGATTACCATTGCTGTAGCCATGTATTCAACATCCCTTCGTGAATTGTAAAATTAACAAACACTTATATTATATCATAGTCGCTTAGTGAAGCCAACTAGAAACATCATTCTTTACAAAAGGAGCAGAAAAGGAGCTGTCGCATGACGACAATCCTTTTTAAGGGGTTAGGGGCTAGCAGTTAGTGGTTAGGGATAGTTCTAAACCATAGATAAAGCCCCTGGAATGGCAGTTCCAGGGGCTTTCGTGTTTCAATTGCAAAAATTCACTACTTCTACTAGAATTATATCATTTAATAAGCCCATTTTGTCAATGAACTCCCAAATGTTTAAAAAACAATGCATTGGCTTATTTCCTCAAATATTGTATAATAATCGGGATAAACTGAAATTCATTTTTTATTACCAAGGAGAGATTTCTACCATGTTATTTGATACATGTCACATCGGCGGTATTGAAGCGAAGTGCCGCCTTGTCCGTTCTGCTACCTTTGAAGGAATGGGGAACTACGGTCTTCCGACAGAAAAGCTGGCCGAAATGTATGAAAATCTGGCTGACGGCGGTGCCGGCATCATCATCACGGGGATGATGGCTACCAACAAGATGGAACCGCGCCAGCACCGTCAGATCCGCATCGACGATGACGGCTGTATCGAACCGCTTGCCAATTTCGTAAGCCGCGTCCACCAGCACGGCGGAAAAATCATCGCCCAGCTCGTCGTCATGGGGTCGGCCATCCTCCTGCCGGAAACTCCGGAAGGGGAAAGGCGCTTCATTTTCAGCCCCAGCGGCGTCACGGAAAAGGTCGGCAAATGGACCCAGGAATCGCAGGCCCTGACAGTCGACCAAATCCACGAGCTGACAGAAGCCGTCGCCAAGGCCGCTGCCAGAGCCAAGGCCGCCGGTTTCGACGGCGTCCAGTTCCACGGCGCCCACGGCTACCTGGCCAGCAAGTTCTTGTCGCCTCATTTCAATACCCGCACCGATGCCTACGGCGGCAGCCTGGAAAACCGGGCCCGCTTCCTCCTGGAATGTGTCGCTGCCATGCGCCAGGCCGTCGGCGCCGATTATCCGGTCTGGGTCAAATTGAACTGTGCCGATTTCATGAAAGACGGCAGCCTGACCTTTGAAGAAAGCAAGCAGGTCATGGCCTGGCTGGCCGACGCCAGCGTCAACGCCATCGAAGTCAGTGGCGGCAACACATCGTCCCTGCCGCGCAAGGGCCCGATCCGGGCAATCCGCCGCACAAAGGAACCGATGTATTTCAAAGCCTACGCTGCCGAAGCCGCAGCCATGCTGAAAGACAAAATCGATGTCGGCGTCGTCGGCGGTTTCCGCAAGGTCGAAGATATCGAAGACACGCTGGAATCGACAGACCTGGCTTTCGTGTCCATGAGCCGTCCCTACCTGCGCCAGCCGGACCTGCCGAACCGCTGGAAATCGGGCGATACCGAACCGGCCCTCTGCATTTCCTGTTCCCGCTGCTTCGGTGCCGAAGATGTTGACTGCATTTTCAATAAACAAGAAAAAGTGAAACAAGACGCCTAAAAAAGAGGAAATCGCCCCGAGTTCATCGAATAAATAAAAGTAACGGATTATTTTCACAAAAGGGGGCTGCCCTATGGCAATCATCGTCATCCTTGCCATCTTATTCAGCTGCATACTGCTCATCCTCTGCCTGCCCGTCTCCTATGCCCTTACCATCCATATCGGAACGCCTTTCCACATCGAAGGTCAGGGCCGATGGGGCCGGAAATTGGCCGATGCATCCTGGTCCTATACGCTGGGAGAGGAACCGCATCATGAACTGCATATGTGCTGGAAGCGCAGCCCTGCCGTGAAAGAGTCTGTCGAACCGCCGTCCCCTACAGCGGAAGAGGAAGAAAAAGCCTGGGATGAACTGGAAAAAGAAAGCCAGCGCCTCACGTATGAAGACCTGCTCCGCCAGGAAGGGCCGGATGCCCCGGCACAGAGTGACGCGAAAGAGGCGAAAAAAAAGAAACCGCCTATACGTCGGTTCTTGGCCAGCCTCTTCAATGCCGACTTTCTAGCGGCTTTCTTCACCTGGCTGTCGCGCCTGCTCAATCATGGCCAAATCCGCCGCTTCACCCTGACCGGCATCATCGGCCTCCCTGAACCGCATGAAACGGGGATGCTGGCCGGCGCCCTCTATGCCATCTGTCCGGGGAGCGTCACAGACTTACAATTCAATTTCGTAGAGGAACAGTATGACTGTACCGTCCGTGCTTCGGGCCGTCTATATCCGGCAGTGCTGCTTCTGTTTACAGCCGCCTTTGCCGCCTCCCGGCCTGTACGCCGTTTATGGGCTGAGTGGCACGCTGTGAACAAGGAGGAACAACATGGATAACTCGTACATCAAGAACAACTTGGAACAAATTTTTGAAAGTTTCAAAGAAATGATCAAAGTCGAAACTGTCGTCGGCCAGGCCGTTCACATCGGTGACGCCATCCTGGTACCGTTCGTAGATGTCACCTTTGGCTTCGGGTCCGGCGGCGTCAACGGCAAGACCGAAAACGGGCGCAGCAGTGCCGGCAGCGGCGGCGGTGCCAAGATGGAACCGGCAGCCATCCTGGTCATCAAAGGAGACCGGGTAGAAATGTTCTCCATCAAAAAAGATGGCTACCAGGCTTCGGCCTTTGAAAAACTCATCGCCATGGCGCCGGAAATCATCGACAAGATGAAAAAAGACAAATACATTTATATTCACGACGATGAAGAAGACAAAGCAGAAGGCGACGACGAAAAAGCCTGATTCTGTGCAGGTTGTACTTTATCGGTAAGTTTGTTATAATATACGAATAGAACCATAGTAAGAAAGAGTAATTCAGCCGCTCTGCGGCACAGGAGGAATACATTATGAAACTGAAAAAACAATTAGCATCCCTTGCCGTTATGGGAATGATGAGCCTCGTCGCTGCTTCGTCGGCCTTTGCTTCCGGCGTCGGTGTCGTCAACTTCGATACATTGGTACAGTCCCATAAGGACTTCCCGAAAGTCAGCGCCCAGATGCAGGCTGCCGTTAAAGACGCTAACGAACAGTTCGCTAAAAAAGCTCCGAAAATGAAGACCGACCAGGAACGCCAGAACCTCGGCCGTGAATTGGCTCAGAACTTGAGCAAATTGGAAAACAAACTGATCGTCCCCATTGAAAAAGACGTCGTTTCCAAAGTCGAACAGGTCCGCAAGGACAAAGGCCTCGACTGCATCGTAGTCCAGGGTGCCATCATCTCCGGTACTGAAAACGCTACGGATGAAACAGAAGCTGTAAAAGCATTGTTGAAATAGGAGTAAAAAAGCTGCCGCTTTGCGGCAGCTTTTTTTAGTAGTTAGTGGCTCGTGGTTAGTGGCTCGTGGCGGCCTCATGGCCGCACCGTAGGGGTCGCACGTGGGCGACCCGTTAGGAACTGGGATGATTCTCCTGGCAAACTGATTGGGATATCAGACATATTCCGGAGCGGGCGCCCCACGCGGTCGCCCCTACAGTGAAATCGCATAATCCCGGGGCGGACGCCCCTACAGAAAAAGGACTATCGTATGAGGGCTTATATCATCATACGTAGTCCTTTTTTTAACAATCCGCGGTTAGCGTTCGTAAGGGTCCGTGGGCGACCCGTTAGGAATTGGGATGATTCTCCTGGCAAACTGACTAGGAAATCATGCATATTCCGAAGCGGGCGCCCCACGCGGTTGCCCCTACAAATTAAAAACCATCCGCTAGCCCCTAACCCCTAACTGCTAACCGCTAAAACACCCTTGACATATACCCCATATCGGTATATTATATCAATGTACCCCATAGGGGTATTTAAATGAAAGGAGAACTCAATTATGGACGAAAAGAAAGTCTGTCCCTGCTGCGATACGGAGAAACATAAGTATCGCAATAAAGAGGGCAAAGAGTATAAATCGCTCATTTCCCGCCTGAACCGCATCGAGGGCCAGGTACGGGGTGTGCGAAAGATGGTCGAAGACGACCGCTACTGCATTGATATCCTGACTCAGGTCAGTGCCATCCAGTCGGCACTGAATTCTTTCAATAAGGAACTCCTGGGCCAGCATATCAAGTCCTGCGTCGTCCACGACATCCGTGAAGGCAAAGACGAAGTCGTCGATGAACTCGTCTGCGCCCTTCAGAAACTCATGAAATAAAGGAGTGAGTCCGTTGAAGCACGAAAAATTCAACATCACGGGCATGAGCTGTTCCGCCTGCTCGTCCCGCGTGGAAAAAGCCGTCAACAAGCTGGACGGCATCGACAAGGCCAGCGTCAACCTGCTGACCAACAGTATGCAGGCCTCGTACGATGAAAATGTCGTCAGCGAGCAAGACATCATCCAGGCCGTCGTCGACGCCGGCTACGGAGCCAGCCCGGCCGAAGGCGGCAGTCAGAAACAGGCCGGCGCTCCGCAAAAGAGTGCCTCTGACATAGCCAAGGAAGAAATGAAATCCATGAAGCACCGCCTCATCTGGTCCATCGTCTTCCTCATCCCGGTCATGTACATCGCCATGCACCACATGTTCTACGAATGGTTCGGCATCCCCGTACCGGAAGGTTTCCAGTACGTCTTCCACGGCGATGAAAATGCCATTACCTTTGCCTTTACTCAGTTCTTACTGATCCTGCCGATCATGTACTTGAACCGCAAGTATTATGTCAACGGCTTCCGCAACCTCTTCCAGGGCGCCCCGAACATGGACAGCCTGGTCGGCATGGGTTCCATGGCAGCTGCCCTGTACGGCGTCTTCGCCATTTTCCGCATGAGCTGGGGTATGGGTCATGGCGACTGGGCCCTCGTCGCCCAGTACAGCACCAATCTGTACTTTGAATCAGCCGGTATGATCGTCACCCTCATCGACATCGGTAAATATCTCGAAGCCCGCGCCAAAGGCAAGACCAGCACGGCCATCGAAAAATTGATGGACCTGGCGCCGAAACAGGCCACGGTCCTGCGCAGCGGCGTCGAAACGGTCATTCCCGTCGAGGACCTCGTCGTCGGCGATGAAATCGTCATCCGTCCGGGTGAAAGCATCCCGGCAGACGGTATCATTTCTGAAGGGACGACCAGCGTCGATGAAGCCGCCATTACTGGCGAAAGCATCCCTGTAGAAAAACAAGTCGGCGATAAAGTCACGTCGGCTACGATAAACAAGACGGGTTTCATCCACATCACAGCCCGCCGCGTCGGCGACGACACGACGATCAGCCAGATCATCAAGCTCGTCGATGAAGCCAGTGCCAGCAAGGCACCTATCGCCAAGATGGCCGATACCATTTCGGGTTACTTCGTCCCGGCCGTCATCACCATCGCCATCATTACAGGCCTCATCTGGTACTTCGTCATGGGCGTCGACGCCGAATTCGCCTTCTCGACGGCCATCTCCGTCCTGGTCATCTCCTGCCCGTGCGCCCTGGGCCTGGCTACGCCAGTCGCCATCATGGTCGGCACTGGCAAAGGGGCTGAAAACGGTATCCTCATCAAATCCGGCGAAGCCCTGGAAACGGCCCATGCCATCGACACGGTCGTCATGGACAAGACCGGTACCATTACCGAAGGCCGTCCGAAAGTCACGGATATCCTTCCCCTGAAAGGCACGAAAGAAGACCTCGTCGCCATCGCTGCAGCCCTGGAAAAAGGCAGTGAACATCCCCTGGCCGAAGCTATTACGACCTATGCCGGCGACCATCAGCTGACCGGCAGGACAGCCAGCGATTTCAAGGCCCTCTTCGGCCGCGGCGTCCAGGCCGTCATCGACGGCAAGACCTATTATGCCGGCAACACGCGCCTCATGGACGAAGCCCATATCGATACCAAAGCCATCACGGCCAGCCTCAATGCCCTGGCCGACGACGGCAAGACGCCGCTCCTCTTTGCTGACGACAAGGAAATCATCGGCATCATCGCCGTAGCCGACGTCGAAAAAGCGACTAGCGCCGAAGCCATTGCCGACTTTGCCAAAATGGTCATCAACGTCGTCATGCTCACCGGCGACAACCAGCGCACAGCCGAAGCCATCCGCCAGCGCCTGCATATTCCTCAGGTCATCGCCGGCGTCCTGCCGCAGGATAAAGAAAAACACATCGCCGCCCTCCAGGCCGAAGGCCATAAAGTCGCCATGATCGGCGATGGCATCAACGATGCGCCGGCCCTGGCCAAAGCCGATCTGGGCATGGCCATCGGTGCCGGGACCGACGTCGCCATCGAAAGCGCCGATGCCGTCCTCATGCGCAGCGACCTCCTCGACGCCGTCAGCGCCATCCGCCTGAGCAAGGCTGTCATCAAGAATATCAAAGAAAACCTGTTCTGGGCCTTCTTCTACAACGTCATCTGCATCCCCCTGGCTGCAGGCGTCCTCTATCCGGCCTTTGGCATCCGCCTCAATCCCATGATCGGCGCCGCTGCCATGAGTCTGTCTAGCTTCACGGTCTGCATGAATGCCCTGCGCCTGCGCTTCTTCAAAACGACGCACAGTGCCGATGTTTCACGTGAAACATCGGCGCCGGAAACCAGTAGCCCGAAAGCTGCACAGGCAGCTCCGCAAACGCCGGTTCCCGAAGTGGCAGCCGCTCCGGCTCCGTATCACTATACCCTGTCCATCGAAGGCATGATGTGCCAGCACTGCGTGGCTACGGTCACGAAAGTCCTGAAAGCCATGGACGGCGTCACCGATGCCGTCGTCGACCTCGATGGCCAAAAAGCCGATGTCTCGGCTGACAAAGCTATCTCCGCAGAAGACTTCAAAAAAGTCATCACTACTGCTGGATATACATTACAAAATCTCACTACACCAAAGAAAGAAGAGGATGAAACGATGGAAAAAACATTGAAAATCGAAGGCATGATGTGCCAGCACTGCCAGAAACACGTACACGATGCATTGGTTGCCATGGACGGCGTCACGGCTGTCACTGTCGACTTGGAAGGTAAAAAAGCCGACGTCACGACCAGCAAAGACATCCCGACGGAAGCCTTTGCCAAAGTCATTGCCGACGCTGGTTATGAACTGGTAAAATAAAAGTAAACGTCGTGCCCCTGTCGACTTCGCTGTCCGCCCATATCCTGCCGCCATGACTGCGGACGAACTGCCGGGCCAAAGCCAGGCCGATACCACTGCCGCCGCTCTTGCGGCTCCGCGATTTCTCGCTGCGGTAGAAATACTGGAAGATATGCTGTAAATCCTCTGGGGCAATGCCGCTGCCCGTATCGGCGATCTGGACCTGCACATAGGGTTGGCCCTTCACGGTGACGACGAGCGTCGACACGGTAATCGTACATCCCGCTTCGATATAGCGGATGGCGTTGTTGAGCAGATTATAAATGACCTGATTGATACGGTCTATATCGATGGATACTTTCGGTAAATCCCTGGCCAAGTCCAAATGGACGGTCAGGGATTTTTCGTCGCATAAAGGCTGGAGCATGCTCACGGCCCGTTCCAGGAGGACGTTGATATCATAAGGTTCTTTATGGAGGGTGAGCTCGTTGATTTCAGCCAGTGACAAATCGCGCAGGTCCTGGATGAGCCGGCCCATGCGCAGCGTTTCATCTTCCATGGACAGGAGGACCTTCTTATCCGTCGGGATGACATCGTCGATCATGCCTTCCAGATTGCCCTGCAAGATGGCCAGGGGCGTACGCAGTTCATGGGCGATGTTGGCAAACAGGCGGCGCCGCATCTTATCATTTTTCGCCAGTTCCTGGGACATGTCGTTGAAAGTCTCCGTCAGGGTCCCGACTTCGTCATGACGCTCGACGGGAACCGTCTGGCCATACGTGCCGGACTTGACCTTCTGGACGGCGTCAGTCAGGGCCGACAAAGGCCGCATGATTTCCCGGACAATGAAGTAGCTGATGGTGACGCTGACGGCCAGCATGACCAGGCCGACCCACAGCAGCGACCGGTGGACAGCCGATATATACGTAATTTCCGCCGGCCCATGCATCATGCCGTGCATCATCCCCATGCCCTGATGGCCGTTTCCCATCATTTGCGACATGTTATTCAAATACTGGGAAAAATGGCTGTCCATCTGATTATTGACCAGGATGAGCAGGATGGCGATGGTCAGGAAAATTAGGATAAAGACCATCCCGGTCAGGCGGATGACGATGCTGTCAGCTTTCTTCATGATTCCCTCCGTCGAATTTATAACCGATACCGTATACGGTCAGGATATACGTCGGATGGGCCGGGTCGGGCTCCAGTTTCTTGCGCAGGTTGCGGATATGCGTGTCGATAGTCCGTTCATAGCCTTCAAAGCCATAGCCGCCCTGTACTTTATCCACGAGCTGCATGCGGCTGAATACCCGGTCCGGTGCCGAGGCCAGGACCAGCAGGAGATTGAATTCCGTCGGCGTCAGGGTGATGGGCTGCTGTCCCCGCAGGACGGTAAATTTTTCCTTGTCGATAGTCAGGTCCCGTATGGTATACGACGTCGTCTGCTGCAGCACTTCGCCGCGGGTCCGCCGCAGCAGGCTGTAGACGCGGGCAATGACTTCCTTGACGTGGAAAGGCTTGGTCACATAATCGTCGCCGCCCATGTTGAGGCCGACCAGGCGGTCCGTTTCATCATCCTTGGCAGACAGAAAAATGATGGGTATATCGCTGAACTGGCGGATACGGCGGCAGACTTCGAAGCCATCCATGCCGGGCATCATCAAATCGAGGAGCATGATCTGCGGCTTCTGGGTGCGCAGTGTATGTAACGCCGTCATGCCATCATGGGCGACATAGACCATGAACCGCTCCTGCTCGAAATAGGACCGCAGCAGGGCACAGAGTTTTTCATCATCATCGACGATCAAAATCGAATTCGTTCGCAAAAATTCCACCTCCCGATCATTTTCACAACCAATTTTTTTCTATTTCCCGCTGCAGCTCTTCAAACATGGCGATGTACTTTTCCTTGCTATCCTTGATGATATTATTGGCAATTTCTTCATTATAAGAATGGGCTACATTGTTCCGGTCCCGCAACGCCTCCAGCCAGCAATCCTCATCGTCAATCAGATTGGCCTGATAAGCCATTTTGATAATCGCCCGCGGTGACCCTATCTTATGCTGGCTATAGCCATTGTTTTCCAATACTTCTTTCATGGCTTTCCAAGCCTGTTCAAAGCAGATTTCATAAAGGGAAACCATTCCCGTTTGGACGACCGTCGAATAAGGCGGTATTTCTTTTTGTATTTCTTTGAGGTTATTCAAGGCTTTGCAGAAATTCTCATACTTTTTCATATATAACAACTCCTTCCCGTTGGATAGCGGCTCGTAGTTCGGGCTGGACCGGTTCATCTAAATCGACGACATCAAACATGAGCAGCGTCGGTATGACCTCGTCGACATCGAGAGAAAACCGCGTGACATTTCCACCACAGACAGCCAGGTCAATATCACTGCGTTCCCAATTATCGCCACGGGCACGGGAGCCAAAAAGAATGACTTTTTGAATATCGTATTGTTTAGCCAGAACGATGATGCCCTCTAAAATCGGCTGCGCTAAGTCCATCGTGTTCACCCCTTTTTACATCAATTATAGCATGAAAAAAGGCGCTGTCGTATGAAGACAGCGCCTTTTTCTGTAGGGGCGCCACGTGGGGCGCCCGCTCCAGGATATGTACGATTCTCCCCCAAAAAACTAATTAGGAAATTCTAACATAACCTGCGGCGGGCTTGCCACGTGCAAGCCCCTACAGATGGGAACAGCTTATGCGGGCCGCCCTCTGGGACGGCCCCTACGAAGCCAGGAACCACGAGCCACTAGCAACGAATCTTACATCTTGCTGTGGTCCATCTGGCCGTTATTGTTATTCATCTGGCCATTCATTTGACCGTTCATCTGGTCGTGATTCATCTGGCTATGGTCCATCTGACTGTGGTCCATAGGCATATTGCCGTTCATCTGCATGTTCTGTTTCGGCGGGACGTAGCCTGCGAGCTGCGGGTCGGCCATGCCGAAGACCATGGCTAAATGGGTGAACAAGACGAAGAGAATCATGAGGACGATGTGTTTCTTGATTTTTGCCGTTGTATCGAGGCCCTTAAAGATGATGCCCAATTCCTGCAAGAGGATGAGGACGGCCGGGATGACGCCCAAGACATAAGCCCAGATAGAGATGTAATCAATCGGACCGCGCCACTGGATAGTCGGCACGTAGGATGTGACGATGTATACTGTAGCTACGATGAAGAAGACACCCAGGATGAGGCCGCAGACGTGGCTCAGGCTGTCCCATTTTTCACTGCGGCTGTCCTTGTAGAGCAAGGAAAAAGCACCGGCAGCCAAAATCGTTTCGGCCAGTACCATCGGTACGAGCATGAAGAGAATCAAAAACCAAGGTTCATGGAGCGATAAGAGTTCCATGTAGTGAGTCATTACCATATTGTTTTCCCCCTTTGATTAGAACGGCTTACTGTTGAACGCTATAGGCAGGGCAATCCTGACGGCCCTGACAACCGCGCTGGCCATCAGCCCGGCAGCCGCGGCGCGGTCCCTGGCAATAGCCATTTCCAGTATAGCAGTTATCCTGGTCATCATAGCAGGCACGCGGTCCCCGGCAATACCCGTTACTGTTGTCATAACACGTATAGCCCGGGCCGTAAGTCCCTGACGATGAACCATCTGAAGCAGCTGGTGTCGCTGCAAAGGCGGAAAAACCGGCAATCACTACGAGTGCAGCCAATCCGGCTAAGATTTTTTTCTTCATCACGAAAACCTCCTTTGTAGTACCCCTCTGTTTATGCTTCTACTATACCAGAGGGGTGCGAAAAAGATGTGGAGGAAATGTGAAGATAATGTGAAGATTCCCTTAGCCCAAGATGACGTTATCGATAAGACGGGTCTTGCCGATGCGGACGGCAATGGCCAAGAGGCTTTCCTGGTCGACGGTCTGAATCGGTTTCAAGGCCGGGAAGGAGAAGAGATCGACGTAGTCGATAGAAGCCATCGGTTCCGACTGGATTTCCTTGGTCACGATGGATTTCAGTGTTTCTACATCCTTTTCGCCGCCTTCATAAGCGGCTTTGGCTTTGCGCAGGCTGCGGGACAGAACCAGGGCCGCCTGTTTTTCTTCCGGCGAAAGGTAAGCATTGCGCGAGCTCCGGGCCAGACCGCTTTCTTCGCGGACGATGGGGACCATATTGATGTGGACCGGGATATTGAGGTCGCTGACGAAACGGCGGACGACAACGACCTGCTGGGCGTCTTTCTGACCGAAGAAAGCTTCATCGGCGCGGGTAATGTTCATCAATTTCGTGACGACCGTAGCGACGCCGCGGAAGTGAATCGGGCGCTGAGCCCCGCAGAGTTTATGGGTAATGTCGCCTTCGACGTTGACATAGGTGCAGTAGCCTTCGGGATACATTTCCGACGGTTCCGGATGGAAGACGGCATCGACGCCGACGCTTTCCAATTTCTGGCAGTCTTCATCGAAGCGGCGCGGATAGGCATCATAGTCTTCGTTCGGGCCGAACTGGGTCGGATTGACGAAGACCGAAGCGATGACGACGTCGCATTTGGCCTTGGCAGCCCGCATCAGGGTCAGATGACCTTCATGGAGCGCACCCATAGTCGGGACCAGGCCGATAACCTTACCAGCCTTTTTCTGTTCACCAGCAAATGCCTGCATTTCTTTGACAGTACGGAAAATTTTCATGATTGTAAGACTCCTTTGAAATATGAATTAATGAGTAGGAACACTCGATTTATCGACAGACAGGGCACGAGCCTTTTCTTCGGCTTTTTCATCGCGGCGCGAGAAGAAGTTAGCCACAATGGACCCGGAAATATTGTGCCATACGCTGAAAATAGCGCCGGGGATAGCCGCTGCCGGATTGAAATATAAGACGGCCAAAGACGCAGCCATGCCGGAATTCTGCATGCCCACTTCGATAGCTACGGTCCGGGATTTACGCGAATCGAGGCGGAACAATTTGGCCATGCCATAGCCCAGGGCCAGGCCAAAAACATTGTGCAAGATGACGATAGCCGCCATGAGCAGGCCGACGTCAAAGAGACGCGATGCACTGAGGGATACAACGCAGCCGACGAGGATGACGATAGTCGCTACCGATACGACGGGCATGGCCGGCAGGACTTTTTCGACGCCGCGGGCGAAGAAATGATGAGCCGCCAAACCGAGCAGGACCGGTACCAGGACCATTTCCGCAATGGAAATCATCATGGATACGAAGGAAACATGAATCCAGGCGCCTGCCAGGAACCAGGTCAGGGCCGGCGTCACGATAGGCGCCAGGAGCGTCGTCGACATGGTCATCGAGACAGACAGGGCGACGTCGCCTTTGGCCAGATAAGAGATGACATTCGATGCCGTCCCGCCCGGGCAGGTCCCGACGAGGATGACGCCAATGGCCAGTTCTGGCGGCAGGGCAAAGAGGCGTACCAGGGCCCAGGCCACGAAGGGCATGATGAGGAACTGGGCGACGACGCCGATGAGGACTTCCCACGGCCGCTTGAAGACGGTCTTGAAATCTTGTACAGTCAGGGTCATGCCCATGCCGAACATGACTATCCCCAGCAGCCAGCCAACGTACGGGCCAACCCATTGCAAGGTCTGGGGCCATACGGCGCCGACAATACCGATGAGGACGACGAAAATGGCCATGTTGTTTACCAGAAAATCACAACACTTTTTCAATAAAAAAACCTCCCTATGAGAATCTGGGGCAAAAGAAACAAAAAAAACACCTTCCGGCACAGACCGAAAGGTGTCTAAGCGACAAACGTCCATACTGGCAGGCGAAATTGTGAAAAATCCCACGTATTTCAGCACTACCAACAAATGATGAGCCATCCTTTCTGTCTCGGTCCAAAGCAGATCCAAGCAGATGAAAAAACCATCTTGAAAAATATCCGAAAAAAGTATAACTCACGATACGTGATGTTATCTTTTGCCTCGGCCGTATCATACCATATTTAGGAACGCGATGCAATGGCGTTTCTCCGTCACATTAATATGTCAGTAAATTGTATACGGAAGTATAATAGGCAATAAATACGTTTCCAGTGATACTGAATTCAGAAAAATAAAGCGATGGTTTAAGTCAAATCTTAAATTTTGCAGGATGATTACAGAATAATAGCAATGTATTCGACGTTGTATAAAAAAAATCAGGGCCCATTCCGTTTATGCCAAAAAAAGTGCATTTCATGTCATGGAGGAATTTTTAAACACCAACACGAGTTATAATACACGTGCAAAAGGATGATTGTTCCCTTACCGTGAACAGAAAGGAGGTACCTATGTTGAGAATTGCCCTCTGCGATGATTTACAAGACCAGTTGGAAATCATGAAAACAGCCGTACAGACTTATTACCAGAACAAAGCCTCGAATATCGAGATATACGCCTATAACAACGCCATGAACTTTGTAGACGCCGTGGAAGAAAGGAAAGATTTCGACAGCAAAAAGATCATCTTTCGCCTCGTCGGCGGCGGCATCCAGGTCGAAGAAGTCAACCATCTGCTCTTCGTCGAAAGCAACGGCCATGTCCAGCAAGTCCACACCTATGACGGCTCCATGCTGGAAACACGCCAATCCCTGTCAGCCCTACTGCAGACCTTTGAATCCATCGTCCCCGGCCAGTTCGTCTCTCCCGGAAAAGGTTATATCGTCAACCAGTCCGCAATTCACATCATAAAGAGTGAGTACATCGAAGTAAAGGGGCACAAAATCCCCCTGGCCAAACGGAAATATCGCCAGTTCCAGGAAGATTATTTCAAATTGATTTTCCAAAAAGACGCATAAAAAATCAAAAAAAAGTTCCTATTTCACTAAGTTCTATTTTTGTGCGCAAAAACAGGGTCAAGATCGAATTTTCATACAGGAAAAAGCAAAAATATGAATAATATATTTAACCTGATTCTGCAAGAAGTCTCCTGCCTCTTTAGGCGGTGAGATGAATTGCAGGTTTTTCTGAGAGCTCGATACCATCAGAAAAACAATGGCTTCACAAGTTGATTTGCAGTATAATCAGTAGTAAGA
>ERZ791911.397-NODE-397-length-32670-cov-21.133221_pt1 | contig 32670 bp, 21 predicted proteins | sample MGYA00510142_ERZ791911 | MGnify/ENA primary metagenome ERZ791911 (study PRJEB30046, sample SAMN00792056) | human gut metagenome | study: EMG produced TPA metagenomics assembly of the A metagenome-wide association study of gut microbiota in type 2... | reverse complement strand
TGAAATAGGAATCCAAAGTTGACGTGAGCAGCGACTTGCCAAAACGGCGCGGGCGACTCATAAAGATAAACTTGGCATAATGTGTCATCTGCCATACGAGGTCGGTCTTATCTACATACAGATAACCCTCTCGTATAATCTCTGAGAAGGTCTGTATGCCTACAGGATATTTTCTCTTCACTGGCTCCATAATCATAAGCGCTGTTCTACTTTGCAAACTTACGTAATTTATCTGGAATCTGCAAAAAACAATGCATAAAAGTTATTTGCATAGAGATATGGCGTGTATCTACCGAACTGTGATCTCAGCATCAGCGCTTTCTCGCGACAACATTTCTGTAACGGGGTAATAAGAAAAGCCTCTCGCACAGTTTTCCGCCAGACAGCATTTTGAAGTCGGGTTAATTATTCTAAATAATATTGTGTAATGTAAAGCTATCTCGCATGCTTTTAGTAATATTGCACACATTTATAGGATAATATTTATGACTTCAAAGATAGTTTCTTCGGGAAAGATGTCCCATCGACTCAGTGTGATGGGATTGTTAGTGACTTTAGGCATCGTTTATGGCGACATAGGAACGTCACCACTCTATGTGATGAGAGCAATAGTCGGTGCCACCTCCGCTGTGACTCCCGACTACATTATAGGCGCGGTGTCGTGTATCATCTGGACACTCACCTTCCAGACAACATTAAAATACGTTGTGCTGGCACTGCGAGCAGACAACAACGGAGAGGGTGGCATTCTGGCACTCTATGCCCTGGTGAGGAAGCATGGCAGGGCATGGCTCTATCTCCTTGCCATCATCGGGGCGAGCACCCTCGTTGCCGACGGAGTGATTACGCCATCCATCACGGTCCTGTCAGCCATAGAGGGTCTGCGCACTTACGAGCCTTCCACACCTGTCATCCCTATTGCCATAGCCATTCTCACGGTGCTGTTCTTCATCCAGCAGTATGGTACCAGTGCCATCGGCAAGCTTTTCGGACCATTGATGTTGTTATGGTTCTCTATGATTGGCATATTGGGACTTACGCATGTGAGTGACAGCTGGGTGATACTCAAGGCTTTCAATCCTTGGTATGCCGTACACCTCTTAGCCACCAGCCCGGAGTGGTTTCTCATTCTGGGTGCCGTGTTTCTCTGTACGACCGGTGCCGAGGCGCTCTATTCCGATCTGGGGCATTGTGGCAAGCATAACATCCGGGTGAGCTGGGCCTTTGTCAAGACTATGCTCATCTGCAACTATCTCGGTCAGGGTGCGTGGATCATCGCCCATGCCGGACAGTTTGCTCCCGGCACGAATCCTTTCTATGCTATTATGCCGCATGCTTTCCTACCCGTGGGTATCACAATGGCTACAATTGCGGCTATCGTGGCCAGTCAGGCATTGATCAGCGGGTCGTTTACTATCTTTAGTGAGGCGATGAACCTCCATTTCTGGCCGCGGCAGCACATCAAGTATCCTACCGATATCAAAGGACAGTTGTACATACCGTTTATCAATATCAGCCTTTACGTGCTGTGCATCATCGTCATCCTGTTTTTCCAGACCTCCAGCAATATGGAAGCAGCCTACGGACTGGCTATCACGGTGACGATGCTGATGACAACCTTGCTGTTAGGCTGCTATCTTAAACAAAACAAAATGCCGTGGAGCATGGTGATTCCTGTCATTGGCTTTTTTGTAGTCTTAGAGAGCATTTTCTTTGTCGCTAACTTAGCTAAGTTCATGCACGGCGGCTGGGTAACCATGCTACTGGCCGGAACCATTTGTCTGGTGATGTACGTGTGGTTCAACGCTGACAAGATTAGAAACACCTTTGTGGAACGTCGCGACATCAGAAAGTACTATGATGTGCTGTCGGATATCAAGTCCGATAGCTCTATTTCCAAGTTTGCCACCAACATCGTGTATATGAGTCGGTTCAGTGGTAAATACGATGTGGAGCAGAAGGTGCTCTACTCCATCATCAACAAGCATCCCATGCGTGCCGACCACTATATCTTGCTGCATACCGATTACGAAGACACACCCAATGAACGCAGCTATGACTTCTACGAACTGATACCGGGCACTCTCTACCGTATCAATCTCCACTTAGGCTTCCGCGTGCAACCCTATGTCAACCTCTATCTCCGACAGGTCATTGAGGACCAGGTGGGAAATGGCAAGTTTGCGCTTGAGAGTGGCTACGTCTCCTTGCGCCGCCATCATGTGGCGGGTAACTTCATCTTTGTCTTTATCAAGCGAGTATATGCTGAGTTCAACGTGTTCACTCCCAAGGCACGTTTCATCATGACCATATATAATCTTGTGCACCATCTCAAGCAGAGCGCTCCTAAGGCAATGGGCCTGAGCACAAGCAACGTCTTTGTGGAGGCAGTACCGCTCGTGGTCCGGACAAGAAAGATAGAACGGGTGACACAAAATCCCCAAGCTTGCCCGACGGACAAATAGCTTCTGTCAGCTTCTGCTGTTTCTTAGCCAGATAAGGTCACACGCACACGAACTGCACCAGGATTCACATTCCTTAAAGACAAAAGCGAGCAGCTTGCCGTAGAGTAAGCAAGCTGCCCGCTTCTTGTTAAAATTCGGAAAGACGTCCCTTCTCTATCGCTTCACCACAATCTGCTTCTGTGTGAAGTTGTAGGCGGCATCGACAATGCTGAGCAGCTGCTGCCAGTTGGCCACAGGCTCCACAAAGTGGTTGTATGCCTTCTCCACCTTGATGACAATGGTGTCACCCGATGCCGACGCGCGTGAGACGAAGCGCCCGGCAGCGTTGCTAACCGAGGTGTTCAGCGCGGCGAGGGCATCCTTAGACACCTTATAGCCCTGAGGCAGCTGGACGTTAAGCTGATAGCTATAGGTGACAGGTGCCGTGCGTACCACATCAACGGTGCGCTTGCGGTCACGGCCTTCTATCTTCAGCTGGTCGCCTATCAGCTTGCCGATGGCAAGAATAAGGTTGGGCCCTGCTTTCTTCACCAGACCGTTCTGGCTGTAAGCCACCATATAGTGCATGGGGGCATACGGCTCATTGATACCTAAGGTACCGATGGAGAAGCTGTCCACAGACAGCGGATCCTCACCAAGGAAGTCGTTCACCTCATCCTTGAAGATGTCCTTTTGCTGTTCTTTTTGTTTACCGATAGTCTCTTCCAGTGACCGTTTCTCTTTCTTCGTCCAGTCATCGCCATAGCGGAAGAAGGAATGACCCATCTGGTCAGCATATTCATTGGTGAGCTGCTCGGTGGTAGGCAGAGCAAACGAGAAGCGTTCCTTAGGAGCCCCACTGATGCTGTTCCGGCGGATGATATGTGCCGTGGTACCGTCCCACATGACGCTGACATCCGCTGAGGCCACATTATCCTGCGCCGTAGACTGCGGCAGCACGAGCGCCACAGCCTCCTGTTTGAAGTTCTTACCGTCGGCCTGCATCATGGCTTTCTGACCTTGCAGGTTAGCAGGGATATAGCCCGGCCCCATCGGGCCCTGATTGAAGGCATAGTAGTGGTTACCGACCTTGAGGAGCCACTGGGTGTCTTTATAGCTGATGAGTTTGTCGACAGGCTCGGCCTCCGTGGTCGTCGTAGTGAGACGGCTGAAAGGTATCTTCACCGCCTTGAACCAGTTGGCAAGCTCCACGATGAAGGAAGCAGGGTTGTTGAAGCGGTGCTCCTGATCCGACACGCTGCAGTGCTTCTGCATCAGCGCCTTGTAGAGGAAGTCGGCTTTCTGCTCATCTGTGGTGAGAGCAGGATTGTTACGGCACGCCTTCACCTCGTCACCCCTGGCCTTAGATTGAATAGCATAAACTGTCTCCCAGAAGTCCCAGTCGTCCTTGATGATGGTATTGGCATCGGGGTTGGCCTGTAACCCTTTGTCCTTGACGCTGATGGGCACCCACTCCGTTCTTATCTTTTTGCTTGTGACATAGAGGATGGTGGAGGGTGTCTGACGGATAGGGTTATACCAGAGGTCAGGCTCCGTTGCTGTGATGTTGTTGACTTTGGCGTCGAGCACAATATTGTCGTCGTCATCGGTAGAAGCTGTGAAGTCAGGTGCGCCGTTGAGTGTACGATATTGCGTTGTAAGGTTCTTGTCGGTCACGATATGCACGCGGTAGGATATCGTGGGATAGTCGTTGATATAGGAGATGATGATGGGTGGGATGTTCTCCTCACGCAGCTGCTCCATGGTAGCCACGAAGAAGTCTATCATGTCGCCGACCTGCAAGCCCGGCACGGTGAGTTTCTCACGCTTCTCCTTGCCTTTCTCACCTTCGGCATTCTGCACGAACTCGTCAGCGCTGACCTCACGCACGGTTCCGTCGGGCTTGATGACGCGCACGCCGAGGGCAGAGCAGTGCACGTCGTCACCGATGCCGAAAGTATGTTGCTTCTTGAAGGCCTGATAGTCGAACTGCGAGTAATAGTCCAGTGCCTGCTTGTCGTTGATAGCCACGAGGCGGCGCTTGATATGGTTGTAGGTCAGCTGGCGCACATTGTAGAAGTTGAGCCCCGTGGCGCGCAACCGCTTGTTCTGGTCTACCGTCACCTCGTCGTAGGCGGCAAGGATGACAGCCGACTCGCCCTTCAGATTGGCAGGACACTGACGGGTGTCAAACTCCGGCAATCCCTTCATCTGCCATACCTGTTCACGCATGGCCTTGGCATAGGCACGGTAGTCGTCCTCGTTAAAGGCTTGGGCGCCTGCCACACAGCAGAGGAAGCCGATGATGAATAAAAGCTTTTTCATACATATCTATTTATAGGTGAATAATCACTTGCTGGTTGCAGGCATCCGTCCATTGGTCGAGAGACTTGTTCCAGTCAGGGATGGCGGCAAGGGGAATGCGGCGGTTGCTGATGCGCATCTGTTGCACGAAGACGACCTTTCCACCCGACTGCCGGAATGTGCAGCTGAGTGTGCCTTGAGGTAGACGCTTGGTGAAAGGCTGGGGCAGGAAGGTAACACGCGCACCAGCGGGAAGGGTGACGGTCACATCTCGCTCGATATTACAACAGACGGGCAGCATGAAGTCCTGCCGACGCTCCGTGGTGTCAATGCGCATGGTGAAATAGTTGTTGTGAGGGTTCATCTCCAGATACAGTTCGCCGTCAAGGCGCTGCAGGGCAAGCCTGTTGGTGACATCGCCCGAGAAGGTAGCCCATTCGCTCTGTGGCTGCTCGCCGGCGAAGGTCACATGGGTGACAGTGTTGCTGTGGTCGTCGTTGTTGAGGTTGTCAGCGAGAAACTCCTCCTGGTCCTTATTCTTCCGGTGGCCGTAGACCGAGAAGAAATACTCCTTCATGTCGCCCGACAAACGATAGTTGGCTTTTCCTGTGAGCGAGTCGTCGGCACCAATGCGGTAGTCGTAGGAGAGATGGTCGACCGATGTCGTAGCCGGCAACACCGGTACGGTCTCCAACGTGTATTTATCGCCATTCTCCACTAACGCTTGCTGCCCTTGGATATGCTGCGGGATATAGTTGTAAGGTGTGTATTCCATGGTAGCATCGAGCCAATAGGTCTTTCCTTTGAGCCGCATCACACAGATGACATGGTTAGAGGCAGCGAGACAGGGGTAGTCGCCCATGCGGATGGTGATGTCGCGCGTGCCGATGTCGGCTAAGCGCGCATCATAACCCTCAGCCCGGAGCAGGGTACGCAACAGCAGGGCCATGCCCTTACAGTCTCCGTAGCCCTTGCGGAGCACCTCGCTGGGGCGGTCAGGGCGGTGCCCGGCAATGCCGGCCTCGTAAGCGACATAGCGGATGTTGCGCTGTACATAGTTGTAGGTGGCACTGATCTTCTCCTCATCGGTGCGACACCCCTTGGTGATGGAAGCGATGAGCGCATCTTGCTGGGGCAACGAGCAGTCCACCTGCTGCATCTGTTGGGTCCATCGGTAGAGAGCGTCGACATTGGCGAAGGGCCCGACGATGATAAAATGCGGCTGCGTGGCGCTCAAAGGCGGCTGACTGTCATCATCGGGGATGGCAGGGATATCATGGATGGAGAAGGTAAAGACGGAGTCGGACCCGCTGGCACGTTTCGTGAGCTGGACATTGCTGCCACAGTTCATCGGGATGATACGCCACTGACTGCACTGCCGTGGCAAGATGACGGTCACCTGCTTGTCGCGTATCCTATAGGAGTCGGCAAAATAGACGCGTGCCCAATAGTGCGCATCGGTAAAAGTACGGGTATAGGAGAGCGTCGCCTTCGGGTGTTTGCGGTCGAGCGTGGTGGAGAAGAAGCACACCTTCGTGTCGTCGTAGAAGATATTCTCCGGTGTCGCCGTCTTATAGGAGGCTGTGGAACGTGAGCAGTCAGCTCTGTTCAGGGTGATAAAGTCACCATAGAAGACATCTGGCTGTATAGTCTGCGCGATGGTACTGTTGAGTTGGTATTCGGTCTCGGCACTGTTCACCACGACAAACTTGCCGTCACGCACGGCGACACGGTATTCATCGGTAGCCTTGCTGATGACGACATCGTCATCAGCAGCCTGAAGCCTCGCGGGAAGCATCACTGTGAGTAGCATAAAGACTGCCATAAGGCAACGCTCTGGCAGCTCGTGCCATCTCATGTTTTCACTATTCATACAAGTTTTGTTGTTTTTTGCAAATTTAGCGAAAATATAAAGAAGACACAAGAGAAATTCACAGTTTTTTTCGGAAACGCAGCGTTTTCCGCTCTTGGGGATTTTTTATAAACAACCTAAGTGCCCTTCAAGCTTCGTTCGTATTTATCATAGATATAGCCTTTCCCGTAGAAAAATCTCTATGAGAATTGCATTAATGCTGCAACTTAAGATTCTTTACCCTCTTCAATTTCTAAAAACCTATTTACAAAATCAGAAGGTGTAAAGACATGAATATTTTGATTATGATTACCCGAGAAATGCTTCATATTAATGGTGACTATAGCATCGCACTCATTTTCAATAGCGCAATAATATTGGTAAGCATCCTCTAAATCATAAATTGTTTGGTCATCCAGAGCTGTTTCCATTCCCTCTTGGGAAATGTCCACTACAGAAATATAGTTTTTCAACAAATCATGAAGCATTTCTCTTACCATCTCTGTCTTGTTTGGCTCATGAATATTCTTCTTTTTTAAGTCAATACCAAGAAGATAAGTAATTGTATATACTCCCCCCGCTGACATACAAGCATCTATACCTCCTTGAAAGGCTGCTTCCATTATTCTCCGACAATCTTCGAAAAAAATGCGATTGCCGAAAAATTCCATGACCACATTAGTGTCAAGAAAAATTTTCATAGCCGTTACAAATTAAATCTCTCAGAAAGATATTCTTCTAATGCAAGTTTGTCATCTTCTCTGTTTGAGGAGGCAATGCCAACATATTTATCAATAGACAAAGGCATACTCTTAACCTTTATTCTCTGTAAAGGAGCCTTTTGCGTCTCATGCCTCATTTGAAGTACAAGCTTCTTCAATTCATTCATTGCCTTACGCAAATAGTTCTCGTCCCCAGATAAATATCCGAGACTACGATATATCTCTGCATTAATCTCAATTGAAGTCATAATGATTCTTCCTTTCTTTTTTTTGCAAAGATAGCTATTTGTCTGAGAAAAACAAATAATGTCGCCTTATTTTTCTTTTTTTAGATTGTTTCATATTCCATACCTCCGCATTCCTTAGCACGTCTATGCCATTTCCAGTGTGCAATGCTCGGGATGTTGCGCGGCATATGCCAGCGAAGTCGGTGACAAATGCCACAGAAAAGCGCGACAAATGCCACGGATATCGTAGGCATTTGCCGCGCATGAAGGAAACAATTAAAGGTAAACAATATCAGAGATATAGTGTTACCTGTTATTCATTGCAGACATATTACTATTCTTCTATCCAGAAGTAGAAACTGGCCCAATAGTCAGCCTCCTCGTCCTTACTGAGCCACCATTGCGTGAGATAAAACCATCCCGACTTATCCGTGGCATCAAAACCCGAATAGCCCTTGCTGGAAAGCAGATAGACATAGCCTATGGCCGCCTTTTCCTTGCCCCAGGGATAAAGGAAATACCCCAGACCGATATTTGTACCATAATTATCGTCATACTGGTCGACGTCCTTGTCGTTTTCTACATAAGGCAAGGTGTAACCTTGTTCAGAGTTAGTCTGAAGATATACGGTATGTCCGCTATTACCGAAGTCATAGAGCATATAGAGTCCATCTCCCAAGTCATAACCTTTCTCAGTCCATGACCCCGATTCGTTCACGCCATCACTATAATAGATGTCGCACAAGATCTTCACCGACTTGGCAATAACAGCCGTCCCAGAGAACGACAAGCCACCATCGAGCAGCGTATAGGGATCGGTATTCTCTCCTGATACGGTAAGCGTGTAAGTGTATTTGTCTCCTGCTTTGGCCGTATCAGGCAGTTCGACATGAATGGTAGCCGTAGAGGTTCCATCAGCGAAAGTAGCCTGCTGGTCGGCGGTGATGCCGGGAGTGGCATTGGAGAGTGTAACCGGAACCGTAACGGTTCCCGAAGTCGTGGACCTGACAATGTTGATGGCCACCTCCCGTGTTTTGTCCTCAGAACCTATAATTGTCTTAGCAACATTCTCGGGCGAGAAATGCACCTGCTCATTACCCGCCTGTAAGGGCTCTGCAGGCTGATAGTCGTCATCATAGTCCGAACATCCTGTCAGGATAAGCGCCATGACTAAAGGCAGGGCCAAGAAATATTTGATGATTCTCATAATGAAATTCTTAATAAAGTTGGATAATACGCATTTATTCGCCTCTCGGATCCGGATTGTTGACAATACCCTTGTTGTTCTGTACTTCAGAGTTGGGAATACAGAAGTTCATATAAGGATGCACATATCCTGCATCATTAGTCTGCTGGTAATAGTAATCCGTATTCGAGCCGTTGTAGGCCGTATTGAAGTCCATGAGCAGGCGCTTGTAATCAAAGTAGACGACCCCCTCTCCCCAGAACTCAATGCGTTTCTGTGTAAGCAGTTCTCTTTCAAATCCCCATGTATCAGTTGACGTACACTTGAACGGCTTGGGATTATCGGATGTCACGTCACAACGATACGTGTTCATAAAGTCCTCTAAAAGTTTTTGTCCAGCCTTGAGTCCCTGCGTAAAGGCAGTGGCCTCAGCTTCAATAAAATACATTTCCTCCACACGCATCAGTGGTATGTCTACGGCACTGGCAGCCTTGTAATCAGACATATTGCCACCTGCCGGTTTAAATTTCAATCCGGCGTAAGCAGGGAGATGGGCAAAGTTAGAGGCCGTCAGCAGCGTGGTATACTTAGTGGCGGCACTGCTCTTTCCTGCATCTTCCGGTGCCACCCAAGTAGCGCGACGCCAGTCCGAATTGTTGATTTCACTGAAGAGCTGCTTGTCAATCTCACGATAGGCACTGTCGGTCTGAAGACCTGCAATACCGAACTCCGTCTCACTGGAGACATAAGAAGTAAAGCTTTTCCACGTCCAGTCTTCCGAGGATATATCATTTGTGCCAATCTGCATTGCCCAAATCCATGCATCGTTGGCAGTATTGAAGCCCGTATTGTTGTTATACCATTCCTGTTTGGTCAAAGGGCGATATCCCTCGTTGATGGCCAGCCGTGCATATTTGGCAGCGTTGGCATAGCATTCCTTAGCTGTCGTTATACCGAGCTTGTCGTAAACAGAGAGCGAGTCATCGTCTTCGTGCTCCAGTTGTTCCTGTAAGTCGGAGGCTTTATAGTCGAAGCGCGAGGCCAGGTCAAGCCAGAAGCGCGCCTTGAGCCCATAGACAACCGCCTCATTGGCCTCATTGGCAGCCTCCCGCGTGTAGCCATTGAGAAGCTTCTCGGCTTTGTTGAGGTCGGTGAGGATGAAGCGATCCATCACATAGAAAGGCACACGAGGGTTGTTCTGCGATGCTTTCTCTGTTGTCTTCTCAGTGACGATGGGCGCTGTCAGGCCATAGACATGATGACTTTTGGCATAGGCATCGAGAGTGGCATCACCAGTGGATTTGTATTCGAGCATGCGCGATAGGTTGAGGTAAGCAAATGCGCGATAAGCCAATGCGTTACCTAAATAGCCGGCATAGGTATCGGAGGCTTTATCGCCCCCGCCCACATCATTGACAGCCTCAATGGTGAGGTTGGCGCGCTTGATGGTGGCATAGTGGTAGTTCCATACATCATAGCTGTAAGCGTAGTTGCTGCCTAAGTAACCCAAAGACGGATACATAAAATAGTCCCAAGAGGTAGAGGCTATTGGTGCCTGACCTGTAAGGATGTCTGTCAACAGTTGGATACAGCCATAGGTACCACTGATATAGCTGTATCCTAAGGAGATAAGCGTCTTAGGGATGGCGTTGTTCAGGCCAGCGATACCTTTCTTTGAGCCTTCGACTTGCTCTTGCGTCATACCCTCTGATGGGGTGACCTCGTCCAAGCAACTTGAGAGTGTCAGCGTCGCCACGGACAGCAGAATAAGGTTTCTGAATATCTTTTTCATGAACACAATTCTTTAAGGTTAAAACTTCACAGTGATACCGCCCGAAATAGAACGGATGGGGTGGAAATTGGTGATGCTGACAGATCCCGTGAGGCTATTGCGCGGGTCGAGACCCTTACGTGCAGTCCAATAATAGAGATTGTCGCACATACAGTAAACACGAACACTGGTGAGGGAGAGTTTGGAGACCCAGGCTTGAGGCAATGTGTAACCCAAAGAGAGGTTCTTGAAAGTCAGCGAGCTGGCACTGACCAGGAATCGGTCTGAGTTGTAGGCATTCTGTGTATCGCCATACTGGAAGCGTGGAATGTCAGAGTTGGTATTGTCCTCCGACCATGCGTTCCACAAGTCCTTATGCAGGTTGCGGCGTTCGGCAGCTGCAAAAGGAGAAGCCATGAGTCGGGCATAACCAGTGTCGTAAGCTTTGCCACCAAGCGAATAGATGAAGCTGGCCGAGAGGTCGAAGCCATAGACCGTGAGGGTAGTTCCAAAGCCTCCAAAAGCTTTAGGATTGGCATCCCCGCAAAGATAATAGCTGGCTTCGGAATGAGATGTGGTGGTACCTATAGTACCATCCTCCTTGGTGACATACCAAGACGAACGACCCTGACTGTCAGGACCCGCGTACTTGGGCATATACCATGTATTCAAGGGAAGTCCCTCGCCCACATAGCGGTAATCGGAAAGGTTGACGTATCCGGCGTGCCCCTCCACATTGTAAGTCTTGTTCTCGTCAGGCAGGTAGGTTACCTCGTTATGATTGCTGGAGATGTTGAAGTTCACATTCCAGTTGATGTTCTTGGTACGGATGATATCGCCACTTAACGTAAACTCCACGCCCCGGTTGACCATGTCGCCGACATTGTCGTAGTAGCCACTATATCCCAAAGAGATCGGTGTGGTGAAGAAGAGGAGCATATCGGTTGTTTTGCGGCTGTAATACTCCAGGCTACCGGTGACACGATGGTTGAACAGTTCAAATTCTACACCTGCGTTGAAGCTGCCGTTGGTTTCCCATGTGATATCCTCGTTACCTTTCTGGCTGAAGTTCAGCGCCCCTTTGCCATTAACACTGGTGATGGTATAGAAGTTGGTATAACGGAAGTCTCCGATACCGTCGTTACCCTGCTCACCATAGCTGGCCTTGAGCTTAATCATATTCATGAAGGTGTTTTTGGGGAACCAGTTCTCCTTACTCATAATCCAAGCTCCGCCTACCGACCAGAAGTTACCCCATCGGTGATGTTTGGCAAAACGCGACGAACCGTCACGCCGGAAAGAGAAGGACCCAAAATACTTTGAAGCGTAGTCGTACTGCGCATGGAACATATATCCCTCAACATTGTAGACGCTGGTAGTGGCATTACCGTCAACAAGATTGAGGGCACCCGACGGCTCTTTGTCGGCTGCATAGTCAAGGACCTGATTACGGGTGACATAGGTCTCCAAACTATTATCACGTTCATACTCATGACCGAGCATCAGATAAATAGTATGCTTACCAATGTTCTTGTTATAATTCAACAGCTGCTGCATATTGAGAGAATAGGTGCGATACTGGTAGGCATCGGCAGCGCCACCGGAGGCAGAACCAATATAACCATAGTCGGGGCTCGAAGAATAGGAGATACGGTTCTCTGTATCAAAAACATTGACATTGAGCGTCAATTTAAAATCTCTAAGGAAGGATATATCCGAATAGGCAGAAAAACCGAAGGCATTGCTATTGTTGTTTGAGTAGCTGAGTCTGTCGGACTGAAGGAAGTTGGCACCTTGATCAGTAGGGCGCGTCACACCGGTGACAAGCCCATCGCCATAGTCATACATGGCCCCGTTGTCATCGGTTAGGATATTGCCGTTGGCATCACGGATAAAAGCCGGATAGATGCTGGGCATAGACAGAGCACCTTCGAAAGAATCATAGTTATTGTTCGCATTGTTGTGGGTGTAGCGCGCAGTACCTCCTATCTTCAACCACTTGCGAGCCTGATAATCCATCTTCAGCATGCCATTGTAGCGAGTGAAGTCAGAACCGTAGTTAACACCCTCGCTCTTTAGGTATGCACCACTGGCATAGGTTTGGAACTGGTCATTACCGCCAGAAACACTCACATTATATTCCTGACGCAGACCTGTGCGAAAAGCCAAATCTTTCCAATTGTCAGGATAAAGCAGATAACTTTTGCCGTTATTGGTCACCACGTTACCCATAGTAGCCTGAGGGTTCATCTTGCCATTCTGGCCGATGAGTGCCTGACCATTAGGCACAGAGAAGACGGAAAAGCCAAGGCCACCGTTAGTGCGGTCGCCACCAATGACGGAATTGGCCGACTTCCATGCGTCGTAGGAGCTCTGGCCCTGAGCATTGCGATAGTAGTTATAGAGACCTTTATAATATAACTCGTAGTATTCACGCGGGTCTGTGATATAGTCGTAGTCGATATATCCATCGCTGTTGCCACCCCATTTGGCGTCAACGGTAATAGTGGCTCTTCCACGCTTGGCCTGCTTGGTAGTAATCATGATGACACCGTTGGCGCCGCGCGCACCATAGAGGGCGTTGGAAGCAGCGTCCTTCAACACACTGATGCTCTCTATATCCTGAGGATTGAGGTCACTGTAATAACCATTATAGGGGAGTCCGTCGACGACAATCAATGGTGCTGTGCCAGCATTGATGGAACTGATGCCTCGAATAAGAATGGTGGGACTGCTGGCGGCTGGGTCGTTGCTCTCCACCATCTGCACACCGGCCACTTTACCATTCAGAGACTCTATCGCATCACTCGACTGGGATTTGGTGATATCTTCGGTTTTGATCACGCCGGCCGAACCGGTGAAGCTCTCACGCTTCTGCTTACCGAAGGCCACCACGATAACATCGTCAAGGCTCTGCTGGTCGGCGGAAAGCGTTATCTTCATGTTGGGCTTGATGGTAACCTTCTTCGTCTGCATGCCCATATAGGTAATGACAAGGGTACGGGCATTGGCTGGAAGATTAGACAGTTGGAACTTGCCGTCGATATCCGTGACGGTACCCATCTTGGTACCCTCAATACGGATGGAAGCTCCGGTAATGGGCTGACCGTCGTCTTCGGCGGTCACCACTCCTGACACCTGTGTCACTTGCGCCCTCACAGACATAAAGACAAACAGGAAGCAGGCAAAAAGCATCAGAATCCTTTTATCCATACGAACAATCTTTAATACATACACAATTATTAACTACTCTCTCTTACTTAAAATCTCTTTTATCCGTTGTTTCTTTTTGTCTACTTCTGCATCATCGTGAGGCCACGCCAGGCCGAGACGGAAAGAAAGATAAGATAAGTTTCTTTCAACATCGTTTGTATTCGTTTGCAAAATTAGCCATTGTTTCCCAATCCGCAAATTTTTCGACAATATTTTTATTTCAACTTGCATATAATATTCATATTGTTACATTTCTGCCCACTTTTTGCTCAAATTGAAGTAATGAACAAGGCGCTGTAGCTTTACAAATTGATAGTTTTTAAGTTTTGGAGGATAGGATAGACACAACGAAGCATCTCTCACGCATTGACCGCCACTGTGTTGCCTTTGTTACGACTCAGACGGCGGTATTCCGAGGGTGTGACATTATACTTCTTCTTAAACTGGCGGTAGAAGGTGCGCAGCGTGCTGAAGCCCGACTGCTCCGCGATAAACTCCAAGACGTAATCAGTGGACTCTAAAAGCAGACAGGCATGGCGCAGACGGAGGTCAAGAAGGATGCTTTGCACGGAGAGATGCTTCTTACTTAAAATATTATTGATGTCATCGAGTTTCATGCCCAACGCCTTTTCCAAGATGACATCGTTGAGGTTGGGCTCGCTATAGAGATGATCTTTGGAGAGAAGAGCTGACACCTGGTCGCGGAGCTCGTCGGCATCGGCAGGCTGCTCGATCTTCGCCACAGTGCGCGCCACCGTCCGTTTCATCTGCTTGTTGATGAAGTGAGAATTGTTGACGAGTCGTCTGTGGAAGCCTATCAGCACACCCATGACCACCAAGCACAGCACGATGCCACAACCCAACAGTATCTTATGGATAAGTTGGCTCTGGAGGTCCTGGTGCAGGGCCGTGACCTCGCGATGGACGCTGTCGCTGGCAGCGGCGTAGCTCCGACGAGCCTTGTTGACATCCTCACCATTTTGCTTCAGCACCTTCACCATCCTCAGACTCTTCTCGCGCTCACCCTCGCGGGTGTAGACCTCTAAAAGAACCTCGCACACCTTGCGCAACTCCGGCGACGTGCTGCCCATATTATTCGCCACAAAATCCTCACCCAAGTCCAGGACCGCCTTCGGCGGCATGACACTCATGCGGTTGTAGGCATCGAGCAGACGACCCGTTATCTCCTCGGTATGGGGGTAGCGCTGGAGAAGTGCCAAAGCACTGTCACAGGCCACCTTGGCCTCCTGCCTCCTGCCAAGGGCAGCACAGCCCTGACCGAGACGGGCATAGAGTTTAAGACGATGGATGTCATAGCCAGCAGCATCGGTGGCACCGTCGCCACCACGACGCTGCTCCCTGACAAGGGCGGCGAGGGTCTGACGGATGTAGGCGACAGCCTGCGTATTCTCTTTATTATAAAGGTAGATGTCGGCCTCCAAAATGTCGAAGGCATGACGGAAGATGTTGCAGTTGTGCACCGACGTCGGATATTCACGCTGCAACCGCCGCATATCGGCCCGTGCCTTGTTCAGGGCTGCAAGAACATGAGCCTTGTGACGAGCTGTCAGCTCACAAAGAATATGGTAATAATCGCACTCTAAGAGACTATAGACCCTTGTAGCGGGAGAAGCAGAAATTACTTTGTCATCGCTAAGCTTCTTGCGTATCTCCCAAAAGGTGTCGGCAAGGCGGCCATAGTCACCCATGCTGTACTCAATAGAGCACTGTAGGCTCATACCTCTGAGCCACACATCAAGCTCCTGCGCCCCCCCGAGTTGCTGTAAGACCAAAGCATGGCGGAAAGCCTCGTTATAACGAAAATTCCTTAAACAAACATAACCGGCAACATATTCAAAACGCTCACGTGAACAATTCCGCCACCCCGTCTTGACAAGGTGACGATGAGCCTCATGGAGCAAGCGGTAGCCCCGCAACGGCTCGGTAACGTAGATTTTATCAATATACCCAATGTCTAAACTGTCCATCTTATTTCTTGATGCAGCCGTGACAGTAATGACACACAACATTGATAAAAAAAGAAAGACAAAGCGTACGTATTTCATACGACTCTATTTAGGCTTTTTAGTACTGACAGAAGGCTTTAAAGCCCGATGGCAACAAAGAGTGACATGGTTTTGTCACCTTACTTCGGCAAAGATAAGAAACTTTTATCATATCCGCAAACCTTTTGAAGACTTTCTATACAAAAAAAATAGGACGATGTCACTAACTTCTCGTCCCGTTGTCACCAACTGACAGCCTTTTGTCACCTGCCCTTTGAATTCTCTTCCCTAAATTTGCAGCAGTCTTCACAGACATTAGCACTTCCACAGACGTTAATCAAACAGCAAGCGATATGAACACATCCATTCTCACACGCATGGCAAGGAGGCCGCTGACACTGTTAGTGCTCTTGGCACTCGCCGTTCAGGTTCAGGCGCAGCAGGTAGCAGTGAAGACCAACCTTGTCTATGACGTCACCACCACCTTCAACGTCGGCATGGAGCTGGCCCTCTCACCGAAATGGACGCTCGACGTGTCGGGAAACTACAACCCGTGGACTTTCTCCGACAATAAGAAATGGAAGCACTGGCTCGTCCAGCCTGAGGCCCGCTACTGGTTCTGCAACAAGATGATGGGCTCCTTCATAGGATTCCATGCCTTAGGCGGACAGTACAATGTCGGCGGAGTGGACTTTGATGTCAACTTTCTCGGCACGGACTTCTCCCAAGTCAAAAACCACCGGTACGAGGGCTGGGCCATAGGAGCCGGCATCGCCTACGGCTACGCATGGACACTGTCACGTCACTGGAACCTCGAAGCCGAAATAGGCTTCGGCTATGCCTATACACGCTACGACAAATACGAGTGTAAGAAATGTGGCGAGAAACTCGACGACAACGCCGGCCACCACTATGTGGGACCCACAAAGGCGGCTATCAACTTAGTGTATGTTTTTTAATCAGGAGGACGACACCATGAAAAGCAATATCCTCTCTGTCACGCTACGGCGTGCATCCCTCGGGGCCTTACTCCTCACCCTCGGCACCACAACATTACAGGCCCAGCAGTTCGCCGGCGAACAGGTCACCATCAGCAGCAAGCAGGTGACGCGCCAGGGCGACAAGGTGCAGGTGCTCATCGACATGAACATGGACCGCCTCAAACTCAAGGGCAACACCGGACTCGTTCTCACGCCAATGCTTGTCAACACCACCGACACGCTCCGCATGCCTGCTGTGGAAGTCATGGGACACAAACGGTATATCTACTACCTGCGCAACAACAAGTCGGCAACAGCCAACCCGCTGACGGTCAGGGAGCATCACAACGGCATGAGCCAGACCGTGAGCTATCGCTACACTACCGACTTCCAGAAGTGGATGGAGGGCTCACAGCTCCTCATCGCCGAAGGGGCATGCGGCTGCGACCAGACCCTCGTGGCCGACAACAATCTCACCGATGCCGGACAATGGCTGGAGCCCGTCAGAACCGCTGAACCCGTCAAATCCAAACAGCTGAAGACCTACAACGTCACGGGGGTGGCACGACTCGCCTTCCACATCAACAACGCCGAGATTCATGCCGACATGGGCAACAACCGTCAGGAACTCGCCGCCATCGACAAGACCATCTCACAGGTGAGCAATGACACTACGATGAAGATTACCTCCATCCTCATCCACGGCTATGCTTCTCCCGACGGCAGCTATGCCAACAACGAACGACTCGCCAAGGTGCGCGCGGTAGCTCTCACTGACTACCTCGCCAACGTCTACCACATCGACCGCAATATCATCACCACCACCTCTACGGCGGAGGACTGGCAGGGTGTCAGCGACTATCTTGAGAAGAACGACATCCCGCAGAAGACCACCGTGCTGGGCATCCTCGACAGCAACCTCACACCCGATGAAAAGGAGCGCACTATAGCTGCCAAGGCCGGCGAAGCCCACCGATTCCTCATCAAAAAGGTATACCCCGTACTCCGGCGAACGGAATATACCGTCTACTATGTCTACAAGAAGGAAGTCACACCCTAAGCCTGCAACAGACTCAACGGAGATTCATCCAAAAGAATATTTATTAACTTCTAAACCCGTACAATTATGAAAACTATCCATTATCTGTTCTCAGCACTGCTCGCCATGACAGCATGCGTATCTTTCACCGCATGCAGCAGCGACGACACTACCGACAGCGCCCCGACTCCGCAGACTGCGGATGGTTTCTACATGACCCTTACCATCAAGGGCACCGAAGCCAATGGCGCCAACGCCAAGGCTACACGTACCGCGGTGCAAGACCCCACAGAGGCGGCCACCGCCGAGGAGAGCACCGTCAACAGCGGCACACTTTACCTCTTCAGCGGTGTTGTAGGTTCCGGAACGTTAGCCTACAAGAAGACTATCACCACCGCCGAATGGAACGACGCCAAGGTGCCCACACAAGGACAGGACGGTTCCATCACGGTGAAACTACCCATCAAGAACGTAACCGTCGGCACCTCCTATAGGGTCTACTTCCTCGCCAACGGCAAAGGTGTTGAGGACGATCCCGGCAACAGCACCATCGAAGCCGGAGATGTAAAGTTTGTCAATGGCTATGCCAAGCCCGGAGAGTTCATCATGTTCAACCAGAACGATCCCGGACACCTTGCCAACCAGTACACCGTGACCTTTACCGAAGAGAACAAGAACAAGGATAAGCCAGCTACGCTGTCCAGTCCCATTCTCATCGAGCGCGCCGTAGCCCGTATCGATGTACCGACAAACGAAGCTACCAGCCTCACGGAGCCTTCGGCTGAAGACCTCGCCAAAATGACCACGCAGCAGAAGGAGGCGCTTCAGGACGCTCGCGACAATGTCAAGAGCATCACCCTGGAAAAGTATGCCATCTCCAACCTCGCCAAGAAAACTTATATCATGCAGCATTGGTCGGACAATGGATACCTCACCCTCCCCACCAACAGCTTAGGCTACTGGCAGACCTTTAATGAGTTTGGCACAGCGACAAGACAGGACAACCCCGACTTCTTCAAGGCAGTCAACGGCGCCTCTGCTGACTATGTCTTCGAGAACACGACGTCTCTCAACAATGACGCTACGGCTATGTACTTCCAGTACAAGGTGGAACTGAAGTCCTACGAGAAAGCCGACTTCACCGACGGCACCTTCTACCGCTACGACGGCAAGATCTACACCCGCCTGGCCGACATCATCGAGAGCGGCCACTACGGTACCAACCCCTTCGGCAAGACGGCTGACGATCTCCTCACCCAGGACCTGCTCCGCACCGACGGCAAGCTCGGCGCCAACGAGACTGCCCTCGAAGCCTTCCGCAACGCTCACAACATCCAGATATTCCCGCAGGGAATGGTCTACTACCGTCAGCTCATCCAGGACACGCACTACACACGTGAAAACTGGTTCTCCATCCTGCGCAACACCATCTACAAGCTCAACGTGAAGAGCGTTTGGAACATTGGGGCTGACGTGCCCAACGGCGACAACGGCAAGGAGACAGAATTCTACTATCTCAACGTCGAGGTCTCTGTCAATCCGTGGGTCCTCAACACGCAGAACGTGATTTTAAAGTAACAACCTAAATACCGACTGTTATGTACATCGACTGGCACAATACATTTCTCTGCGCAGCCATGGTGCTGCTCTCACTGTCATCATGCGTCAAGGACGACATGGACGACTGCCCGGCAAGCAAGGTGTCGATCCGGTTTGACTATACCTATAATATGAAGGAAGCCGATGCCTTCACCACAAGGGTCAGAAATGTCAACGTGTACGTGTTCGATGGCAACGGGAAGTATATCACCAAGCAGAGCCAGTCGGCGGAGCAGTTCGCCGCTGGCTACACCATGGACTTTACAGGTCTGGAGCCCGGGAAATACACCTTCGCCTGCTTAGCACGCGGCAAGCAGGCCAGCGAGATTACCAACACCGACGAGGAGTTCCAGTTCTCCGGAACCTCCTCGGTAGAGGACATCCGGGCGACCCTCGCCGCCAATATCAACGACCATGCCTTCGCACCTATCTTCAGTGGAGTCACCACCATTGACTACACAGGCCGCGACATCATCGAAAACATCAGCCTAAAAAAGTGGACCAACAACTTCCGCGTGGTGCTCATCCCCTACAGCAATGACATCGATGGCTTTGAGGTCGACAACTTCGACGTGCGCATCTCTGGCATCGCCAACTCCCTCGACATCTACGGCAAAAATGATGGCAGGGGCAGCATCACCTACCTACCCTACCAGACTGACCTCGTGACCAACGAGGGCGACGAGACCAACGTCAACGGACGACCTGTGGACAAGGCACTCGTCTACGACCTGAAGTCATCGCGCCTCTTCGAAGGACATCCCGACCAGCGCATCATCATCACCGACAAGCGCACCGGGCGTCAGCTCTTCAACCACTCCCTGCCCTGGCTCTTGGCACTCTACAACGGGTCGCTGCGCAGCCAGCAGTGGAGCGACCAGGAATATCTCGACAGACAGGACAACTACTTCCTGACGTTCTATGTCGCCAACGCGTCTACAGATTTCTTCTTCTCGGCCAAGATCAAGATCAACGACTGGGTAGTCAATCTGCAGGATGTCATCGGAATGAAATAACCAAGGAGGACACACCATGAAGTACTACACGCGAACTCTTTTCCGTCACTCCGTCAGGGCACTGGCCCTGGCGTTCGTGGCCATCGCCGCCGCGTCGTGCATCAACGATGATGTCCTGACGACCGACGCCGAGAACGACAACGACACCTATCTGTATCTGAACTTCCTCACCCAGGAGCCTACGGTGACACGTGCCGTTGACAACACCAGCGAGGCCAACCCAGCGGCCGAAAGTTTCATACACAGCCTCCGTGTCTGGGCTTTCCGCGCCGGCAACAGCGGCACGGACCTCCCCGTCGGCTATAAGGAGGAGACCATCAGCGGTGAGACCAGCCATCACACCCTAAGCGTGAAGCTCCCGGCAAAGGTGGCAGGCCAGCACTACGACGGCATAGACCTCTTCATCCTGGCCAACTCTGAAAGCCTGGAGACCCTCAAAGCTGCCGATGGCACCAATATGGGCCTTACGCGCGCCGACCTGCAAGGCGCTGCCATCAGGCAGCGGTTCGCCGTCACCGACGACGGCAAGGCGCAGACGCAGGAGGTCCCTGCTACGGGACTGCCTCTCTCGCGCGCCGTCACCGGCATCTCCCTGGCCGACCACGTCGCCACATCGCCAGCCGAGGCTGCTGCCAAGGGCGTTAAAGTGCCGTTGCTCCGCACCGTCTCCAAGCTACACTTCTTTGTGGCCCGCAAGGCCAACGCCGGCACCGAGAACGCCCATATCACACGCATCGTCATCAATGGCGGACTGCTGCCAGAATACAGCCATGTCTTCCCCGATGCCACGCCCTACTCCCTCACGGCTACAGCGGGCCTCACGGCCACCGGGAAGGTAGCGGGTCTGAAGCGGGTGATGACGGCTTTGACACTCCCCGCTATCGACAATGCAGTCATCGCCGAGGTCGACGACCCAGCTGCCTTGGAACGCGGCGCCGAGGAATCGGGAATGGACTACATCAGGCGCCTGCAAGCTGCCGGACTGCTCTCACACGACAGGGTCTACCTCCGCGAGACCGACAAAGCCATCAGCGGTATCGTCTACTACAAACTCGATGCTGACTCTCGAGAGCGCAGTGCCTCCTTCACAGTGCCCGGCGACAACAGCGCCGCGGCACGCAACCACGAGCTCCTCGTCTATGCCTACTTCACCGAGGGTGGCAGCCTGCGCATCAAGCCCGTCGTCATGGACTGGCTCGACGGCTCATCAGTAGACTACAGCAACCGCATCGAGCTGAAGGTCACGCGAAACGCCTACAAACTCTCGGAAGAGAACGGCACACCGGCCGTGGCCATCGCCTACCAGGCCAACGGCACACCGAGCATGACACCCGTCATCAACGTTGAGCGACTCATGACGAGTGGCATGAACTGGATCCTTCAGACCGACAACCCCGCCTTCGGATTCTATAAAGACGGCAAGATTACGGAGAAGATTACCGGCGACGGCGCTACGACGTCCTTCTCTTTCCAGTTCGTGGCCCGACAGCCCATCGACCTGGTCAACCCGCACAACCGCAACGCCCGCATCTGCCTCATCATCCCGGAGATGGGAAACATCAAAGCCATCATCAACGAGGGCGAAGGCAAGATGGAGGGCACACCCTATGAAGTCTATTTCCGACAGGTCACTCCCGACGAATACCAGGAGCTACCGGAAAAGTAACAACCCGCAAAACTAAGAACTATGGCAACGTATCATCATCTTCTCCTTACCGCCGGCACGATGGCTCTCGCTGCACTGTTAGTGGGGTGCAGTGCCGACGAGCTGTCTGCCCCCACCAGCGAGAGCCTGAGCCTGAGCGCGCAGATAGAGAATATCGCTGTGACACGGGCGTCTACTGTTTCCGATGCTTCTCTCAACGAGACCTCCATCAACCACCTCGACGTGCTCATCTACAATGGTGCCAACGGTGTGCTGCAGAAACGCCTCACCGGCGTGCAGACCGGTCAGACCTCCATCCTCCTGGGCGGAGGTTGGAAGAGCCTCATGCCCGAGGGCAGCAAACTCAAAGTCTATGCCATCGCCAACGCCGCGCAGCAGCCCGCCAACGGCATCACGGAGAGCCAGCTCGCCGACCTCACGCAGCAGGACGTCGACATCTACAAGCCCTACGACGCTGATCAGAACGCCAACAAGACCTTCCTCATGAGCGGCTCGGCAGACTACACCGTCACCACGCGCGCTGATCAGACCATCGACGTACAGCTCCAGCGCGCGGCCGCCAAGATGGTCGTCAATCTCACCGTGGACATCGCCGGATATGAGATTGGCACACCAACATGGCGCATCGACAACTTCAATACCGAGGCTCACGTTCTCACACCTTCGGGCAATGAGACGACTGCCGACATCAGCATCCCCAGATACAGCGGACTCGTGACGACAGTGGGCACAGGACAGTTCAGTATCAACACCTACAGCTACGCTCAGACATGGGACGCATACGAATACTCACCCATGATCCTCCTGCGACTACCCCTGACCAAGGACGGCAAGACAACGATGTACTACTACCGTCTGCACTTGGTGGACAAGACCGTAACGGAACTGAAGCGCAACCACCTCTATGAGGCCAACGTCACCATCGCCACCTTGGGCAGCACCACGGAGCTCACCCACGAAACACCCGCCGACATTACCTACAGCATATTGCCCTGGACAGTAGAGACTACCAACATCAACGCCGACAAGCAGCACTACCTCATGGTCACCGAGGATTTCCTCGTCATGCACAACGTCAGCCACAACGAATCCATCCAGTTCTTCGCTTCTGACTACTGCTCCTACACCATTGACGATGTTTACTACTACGACAAGAACGGTAAAAAGCAACGTATCACCAACAGCAGCTCACAGTACCCCTCCGTCTCTGGCATATCCAACAACAAAGACGGCACGATAGTCATCGACTCGCCCGTGCCCACCAACCTGACGGTGAAGTTCATCAAACTCACCATCAAGAGCGGCAACCTGAGCAAGACGCTGACCATCAAACAATATCCTTTGGAGTTTGCACAGAACATCACGGGATGGTACTCGTCGAGAAGCACGAGCGGATGGATCACGCCGAACAACAGAAATGGAACTACCTATTGTGACTATTGGTATTCCAGTGGGTACCAGTCTGGCTATGGATACTACGCAAAATACTACGCCGACGGCTATATCCGCTATTTAAGTGGAAACAGCAGACAGCATGGAACAAAGGTCAACGGCCTGACCAATAACCACATGTACGTCATCCAGGTGAAGAGCACCAACGGCAAGTACTCCATCGGACACCCGAAGTTGGACTCTGACGGTTCTTCCCAAGACCAGGTTGTCTCCCCTGCCTTCATGATCGCCTCGCAGCTCGGAGCTGTGAGTTCCCCCGGATTCAATGCCTCCACTGCCCTTAAGCATTGCGAGACCTACCGCGAAGTCGGCACCGACGGCACCGTCTATGACGGCTGGCGCCTGCCCACCAACAAGGAGGTGAACATCATCATCGACTACCAGGGAGAACAGGATTCTCCCATTGACGTCGTCCTTGCTGGCAGCCACTACCGTACGCTGAGCAAGGAGACACAAGCTACAGGTGTCAGCGGGGCCAATGAAGGAAACTTTGTCCGCTGCGTCCGTGACCTCACACCCGCCGAGATAGAAAAACTGGAACAGCAGAAAGATTAACCACGCTAAAAAACGCAGAACATGAAGCAACTCATCAGACTCACAGGACTCCTCGTCGCCACTCTGCTCACGGCCTGCTCGGCCGACCTGCTACCCGACAGCGCTAAGCCCGCGGAGTCCGCCACGACAAAGGTGAACATCACTGTTGCCGTGCCCGACTATGCGCTGGAGACACGCGCCGCCGTGAAAGGTGCCGAGGGCATCGACGCCAATGCGTTGGAACTGCTCTGCTTTGACAGCGACGGCTTCTACCTCGGACGCGCCAGCAATGTCGCCAACGAAGCCAACACATCGGGTGACACCAATCACTACAAGGTATCAGCCATCGTCCCCAACGGCACGGCACGTATCCACTTCCTCGCCAACGCCGGCATCGACTACCAGACGTCATGGATAGGCATGCATGAGAACGCTCTCATGACGGTTATGGTCAGCAACGCCAGCAAAAATGACAAGGTGGTCTACTGGGGCTATGTCAAGAAGAACTCGCCAGAGGAACTGAAGACTTACTTGGCTGCCGGTTCGGGCAATGTGGTCTACTTGCTCCGCGACCGCGCCAAGATCACAGTGCAGGCCGATGACGACGCTGCCATCAGCAACAACCTGCTCACCGTTGTCAACGGCCAGGGCGTAGGTTCCATGGCACCCTTTGACCGCCAGACCCTCGCTTTCCCGGAGATTACCGCTGACTGGCAGGTCTCAACCATCACTCTGCCCAATGTCACGGAGGCCATCAACGGCAGCGAGAGCGACCTCACAGATGTGGCCTACACCTTTGAGGCACACAACAGCAGCGACAATCCCGTGAAGGTCATCCTCAAGGTGACCTACAACGACGGCATAGTGCGCTACCACCAAGTGCTTCTTGAGAACGGCGACCATAAACCATATCTCATCAAGCGCAACCACGAATACCGCATCGTCATCAACAAACTCGAAGAGTCCCTCGGCTACGACTCCTTCGAGGGGGCTGTATCCGGTACGGCGGCCAACAACCCGTGGATTGCCGTAGCCGACATCATCCCGGAGATTTCCAACGGGCAGTACACGATGACCATCAAGGAAGGTACCTCCATCGTCGTGCAATCGGGTTCCACGGCCACCATCCACTTCTCCTACAGCCTCAACGGTTCGGTAGGATCTGACCTCACGCACTCCGACTTCGATGTCAGGTGGCTGAAAAACGAATCGGTGTCGCCCGATGCACAGCCGTCAATGACCTATGATGCTGCCTCGGGTGAGGGCACAATCTATTTCAACCTCTCCACCATCACCGACAATCTCAAGGAGGCCACCATCCGGCTACTCGACAAGAAGCGGGGCATGAGCCGGAGAATAAAAATCTACAGTATCAAGCAGTTTGGCTACACCTTCACCTTTCCCACAACAATGAGCCCGTCCAGCTCGGGCACGGCGACGTTGACTGTCACCATCCCCGACGACTACCCCGTGGAGCTGCTCCCCGTGGAGCTGCACATCGCCTCCAACGATGTCAACCCCAAGGACTGCGGCGTGGAGGTGGGCTCGACGGCCGACATCAGTGGCGGTGAGGACTGGAACTGTTGGTTTGTCTACAAGGCCTACACCACTGGCACACACAGCATCATCATGCAGAACGTACGCACCAATAGCGAATATACCACCGGGCACTTCTACATCAAGACACCCTATTATAACCAGGGGAAGCCCGTAGAAAAGGCTTTCAACTACACATATTAATAAAAGCTGATAACGTCTGTGGCATCTTCGGGGGGACTGGCGAGTCACCTTTGCTTTTCCTTCTGCACTTGCAAAAGGGCCGGCTGTGAGAATCCGGCAGCAACAGACAGCGATTAGATTACTAATGTCACAGAAAAAGCGGCATTCTCCAGTAGGCTTGTGAAAGTCGGCTGGAGAATGTTTTTATCATTCTTCCATCACAGCTTACTTCGCTTCCACAACCTTGAAATCGCTGATGGTCCCCGTCTCAGAGGAGAAACAGCAGGCTATCTTATAAACCTTTCGGCTGTCAGCGGCATATTCCCGGGCGTAGCCCATGGCGTCGATTTGTGCAAGAGCCTCATCAGCAGGGCGGTCGAGCTTATACTCAAAGATGTAGACATAGTCGGCTGTCTCCACCACGCAGTCAGCGCGCCCCTGTGAGGTCTCCTTCTCGTGATAAACAGTATAGCAGCTCACCATACGCATCAGCAGATAGACGGTGTACTGGAAATAGCGCTCCTTCTCCCGCTCATTCTCATGACGGCGGGCGGAATAGGGAATACTGGAAAGGAAGGAGGTCAAAGTCCGCTCAAAAGTCTTCAGGTCGCCATTCTCCAAAGCATTGACAGTATCAGTAAGCCACGAAGTGCTGTCTTCCTTACTTTGCAAATAGTTGTTAGCCACCAGCGTGAGAAATCCCTGCGCCACCTCAGAATTAGGAAGATCAAGTCTGTAAGACTCACTGCCTATGGAACTTCTGCGGATAGACTTAATGGTGAGATAGCCACTTTGGTAAATCATAGGCAGCGGTTTTTCCACATCAGCCTTGTAGTCAATAAACTGTGATGGGACATAATATCGACCCACTATTTCGTCTAAGTTTTCCTGTGAATGGCTGAGCAGCCGGACAAGATACGTCGGTGTCCCACTCTGAAACCAATAATCCCCTAAGCTTTTCTTTGCAAAAGCATTTAGGATGCTGAACGGGTTATAGATATCCGTGAGCCGTGGACCGAAATGGTAGCCATCATAATGCAACTTCAGCAACTCCATCATCCGTTCATCAGTATATCCCAACGTCTGAGCAATGGCATGGATGGAAGGTGCAAAGTCTTCAGCAAGTTCTTTCTCGGTAATACCGCACAAGGCCTCATAGTCTCCTGCCATACTGATATCGTTAGGCTGGTTGAATCCACTGAAGACGCTCACCTGCGAGAACTTCGTCACACCCGTGAGCAACACAAACCGCAAGTCGGCATCAGCTTTCTTGAAAACGGAATAGAAACTCTTCAATGTGTTACGGTTCTTCTCCTCTACCAACATCTCGTTTTCTTCTACACGCGTCTTCAATCCTGTATCAAGGACATCGAGCAGAGGTTTGTCATACTCATCAACAAGCACGACACAGGGCTGCCCCGTCTTTTCATGGGCAGCATGTAAGACATAGGCGAAACGGTCGCCAAGGTCTCGGCTAAAAGGATTAGAACCATAGACACTCTCCCAACTCTTTACGTAGCCATTGATGACCTCATCCAAGGCCGTACCCACAGAATAGTCCGTTCCATTGAAGTCAATATGAAACACCGGATACTGTTTCCATTCCGTTTCCAGCGCATCTATCTTCAGACCCTTAAACAGTTCCTTCCGACCTTCAAAGTAGCACTTCAAGGTGGAAAGCAGCAAGGATTTGCCAAAACGGCGGGGACGACTCAGAAAATAGATTTTCCCCTCAGTAACGAGACGATAAATCAAGTCTGTTTTGTCAACATAGACAAAGCCGCTATTACGAATCTGCTCAAAAGTCTGTATGCCGATAGGATATTTCATATTGCCGAAAGTTTCTATTTACCTGCAAATTTAGCGCAATTTATCGACAACTCAAAATAAAGCAGCTGTTTTCCACTGCTGCTGTTGTCCATTCCACGCAAAAGCAGTAAATTTGCAGCTATGAAAGACTTTATCCAGCATATATTTCTGAGCAGGGTCCTCGCCATAGCCTTGGCGCTGCTCTCCGCAGACAGCCTCCTGGCCCAGGACACCGACTTCCCCTACCCTTCCGTCCCCGACACGCTCCGCAAGCCGGAAGCCCGTGCCGACTACCTGCTCCTACACTACTGGGACAACTTCGACTTTGCCGACAGCACACGGCTCTATTCCCAGACCTGCGGCGAGCAAGGCTTTGTGGACTTCATCGACCTTCTCGGCCGTTTCGGCATACGCGTCGGTGCACAGAGTGCAAAGGTCTTCGTTGACAAGGCTTGGCGCCAGCCGGTGTCGCGTCACCGCTTCGACGACCTCATCGACCACTACCTCGACGACAACGCCTCACCGGTGCGCAACGACAGAACCTATATCCTGCTCCTCAACGCTATCGCTGACGACAGCCACACCGAAGCCACAGAGCGCGACCGCTATCGCTTCAAGGCCCGCCAGGCGGCTATCAACCTCCCCGGTGACACTGCCCGCAACATCGTCTTCACCGCCGACGACGGCACCCGACACAGCCTCAGGGAATATTGTGACTCCAAGGTCTGCCTCTTCTTCTACGACCCTGACTGCGAGAACTGTCACTACACATGGCAGTGGCTGCAAGACCACCCGCTGCCCACCAGCGTGAAGATACTACGCATCAGGGTCACCGACAACCTCATGGCACAATACGCCATCAAGGCCACACCCACCCTCTACCTCCTCGACAAAGACAATATCGTGGTGCTGAAAGACTGCACACCGGAACAGCTCCTAACGGAAGCCAACAAATAACAAAGGACAACAACCCGAAAAGATTTATGGGAAGAAATAAATACTCACAGAAAGAAATAGAAAAGATAGGAAAACTGCTGCGGCTGAAGAATTCTGTCAACCGCTTCAAGCAGAAAATGATACGCCACGAGCTGCGCGTCACCTACGAGTTCAACATCTCCGACTTCAATGAGCCTGGCAAAGCCTTCGGCGAGGAGGAGCTCCAGGCTGCCGTGAAGCGGGGCGCCATTGAAATTCTCGACGACGCCACCATCGAGGCCATGAAAGCGAAGCGTGCCCGCGACAAAGCCCGTGACGAGGCTGCACGACAGCAGGAAGCCATCACCAACGGTGAGGCCACAGACTGGAAAGAAGCCATGAAAGAATGGCAGGAATGGGAGGAAAGCGGAATGAAATCTATTTAACCTTCCTGGGCACAGCATCGAAGTGAAAATTATACAGCGCTGTATCGTCGTATCTCGGGAATTTTACGTAAATTTGCAAGCAAAGACTTAGGTGCACTATGGTATACTACCCGATAGGAATACAGACTTTCAGCGAGATTCGCACAAAGGGCTTCTTGTATGTTGACAAGACCAACTATGTGTATGACGTTTGCCACCCCGGTAAATTCGTCTTTTTGTCGCGTCCCCGCCGTTTTGGCAAGTCACTTCTGGCAAGTACTTTCCATGCCTATTTCTCCGGCAGGAAAGAGCTGTTTAAAGGGTTGGCAATAGAGAAACGTGAGACCGAGTGGAAGCAATATCCTGTGCTCCACTTCGACCTCAGCGATATCAAGAAAGGCACCACGGAGGAGTGCGAACTAAACCTCCACTCACAATTAGAGGATTTTGAGAGGACGTTCAATTGTCAGAAAGCTTCTGACAACCTTACGATACGGTTCCGCGAGCTGGTGAAGAACATATCCCGCAAGACAGCGTCACAAGTCGTCATCCTCATCGACGAATATGACGCGCCGTTGCTCAACGTGCTCCACGACCAGGAAAGACTCGAGCCGATGCGAATATTGCTTCAGGCATTCTATTCTCCTCTGAAGAAATTGGACCAATACCTCCGCTTCGTCTTCGTCACAGGTATCTCCAAGTTCTTGCTGCTCAGTATCTTCGCACAACTCAACAACCTCAACAACATCTCCATGCTCCCACAGTATGCTAACATCTGCGGCATCACAGAGCGGGAGCTGACGGACAACTTCCAGGAGGGTATTGCCGAACTCGGAAAGGCCAACAACATGACGGTGCAGGAGGTGTTGGCAAAGTTAAAGCTGAAATATGACGGCTACCGGTTCTCACGCAACGCCGAAGGGGTCTATAATCCTTTTAGTCTGTTGTCGGCGATGAACAACAAGGACTTCTCCAACTACTGGTTCTCCACCGGCACCCCGACCATCTTGGTCAACATGATGAAGAAGTTTCATACTGACCTCACGCAGATTGACGGCAGTGAGGCCGCCTCAGAGGAGTTTGATGCCCCTACGGAGGACATGCAGAGCATCCTGCCCTTGTTCTACCAGAGCGGCTATCTCACCATCAAAGAGTACGACCCGGTGGTGAACATGTACCGCCTCGGCTATCCCAACGAGGAGGTGAAGGTAGGACTGATGCGGACCCTCGTCCCGTATTACGTCACAAAGAACGTGAATCTCACCAACAACACCGCCGCAAAGATGTACCTCGCCCTGAGGAAAGACGATATGGACACATGCCTCGCCCTTGCACGCGCCTTCTTCGCCAGCATACCCTATCAGGAAGGCACGCTGAAAGACGCTCCCACCACCGAAGGACATTTCACAGCCATGCTCTACGTGATGTTCTCCTTTCTCAACCAGTATGTCTACAGTCAGGTACGCACAGCAAAGGGCAGGATGGATATACTCATAAAGACCAGCTCTACGATATACGTCATGGAGCTCAAACTCGACGGGAGTGTCGACGATGCGCTCAGGCAGATCGACGACAAGGGCTACGCTATTCCCTACGAAGCCGACGGCCGACGGATTGTAAAGGTAGGCATCCGCTTCTCTTCCCTGGAGCGCACGATAACGGAGTGGAAGATAGAGCCCTAAATAAAACAAGAGAATAAATAATTAGGGCGGGGATACCCCTGCCCCTACATTGACACCGGCTATACCGTTGTGGTGTCACCGGCAATACCATTGTGTTGTCGCCAATAAGACCCTGTGTTCGAAAACTCACATCCGACCACGGAAAATATCCACTATGCCATCATGGCACATAGAATGCACGTCCAAAATTATCTCGTAAATCTCTTTGCCCTCAGTCTTTTTTATTAACTTTGCAATAAAGAAACAACGCTATGGCTAAGAAAAAGAATACGGCTGATATAGGCTTTGAAGACAAGATATGGAAGGCTGCGGATGTGTTGCGCGGCTCCATCGATGCTGCCGAGTATAAGAATGTGGTACTTGGACTCATCTTTCTTAAATACATCTCTGACAATTTTGAGGAGAAGCACCGCCAGCTTGTGGCGGAAGGCGACGGCTTTGAGGAGGATAAGGACGCCTATACTGCTGAGAATGTCTTCTTCGTGCCGGCCGAAGCTCGGTGGGAGGTGATTGCCGAGAACGCTCATAAGCCTGAGATAGGCTCAGTCATCGACAGTGCCATGGCGGCCATAGAGCGCGAGAACACAAGTCTGAAAGGAGTACTGCCGAAGAACTTTGCCCGTCCCGAGCTCGACAAGCGCCGCCTCGGTGACGTGGTAGATATCTTTACCAACAACATCTCGCTGGGCAAGGACGAGGAGAACAAAGACTTGCTTGGCCGCACCTACGAATACTGTTTGGCTAAGTTCGCACAGCTCGAAGGCAAGAACGCCGGTGAGTTCTACACTCCCGCCTGCGTCGTCCGCACGTTGGTGGCGGTCATCGAACCCTTCAAGGGACGTGTCTATGACCCTACCTGTGGCAGTGGTGGTATGTTCGTGCAGAGTGCCGACTTCGTAAAGCACCACCAAGGTCTCATCAACAACATCTCTATCTATGGTCAGGAAATCAATGCCAACACGTGGAAGATGTGCAAGATGAACCTTGCCATCCGCAACTTGGAGGCGAACCTTGGTGAGAGCAATGCAGACACGCTGATGCACGACAACTTCCCGACGACGAAGATGGACTTCGGACTGAGCAACCCGCCTTTCAACATGAGCGACTGGGGACAGGACAAACTCCAGGACGACCCACGATGGAGGTATGGCATACCGCCTGCCGGCAACGCCAACTTCGCCTTCATGGAACACCTTATCTACCACATGTCGCCACGTGGCCGTGTCGGCATGGTGCTTGCCAATGGCTCGTTGAGCTCTCAGACTGGTGGTGAAGGCGACATCCGCAAGAACATCCTTGAGGATGACCTTGTGGAGGGTATTGTCGCTTTGCCGAGTCAGCTCTTCTATTCCACACAGATTCCCGTCTGCCTTTGGTTCCTCTCCCGTCGGAAGGAGCAGCCGGGCAAGGTGCTGTTCGTTGATGCCCGCAACATGGGTGAGATGGTCAGCCGCCGAAACCGCGAGCTGCCGGAGGACGACATCAACCACATTGCCGGACTCTTTAACGACTACCGCCGTGGCGAACTGAAAGACGAGAAAGGCCTTTGCGCCGTCAAGAGCCTTGACGACATCCGCGAGCAGGACTATATCCTTACTCCCGGCCGCTACGTGGGTATCGCAGAGCAGGAGGACGACGGAGAACCGTTCGATGAGAAGATGAACCGCCTGACAACGGAGCTCTCCGGGCTCTTCACCGAGAGCCATCGCCTCGAAAAAGAGATTCAGAAGCAACTCGCTTCTATTGGATTTAAGTTGAACTTTTAAATTCATATTGTTTTAGCCAAGCCGATGGAGAAGTCTGTCTTGTCATATCAGTCAATTTGGCAATCACCGATTGCCAAATTGGAAGAACGATAGGTGCAGGAGAGGAAATGGTGGAGTATGCCACTGCAGGTATTGATGAGAATATGTTCATCTCTAAATACAAGTTGAAACTTCCCTCGAAAGAAGAATTGACTAAATGGCTAAAGTATCAAGTAGAAGAACTCGAACCGTAATTTTTCTTAGGATGAAGGAAGCAATAACACAGGCCTGCTTGCTGTAGATAAATTAAATATGTTGAACTTTTAAATTCCCATTTATGGAAGAGTGGAAAGAGTATAGGTTG
>ERZ791911.394-NODE-394-length-32714-cov-21.019994_pt1 | contig 32714 bp, 26 predicted proteins | sample MGYA00510142_ERZ791911 | MGnify/ENA primary metagenome ERZ791911 (study PRJEB30046, sample SAMN00792056) | human gut metagenome | study: EMG produced TPA metagenomics assembly of the A metagenome-wide association study of gut microbiota in type 2... | reverse complement strand
CCTAAGGAGCGGAAGCCTGTCCACGCCTATTTTCCAATAATCTCTACAGTGGAATTAGAGACAAAAACAGAAAAATCTTCATGATATTGTGTGACGACCGTCGAAATTTCGTGTGACGACCGTCCTAAGTTCGTGTGACGACCGTCGTAAAATCGTGTGACGACCGTCACAAGATCGCATGACAATAGCGAACACGTTGTAAGAGACTGACCCCGAAGGAATCACACTAGGCGAAGCTCAGGGTGAGCATTGACCCCGGAGGGGTCACACCGTGAATGACCCCAGGTCGTCGAGGGGACGGGAGGGCGGCGCGCAGCGCGACCTCCCGGAACCGAGCGACCTGGGGTAGCAGGATGTCGGAGGGTAAAGACCTCGGAGAGGTCTCACGTGGACAGCAGGTATAGCGGTATTAGCCTGAGAGTTTATTGGGAAATGGGCATGGACAGCCTTTCGCTCCTCAGGAAGCCTGGGCATGACAATTTTCCTTTTCCTTCTATAACATGCTACGATATATGTCCTGCTGTCCACGTGAGACCTCTCCGAGGTCTTTCCACGCTCCTCGCTCTTACCCCAGGTCGCTCACGTTCGTGGTGGCTTGCTTCGCTGCGCCACCACGCCCGTTCGACGACCTGGGGTCATTCACGGTGTGACCCCTCCGGGGTCAGTGCTCACACCATGTCATACATGGCGACCTTACGATGTCTTCGCCTCCAGACACAAAAATCCCCGGGTCGCTCCCTCGCAGGACTTTCCGTCCTGCTCGTTCCACGACCCGGGGTTATTCTAAGTGTGACCTCTTCGAGATCCTCAGCTGTCAATTACTTGTTCACGAACTTCTTACCGTTGCGAATCACAACACCCTTGTAAGAGCTGTCGACACGCTGACCGGAGAGGTTGTAAACAGGAGCATTCTTAGCAGCCTTGTCGCTCACGATGCCATTGATGCCAGTTGGAACTTCCATTGTAATGATGGCGAGATCAGGCTTATTGTTAAAAGGAACACAAATAGCTGTCACCGTATATGTACCGTCTTTCTTGTCATTCAGGACATTGGTCTTGAACTTGTCGTAAACGGGGACATCATCAAGCGTCTTCTTTTCTGCAACGTATGCACCTGTCACTTTCACCAAATCGCAGTAGTCTGCGGATGTAAGCTCGCTGGTCTTCTTTGTGGTAGGTGTCACAGTACCAGCTGTAGCAGTCAGCTTATTGTCGGAAACTGCTGTTACCTCAGGCAGACCATAGTGCTCATCATAAGTAGCAACAATAGTTCCATTGAGAATGTCACCGATCTTATATGTTAGATCCGTATGGAAGAAATCAATAGCACCAGTCGCATCACGTACATACATATCTTGTGTGCCGTTTACAAAGAGTACCTGAGCATCCTTTACTGTCCACTTGCCAACCTTCTTTGCACCAAGAGCCTTCAGCTCAGCAATGCTGCTGACGACCTGACCTACAGTCAAATTGTAAGAAGCCTTACCAGCATCATAGTCGGCTGTCTCAGCAGAAGAAGCAGTAATAGTAGTTGTACCAGGAGCAACCACCGTCACCTTACCCGTAGCATCTACCGTAGCAACCTCTTCGTCGCTCGAAGCGTAGGTAACAGTAAGATTGTTAGGATTTGTCAGCGTAGGAGCTGTGAAAGACTCGCCCATGAAAGTAGTATAGTCTTTTTCACCAAAGGCCAAGCCAGCCTCTTTCTTTCCAGAGGAAACAGACACGACAACTTCGTCGAGGAAGAAACGCTTCGTAGCCTTAAAAGTTATTTTCACTTTTCCTGTGGCTCCGGTAATACTAACCTTGTAGTCAGTAAATGCTCCATTAACCATTGTCACGCTACTTTCTGAAAGAGTTGCTCCTTCTGCCGTTAAAGCAAGAGATGTGCCATCACCTTTCCAAGCACCAGCCTTAAAAGTTAAAACACCATTACCAGTTAATGTAATTTCAGGAGTCGTTGCAGAACCAGCTTTCTTTCCAGTTCCAAACTTAGCACATTTACTTGCACCATAAGGGCCATTTTCTCCGGTCCAACCATCATTGTCAGCTTTGAACTGATCGGCTGAAGGATTTACACCACTCCAACTTCCATCATTGCCCCCGGCACCGCTACATTGGTCGAATGTCTCGGTGAACACAGCCTGAGCACTCACCTGCCCCATGATGGCGAGGAGTGCCAGTACGAAAATACTACGTAGATATTTTACCATAATAAATGTTTTTATGGACGGCACAAGTAAAATGGCTCATGCCATCGTAAGGTTAAATAAAAGATATTAATCGTCTTTAAATCTAGGTGCTTCGTGAAGAGCCCCAAATCTTTTACGAAGTTAGGTCTATCAGATTACCTCTCGTTTTCAGTTATGCTACAATCTCGTGATAATTCTCAGTGTTTTCATTCTTCACGGCAAAGATAGGGAAAATAACGATACGCGCCAAGGAAAAAGGCAAGTTTTTCTTTTCTACCATTCGCTAATATTGTAACTTGCTTCCACTTCCTGCTCGATATCGTCGGGGAGGTTGCAGAAGAAGTCGATGCCCGTGAGAGCCTCTATCTCGTCAATGCTCTTGGCATAGTGGCTGAAAGGATATTTCTCCACAGCGTTGACATGCTCCGTCCAGAAGCCGATGGCCTTGTACGCCCCGTCCTTCACGGCGAGAAGGCACATATAGAAGTATTTCGGTACAGGCACGGTGTTGTCACTTCTGAGGTATTTGATGACCTGCGCGTCGTCTATTGTCGCCGCTTTCACCACATAGAGCGTGTCACAGAACGAGCGGTCCTTGCCCCAGGAGCGCACCTGCGCCTCTAAGTTGTTCCACTGATTGCCATTGTGATTCTGATATTGCGGCTGCATATTGCTATAATAGAACGTCTGCTGATTCTGCTCTTTATTGCTTGTCCTATCACCAGAAGGGCAGAGGTGTCCCCGCGAGAAGCCACTGCCAGAATAATCGGAGCCGTCGGTCTGATATTGAGCGGGAATAGAACTATCCGTCGACCATGCATCCGTCCGTTTCACGCCGTTGTCGGGTGTAGCGGCACTGAACTCATAGCATGTCCAGCGGTTGGCGCGCTTGCTGCCGTCCCACTCCAAGGAATAGGTGATGCCGTATTGCTGTGTGCTGTGCGTGACCTCGAAGGTGACGTCAGTGCCCTGATAGAGTCGTGGGAACTCTAAGCGCCAGCACTCCGGGTTGCGCGTCAGGTCGGCTGCCGTGTTACGGTTGACATTGACACCTGTGGACTGCTGAGGATAGAAGGTGACGAAGTCTATCTGCGAATAGAGATAGTCGTTGGACGTTCCGCCGACATAGACTTTCACGCCGAGCGAGTCGCCTTCCGGTGTGAACACCACGCGCGAGCTGTCGACGGCGTCACGGTCGAAGGTGACGACCTTTCCGTCTTTGAGGTGCACCGACTGCACCTTCACGTTGCGCTGTGCAGGGGCGACGAGGGCGACAGCCGAGGCGATGAGCGCGAAGAATATCTTTTTCATAGCTGATGTGCTTACTTGATGATCCATTTCTTTCCGTCTCTGATATAGATACCCTGTGGCAGTCGGCTGCTGTCCGTGCCATAGCCGCGGCCGTTGAGGTCATAGAAGATGCCGTCGCTGACAGCGGGAGCGATGATGGTGTCGATACCCGTCGGCGTTACGGGCTTCACGTCGCTCTCTGTAACGGGATGAGCGATGACGAGGAAGGCGCTGGTCGTCTGCGTCGTAGGAGCGAAGACCGGAATGCCCTCCGCCGTAGCCTTCTTGCCACGGATATATCCCGCCACGTGGTCGCCGAAGGTCATAGCCGGATTTGTCGCCACACCCACGAGCATCACCACGCCCGTGTTGTCCTTCAGCATCACCGTGTCGTTGGAGGCATAGACCACACGCGCCTGCAGGTCGTCAGCCAAATAGAGCTCCGCCTGGCTGTCGTCGTCCAAGGCACAGAAGTCAGCTATCGACTTCACGCGTCCGGCGTTGACGGTACCCTTCCCGCTGCGGTAGATATTAATCTCCCCCGTCACACTGCCCGTAGGACTGTAGCAGGAGAAGAGCTTCGCGCCGCTGTTGTATCTCAATGTGTTCCGACTGCCACTGCCCTTGAAGGTCACGGTGGCAGCACCCGCAACGATAGCGATAGAGGCTTGGGCGTAGGCATCGACAGTGGTCGTCGTCTTCAGTCCATTGCTTTTTGACCCCACCATGCAGAGATAGCCGTCACCGGTGCCAAAAGTCCAGGCACCGGCGGTACCGCCTAAGGTGAGGACCTGCACGTCTGCGGTTGCGGTGAAATTGTCACCGCTGATGGTGATAGGGACGGAGGCACGGTTGTTTTTATTTTGCTTGGCCGACATGGCCACTCCGATCTCGGTGTTGGCAATAACGATGCGGTCGCCCGCCGAGAGCGTCGAGGCATCGGTGACGAGAGTGAAAGTCTCCTGAGCCCGCAGCCCTACAGATGGGAGCAACAACAGCGCCAGACTGAGGACAAAGGGCAGAAAATGTAAGCGTTGGTTCATAACGTGTCGTTTGATAGTACAAAATTACGCATAATTCTCCCCGCAGAGAAATATTCATGCAGGAAAATTGCAATCTTAACAGAATTGAAAACCAAGTAGAGACAAGATATCACACCAGTTTGATTCATGCAAGCGTAATATTTACGTAGTTTTAACGCTGGCAGCAGGCAACATGGCTGTTCGGCATGATAGCAGATGGAAAATCAGGGGTTGGGGAAAGATATCATCACGCGCTTGACTGAAATCTCGAATAAATTTCGTAAGTTTGCAGGTGAATCAGAAAGACCGCGTTATGGAGCAGATGATGAGAAGATATCCTGTAGGCATACAGACCTTCGAAAGAATTATCAAGGAAGGCTTTATCTATGTTGATAAGACCGACCTTGTATGGCAAATGGCGCACTACGCCACATTCGTATTTTTGAGCCGCCCGCGCCGTTTTGGCAAGTCGCTGCTCACGTCAACTTTGGATTCCTATTTCAAAGGCGAGCGTGAGTTGTTTGAAGGTCTGAAAATCATGTCATTGGAAAAGGAATGGACACGCTATCCCGTGCTCCATCTCGACCTCAGTGTGGCTAAGGGACAAGATGATGCCGAAGGCTTGCGCGAGACGTTGATGTGGATGATGGAGCCATTGGCAAGTATATATGGTAGGAAAGAAACGGAAACTACACCTGGCAAGCTGCTTACCGGACTTATCCATCGTGCCAAAGAGAAAACGGGCAAGCAGGTGGCCGTCATCATCGACGAATACGACGCGCCGCTACTCGACGTGCTCCACAGTCAGGCTACCCTCGACGCCATGCGCAAGGTTATGCAGGAGTTCTATGTACCCCTCAAGGCCAATGAGGCATTCATAAAATTTTGTTTCATCACCGGCATCACGAAGTTCTCACAGCTGAGTATCTTCTCCACAATCAACAATCTGATGAATGTCTCTTTGGACGAGACCTTTGCCACCATCTGCGGCTTCACCGAAAAGGAGCTGTGCACTACGCTGTGGCCCGACGTGGAGCGCTTGGCATTAGCCCTAAAGATGACGCCTGAGCAGATGCACGACAAGCTTAAATTGCAATACGACGGCTATCATTTTGCGGCAGAGGCCCCCGAAGTTTATAACCCGTTCAGCCTGCTGAATTGCTTTGTACGTCGTAAGGTATCGAACTACTGGTTTGCCTCAGGCACTCCAACCTTTCTCATCAAGCAGATGCAGCACTTCCACACTGACATCACGTCCCTCGACTCCCTCGACGTACCAGAGTCGGCCTTCGACCAGCCCACGGAGAACATGGAGGACGCACTGCCGCTGCTCTATCAGAGCGGTTATCTCACCATTAAGGACTATGATCCTGATACGGAAGCTTATGAGCTATCCATCCCCAACCAGGAGGTACGCGTAGGATATGTCAACGGTCTGCTCCCCATCTATACAGGTTTGAATAATGCAGACGTACAGATGGGCTTTGCAGCAAAGTTTTGGAAGGCCCTCAAGCAGGGCGACATCGACTTGGCCATGCAGCACATGCAGGCCTATCTTGCCGGTATCCCCTACGTAGAAGGATTCAAGCAGAAGCTCGCTGAGGCAAAGACGAAGGAAGGATTCTACGAATACACCTTCTACCTCATCTTCTCCATGCTCAATGTCTATGTGCGCACGCAAGTGAAGGTGGCGGACGGTCGCACCGACTTGGTCGTCTTCATGCCCAACGCCATCTATGTCATGGAGCTGAAGGTTGGCGACACCGCCCGCCATGCCCTTGAGCAGATCGAGGCTCGCGGCTATGCCAAGCCTTACCTCACCGATGGCCGCAAAGTGGTGAAAGTCGGCATCCGCTTCGACGCCGACAAGCATACCGTGGACGAGTGGGAGGTGGAAGAATGTCACAAAGACAGTTTGTAACAAGGTGGTATCTTTGCACAATATGGTAACACAACAACAACTTAGAGACGGCTATCACCGCGAGGCCGCAGGCCTTGAGCAACGTATCAACGGTTTGAAAGCCCGCGGGCGCGCCTTCGTTCTCGGTGAGATAGCGTCCTTTCTCGCCATCATCTTCTTCATCGTCCTCATCACGGTGAGCAGCTCGCCCACGGCGAAGACTGTCGAGGGGCTCCTTGCCGTGGCGATGTTCGCCCTCTATGTCGTCATCCGCAACAGCGACGTGCGCAACAGCCACCGCATCGCCGAGTACGAACGCCTGCGCAAGGCCTACAGCCACGAGGAGGGATACCTCAACACCGACTTCACACCCTTCGACGACGGCAGCCGCTATATCGATGTCCACCACCCTTTCACCTACGACCTCGACATCTTCGGTCCGGCCTCCCTCTACCAACGCATCAACCGCACGGTGACGACCTTGGGAGCTGACCGCTTAGCCCACGACCTGAGCACGCTGCCCCTCACCGATGAGAGCCGGGAACAGAGCTCCGTCCTCCCCACCAGCGACGATGCCACAGCCTGGCGTATACGCTTCATCGCCAACGGTGTGGACGCAAAGATTGACACCGGCGCGATACGCTCCTCCCTACCCCATCTGCAGCGCGTCGCCATCCCCGCGGTCTTCGGCGGCAATGTCTTGAAAGTCGTGAGCTGGCTCCTTGCCGCCGGACTCCTCGCCGCCATCATCGCAGCCATCTACAGCCTCGTCAACCCGTTGCTGCCCATCCTGTGGCTCTTCATCAACTTCTTCCTCGTTCAAGCCCTCACGGGGCGCCACCTCAAAGCCATGCAGCAGGCCGGGGGGCAGCTGCTGAGCCAGATGCAGCCGCTCAGGAGACTGCTGAGAGTCATCAACGACGGACAGGAGCGGCCGGACGACGTCACAGCCCTCACCGACTCCTTCGAGAGGCTGACAGCTATCGTCGACACCCTCACCCTCCGCGGCAACGACGCCTACCGCTTCTTCAGCGACGCCTTCGGTCTGCGCGGCATCTTCCTCGTGGCGAAGTTCTACCACTGGCGAACCATCGCTGCCGACAACCTGCCACAGTGGATAGACAGCATCACGGCAATGGACGTGGCCGTGAGCAAGGCCCAGTTTGCCGCCAACCACCCCGAGGCCTCCCACGCCACTGTCATCGACAGCCCGCAGGTCGTCTACGAGGCCCGCGACCTGTGGCACCCCTTCCTCGGCAGGAAGGCCGTGCGCAACGACGTCTCACTGAAAGACCGAAACTTCTATATCGTCACCGGCGCCAACATGGCGGGCAAGAGCACCTTCCTCCGCACCGTCGGCATCAACTACGTGCTGGCCATGAATGCCATGCCCGTCTTTGCCAAGCGCCTCACCGTGTCGCGCTTCCACCTCTTCACAAGCATGCGCACCAACGACGACCTCACCCACGGCATCAGCTATTTCAATGCCGAGCTGCTGCGCCTCCACCAGCTCCTCGACAGCCTCTCTGCCGACGCCCCCACACTCATCATCCTCGACGAGATTCTGCGGGGCACCAACTCCCTGGACAAGCTCAACGGCTCACGGATGTTCCTCAGAGCCATGGAGAAAGAGCCCGTGACGGGCATCATCGCCACGCACGACCTCGAACTCTCGAAGATGGAGCAGGAGAGCCCCGTCTTCCACAACTTCTGCTTCGAGATAGCGCTCGGCAACGACGTCACCTATTCTTATAAGATAACACCCGGCGTGGCCCGCAACCAGAACGCCTCCTTCCTCCTGAGGAAGCTGTTAGGCCAAAAGGCCGCTGACAGTAATACGGCGGAAGAGACGGCCCAGGACGGACATCACAACGAAAAACTTTAGGATAACAGATAAAGACTATGGAATACAAAATGATCGTGCTCGACCTTGACGGCACCCTCACCAACAGTAAGAAAGAAATGACCCCACGCACGCGTGAGACACTGCTCCGCGCCGAGCGTCAGGGTCTGCGCATCGTCCTCGCTTCAGGACGCCCCACCTATGGCATCACGGCCTTAGCCGAAGAGCTCGACCTGAAGGACTTCGGCGGCTATATCCTCGCCTTCAACGGCGGCCGCATCACCGACTGCGCCACGGGGAAGATCGTTTTCGACCAGCCCCTCGACCCCACCGTGGTGCCGCCCCTCTACGATGCCGTGAAAGCCGCGGGCATGGAGATGCTCACCTATCAGGACGAAGTCATCGCCGCTACCAAGAAAGCCAACAAATATGTTCTCCACGAGGCCTTCATCAACAAGATGCCCGTCGTGGAATACAATGACTTCATCCATCAGGTGCGCTACCCTATCAACAAATGCCTCGTCGTCGGCGACCCGGCCCCTCTCCACGACCTGGAGCTGCGCCTGGGAGAGGCCTTCAAAGGTCGCATGGATGCCTACCGCTCGGCGGGATTCTTCTTAGAGTGCGTGCCGCCCGGCATCGACAAAGCCCACTCCCTGGAGCGTCTCTTCGACATCGTCGGCGTCAGCCGTGACGAGGTCATCGCCTGTGGCGACGGCTACAACGACCAGAGCATGATACGCTTCGCCGGACTCGGCGTGGCCATGGCCAACGCACCGAAGGACATCCAGGACACGGCCGACTATATCACCTACTCCAACGAGGAGGATGGTGTGGCACATGTCGTAGAAAAATTCGTCCTGAACAGATGACGGGCCGAGAGTGCCCACCATCCGTTCAGGACGGACAAAGGTTAGGCACTGCTTTTTTCGTTTCCGTGTCGTAGGTGTTACAATCTTGTGACGATGATGGAGTTCTATCACCTACCACCCAACACCATCCCCCTATTCTTTCGCTTCGTGGTATAGCTGACATGCAGCCAGCGGGGATTGGCAGCACCGACGGGCTCCCAGATGAGCTGGTCGAAGTCGAGGTGGCGACGGATGAAGTCGAACATCGCCGTGGCCCGTGCCTTGTCGCCCACCACGATATCGGCCGCCTCACCCTTCATATGCTGCGAGGAGGGGACACCACCCACGAGACGGTTCACCTTCTGCGAGCGGAAGCCGGAAGAGATGACGATAGGACCGAAATGGAGACGCAGCGGCTCAAGGATGTTGTCGCAGAGCGCCTTCAGCGCCGCGGTCTGCTGCGCATTGGGGGTGTTGTCGAGGTCGTTCTCGATGGCGACACCGCTGCGCGTAAACTCATAAAGCATGAAATGTGGAGAAAGCTGTTTTCTTAGAGATTGTTTCATAGTAATAAATAGTAATAAATAGCATTTAAATTAGTTGTTGTCATCAATCACGATGTCATTGACATTGCCGCTGATGCGTTTCTCCAGGGGCGGCAGTGCCCTGGCCCGATTACGAATTCTGTACACCTCATGGGGGAAGTTCCCCACCGAGAGGGGCAGCCCAACGGCCTGAAAAGCCATCTTGGCCAACTGTCGCTGTGTCATGGGGAAGCCACGGCCGTCGCGGAGGCGCTCCGTCAACGCCACGTCGAGGACAAGCTCGACGAGGTCGCTGCGTTTAGCCGTCCATTTCACCGAACCCGCCGGCTGCTGGATAAGCCAGTAAAGATAATGTACCAAATCCATCGGCTCAACGGGTAAAAAGTCCACGATAACTGGTTGGTTTGTGGAGGGTGATCGGCTCCTCCCAGGTCACGAGAATCTCCGGACTCAGCCGTGCCTCACGCCACAGCATGGCGAAATATTCCACGACCGGCAACCGCCGTGTCGACCGGCTGTACCTTGCCACAGCATAGATGTTGGCGGGCATCCTGACATGGAGGTTGCGGCAGAGCCGCGTCGCTATCTCCCGAAAGGTCATCGGACGACCTGTGGACTTGTCGGTAAACACACGCCACTGCCACAGCTGGTAGGCGTTCTCAATAAGTTGGTCGGCAGAATCCTGCCAGCGGGGAAAGCCGTCACCACGTGGAGAAAGATTCATCATCCTCTGAAAGAATGCTACCATCCGCGCCTTGTTCTCGGCATACTCCAACGGGCTCATCGCAATCCCTTGCTTCCCCCGCTCTATACTCATCATTATCATAACAAAGAAAGTTTAATAAAAGATATAATTAGTTATGGGTGCAAAGATAATCGTTATACAGATAACTGCCAAGAAAATTGTATAACAATTAACTTAATTTAGGAAACGATATATCATCAGATATCAGTCTATACTCCCAGATAATTTATGAGAGGAACAAAACGCAGAATAGTTAAAGTCATAAACATCGCTATGGTTTTGTTCAGCGAAAGAGGTGATTTAAGGTAATCTGACGAAGTCAAGGAAAGAGAATAAACCTACAGGAAATAAGTCTATTTATAGGTCGTCGAAGCGGATTTCCTTCTCTACGGGTGTTATCTTCACGTTTTTCTGTCTCCATTGCGCTACCTTCTTCTGCGATGCCGGCGAGAGATGGCCACGGACGGCCTGCTCGATGATGAGGGCAGCGAGGGGTGCAGCAAGGTCGGCACCGAAGCCGCCATTCTCCACATAGACGCTCACGGCAATCTTTGCATCCGTCATCGGAGCAAAGCCCATGAAGATGGAATGGTCCTTACCCTCGTTCTCCGCCGTTCCCGTCTTCCCACATATTTTATATAGGGGCGTGTTGATACTCGCCGCCGTGCCTCCCGTCACCGCCGCCCGCATGCCCGCGATGACGGTGGTGAAAGCCGCTGGCGACGCCATGCTGTAGTGGCGACGGACAAAGGTAGAGTCTTTAGACCCCGCCGGGACTTTATGGATATGCGGTGTGACATACCATCCGCGGTTGGCGATGAGGGCAGCGAGATTGCAGAGCTGCAGCGGTGTCGTCGTCACCTCGCCCTGCCCCATGCCCATCCACATGATGGTCGTCCCGTTCCAGTTGCCGCGGTGGTGGCGCTGCAGATAGGCAGAGTCCGGGATGCAGCCAGCCTCTTCACCGGGGAGGTCGACGCCGAGGCGGTGACCCAGACCGAAGGAGTGCATATAGCGGGCCCACCGGTTGATGGCCCGGTATTTGGTGAGATAAGCCTGTCGGTTGTCTATCATCTCCTGAAAGGCTTTACAAAAATAGGAGTTGCAGCTCTGTCCGATGGCCTGGACGAGGGCTAAGGGTGCCCGATGTGGATGGCAGCCGATATGAATCTTGTTGAAGTAGAAGCCGCGGTGGCAGGGGTAGGTCTTCTCCGGCACCAGCGTCCCCTCAGAGAGCATCTCCAAGGCCTGCGCCGTCTTGAACGTCGAGCCCGGAGAATAGACCTTTGCGATGGCACGGTTCACGCCGTCATCGACCTTGTTATGGCTCACCATGCAGCGGATGCGCCCCGTTGCCGGTTCTATGGCCACGATGCTGCCCTGCTTGCCCTGGAGGAGCTTCTCGGCGAGCTGCTGCAAGGCCGGGTCGAGACAGAGAAGTCCGGAATCGGCCTGCGCCGTGAGATCACGCGTCACCGAATAGGATGTCTGAGCCTGCACGCCACAGACCATCACCAACATGATGATGGTCACAAGTCGCTGCAAGCCGCCGTTCATGAGTTTCTTATACACATTATTATAATGGTCTCTCTTTTCCACTGTTTTCGTTGACTTCTTTTTACTAATTCAATGCAAAGGTAATGGAAAAATCCTTAATAGCGCCACAAAACCAAGATAAAACCATGGGGGGTTGGCGGTAGTTACCCTCATCGTTATGTCTCTCACCGAACTGCTGACAATTGTTAGACGAACTGCTGACAATTGTTAGACGAACTGCTGACAATTGTTAGACGAACTGCTGACAATTGTTCGACAGTACAAAAACTCTCTTATTGCAAGGTATAGCGCTGACCCCGAAGGGGTCACACCATGAATGACCCCAGGGTCGTCGAGGTGCTGGGAAGGCGACGCGAAGCGAGCACTCCCGGCACCGAGCGACCTGGGGTTTGAAGACTGTCGGGAGGCAAAGACCTCGGAGAGGTCTCACGTGGAAGGAGGCAAGTAGCACGTCCAGCACAGAGGCGACGCAGGACATAAGGACGACGCAGTACTTGCGGATGACACAAGAGACGTATAGTATATCCTGCTCTACGGTTGGTCTAATATGTCCTGCTATCCACGTGAGACCTCTCCGAGGTCTTTCCACTCTCCTCGCTCATACCCCAGGTCGCTCGGTGGCGTGAGGTCGCGCTACGCGCCGCCCTCACGCCACCGATACGACCTGGGGTCATTCATGGTGTGACCCCTCCGGGGTCAGTGCTCACCCGGAACTACCCACAGTGTGACCCCTCGGGGTCAGGAAAGGTTGAAGAATCCCCAACTTAAGTAACGCCCTACTCCCAACTCAATAGCTTCTTCCCACAATACAAACCATTACCACCTAACACCTAACACCTAACACCTATCACCTAACACCTATCACCCACCACCTATCACCTAACACCTATCACCATTTCAGGTATCCATACTTTTCTTTATACCACAGCTGAACGGCGTTGATGATGTTTTGCCATACCATGTAGGCGCAGGGCGCGATGACGCAAACGGGGTTGAGGAAATGGAGCATAAGCCAGATGCCTACCACATTATTCTTCTGTCCCAAGCACTGGCCACCACAGATGCGCGCCTCCTCGCCCCAGATGCCACCGATGGACTTCCCCAAGGAGAAGAGGATGAGACACACCACAAGGGGCAGCAGGAGCAACAGCGAGAGCACCAAGCCCGACAGCGGAGAGTGCAGGATGGTCTGCAACGACAGACCCATGATGATGGTGAGGTTGAACGACCACATATAATAAGGTGCATTCGGCATCCGCTTCACCCATGTCACCACCTTCGGGAAGAAGCGCTGTGTGAGCAGACCCAAGATGAGGGGCAGGATGAGGACACGCACCACACGGTCCAGGACCAGGAGGAAGGCCGTCATAAACGACACGTCGGCGCTACGCTCCACCATCGGGAAGAAGAAGGGGATGATGACAACGGTGAAGCAGTTGGCGATAATCATATACACCGTCATCGTGGCGATGCTGCCACCCAACTTCTCCGTGACGACAGCCGCCGCGGCCGCCGTAGGGCAGATGACGATGATGAAGATGCCCTCCCAGACGATCTTCGCGTCGGGAGACGTCAGATGCACGATGACAAGGACCACGAGGGCCGTGAGCACCGTGCGCACGATCTGAAGGGCGAAATGCCACTTCCGGGGCTTGAAGTTGTGCATGTCAATCTTGCAGAACGTCATGTACAACATGATAAAGATGACAACGGGGAGCAGCTCCACGAGTTTCGGACCGGCAAAGTCGCCGACTGGTTCTAAAAAGGGAACTTGTGAAAAAAGAAGGTAGATGATGGAACCCACCAAGAGCGCAAAGAGCAGCGTCCAGTGCTTTATAAGGGAAATAACGCGTGACATAGCCTATGAGTTTGTTTACGGGTGCAAAGTTACAGCTATTTCTGCCGAATAGCAAACATTCCCCACATTTATTCACTCTGTCCTTAAGGCAGGAAGATAGTCATTGTCAAGCGCTTCCGCCGATTGCCCAAAGTATCATTTGAGGTGAGAAGCGGTAAAACGCTGACAAGCAAAGGTATCGAAAAAAAGTTGCGTGAGGACAAAAAAAAGCCTTGGAAATGTTTCAATCATACCAATCTTTTTCTTACTTTTGCAGTCGGAAAGTAGGAAGAAACGGAAAACTTCTCACCATTTCAGAAGCGGAAAGTTTTCCAAAACGGAAAACTTTCCGCAAAGAAAAATCAGAAAAGTTTCCGAAATCATCTAACTGATTTAACGATATTGCCATGATACAAGTAAGAAAGCGCGACGGCAAGGTGGTGCCGTTCGACCTGCAAAAGATTAAAACCGCCATCCTCAAAGACCTCAAGGCCATCGGCCACGAGGGTGACATTGAAGCTATCTCTCAGGACTATGCCGACAGAGTCTTCTCCCTCTGCGAGAAGAAGTACCTGCCCTCTACCAACATCTTTGAGATAGAGAATATCCAGGATACCGTCGTCGAGGTGCTGGCCCAGGAGGGCGAGACACGCGCCGTCATCGCCTACTGCGAATACCGCTATCAGCACAAGCTCGACAGAGAGATGCGCGTCAAGAAGGCCTATGAGGACAAGCTCATGGCAAAGAATGTCGTCAACCAGAATGCCAACATCGACGAATACTCCGGTGGTGGCCGTTCCGGCGAGGCTGCCAACGTCTACGAGAAGCAGTATGCCCTCGACCACTGCATGAGCGACATGGCCCGCCGCAACCACGAGAACAACGAGATTTACATCCACGACCTCAACAAGTATGCCATCGGCTTCCACAACTGCCTGTCCATACCTTTCGACGACCTGCTGTCCAAGGGTTTCCACACCCGTCAGGGCGACGTGCGCCCCGCCGGTTCGCTGAACACCGCCATGCAGCTCGTGGCCGTCATCTTCCAGCTGCAGAGCCTCGACCAGTTCGGCGGCGTCAGCGCCACACATATCGACTGGACGATGGTGCCCTACTTCCGCAAGTCGTTTTTCAAGCACTATATCGCCGCATGGGTCAGAGACCAGCCCGACTACGACACCACCGACTTCGTGGCCCTCTACGACCAGACCTATACAGATAATATCGGCGTCACCCGCTCAGCCTTCGAGAAGTGGACAGACTCCCTGAAGGAGGACTTCTTCCAAAAGACACATCTTAAGAAGAGTGACTTCACCCTGGCCAACAAGGCACACCTTGATGCCAAATACTACAACAGCGCCCTGTGCGAGACCATCCAGGAGCTCCACCAGGCTGTCGAGGCCATGTATCACAACCTCAACACCCTGCAGAGCCGCAGCGGCGACCAGCTGCCCTTCACCTCCATCAACTATGGTACCTGCACCCTGGAGGAAGGCCGTCTCGTCACCCGTGCCCTGCTCCTCGGCTCCTTAGAGGGCATCGGCTTCCACCACAACACCCCCATCTTCCCCTGCGGCATCTTCCAGTATATGAAAGGTGTCAACGACAAGCCGGGCACACCCAACTACGACCTCAAGCAGCTCGCCATGCGCTCCACCTCACAGCGCCTCTACCCCAACTACGCCAACGTGGACTGGAGCGGCAACGCCGGCTACGACCGCAACGACCCCCGCACCTATTTCTCCACCATGGGATGCCGCACAGCCAACGGCTACGACATCAACGGACTGGGACAGCTCAAGGACGGACGCGGCAATATCTGCCCCACAACCATCATCCTGCCCACGCTGGCCATGGAGGCCGACAGAGACGTGGAGAAGTTTATGAAGCTCCTCGACGAGAAGATTCACGAGGCCAAGGACACCCTCATCGAGCGTTTCAACTGGATATGCTCCCAGGATCCCAAGACGGCACCGTTTATGTGGGACAACCACACCATGGCAGGCTACATCCCCGAGGAGGGCATCCGCTCGGCCATGAAGCACGGCACCTTAGCCATGGGACAGCTCGGACTCGCCGAGACCCTCCAGCTCCTCATCGGCTGCAACCAGACCACACCCATGGGCATGGCACTGGCCAAGCGCATCGAGACACTCTTCAGCAAGCGCTGCAAGGAGTTCAAGGAGCAGTACAAGCTCAACTTCGGCGTCTACTACACACCCGCCGAGAACCTCTGCTACACCGCCATGCAGAAGTTCAAGGCCAAATACGGTGTCATCAAGAATGTCAGCGACCGCGACTACTTCACCAACTCCATCCACGTCCCCGTGTGGGAGAAGATGACTCCGTTTGAGAAGATCGACATCGAGAGCCAGCTCACCGGCTACTCCTCCGCCGGCTGCATCACCTACGTCGAGCTTCCCTCCACCACCAAGCACAATGTCGGTGCCCTGGAGAAGATCATCGACTACGCTATGGAGAAGGACATCCCCTACTTCGCCATCAACGTCCCCAACGACACCTGCATGGACTGCGGCTATACCGACGAGATCAACGACGCCTGCCCCATCTGCGGCAGCCACAACATCCGTCGCCTGCGCCGTGTCACCGGCTACCTCACCACCGACTACCACAACTTCAACCTCGGCAAGCAGGCTGAGGTCATGGACCGAGTGAAGCACATCCGCTCTTTCAAGCAGACCGTAGCAGAAGAAAAAAAAGCTGACGCCGCTCAGGGCGGCGACCTCAACGTGGGCAAGACGAAAGTAGCAGCCCCACGCGAAAACATCTGATTCAACAATGAGATTTCACGATATCACAACCTGTGACGTCAACAATGGTGAGGGCTTCCGCGTCACCCTCTGGGTGGCCGGATGCTCCCACCACTGTAAAGGCTGTCAGAACCCGGAGACCTGGGATTCCAAGGGCGGCAAGCCCTTCGACGACATCGCTCACGAGTATCTCTTCTCAGAGCTCGCCAAACCCTACATCCAAGGTCTCACACTCTCCGGCGGCGACCCACTGTGCTCGCCCGTCGACATCACGGCACTGGCCAAAGAAGTCAAGGACAAACTCCCCGACAAAGACATCTGGCTCTACACAGGATTCAAATTTGAGGACATAGAAGCCTCAGCAACATTGTCAAAAATATTACCATTCGTCGACGTCATCGTCGACGGAGAGTATGTAGAAGCTCTCCGCGACGTCACACTCGCCTTCCGCGGTTCTCGTAATCAGAGAATTATAACCCTCAAGGACGGCAAAGTCGTAAAAACGGAGGGAGGAAGATATTAAAGGCCGGCAACGCCGTCGCCTAAATTTTTCTTCAAAAAATTGCCAACTTGTTTGGTCGTTTCGTTTTAAATAAGTAAATTTGCAGCGTCTTCGTGAGAAGACTCCATTTAAGTTTCATTAGGTTAGTAGTTTGATAGATTTTTAAGGTAAAAACGGGAATGAGTTTCCATCAGCGGGAGTTTTGCGGTCAACCATGTCGTTGGTTGTATTTTTCCGCCCTCCAAAGCCGATGAAAACATTTTCCCTACAAGAAGGTAGTACAAGTGATTGTGCTGCCTTTTTTGTTTTAACATAATTAAAAGGCAAAAAGAGTGCGTAATTAAATCATTCTTAGTAAATTTGCAGCTAAAATAGTAATTTACAGAGAAAATAGCAACAATGAGACACTGCTTTTCGCCTATTTGCATCATGCTCACAGCCATTTTGACGTTGTCCTCATGTCTTAGCAACGATGACAATGACGATACCACATACTATGACGACACGGCCATCTCGAGTTTCAGTTTGGGAACCCTGAGCGTCGTGAACCACACCACAGCAAAGGATGGTGTCACCGACTCCACCTACACCACTTCGCTGAAAGGCAGCAACTACAAGTTCGACATCGACCAGCTGTCGGCCACGATCTCCAACGCCGACTCCCTGCCCGCGGGCACGAAGGTCAGCGCTGTCTTGGCTACCATCGGCACCGTCAACGGCGGCACAGCAGTTCTCAACCTCAAGTCGTCGACAGGCAAGGACAGCCTCGTCTACTATTCCTCCTCCGACTCCATCGACTTTTCCAAACCCGTCCGCGTGCGTGTGTACAACATGCGTGCTACAGCCTGGCGTGAATATACCGTCACTGTCAACGTCCATCGCGAACAGCCCGACGCCTTTGCATGGAACAAGACCGAGGTGGCAGGCCTGAGCGGTGTCACCAATCGCCATTTCGTCACCCTCGCCGACGGCACCGTCGCCCTCTTAGGGCAGCGCAACGGCGAGAGCGTGGCCTTCACCAAAGGCACATCAGGATGGCAGGAGACGACTGTCGACGACGCCGACACCGACGCCCTGGCACGCACGGCAGCCTATAAATACGCCATGCGCAGCGGCAGCATCATGCGCAGCCCCTTAGGCTCCGCACAGTGGACCGCAGAGAGCATCGACGACGACGCCTCCTATCTGCCTACCGCCAACGCCAACATCATTGTCAAGGAATCGGCTGTGAACCCCGGCACCTATAACCTCGTGCTCATCGGCAACAACAACGGCAAGACCGTGGTATGGAGCAAGGTTGAGGAGAGCGACAACGCCACCAACGAATGGGCCTTCTATTCCAAAGACGACTACAACCAGAAGACACTGCCCTACCTCGCCAACCTCACCGCCACAGGCTACGACGGCGGCATCATCGCCACCGGTGGCGACTTCTCAAAGATCTACTTCAGCCCCGACAACGGACTCACCTGGAGTCAGAACACCACCTACACGCTGCCCACAGCCTTTGGCAGGACAGCAGCCCATGTGACCATCACGACAGACAATAATAATATAATGTATATCACCCGTGACGGCAGCGACGAGATATGGTCCGGTCGCCTCGCCCGCTTAGGCTGGGCCAAGAACCAGACCGTTTTCACACGCGCTGCTCAATAAGTCCGTCACGAACCATACACGATGAGACTCGCCAGAATCCTTACCATCATGCTCTTCGCCGCCGGTGTCCTCACGGCTCATGCCCAGGACGATCCGGAGTACCGGTTGGAGGTGGGTGCCGCCATCGGCACGACGGGATACCTCGGCGACTTCAACGGCAACCTCACCAAGGACCTGCAGCCAGCGGCGGCCCTCATCGGCCGCTACAACTTCAACCCCTGGATGGCCCTGCGACTCAATGTCGCCGTGGGCAAGCTCAAGGGAGACGCCAAGGATGTCACGACTTATTATCCTGACTACACCACGGCGGGCTACACGTTCAGCAACAGGCTCTACAGCGCCGATGTCACCTATGAGTACAACTTCTGGCCTTATGGCACGGGATGGGACTACCGGGGTGCCAAACGCCTGACGCCCTTCGTCTTCGGCGGCATCGGCATGGCCGTGGCCAAGACACCGGAAAAGAGCCATGCCGCCCTGACGCTGCCCTTGGGTCTCGGAGTGAAATACAAGATTGGCGACAGGGTGAACATCGGCCTGGAATGGGCCATCGACTTCACCACCAACGACTGGCTCGACGGTGTCAAAGACCCGTATCAGGTGGAGAGCAGCGGAATGTTTAAGAACACCGACTGCTTCTCACGGCTTCAGCTCTCCATCTCCTACTCCTTCTCACCGCGATGCGTCACCTGTAACAAAGAATAAAGCACTATGCTCATGGATATGAACAACATCCCACACCATATTGCCATCATCATGGACGGCAATGGCCGATGGGCCACAGAAAGAGGTAAAGACCGCAGCTACGGCCACCAGGCCGGTGTAGAGACTGTCAGGAGAATCACTTCGGAATGCGTGCGCCTCGGCGTCAAGGAGCTCACCCTCTACACCTTCTCCACAGAGAACTGGAACCGCCCCGCCACGGAGGTCCATGCCATCATGGGCCTTGTCCTGACCAACCTTGAGGACGAGATATTCATGAAGAACAACGTGCGCTTCCGTGTCATCGGCGACATCGACCGCCTGCCCCAGCCCGTCCAGGACCGTCTCCACGAGACCGAGGCACACACCGCCGCCAACGACGCCATGACGATGGTCGTGGCCTTGAGCTACTCCTCACGCTGGGAGATAACGAAGGCCGTGAAAGACATCGTCAGCGAGGGAATCCCCGCCGACGACATCACTGAGGACGTCATCGCCCAGCATTTGCAGACGAGCTTCATGCCCGACCCGGACCTGCTCATCCGCACAGGAGGAGAATACCGCATCTCCAACTACCTGCTGTGGCAGATTGCCTACACAGAACTGTATTTCACAAACACTTACTGGCCCGACTTCTCCGAGGAGGACCTTCACAAAGCTATAGAGTCATACCAGAGCCGTCAGCGCCGTTTCGGAAAGACTGAGGCACAAGTAGAGAGAGAAAAGAATTAATAGGATGCACTATAACAAGAAGAAAGTAATGGCCGCCATGCTGGCCTTAGCATGCTGTGTCGGCGCCGAGGCGCAGGAGCGTATCATACACCCCGACATCACCTATGCCGGTACACCGAGAAATCTCGTCATCGGAGGCTTCAACGTCTCCGGCATGGAAGGCTACGAGGACTATATGCTCGCCGGTATCTCAGGGCTCACCGTGGGACAGAGAATCTCTGTGCCGGGCTCGGAGATTACCAACGCCGTGAAGCGCTACTGGCAGCACGGACTCTTCTCCGACGTTCAGATTTCAGCCGACTCCATCGTGGGCGAGAAAATCTATCTGCATATCGCCCTCAAGCCCAGACCCAGAGTCTCCGACATCAACTACATCGGCCTGAAGAAGACCGAGAAGGAGGATATGGAGAAGAAGCTCGGTATCCTCAAAGGCGGACAGATTACGCCTAACATGATAGACCGTGCCAAAATCCTGGCAAAGAAATACTTCGACGACAAAGGCTATAAGAACGCTGACATAGAAATCAACCAGCGCGAGGATGCCTCGAAGAAGAACCAGGTCATCCTTGACATCATCATCGACAAGAAGGAGAAGATGAAGGTGAGAAACATCTTCATCGAGGGCAACAAGAACCTCAAGACGTCGAAGATCAAAGGTGGCTTCCTGAAGAAAGGCGCCTTTGCCAAGACCCACGAGGCCGGCAAGTTTGCCAACTTCCTCAAGTCAAAGAAATACACCCCTGAGCGCTGGAAAGAGGACAAGGAGAAGCTCCTGTCCAAATACTATGAGCTCGGTTACCGCGATGCCGCCATCCTCGGCGACAGCGTCTGGAACAACGACCCCAAGCACGTCAACATCTGGATAAAGGTCGACGAGGGGCAGAAATACTATATCCGCAACATCCACTGGGTGGGCAACACCGTCTACACCACCGACTACCTCAATGCCGTCCTTGGCATGAAGCCCGGTGACGTCTACAACCAGAAGCTCCTCAGCAAGCGCCTCAAGGAGGACGACGACGCCGTGGGCAACCTCTATTACAACAACGGCTATGTCTTCTCCAACATCGACCCCGTGGAGCAGAACATCCAGGGCGACTCCATCGACCTGGAGATGCGTGTCCAGGAGGGTCCACAGGCCCACCTCTCACACGTCCGTATCTATGGTAACACCCGCCTCTATGAGAATGTTGTCAGACGCGAGCTCCGCACCAAGCCGGGCGACCTCTTCTCCAAGGACGCCATCATGCGCTCCTACCGTGAGATAGCCTCCATGGGACATTTCGACCCGGAGAAGATCAACCCCGATGTCAAGCCCGACTACGAGGACGGAACCGTGGACATCAACTGGCAGCTCGAACAGAAGTCCAACGACCAGATTGAGTTCTCTCTCGGCTGGGGTCAGACGGGCGTCATCGGCCGCGTGGGTCTGAAGCTGAACAACTTCTCACTGGCCAACCTCTTCCGCAAGAACAAGGAGCACCGAGGCATCATGCCTATCGGAGACGGCGAGCAGCTCTCGCTCAATGTGCAGACCAACGGTACCTACTACCAGAGCTACAGCGCCTCCTACTCCACCAACTGGTTTGGTGGCAAGCGCCCGAACCAGCTCTCCCTGAGCTTCTTCTACTCCAAGCAGACGGATATCAACAGCAACTATTACAACCAGGCGTGGGCCAACAACTATGCCTACAGCCTCTACGGATATAACTCCTACGGGTATAACTACTCCAACTACGAGAACTATTACGACCCCGACAAGTATATCAAGCTGTTCGGTGCCACCCTGGGCTGGGGCAAGCGTCTGAGATGGCCTGACGACTACTTCACCGTCTCGGCAGCACTGTCCTACACCCGCTACATGCTGAAGAACTGGCAGTACTTCTACCTCATGACAAACGGTAACGCCAACAACCTCAACCTCAGCCTCTCGCTGAGCAGAACGTCGACGGACAACCAGCTCTTCCCACGTACCGGCTCCGACTTCTCGGCTTCCGTGACGCTGACACCGCCATGGTCGCTCTTCGACAACAAGGACTATAAGAACTTGGCCAACAACCCCTACTCCCCGTCCTATGTCGCCGAGCAGCAGGAGAAGTACAAGTGGATTGAGTACCATAAGTGGAGCTTCCGCTCCAGGACCTACACCGCCCTGACGCAGGGTCAGAAGTGCTTCGTGCTCATGACACGCGCCGACTTCGGTATCCTGGGCAGCTACAACAAGTACAAGAAGACGCCGTTCGAGACCTACTATATGGGCGGTGACGGTATGAGCGGCTACTCCTCGTCGTTCGGTGAGGAGACCATCGGCCTGCGCGGTTACGAGAACGGTTCTCTGGCCTACAACGGCTACGCCTACGACCGCTTCACTCTGGAGCTCCGCTACCCGTTCATGCTCGGCAACACCACCATCTATGGCCTCACCTTCCTCGAAGGCGGTAACGCCTGGACCAACGTCAGCGACTTCAACCCCTTCAACATGAAGCGGTCGGCGGGTCTCGGCGTGCGTATCTACCTCCCCATGGTCGGACTCATGGGTATCGACTGGGGCTACGGTTTCGACAGGGATAACGTCAACGGCACCAAGGGTGGCTCGCAGTTCCACTTCGTCCTCGGACAGGAATTCTAACATAACAGTTCAGAACAGCTAAACAGCGTATCAACAATGAACAAGAAGATAACATCATTCCTCATCCTCCTCGCCTTCGTGGCTCTCATGCCGCTGAAGGCAGGGGCACAGAAGTTTGCGCTCATCGACATGGAGTATGTCCTGAAGAACATCCCCGCCTACGAGCGCGCCAACGAACAGCTCAACCAGACATCGAAGAAATGGCAGGCTGAGGTCGAGGCCCTCAACACCGAGGCTTCGACAATGTACAAGAACTATCAGAACGAGGTCGTCTTCCTCTCCCAGGAGCAGAAGAAGGCCAAGCAGGAGCAGATTATGAAGAAGGAGAAGGAGGCCGCCGACCTCAAGCAGAAGTACTTCGCCCCGGAGGGTGAGCTCTTCAAGAAGCGCGAGAGCCTCCTTCAGCCTATCCAGGAAGAGGTCTACAACGCCGTCAAGGAGATTGCTGACCTCAGAGGCTACAGCCTCGTCCTCGACAGAGCCTCCGACACCGCCATCATCTTCGGATCGCCGAGGATAGACATCTCCGACGAGGTGCTCAAGAAGCTCGGATACTCCGCAAGATAAGCTCATGCTACAACAACGGGCACTATGCCCTTACAAACAAAAAGAATTAATAAAATCAATAACAACAATGAAAAAAATCCTTTTATTCATCATGCTGATGGCACCTCTTGCCACCTTTGCACAGAAGTTTGGTAAAGTCAACACTCAGACCATCATGCAGGCTCTCCCCGAGATTGCCAAGATCAACGGTGAGCTCCAGGCTCAGCAGAAGACTTATGAGAACGACCTGAAGAGCATGCAGGACGAGCTCACACGCCAGAGCGACGCCTACGAGAAGGGAAAGAGCACCATGAACGCTACTGCCCAGCAGCAGAAAGAGCAGGAACTCCAGAGCCTCTATCAGAAGATTCAGCAGACCTACCAGGACAACCAGCAGGCTCTGCAGAAGAAGCAGCAGGACCTCATGCAGCCCGTCATCACAAAGGTGCGCAACGCCATTGAGAACGTGGGCAAGAACGGTGGCTTCACCTACATCTTCGAGGACGGGGTGGCTGTATACACAGGCACCAATGTCGAGGATGTCACCGCTAAGGTGCAGGCCGAGATTGCCAAGATGAAGTAATCAACATATTGACGACTTTCCAAGCCCCAAGACTCGCCGGCCTCTGCCGGAAGGGTCTTGGAGCTTTGGCTATTAGCCACTGCCTACCAAGGCTAAAAACAGACAATCATCATGAAGACCTTTTTTCTCTCTATCCTCTTCGCCCTCACCGGCCTCACTGCCATGGCCCAGAAGGTGGACACGACGGTGCACTTCGGCTTCCTGAGCTGCGACTCCGCCCTCCATGCCCTCCCCGACTATGTCATCGCCAGGCATAACCTCGACGACCTCAAGGCTAAATACGACGCCGAGATGAAGCGTGTCGAGGACGAGTTCAACCAGAAATACGAGCTCTTCATCGAGCAGCAGGCTTCGTTGGCGCCGTCCATCCGGCAGAAGCGGCAGGCTGAGCTTCAGGACCTCATGGCGAAGAACATGGCCTTCAAGGAAGAGGCCCGCCGTCTGCTCCGTGAGGCTGAGCAGGAGGCACTGACACCCCTCCGCAGGACCGTCAACGCCGCTATCACACGCATCGGACAGCAGCGCCATCTCGCCTTCGTCATCAACACCGACGGCAACGCCATGCCCTATGCCGACACCACCATGGGCGTCGACATCACCGACGACGTCATCAAGGCAGCACGTTAACTTTGTCGACTATGAAATCTTCTCTACCCCATACCCCGGGACCCATCGGCGTCTTCGACTCCGGCTACGGCGGTCTCACCATCCTCCACGGCATCCGACAGCTCATGCCGCAATACGACTATCTGTATCTCGGCGACAATGCCCGCGCACCCTACGGCCCGCGTTCCTTCGATGTCGTCTACGAGTTCACACGCCAGGCTGTCTACAAACTCTTCGAGATAGGCTGCCGCCTCGTCATCATCGGCTGCAACACCGCCTCGGCAAAGGCCCTGCGCTCTATTCAGCAGAACGACCTTCCCCAATGGGACCCTGACCGCCGCGTCCTGGGCATCATCATACCTACCGCAGAGGTTATCGGCACTATCACACGCAACAACCACGTCGGACTCCTCGCCACAGAGGGCACCGTGAAAAGCCACAGCTACGACATCGAGATACAGAAACGGTGGCCCGACATCAAGGTCACGGGCCAGGCCTGCCCCTTCTGGGTGCCCCTCGTGGAATATGACGAGGCTGACTCCCCAGGTGCCGACTACTTCGTCAGGAAGCGCATCGAGCAGCTCATGCTCAAGGACCCTGACATCGACACCATCATCCTCGGCTGTACCCACTTTCCGCTCCTCATGCCGAAGATTCTGAAATACACCAAGCCCGGCGTGACCATCGTCCCACAGGGCGAGTATGTGGCCAACAGCCTACAGAACTATCTCCAACGCCACCCCGACATGGACGCCGCCCTCACCAAAGGCTCTTCAGTGGCTTACTACACCACCGAGAACGCTGACAAGTTCAAGGAGTCGGCCTCCATCTTCCTTCACGAAAAGATTTCCGCCACCCATATCGACCTCGGCTGACCTCTGCCCCGCCATCACCCCGCTGCGTTACAGCAGCCCTAATATTTACCATTATGCAAGAGACAAGACAAAACAAAATTTCCCGCCTCCTCCAGAAGGAGCTTGCTGAGATATTCCAGAGCCAGACACGCCAGACCCACGGCGTCCTGGTCAGTGTGACACGCGTGCGCATCAGCCCGGACCTGAGCATCTGCACGGCCTACCTGAGCATCTTCCCCTCTGAGAAGGGTGAGGAGCTCTTAGAGAACATCAGAAGCAACGAGAAGACGATACGCTACGAGCTCGGCCGACGCGTCCGCAACCAGCTGCGCATCATCCCCGAGCTACGCTTCTTCCTCGACGACAGCCTCGACTACATGGAGCATATCGACGAACTGCTGAAGAAGTAACACTGCGGTATGAACTTTCCTTTCTTCATCGCACGACGCTACCTCTTCTCCAAGAAGAAGACGCACGCCATCAACGTCATCTCCCTCGTCTCTGTCATCGGTGTCGCCGTGGCCACGACAGCCCTCGTCATCGTCCTCTCCGTCTTCAACGGCTTCCATGACCTCGTGGCGGGATTCTTCACGAATTTCGACCCGCAGATAAAGGTCGTCCCCGTGACGGGCAAGACTGTGGCTGCCGACGACCCTATCCTCACAAAGATACGCCACCTCCCCGAAGTCGAGGTGGCGACAGAGACTTATGAGGATATGGCCCTCGCTGTCTACAACGGCCACCAGGCTATGGTCACCGTGAAGGGTGTCGACGACAACTTCGCCGACCTCACACATATCACGGAGATTCTCTATGGCGACGGGCGCTTCGAGCTCCACACCGCCAACCTCGAATACGGTACGCCGGGTATCCGCCTCGCCGCCAACCTCGGCACGGGAGCGCACTGGGACAACTACCTGCGCATCTATGCACCACGCCGCGAGGGACAGCTCGACATGAGCGACATGCAGAATGGCTTCGTCGTCGACAGCTTGCTCTCCGACGGCGTCGTCTTTGCCGTGAACCAGAAGAAATACGATGCTAACTACATCATCACATCCATAGGTTTTGCCCGCCGCCTCTTCGACGGGCAAGGCCGTCTCTCGGCTTTGGAACTACGGCTGAAACCAGGCTCCGACTTCGACGCCGTACAGCGCGAGATGCAGGACATTGCAGGCGACAAATACAAGGTCCTCGACCGCTTTGAGCAGCAGGCCGACACGTTCAAAATCATGAAGATAGAGAAGCTCATGGCGTACATCTTCCTGACCTTCATCCTCATCGTGGCTTGCTTCAACATCATCGGGTCGCTGTCAATGCTTATCATCGACAAGAAAGACGACATCGTGACACTCCGTAACCTCGGTGCTGACAACAAGACCATCACGCGCATCTTCCTCTTCGAGGGTCGCCTCATCAGTGTCATCGGCGCCGTCCTCGGCATCGCCATCGGTCTGTTACTCTGTCTGCTGCAACAGCAGTTCGGCTTCGTGCCCATGGGCAGCAGCGACGGCAGCTTCATCGTCAACGCCTATCCCGTCAGCGTTCACTATAGCGACATCCTCGTCATCTTCGTCACCGTCATAGTTGCCGGATGGCTCGCCGTCTACTATCCCGTCCACTCCTTCGCAAAGAAGGTATTGGGGAAATAGAGTGAGAAGGTGAACAGCTATTCGAGTGAGAAGTGAACAGCTATTCGAGTGAGAAGTGAACAGCTATTCGAGTGAAGAATGAATTTGCCGACCCCGGCGGGGTCGCACCATGAATGACCCCAGGTCGTCTCGGTGCCGTGAGGACAGCGCGTAGCGCGACCTCACGGCACCGAGCGACCTGGGGTTTGTTGGATGACAGAGTGGAAAGACCTCGGAGAGGTCTCACGTGGACAGCAAAGCATATCTATTGTCCACTAAGGACACGAAAGTCGGCATCACCGATGATGCATCGTATTATCAGCGAGTCATCAGCGTATGATCGGCGAAGCCGACTTTCGTGTTCTTCGTATTATTTTCGTTTTCGTGATCTTCGTGTTCTTCGTGGACAATAATTTGTTCTGCTTTCCACGTGAGACCTCTCCGAGGTCTTTACGCATATATATAGCTGCCCCCAGGTCGCTCGGTACCGGGAGTTCGCGCTACGCGCCGCCCTCCCGCCACCGAGACGGCCTGGGGTTATTGAAAGTGTGACCCCTTCGGGGTCAATACTCAGCCAATATTACTCAAAACGCGTTCTTGTCGTGCTTGAAGATGGAGATGAAGGTCATGGCGATAATCTTCAGGTCGAGCCAGAACGACCAGTGCTCGACATAATAGATGTCGCGCTTCACACGACCCTCCATCTGCCATAACTCCTTCGTCTCACCACGGAACCCCGTAACCTGCGCCAGACCCGTGACACCAGGCTTGCAGAACAGACGCACCATATAGTCGTCGATGAGCTTACCATACATCTCCGTGTGGTGGAGCATGTGCGGGCGCGGACCCACGATGCTCATGTCACCCTTCAGCACATTGAAGAACTGCGGGAGCTCGTCGATATTCGCACGACGCATGAAGTCACCAAACGGGAACTTGCGCGGGTCGTGCTCTGTGGCCTGCGCCGTGTCTGCGTCCTTGTTGACATGCATGGACCGGAACTTATAACAATAGAAATTACGGCCATCAAAGCCGGTACGCAGCTGTTTGAAGAAGACGGGGCCGGGACTCTGTATCTTGATAATCAGTCCCACGATGACCGTCAGCGGGATGAGGAAGAGGCAGACGGCGGCACTGAAGATGACGTCGAAGGTGCGTTTGATGATGCGGTTCTCCGGATCAAGGAGCGGCTGTATACGGTTGGAGTAGCACATGTAGTCGTCGAGCATCACCGGCTTGAGGCGCATACGCTCGCTGGCGAAGATACGCGGGACGTAGAAGAACTGCATGATGTTGCGGTCGCAGGCATGCATGATGAGCTCTATCTCCTTGGCGTCGTTGTGCGACATCGAGCAGTAGACCTCATGAACATTCGGCTCCTCCATGACATTCTTGTTCCATGCCTCCAACTTTCTGTTCAGCGTGGCCACATCGCCGAGCCAGCTCAGGCCTTCGGGCTCTTTCTCCATGCGCACATCAGAGAAATAGCCCAAGACATGGTAGCCACCCATCGGGTTGGCCATCATCTTATCATAGAGCCTGATGAGAACGGGGTCGTGGCCGACAAAGATGATGCGCCGCACGTTGCGCCCGTGGATACGATACCAGCCCAAGATGTGGTACTCTACAAATCTGGAAAGAAGGATGAGAAGGTATTCGCTGGCAAAGAAGATGCTCATATTCGTAAACAGCCTGCCGTCATTGGAGAGCAGCCGCAGGATGATGGCAACAGCAAAGCAATGGACGAAGACCAGCCGGAAGACATTCCACGCCACCTCACGCGCCGAGACCAGGCGACGGTCTATGATAGGCGGGTTCCAGGACTGGACCACGATAAAGACGAGGTTGAAGATGGCAAAGGTGATCTTTGTCGCCTGCTCAAAGAAAGGGGCCTCCATACCGTGACCGAAGAGCACGGTCAACATCAGAATCAGATTGACGATAACAAAGTCGGTACACACAACTGTGAACCGAAACTTTGGATTGCCCGTAGATAATCTCCAAATCTTGTTATTCATCTCTACCCCTCCCATGAATTAATGCTACTGCTCTTAAAAAACATACCAGCGTTTATACGTAAGTAAATATCATCGTGGCAAAGTTACATCTAATTAACCTTAATAACAAATATTTCGTTATAAATTTACAATTCACTATGCAAGTTTCTTACAAATAAGCCCACCTACCCTACCCTTATGTTATCAACAGATTACTTCACTTCCCAGATGTCGTTGGTCTCTAAGAGCTCGGTAAAGTTATGATACGGTTTCTTGGCTTTTACCTCCTCTATCTGTGCGTTCACGGCCTCATCATAGGTAGGAGCCTCAACGTCGCGGATGACACCGAGGGCCACCGGGAAGCCGTGCTCGTTGTCCATCATGGCAAGCTTGAGCTGGAGGGTGTTGTCGGGGTTATGGCTGTCGTGGATGAGGATGTCGTCTATGGTGTAGCCGTCCTTGCCTATCTCCACGACCTTCAGTCCGAAGCCGTCCTGGACGAGACCGTACTCGTTGTTCTCGCCGAAGACCAGCGGCTTGCCGTCCTCGACGTAGATGGCGTTCTTCTTCCGGCCCTCACGGGTGTAGACGGGCTCGTAGCAGCCGTTGTTGAAGATCATGCAGTTCTGCAGAATCTCGCAGACAGCAGCACCCTTATGGTAGTAGGCAGCCTTGAGAATCTTCACCGTCTCAGCGCTGTCGGAAGCCACGGAGCGGGCGAAGAAATGGCCGCGGGCACCGAAGCAGAGCTCGGCGGGGCGGAACGGGTCCTCGACGGTACCATAGGGCGACGACTTCGAGACGAAGCCGCGGGGCGATGTCGGCGAATACTGGCCTTTCGTCAGACCGTAGATGCGGTTGTTGAGGAGAATCATGTTCAGGTCGATGTTACGGCGCATGGCATGGATGAAGTGGTTGCCGCCGATAGCCAGGCCGTCACCGTCGCCGCTGACCTGCCAGATGGTGAGGTGGGGGTTGACGACCTTGGCTCCTGTGGCGATGGCGGCAGCACGACCGTGGATGGTCTGCATGGCATAGGTGTTGACATAATAGGGCAGACGGCTGGAGCAGCCGATACCACTGATGACGGCGGTCTCATAAGGAGGGACACCAATCTCGGCCATGGCTTTCTGAAGGCTGGCAAGGAAGCTGTGGTCGCCGCAGCCCGGACACCAGCGGGGCTGACCTTTTTTATAATCGTTAGCTGTATAGTTCATGGTTACACATATTATTATAAAACCCTTGTAACAAAATAGTCGCCGGTGTTGTCCACCTCGTGGGTGATGAGCATCTCAAAGTTCTTCACCAGGTCGGCGACATTAAACGGCTGACCCTTGACCTCGTTGTACTGATAGGGCACGAAGCCGTTGATGCGGATACGCAGCAGGGCGGCGAGCTGTCCGAGGTTCTGCTCGGCGACGACGACCTTCTTGTATTTCAGCATCACCTCGGCGGTGTTCTTCGGCAGGGGGTTGACATACTTCAGCTGGGCCAGGGCCACCTTACGGCCGCGGGCACGCAGCGCTGACATGGCGGCATGGAGATGACCGTAGGTAGAGCCGAAGCCTACGATGAGGAGGTCGGCGTCGTCCTTGTCGCCCTCAACCTCAAGGTCGGGGACGTCGATGAGTGCCACCTTCTCCGAACGGATGTGGTCCATATTGTTATGGTTCTCCGGCTCTGTGGAGATGGCGCCGGTCTTGCCGTCCTTCTCCAGTCCGCCCAGGATATGGGTGAAGCCCTCCTGGCCGGGAATGGCCCAGTAGCGCACCTTGGTGGCGGCGTCACGGTAGTAGGGTGTGTATTTGAACTTCAGGTCGTCGGGAGCATAGTGGGGGTGTATCTCCGGCAACTCGTCGATATTCGGCAGGCGCCAGGCCGAGGAGCCGTTGGCAATGAAGGCATCGGTGAGGAGGACGACGGGGGTGAGGTGCTCCAAGGCTATCTTCGCGGCCATATAGGCAGCGTCGAAGCAGTCGGTGGGACTCGTGGCGGCGATGACGGGCATGGGGCTCTCACCATTGCGGCCATAGAGGACCTGGAGGAGGTCGGTCTGCTCACTCTTCGTCGGCATTCCCGTGGAGGGACCGCCACGCTGGACGTCGACGACGACAAGGGGCAGCTCGTCGATGACGGCGAGGTTCATAGCCTCACTCTTCAGACAGATGCCGGGACCCGAGGTCGACGTGCAGGCTAAGGCACCGGCAAAGGAGGCACCGATGGCGGAGGCACAGGCGGAGATTTCGTCCTCGGCCTGGACAGTGATGACGCCGAGGCTCTTGTGCTTGCTGAGTTCGTGGAGGATATCGGTGGCAGGAGTGATAGGATAGGAGCCGAGGTAGAGCTTCAGTCCGGCTTTCTCAGCAGCGGCGATGAGACCATAGGCCGTGGCCTTGTTGCCCGTGATGTCCATATAGCGGCCGGGAACCTTGTTCTTCGTCTCGATACGGTAGGTGGTGAAAGGGGTGCTGGCATGAGTGTTGGCACCATAGTCGTAGCCAGCGTTGACGACCTTGATATTGGCCTCGGCGATGGCGGGCTTCTTGGCGAACTTCTCGCGCAGGAAGGTGGCCACAAGCTCTAAGTCGCGGTTGAAGAGCCAGCAGACAAGACCCAAGGCGAACATGTTGCGGCATTTCAGCACGCTCTTGTTGTCCATGCCCTCGTCCTTGAGACACTCCTTGACCATACGGGTGATGGGGCAGGCGACGACGCGGTCGGGGTCGATGCCGAGCTCCTGGAGGTAGTCGTCACTCTCTATCTGGGCCTTCTTCAGGTCCACGGGACCGAAGGAGTCGGTGTCGATGATGATGGTGGCGGTAGGCTTGGCATACTTATACTGCGTCTTCAAAGCGGCGGCATTCATTGCCACAAGGACATCACACTGGTCACCGGGGGTATAGACCTTGCCCTCGCCGATGTGCACCTGGAAGCCAGAGACACCCGTCAGCGACCCTTGCGGGGCACGGATATCAGCGGGATAGTCGGGGAAGGTGGAGATACCATTGCCTACTGTTGCTGAGATAGTGGAGAAGATGTTTCCGGCAAGCTGCATGCCATCACCGGAGTCTCCTGAGAAACGGACGACAACGTCCTGAAGTTCCATGACTTCTAATTCCTCTGTCATACGTCTTTGTTTTTGGTTAGGAAAAAGATTATATTCGCAAAGTTAGTATATTTTTGTCGCACCAAGCGAATAAAAAGCGTAAAAAAATGCTATCAGAAGCAGGAAAGTTTCGGATTGGTAGATGATGGGGGAAAGGTGATAGGTGATAGGTGGTGGGTGGTAAGTGGCAGGTGATAGGTGGTGGGTGGTGGGTGATAGGTGATAGGTGTTAATGGTATGTCCGGTGGATCAGTAGGTTTTAACGGTTTTCTTTGTGTCAGCGCCAAGATTCGACGAAGGAGAATCTGACATTTGCGGGGTGAGGGCGGGGAGAGGCAACGCCTCTCACAAGCTCTCAACCCACAAATGGCAAAGGGCCTAAGCCCTTGGCGCTGACACAAAGCGGTTTTATCTGTTTTTGTTACTCATTCCACTGTAGAGTTTATTGGAAAATTGTCATGTCCAGGCTTCCGCTCCTTAGGGAGCTCTGAGGCCCAATCTACGGGATCGCCTTTCGAGCAAGCTCGACGGCTATCCTGTAGATTGAGCCTCACCCCTCCGGGTGTCAAGCCAGCCCATGACGAAAATCGCTTCGCGTAAAATTGCGCGGAGCG
>ERZ791911.365-NODE-365-length-34543-cov-19.034186_pt1 | contig 34543 bp, 28 predicted proteins | sample MGYA00510142_ERZ791911 | MGnify/ENA primary metagenome ERZ791911 (study PRJEB30046, sample SAMN00792056) | human gut metagenome | study: EMG produced TPA metagenomics assembly of the A metagenome-wide association study of gut microbiota in type 2... | reverse complement strand
AACAAGACGCTCAGAAAAGTGAGCTAAAATTGACATAACGAACTGGACACCCTAATTAATAGTTCTCTTTTTTACGCTTGCAAAATTACATCAAATTACGGGAAAGTAGTTTGTTGAAAAGCTTTTATAACTTTTCTCAGAAGTTTTTACCGAAATAACTTTTCAGTAAAGTAAGTTTAACTTTTCAACAAAGCCATACACATTATTTATATATAACTTTGCAGCAAAACAAAACAGCATGGATAAGAATATTACTATTTACAACTTCATGGACACCTTCTATTGTTGCGAGGTGTTTCGTGACAAGTTTTGTGAGGAGATGGTAACAGAGCACATGCTCGTCTATCTTTGCAGTGGTGAACTGGACCTCATAGCACCCAACAAGAAGCAATATCACCTGGAGAAAGGGCAGAGTTTCTTCCTGCCACGCAACCACAAGATGGTAAAGATCAAGCACCCATCAAAAAACGGTGAGCCTTTCAAAGGTCTGTTTCTGCAACTGAAAACACCATTTCTGAGGAAAATGGTTAGCGAAATAAACTTTGACCCTAAAACAAAGCGGTTGAGACCAGAGACTACACCTTATATATTATTACCCGAACACCCTTTCCTTAAAAGTTTCTTCAAAAGTCTGGAGAGCTATTTCGACGCACAGGAATATCCGTCGGAGGCACTGATGGAGAACAAGGAGAAAGAGGCCGTGCTGACATTGCTGCAAGTAAAACCTGAGGTTGTATCTTTGCTCTTCGACTTTGCCGAGCCTTTCAAGATAGACCTTGAGAGTTATATGAACGACAACTATAAGTCGGACCTGGACATCAGTGAGTTTGCCCACTACACTGGCCGCAGCCTGTCAGCATTCAAAAAAGACTTTGAAGAGACTTTCCATCTCTCTCCTGGCAGATGGCTCACAAAGCGCCGACTGCAAGAGGCTAGGCGCCTTATGGAGAACGGTGAGAAGCCTCTGGAGGTTTACCTGCAAGTGGGCTTCAAAAATCTCAGCCATTTCTCCACGGCTTTCAAACGCGAGTATGGCTTCCCACCTTCAGAATTGGAGGCTAAAGCTAGTTAGGAGTTAGGAATTGAGAGTTTAGGCTTCATTAATTTTGAATTGAAAGAAGAGATACATTCTTGGAGACATCATACGTGAAACTGGGTGCGCTTACGGCAAATTCATCAAACGGAAGGCGTCATTCATCAGCAAAGAGTGGTGGCCTGACTTCTGCAACTATCGCAGAAGCCTCATGCCCTATCCTGCCGAAGACAGCATAGAATATGCAATACTTGAAACTTTGCGTGAAGGCGGCAGCATGATAACCCGTGACCTGCGCCGTTCCTGTGGCTTCACCGGAAAAATATGCGAGGGAGGTTTGACAGCTACGTTTCAAAAATGCAGATGAGCGGTTACATTGTCACAGAGGACTTTGTCTATCCTCACGACCGTCATGGTAAGAAATACGGCTGGGGATGGTCTCTGCTGGCCACGCCGGAAGATAACTTCGGCAAAGAGGCATGCCTTCCTGACCTTACGCCACAAGAGTCTTACGAAAGAATAATGGAGCATTTGAAGCAAATATTGCCAGACAGCAATGAGAATACATTGAGCAAACTGATAAGCTAAATAGTATGACTATACTTTTACTAAATAGAATATTTCTAAAAAAATAAGGCTAACTGTGCAAATAACAGACCAGAAAATCTTCGATGGGTTACCAAGTTGGAAAATGCATTGAATAATCCAATCACCCGTGCAAAAATTATATATATCTGTGGTAGCATAGAAAACTTTCTGAAAGATCCGACGGTTCTATATATGACACCTATTTCAGACAAGAACTTTGGTTGGATGCGTACGGTTTCTAAAGAAGAGGCTAAAATTTCTAAAGAGAGATTAGAAGAGTGGGCAAAAGAGACCACTGAAGAACTTCATGTAAAGGTAGAAAGGACAGGTGAGCCTATAGATGAATGGATTTTTTCACCTATAGGAAAAAGACATGGCATATTCGAAGACTTTTTCGGGGGTCACCATTAATAGAACCACGGAAAAGGCAGGGACAACATACACGGGTGCTAAGGAATTTAATAAGGCCAATAACTTACTGCAAAGTACAGTCGCAAACGAAAGCCGTGGGGATAGGAAGACAGCCTTGCCCCTTTTTGCTTACTTTGCAACGGATGATATCCATGGCAACGTAAAAACCAATGTAAAGGCCTATAAGGAATATTTCGTAACATTCTCATTTGGCTACTACCAGACTCTTAGGGGTGGCTACTTTCTTAAGAACTGGATAGACAGATTGCTGGCATTAAAAAAGGTGCCAAAGGGGAAGAGGAACTTGAAATTGTAAGGAAAGCCGTCATTAAATGTCTTGGTCAAGCAGGCTGTAGAATTATCAAGAACATGAGTGTCCGTCCAATTCAGGGACATGTATATTTTGACTGTATGGATGGGCGGGAGGCACGTTTTGAGGATTTGTCAGATGGCTATCGCCGTCTGGTCAACATTGTCTTGGACTTGGCTTTCCGTTGTTGTGCCCTCAACAGAACGTTATTCCACGACAAGTGCTGTGAGGAGACCTGTGGCGTCGTCTGTATAGATGAACTTGACGACCACCTGCACCCGGCATTGCAGTCTACTGTCATCAGGTCTCTACAGCAGACATTCCCGAAACTGCAGTTCATTATATCTACACACGCTCCACTCATCATGACCAGTGTCCAGGATGTACCTGCGAATCAGGTTATTCAACTTGGCTACCATCATGGAGAATACACTCATGAAGTCATCAATACTTACGGATTGGATGCCAGCACTATCATAAAGGAATACCTTCATGTTCCTGACAGAGACAAGAAGGTGGCAGAGGAACTTGTCAAGTTGGAAAATCTGATTGACGAGGAGAAAGTGGACGAAGCAAAGGTGCTGTTATCTACTCTTAGGGATAAGTATTCAGACCGGATTTCAGAGTTGTCCAATGCGGAGGCCATGCTTTCATTTTATGAGTAAGACGGTATGAGGAAGATTACTAAGAACACCGAGCCTAAAGCTTGGACGCAATATCGTCTTACTCCAGGAGCCGCCTTTAAGCCCATCCCAGAGTTGGTGAACTCTTTGTTGGATGAGCAGGGGTATATATGTGCGTACTGTGAGCGGTGCATTCCCTGTAAAGATAGTAGAAGGGACTCCGGGCGCAGAAAACCATAGGATTGAGCATCTCCGCACACAAAGTACGTCAAAGAAAACGGGGATCAGTACCGACCTTGACTATTCCAACATGGTTGTTTGTTGCCCTGGAAATATCGCCCGCGATGGTGCCGAGAATTATCATTGCGACAAAAAGAAGGGTGATGTCGATTTAAGAATTTCTCCACTCGACGACATAATGATGTCTACTATTCAGTTTACACCCAGCGGACTCATCAAGTCAACAAAATGCCAAGTAAGTTGGGCGGTTTCAGTCACAATGGTGGCTCTCTTATCTCTCTATATCATCTTTAGTGCTTAGCAGTACGTAGTTAGGGTTGCCAATGTGCAGACTACTGTTGGTGTCACCTCAAAGCCATAACGGTAGATGCTGCCTTCTACTGACATCACCATTTCCATCATGCCCGGCTCTTTTGCAGAGACGGCATTCAGACGGTATGGCTCTACAGAAATCTGTTCGTTCGACTGCAACGCCTTGAACGAGTTGAACACAAAGTCCTTGAAGAAGTGAAGTGCTTTGATGAGGTTGGACTTGCCCGTAGCATTAGCTCCGAACACTACGACACTTTTAAGGAGTTTCAGGTTGGCGCCATCCTGTTCAAAAGAAGCTCCGTTGGCATCAGACTCAGGTTTCCTCAAAGATGTGGCGACAAGGGACAATGTTGCCGGCTCTTTGAAAGAGAGATAATTTGCGATAGAAAATTGAATTATCATAACTTAAAGCCTATATTTGTAATTTTTCTGCAAATACAAGCTTTGTTTTTATATAATCCAAATTTTAAAAGCAAAATATCTTTTTTGGAAGCACTCTTTCAAAGAATGGCATTTTAACCTTGGTAGCTGTTCGTGTATAAGCACCTTCGAATCACCAACATCAACAGTAAGAAGTACGACACTTCTCGTTGTGTGGATAGCAATTATGATGATGTCTGTCAACGATAGCATAAACGGGCAGAATAACAAAATGGAACAGTGTAATATTCGTGTTTACTGCATTTACATGAGTCACGACAAAAGTCTTGTCCTTGGGCATCTGGTTGATATCCAAGTCTTGTGTTGATTGTCGCTCATGCCTCTGCTAATGTCTTGAGAAAAAATCGTAACCATTTTTCGTAAGTACCGGAGATTTCTATAGATGCGATGCCGGAATAATAGAAGAACTGACGGATATGCAAGGCACCTGACAGATTTATAGTGCAACCATGCAGCAAGCCTTTGTCAACAAGGAAGAGAAGAACCAGCAGACGACCAATACGTCCGTTCCCATCAATGAACGGATGAATTACCTCAAACTGATAATGGATTAGAGCCGCCTTGATGAGTGGATTGAAATCGTCTTCTGCGTTGATATATTCCTCCAAGTCGTAAAAGGCTTTTTGCATATCGTCGGGCGAAGGCGGAATGAAGGGTGCTGTCGCCAAGTTGTCGCGCTCATCACCAATCCATATTGGAGACTTGCGGAACTCGCCGGGATATTTTTTCTCATTATGCTCGCCTTGCATAGCTATCCAGTGCATATCCTTAATGATGCGGCCTGACAGAGGCAAAGTTTCAAGATGTTCCAGACCATACTCTAAGGCATTGCGGAGATTGTTTCTGTCTATCAATGACTTTTCTTCCAATTCCTTGTCATTTGTCATCAAGAACAGAGGTGGCACATTCCAAGCCAACCTGACGGAAGACTTTATAGCCTCCTCAGAGACATCGATTTCTTCCTTGTCCTTCTGCTTGATGTGAGCCAATGCCTTATCTGCAAGGCGTTTCATCTCATCATCAATATTCAGTTCAACGTCCTGTAACGGCGTAGGGACAAACGACTTGTATGCCGTCTGTTCTTTGCCATTCAATCTATTATACCCGCTTCGGGGGTCTGCAAATCTATTCATTTGTCTAATTCGTGAAGCGTTTCCGCAATATCACCTTTAAGTCCAATACTTCTGTCGGCAATCTGTTGAGGGATATACAATTCACGTGCCAAGTTCATTGTGATATAATGGGAGTTTTGCAGCTGCGCAGCGAGCTGCATCAGCGGTTGCTTGATAAGTGTATTCCTCATGCCAATACCCAACTCCAATATAACTAACTGTTTATTAGAATATTGTTTTAAGAACTCCTGCAACTGAGGATTCTTATCATCCACTCCACCTAAAGTATTTGCAAACGTTCCTTCTATCTCAAAAACTTTCTTCGGGTCGAAGCCTGATAGTTCAAGATGAGTGTCGCCATTGGAAGTGATGATGAAGTAAGGCTTGTCGCCGACTACCCTCCGCAAGTCTTTCATAACCTGCGATGGCTTGTAATCCGTAATCCAATATTTTACAAGACGGACGAAGAACTCCTTGCGATCGTCGTCAGTTGGATATTGATAGAAGCAGCCTTGAATGACATTCAATATGCCATACTTTTGTTGAAAGTCACCGAACTGACGGCGAAACATTTCATTGTTGGCGAAAATGTGATAGCCTTCGGCTATTGACAAGCCGTTGCTGGCACCGATAAGGAGGGCGTCGGAGTTGGTTATCCATTGCTTTGCTTTTTGTATTTCGTTTTCCATGATAACTCCTAATTTCTAACTTCTAACTCTTTTGCTTCTTTCAATACTTTTGCAATGTCGCCTACAATAACCTGTCCCTTGTTTTCTATCTGTTCAGGCAGGAAGTCGTACTGCTTGTTCACGGAGACATAGCGTGCATTAGGCAGAGCGAGAGTAAGATTCCAGAAAGGCTCCTGAATAAACATTGGAGTCAGTCGGCCCACGCCAAGTTCGAGGAAGAGAATCTTCTTGTCGGCGTGGCTCTCAATCCAGTCGCTGACCTTCTGATATTGCTCCGTGTATTTCTTTCCTTCAAGGAAGTTGCCATAGCCACGAACCCATGGGAAAGCCTCTGCTCCGCAGTGAGGGCAACGAGGTATTAACTCGTCAGGGACAGCAGTCTTGTCTGTACCAAGCGACTCTACCATTTTGTTTACCGGTTCAACGGCATCCCAAACATCATCCGTACAGCAGTGTGAGCACTGGAAGAAGCGGTGGTCACCCTGTATCTCCGCAACTTTCGACTCAGGATAGAGTTTGACAAACTGCGTATCTTGGTTTGTCGTCAACACAAAGAAGTCTTTGCCTTTCAGTATTGAGTCCAAGTCCTTATAAGGCTCGCGCACTGGAGCATTTTGCGTAGTATTGAGGAATGTAGCGAGGAACGCCCACTTCTCATTTGGCGTGTCCCAATGGTGTCCTGTTCCGTCAAAAGCTCCTTTAATACCGTATTTCTCGGCAAAGCGGCCAAAGTATTTGCGGAATGAAGGCGTGTCAGTATAGTAGAAGTCACCACCACCGGCAGCCGAAAGACCGGATGCACCACCAACAAGGATGCAGTCAGCCCATTTAACTGCTTCGACGAACTGCTTTATCTGCTCTTTCCATTCTGGCTTCTTCTTTGTACTCATCTTGTAAGGTGAGCCGCCCTGCTGGTATATCTGATAATACATTGAGTAGCTTTGTTGGGTCTGCATGACCAAATTTTCATAAAATGTCATAATATATTCCTTTCTGTTTTTTACTTTTTTACCCTTTTACTTTTTTCTTTTTCTTGGGTGCAAAGGTACGGTGATTTATTTTCGTAACTGCTACCAATAAATATCAGAGAACTACCAAAATGATAAATAAGCCTTCTCTTTTCGCTTATTATATTTTCATTGTCTACTTTTTTTCAGTAACTTTGCAACAAAGTTCAAAATTCAATGCTCAAACCTCAAAGCAACAGAGACAGACTCGGTGCTTTCCCTGAAAAGACAGACCGTCAGCTGGCACTTATGCGCTATACAAAGACATCGTGTGGTGTTGACTTTCTGCTGAATACCGCCGACAGTTCGGAGAAGGCGCCTTGGTTTCATTTCAGCGACAGATACCAGACTGATTTTTTCGAGTTCTATTTCTTCCGCCGTGCCAATGGGTGGATGATACTCAACGGAGAGCGGATTGAACTGCACGACGGAATGCTGCTAATAATTTCGCCTTACCAACATCAGGAATGGCATTGTGACGACCTGCACATGGACTACACTTTCCTAGTCTTTCAGGAAGAGTTTATCAACAGTTTCTTCTCAGATAAGTATTTTATGTACCGCCTGCTTTATTGCTACCAGAACGATACACCGACTTATTTTGATATTACGGACGAAGAGTCAGCACCTTTGCTTGCCTTACTGAAAGAGATGAAAGGCGAACTGCGAAACCCTGTTGCCGACAGCTATCAGATGATACTCGCCTATCTCTATGAGTTTCTTCTGAAACTTAACCGCCTCTACGCCCATCGTTTCAATCTGCCTTTCGCTCCACCGCAGAACAACTATGCCTACCAGTACAAGCAGTTGTTGGAAACAAATATCTGCAAGAAGAACCGCGTTGATGATTATGCAGAAATGATGAATCTAAGTCGTGTGACTCTCAACAAGGCGGTGATGAACGAGTTCGGAGTCAGCGCGAGCCACCTGCTGAAACAGCGACTGCTTCAGGAGGTGAAACAGTCGCTGCTATTCTCAAACGAAAGCATCAAACAGACAGCCTTCCGCCTTAACTTCTCCGAGCCCAACCATCTTATGCGCTTCTTCAAGCAGATGACCGGTCAGACCATCGGAGAGTTCGTCAATAATTACAAGCGTGACGGCCACATTTAGTCAACCACATACTTTTTTCCTCTCTTTATATGCAAGCCGCGAGTTGAAGGACTGACTTTGCGCCCGGGGATGTCGTAAACAGGAGAATTTTCCGGAAGCTCGAACTCATAATTTGTCCACTCCTTTACGGGAACATAGCGGACGACATCGTCAAGTGCCGTGAAACTTACCAAGGCCGTGTCGGTAGTGGAGTTCGCCATTACCGCCCGCCACAGAAGTACTTTCTCGTCAGGCTTTTGTCGGCTTATAGTATATAGTTGGTCAACGAGCTTCTTGCATCTTGTCGGACTGAAACATGTGTCCATGATGGTGGGGTTCCAAGAGTTTATAGTTTGCTTTTCAGCGTTCTATGGTTCCGTTGAGTGTCATGAGCTTTATTGCAGCCTGGTTGTAATCATTGACGGCGGTGGCATACTTCAGTCTGGTGTCGATGCTTTGCTGAAGGGCGGCGACATATTCTAAGTAGCTTATCTCGCCACTCTCATAAGCCAAGGCACTGATGCGTGCCGTCTCGTCGGCTTCATTATTCCCCGATTGAGTATAATAGTCGAGTTGGTGCCGTGCAGCAAGCATACTGTTCATGGCCGCAGTATATTGGCTCTCACGGAGTTGTGCCTCATTACGGAATTGAATACTGAGTTGTTCACGTTGCTTTCTGGCGGCTTTCACCCTTGCCTTTGTTGCACCTGTAAAAATTGGAACGCCCACACCAATTTCAAAACCCATGAAGTTGCCGTCGTTCCACCCGCGGTTGACGTGATACGGATTCCACCCCTTGATAACCATCTGCGTGCGAAGGGCAATGGTTAACGAAGGGAGAAAGCCTGTCCGCTCCACTTTCACGGCCTCATCGGCCACATGAAGTTGTGCATCAGCAAGTTGCCCCTCGGGAGTTTTAGAAAAAGAATAACTAAGTGAAGAAGGAATAGTGAAGAGTGAAGAATCAATTTGAATTGATGGTTCCACCATAATATTATTACCCAACAATCGAGCGAGCTCCGTCTGCGTGTTGGCATATTCCGTCTGCGCAGTGGTAATAGCGAGCTGGTTCTCGTGCCGCAGCCGGCTGGCATTGAGCGGTTCAAGCTGCCGCACCTCGCCCGCATTATAACGCTTCAAGGCTATGTTTTCATAATGAGAAAGAATGGTATCCTGCCTTTGCAGGATATTAAGCTTCTCTTTTAGATATACAAGCTGATAGTAAAGTGAGGCGATTCGTCCATGAAGTTGATTGTTGACTACCGCCACCTCGCTCTGCCTTGAGTTGGTCTCAGCCTTCAACTGATGGCGGAGGGCAACATAGCGTGTCGGGAAATCGATGGTTTGCGACAGCGACAGTGAGTTGTCAGGACTACCGCCCGATGTCGGGTCCTGCGAGAGTGTCAGCTCCGTCTTGTCAACGTCCCATGCAGTGCCTTCCATCAACTGTGCTTTGTCGACATTCATCATGACAGTCTGAAGCGACAAATTGTTCTCATCGGCAAGCCGGAAACAATCGGCAAGGGAGACTTTCTCGGCTCCACCTGTTATAGGCGTAACCTGAGCCATCAGAACAGAAGAAAATGAAATGAAAATGCTAAATATAAACTGTCTCATAAGTATTCACTGATTTTTTATCACTCTATTTAATGATTGTTATGGTCAGACAGCCCGGTACTTTGTGCCGGATTACTCCAGTACTAAGCCTCAGTACTCGAGTAATTCGGCAACAATTACTTCAGTACTGAGGCTTAGTACTGAGTCATTTTTTAATAAACGTCTTATAGATTGCTGGCAGAACGAGCAGCGTCAACAGTGTCGACGTTATCAGTCCGCCGATTACAACCGTGGCAAGTGGGCGCTGTACCTCTGCTCCGTCGCCGTTGGAGAGAGCCATAGGCAGGAATCCCATTGATGCGACTAAGGCCGTCATCAATACCGGGCGCAGACGAATCATGCAACTGTCGACGACCCGCTTCTCAATATCTTTGACTCCTTCCTTGGCAAAAGCGTTCATCTGATTGATGAGGACGACACCGTTGAGCACGGCAACACCGAACAAAGCAATGAATCCAACACCTGCCGAGATGGAGAAGTTGAGACCTCGGAACCACAACGCCCATATTCCGCCTATTGCGGCAAGGGGTATCGCTGAGGCAACGAACAGTGTCTCACGGACATTGTGGACTGTTGCGTAGAGCAACAGCAGTATTACAAGCAACGCGATAGGGATTACAACAGCGAGTCGCTTTGTAGCACTCTGCAAGTTCTGGAACTGTCCGCCATATGTGTAATAATATCCTTCCGGCATCTTCACCTTCTCGTCTATTATCTTCTCGATGCCCGCTACCGTGCTTTCAACATCACGGCCACGGACGTTGAAGCCGACGTATATCCGGCGCATCCCGTCCTCGTGGCTGACCTGTGCCGGGGCGTCCTTGTATTCAATCTTAGCAATTTGTTGAAGAGGAACGCTCTCCCCTCCTTTGGAGGGGTCGGGGGAGGTCGGTATGCGGAGGTTCTTCAGCGACTCAATGTTATTTCTGTCTGCATTGTCCATCCTCAGGACAACGTCAAACTTCCTTTCGCCCTCATAGATGCTGCCTGCCACGGCTCCGGCATAAGTTGTCTCTATGGCCTTGTTGACATCGTCAACACTGATGCCATATTCCGCAAGGCGGGCATGGTCGTAGGTGACCTGAATCTGTGGCAGTCCGGAGACCTTCTCAACAAAGGTACTGCTCACACCGGGAACATTCTTTATGAGTTTGTCAATACGGTTGGCGAGCTTGGAGAGCTCGTCGAGATCATCCCCGTAAATCTTTACGGCGACATCCTGCTGGATACCAGTCATAAGTTCGTTCTCACGCATCTGTATAGGTTGTGAAATCTCAAACTCCATTCCGGGAAGGTTCTCAAGTGCTTTCTGCATCTTGTCCATTAGCTCTGTCGTTGACTTTGCCGAAGTCCATTCTTCCTTTGGCTTAAAGCTGACCATAATGTCGGCACGCTCCACAGGCATGGGGTCGGTTGGAATCTCCGCGCTGCCGATTCGGCTCACCACCTGCTTTACTTCAGGGAACTGCGTTTTCAGAAGAGTTTCAGCCTTCGAGCAACTCTCCGTCATCTGCGTCAGGGAAGTGCCCTGCGCCATACTTGCCTCTATTGCGATGTCGCCTTCCTCAAGGGTCGGGATAAATTCACCGCCGAGGAAGTGGAATGCGACGAGACTGACGCAGAACAAAGCCACAGCACCGGTGATAACGTCTTTGCGGCGCAGGAGAACCCATTCAAGCACAGGCTTGTACCAAGAGCGAAGTTTACTAATCATCCTGTCAGAGAAGTTCTCGTGGGTCTTTGCCTTGCGACTCAAGAACGATGCGCTAGCCATAGGAACGTACGTCAGTGAGAGAATGAAGGCACCGAGGATGGCGAAGAACACCGTCAACGCCATAGGACGGAACATCTTACCCTCAATGCCCTGCAAAGCCATGATAGGCACATAGACGGTCATAATCATTATTTCACCGAAGGCGGCACTTGACCGCATCTTCTGGGCGGCAGTGTTGACCTCGTCGTCCATTTGTTGGCGTGTCAATTTTTTGATGCCCTTCAAACCATTAATGTGCGTAACCACCGCTTCCACTATGATGACTGACGAGTCTACTATCATTCCGAAGTCGATGGCTCCAAGGCTCATCAGGTTTCCGCCTATGCCGAAAGTTTTCATCATGCCGAAGGCGAAGAGCATGCTCATAGGAATGACACTTGCCACAACAAGTCCCGACCGCCAGTTGCCAAGGAAGAGGACAAGTACGAAGATTACTATCAGTCCGCCTTCAATGAGGTTGCGAGCGATGGTGCCCTCAACCCGATTCACAAGGTTTGTACGGTCGATAAACGGTTCTATGACTACACCTTCCGGCAATGACTTCTGAATCTGTGCAATACGCTCCTTCACGCGTTTGCTGACCAGCTGGAAGTTCTCGCCTTTCAGCATAATGGCAATACCCACAACTACCTCGCCCTCGCCGTTACGTGTCACCGCGCCGAAACGCGTGGCATGACCCATGCGCACGTCGGCAACGTCGCTCACCTTTACAGGCGTGCCGTTGACGGTCTTCACAGCTATGTTCCTCAAGTCGTCGAGCGTCTTTGCCACGCCGATACCACGGATGAAGTATTGGTTGGAATTCTGTTCTATATAACTACCACCGGTGTTGGCATTGTTCTTTTCCAATGCATCGTAGACCTCACTCACAGTCACGCCTGAGGCTTCAAGACGGTCGGGATTGATTGCCACCTCATACTGTTTGACATAACCGCCCCATCCGCTGACCTCGGCGACTCCCGGAGTGCCGGAGAGTTGCTTGCGGACTATCCAGTCCTGATAAGTACGGAGTTGTGTCAACGTATATCGGTCCTCATAACCTTTCTTTGCGTGAATGGTGTAGTGGTAAATCTCACCAAGTGCCGTGGCTATAGGCCCCATCTCCACTTTGGCATTTTTCGGTAGCTCCTTTGAAACCTCATCCAGCACCTGACTGACTTGTGAGCGAGCCCTGTATATATCTGCATTGTCATCAAAGACAAGCGTAATGACGCTGAGTCCGCTGCGTGAGATACTGCGGCGTTCCTTCAGTCGTGGAATGTTTGCCATAGACATCTCAAGCGGAGAGGTGATATACTGTTCCACTTCCTGCGCGCCGAGTGACGGTGCCCGCGTTATAACCTGAACTTGATTGTCGGTAATATCCGGCGTCGAGTCGAACGGCAGGTTTGTTAATGACCAGATACCCCATGCCACAAGTGCTAGTGACAACACTTCTATTACAAGCTTGTGGTGTATTGAATAATCTATGAGTTTTTCAAACATAACTTCTAACTCCTATCTCCTAACTAAATTAGTCCTCCCCGTGGTCACCCACCATTGAGGCGAGATAGAAGGCGTTCTTGGTAACAATTTCCTGGCCTTTGCGGATGTGCTTGCAGAGTTTCACTGCTGTATAACCATTGCCGGAAACTCCTGTCTCAACATCGTGGCGGGAGAAACTGTAGTTACCATTTGCACCACGCTTGTTCAAGGCAAAAATGTAACTCTTGCCATCGCTCTTGACGATAGCGGAAGAAGGAAGAACATAACCTTTCTGATGACCTACTGCAATCTGACCGTCCACATACTGTCCGTCGAATAAACGCTTACCATTATTCTGCAACTTCACATGCACTGCCACAGCTTTCGTACCGTCGTTGAAATACTGGTTCATGCCATAGACACTGCCACGGACAACAGTGCCCGGCTGGTTGGTGAGGCTGACAAGAACAGGGTCTCCGACCTTCACCTTATTAATATCTTTCTCGAAAATATTTAGGTCACACTCCACAGCTCCGTTATTGCGGATTGACATCAGTGGAGTCTGCATGTCGGCATAGCTTCCGAGGCTTGCCGTAATCTGCGCTACTGTACCACTGATAGGAGCCTTAAGGGGAAAGACAGTAGTAAACTTGCCTTTGCCCACAGCGTAAGGACTGATGCCCATCTGCTGAAGCTGGCGGGCAATGCCTGTGAGGTTTGCCTGAGCCACACGATATTCTTTTATTGTCTGCTGCAAGTTCTTCTTTACCCCTGCACCATTCTTGTTGAGGTTACGCTGACGCTCCATCTCCTGACGGGCAAACTCGCATTCCCTGCCTGCCGAGTAATACTCACGCTCAAGTGAGACGACATCGGTGTTCTCAACGGTTGCAACGACCTGGCCTTTGCTTACCTGCTGTCCTTCCTTTACGAGAATGCTCTTTACAACACCGCCCATCAATGAGGCTACATTGCCCTTGTCCTGAGAGCGTAGCACCAACTGACCGTTGGCATGTAGTGTGGCGTCAAGGCCACGTGTCTCAGCCTCGCCAAGTTGTATGCCGGCAGTCTTGAACTGCTGCTGACTGAGGGGAATGTTGAGTAAATCGACATCTTCCGCTTCCTCTGTCTCAAAAGCATTAGCCTTGCTCTGAGTGAAATAGGTGAAACCAACAAGTGCAAGCACCGTGGCTGCAACGATAATCAAAATGCGCTTCATAATTTAGTCTTTCTTTTATTTCTGGGACAAAATTATGAAGAAAGTAATGCAACTTGGTTGCAAGTGGCTTTATACGCCCAACTTTGCAACCAGATTGCATTTTTGTTAGAGAAACGTATATGTCAATCTTTTAGGCATCCGATAGGCACTACGTAAATACCGTCTTTGCGCCGATACGCATAGGCTTCTGTGCCTGTCAATATCATTTTGAATAATGGCGACTTCATTTTCGACAAGTCCAATTTGTTCTCCAAACTGTTCAAGGCTTTTGCACCTTCCTCGATTTTTGTATGTCCGCCGAGTTTTATCTCAATCAATCCATAACTGCTGTTGCGCAGATGTACAATGGCATCGCATTCCAGTCCTTCTTTGTCACGGTAGTGGTAGACATTACCGTCTAAAGCTTCTGCATAGACCCTTAAATCCCTCATGCACATAGTTTCGAAGACAAGTCCGAAAGTCTCCAAGTCATTTATAAGATCATTTGGACCTAATCCCATAGCCGCCGTTGTAATAGAAGGATCTGTGAAGTAACGGTTGTCTGATGTCCTTATTGCAGTTTTTGAACGCAGGTTCGGATTCCATGCTCTCATGTCCTCTATAACGAATATTTTCTTCAGGGCATTTACGTATGAGGCAACGGTCTCTTCGTCAAGTTTGTCAGTGTCGTTGGCAATCATATCTTTCCGGATGGTTGTGTATGGTGCCATAGCCCCTTGGTGACGTGCATAGGAACGCATTAGCAGCTTCGCACGCTCAGGGTCTCTCTGTACTCCGTCAACTCTGGAAATGTCTCTGTTGACAACTGCATCAAAATAGTCGAAAGCCTGTCCAAGCGCATCATCTCCAGTCATGTCGATTGCCTCCGGCCATCCTCCCCGGCATGTGAGGAATGCCAAATCCTGGATGCTCAACTTATTGATTCCTGCTATCTGCGCAGGTTGATTGAACAATTCTGACAGACTTACGCTGCCATCTGACTCTTTAGACTCCCACAGGCTCATTGGGCGCATAGTAAGCCATGCGAATCTGCCGGTTCCTGAATGTTTGGTTTCCTTTTGCTCTCCTTTTGAAGGTACAGCTGAGCCTGTGAGAATAAACAGCCCATGTTGCTTACGATGGTCTACTTCAAAGGTACAAAAATAATTTCATATTCGGATGATTGGCGAAAAATAATTCGGATGATTGGCGGTTTTTCATTCGGATGATTGGCGGTTTATTGTTCGGATGGTTGTACTAGGCTCATAAAGCAAACACCCCCTTGCACCTTTCAGGCGTAGGTTATATCCTGCTGTATATCCAAACTATGGCAACGAAATGTCATTTAATGGTTGCTTCTGTAGTTATCTAAATAAAAACGACCCGCTCATTTAAGCATCGTTGAGAGGCTTGGCGGGTTCTAACGGTTGCAAAGTTACGAATATTGTTTTCAACTACATGCACTTTTTGTTGCCTGTCTTCTAATGCTTTGGACATAATTTTAAAGTTCTCTCGCATTTCTGTGACGGTAACAATCAACTTCTCTATCTCGTCAACGGAGTATCCAAGTACGTCACAAAGTGAAGCGAGCAGCCTTTCGACACATTTCAGTATGCGTTTCCATAGCGTAAGTGCCATGACATGCTCCTCCATGTTGGCAAACAACTCGCCCATGGTCCCATAGTCAGACATTCGCTTTTCCAACGACATCACAATGTATGTAATGTAGCAAAGCGTCGCATCGGCAATCTGGCCGTCAAAGTCCCTGCCCATATACGAACCGAGTCCGAGGTATCCTTTCGTTTCCTTGTTGACCACTTCAATGGTACAGCTCAAAGGCACGCACGAAGGCCATTGACTGGTCCGTGCAGAGCATGATGTTCCAAGTCTGCATGGTCCATACCTAATCAAGTATATTCTGACGGGGATGTCACCCAAGTGCCCCCTGATCATAATGTACTGACACTTGTACTTGCGGCAGTGTTTAATCCGTCTTGTGAATTTTGCAACGAGTTCTGCGGCCTTGTGCTTTTTGCCATCGACGAGGTATTTCGTATTTCCCATTTTGGCAAGGCCGATGTAATGTATGGCTCCATTGCCTATATTCCTGATTGCTGCGATGAATTTCTCACAGGCAAACCAACTGTCCGCCAAGGCGTAATGGGGACGGAGGCCGCACTTCCACTTGCGTTGTAGCATCCTTACGGCAGAGTCCATCTTGCTCATGCCGCATTCCTATTCCCGCTCATACGCCGGACTTCCCTTTGTGCGTTTCTTGGAGAATCTTCTTCGGAGGGCCTTTTTTCCCAGCCCCCCCGTCTCCTCTGTCCCCAAGTTTCTCATGTATGGAAAAGTCGAACGGCAGGGAGGATTTACCGTCGAAGAACATGCACAGAAGCAGCTTGTATCCCAAGACATAGTTCATCTTTACATGGTCGAAGACCTTGGTTATGTGCTCCAACTTCCAACCTGTCTTTCCCAGCGTCGTGTCGTCAAATATGACGCAGGAGTCCTCACTCTCTGTTTTTATGCCATTCTTTCGAAGAAGACTCTCAAAGCGAAGGACTGTATAATTGAGCAGACGGCGCCAGTCCATTGCCTGACGGACCATCATACGGTAATAACAGTTCTTTCCAGTTTCGAGAAGATGATAGAAGTTCTTCTTGTATATGGAGTGGATTGTCTCGCCGTTAATGCGGAAAAGACAGAGGGAAAGGATTAATTGAACGGCTGAAATTCCATCGTGCTTCTCAAAGGATAGCCTCCAGAGAAGATGTCTAAGACCGGATTTTGAGAATAGTGAAAGAATATCGCCGCTCATCTTGCTCTAACACTCAAGAGTTTGGATATCTCACTAAAATTTTCTAATTTTGCATTCATAACAATTCCTCTTTAATTTATTGATAATCATTGTTTTTGACACTACAAAGTTACCAATAATTATTGAGAAACTGTTATTTTAAGCTTGCTTTTTGAGGGTGGAAAACTTTAGTTATATACTATATACTTAAGCCTATAGTGTTGTCATCCTCCAAGTGCAGGTGAAATACTATAGGCATTCGCAAATTTATTAGATTACAGAATTCATTCTTATCCTCTCAGGGGCGTCAGACTGCCATTATCATAGTCCTAGTTTTTTGAGCCTGCCACCATACTTGTCCATGTCATCAAGCACCTTCTTGTTGGTCATCTGGGCATAGATCTGGGTGTATCTCGTGCTGCTGTGCCCAAGCATCACGGCAATCGTCTCCTCGGGGACGCCATTCATCAGCGCCAGCGTCGCGAAAGTATAACGGGCTACTCTGAATGTGAGATTCTTGTTGATTCCGCACACGCCGGCAATTTCTTTCAGATATTCATTTGTCTTTGTGGATGACTTCAACGGGAAAAGGCTGTCATCATCCTGCTTGCTGCGCATCCTTCTGTATTTTCGGATGAGCTTCAGCGGCTTGTCCAGAAGCGGGACGAATACGGGCTGTCCGTTTTTCTTTCTGTGGGTGTTTATCCATTTCTTGCCACAGCTTTCAACTACGTCATCGTCCTTCAGGCGGCTGATCTCACAATAATACATGCCCGTATAGCATGCGAACACAAATACATCGCGCACCCGTTCAAGCCGCTTGGTGCCGAGCTTCTTAACTATGACGGCGTGCAGCTCACGGTCCGTAAGGTAAGTGCGCTTCACCGGGTCCAAGTGATGGACAATACCAATATACGGATCACTGACTATCACGCCGAGCCTGATTCCGAACAAGATGATGCTCCTTAAAGTCTTGAGGGACTTGCAGGCTGTGTTGTTGTTCTGCCCCTTGAAGTTCTTCAGATATTGGAAGTAGTCCTCGATGGTTACGGGTGACAGCCTGTACAGCCCAATGTCTTCCTTTCCGTATCTTGACCGGAGCATATCCAGGAAGCGTCTTTCTGCAAGCATGTACTTATACTTCGTGGTCTTGCCGGTCTTACCATTCTGGCCATTGAACTTGAAGCTGTTGAACTTTTCAAGAAGTTTCTTGACGGTCGTTATGTCACCGTCACAACGCTTGTACTGGGCCTTTATATCCCCAATTGTAATCTGGTGATGCTGCCCGATCTGGTAATATACCGAGTACAGAGAATGCGCTATTCTGTCCAGCTCCTCGTTGGATCTCGCAGCCTGTTCGTCATCACCGCGCACTCTGCCTGTAAGTCCGTTCCAATGCCCTGGCATTACCTTTACACCCGTGCTGCCGATGCTCAGGCGTTTGCCGTCAAGGTTGATTCGGGAAATGACAGGTTCCATGCCATCCCTGTTTGAATAGTTGCTTCTGACGTAGAAGCTTACTGAGAATTTATGTACCATTTCTTTAATTTTTATGACCGCCCCATGAGACTTGTCTGCCGCATAAAGGACGGTCGGTTAAACTACCGGTACAATATAATGTTTGTGCGGAAACGATGGCTATTGAACTCAAAGAAAATCCAGGTCATAGATTAAACAAATTAAATTAATATTATTTTACCATGGAAGCAGGCATCCCGAGATTTTCCGGCTACAAATAATAATAGTTTACAAAAAATGTAGCCGAATTGTAGCCGCTATAACATTCGTTAAGAATTAAGGGCTGATTTTCTGTTGAATAAACTTAAACCGTCAGAAAAGCAAAAATCCTGTAACTTGTTGAAAGTCACAGGATTTATATTGTTTTGTTATTCTGTCTTAATTTTGTGTTTTTAAGACAATTTAATAAAGCGGAGAGAGAGGAACCCCCACCTTTTCCGCTAATATCTTAATATTCAACTGCTTAGAATTCAAGGAAACCTTTCTGTACCGTATCTGTACCGCTTTTCAAACCATCTACAGACCCTATAGAAACCACTTCCTAACCCTGCAAGACCTGACTGAACCACCCGAAAGCAGTATTTCAAGCCGAATTTAAAGATCTCTTTTTATTTGGGTTCAAAGTTAGCAAAAAATGAACTAACCACCAAATATTTGAGAAACAATTTTTTATCTTGCGTTTTGGTACACAAGCAGTGCAGGGTGCGAGGTCCTATATATATTATAGTGACCTTGCACCCTGCACTGCATGTGTACCAGGGCAAGCCCGTGGTTTGACTTGTTCTTCATCCTCAATGATTTATAAAGATGAGTAATTCACCTCAAGATAATAAATGAGTAGACTTTGAGAATGAGAGTTCCTGCGAAATGCTTTATATTGCGTGAAAAAGATGTTTTTTGGATGTTTGTTTTCGTTTTCTAGAAATAAATCATTAAATTTGTGGCGGATTATAAAAGAAAATTCCTATGTTGCAACATATACATCTTGAAAACTTCCGATGCTTTGAGCATTATGACATCGACTTCACGTCTGGCGTCAACCTGCTTATTGGCGATAATGGCAGTGGAAAGACTTCCATTATCAAGGCTGTCATCCTTGCACTTAATTCCTTTTTCAAAGGGTTCAGTGACGAGAATACCACTTGCACCGGAATTGGCATTGACGATTTCAATCATACTGTCAACGATGGAGCAAAGAGCATGACGCTGCCTGTCAACATCTCTTTTGACACGGAGACTTTTTCGGGGGTCACCATTAATAGAACCACGGAAAAAGCAGGGACAACATACACGGGTGCTAAGGAATTTAACAAGGCCAATAACTTACTGCAAAGTACAGTCGCAAACGAAAGCCGTGGGGACAGGAAGACAGCCTTGCCCCTTTTTGCTTACTTTGCAACGGATGATATCCATGGCAACGTAAAAACCAATGTAAAGGCCTATAAGGAATATTTCGTAACATTCTCATTTGGCTACTACCAGACTCTTAGGGGTGGTTGTTTTCTTAAGAACTGGATAGACAGATTGCTGGCTTTAAAAGAAGGCGCCAAAGGGGAAGAGGAACTTGAAATTGTGAGGAAAGCCGTCATTAAATGTCTTGGTCAAGCTGGCTGTAGAATTATCAAGAACATGAGTGTTCGTCCAATTCAGGGACATGTATATTTTGACTGTATGGATGGCCGGGAGGCTCGTTTTGAGGATTTGTCAGATGGCTATCGCCGTCTGGTCAACATCGTCTTGGACCTGGCTTTCCGTTGTTGTGCCCTCAATAGAACGCTATTCCACGACAAGTGCTGTGAGGAGACCATTGGCGTCGTCTGCATAGATGAACTTGACGACCACCTGCACCCGGCATTGCAGTCTACTGTCATCAGGGCTCTTCAGCAGACCTTCCCGAAACTGCAGTTCATTATATCTACACACGCTCCACTCATTATGACCAGTGTCCAGGATGTACCTGCGAATCAGGTTATTCAACTTGGCTATCATCATGGAGAATACACTCATGAAGTCATCAATACTTATGGATTAGATGCCAGCACTATCATAAAGGAGTACCTTCATGTTCCTGACAGAGACAAGAAGGTGGCAGAGGAACTTGTCAAGTTGGAAAATCTGATTGACGAGGAGAAAGTGGACGAAGCAAAGGTGCTGTTATCTACTCTTAGGGATAAGTATTCAGACCGGATTTCAGAGTTGTCCAATGCGGAGGCCATGCTTTCATTTTATGAGTAAGACGGTATGAGGAAGATTACTAAGAACACCGAGCCTAAAGCTTGGACGCAATATCGTCTTACCCCTGGAGCTGCCTTTAAGCCCATCCCAGAGCTGGTGAACTCTTTGTTGGATGAGCAGGGGTATATCTGCGCGTACTGTGAGCGGCGCATCCCCTGTAAAGATGCTGTGGAAGGGACTCCGGGCGCAGAAAACCATAGAATTGAGCATCTCCGCACACAAAGTACGTCAAAGAAAACGGGTATCAGTACCGACCTTGACTATTCCAACATGGTTGTTTGTTGCTCTGGAAACATCGCCCGCGATGGTGCCGAGAATTATCATTGCGACAAGAGGAAGGGTGATGTCGATTTAAGATTTCACCACTCGACGACACAATGATGTCTACTATTCAGTTTACACCCAGCGGACTCATCAAGTCAACAGACAGTCAACTTGATAGAGAGATAAACGAGAACCTCAATTTCAACCAGCAACTGCTTCGGGCAAACAGAAAAGAAACCTGGCTTGGCATAGCAAGAGGCCTAAAGGCTAAGGACTGGAACGTCAGTAATATTCGCCATCTTATTGATGTTAGGGAAAGTAAACATAAGGAAAATATCAACGGACATATGGTTCTTGCATACAAACCATATTGCAGCATGGTACTTTACATGCTGAACAAAAAACTTAACATGATAAATGCCAAGTAAGTTGGGCGGTTTCAGTTGCAATGGAGACGCACTATCTCTCAATTTTGATTAGAAAAGGGGTAAGCTGAAAAGGAAAGGACAAGCATTGCAGATGTCACTTCTGGTCTTCTCTCTGAATAGCCAGAAGATTATTTTCATCTACGTAAAATGTGAAATGAGATGGCAATTTGGAAACGTGCCTAATATCATCTGTATAATATGTCGATATAGGAAATAATTGTGGTTTGCCACAGATATTTCCTATTAATATCCTGTTCCCTTGCGCCTTGATAGATGGGGCCGAGAAGGTTCATAGTATAAATACGACTCAGAGCTATGTCTTTCCGGTCTCATGGTGACTTGCAAGGAAACGTCCTCGGCAAAGGAATATAAAATACTGATGTCAGCTATCAGAAAGGATGTCAGTACCCTCAGCACATGAGCCCCATGTTCAAGAAGGAAACAGACATTATCATTATTTGCCAAAGTGTCGCCAAGTGATATTAGCGATTCTACTATTTAATATTCTTAACTTCTTTGAAAATTTTTTAAGACATAGAAAAATAATAAAAAAGCATTGAATCTCAATATATTTACTTAACTTTGCAAGTGTAACGTAAAAGCTATGAACTATCCGCTAATATCTGAATATATAGAGGCTATCAGGTCGGCTGAGGACAACTTTGCCACACTTACCAATCTTCGTCCGATAATGGACGAGGAGGGTCAGCCTATAATGACGAGTGGAAACTTCGCTGTTGTCTTCAAAATGAAAAACACAGCGAATGGGAATCTCTATGCTGTCAAATGCTTTTTGAAAGACCAGCCTAACAGAGCTGAAAGTTATAGGATGATTGCTGAAGAGTTGGAATATGTCTCGTCGACGTTCCTTGTGCAATTTAGATATTTGGATAAGGAGTTGTATGTTGACACAAACAATTCAGAAGAAGATGAGTTTCCCGTCCTTATAATGGATTGGGTTGAAGGTGTAACACTTGACAAATATATTCGTCAGAATATAGATGACCAATATGTTCTGCAGATGCTTGCTTACCAATTCAGCAAACTTGCAATGTGGATTATCCCACAACCCTTTGCTCATGGTGACATCAAACCAGATAATGTCATGGTGCGTGAAGATGGCTCTCTTGTACTTATCGATTACGACGGTATGTATGTACCGGCCATGAAGGGGCAGAAAGCACGTGAAATCGGTAGTCCAGACTTCCGCCATCCATCACGTACGGAAAATGACTTTGATGAACATATCGATGACTTCTCTCTTGTGTCAATACTACTCTCGTTGCATGCCATAGCGAATGATTCATCATTGTTAGATAAATATGGTGCTGCAGACAGACTATTGCTTTCAGAGAAAGATTATCACAATATAAGCGCGTGCAAATTATTAAAAGAAATATACCCGTCTACAGACAATAAAATTAATATTCTTATTAGCCTCTTCAATATAGCTATAATTAATGAAAATATATCAAGCTTGGCTTTAGACCTCTTAAAAATAGTAGAGAAATTATTTATAAAAGAAATAGACACTATATGCTCCATTAAATTAGAAGATTTGGATGGTTACAAAGTCGATAAATATGGAGTAAAATATAGTTGCGATTACAAAATATTACTTAGAGTGCCTTCAGATATTAAAGTATATAATGTTAAAGAAGGAACAGAAATTATTGCCAATGACGCTTTTGATTGGTTTGATGTAGTTGCTGATAGTGAATCTGTAGACATTTTTGAAGCGGATCTTGAACAGATTTATTTTCCACATTCTATAAGATTTATTACTGCTTCGGCATTTGGTGAAGATGGGCATAAATTAAAAGAGATTAGAGTCTCATCATCTGTATATTACTTCAAATCTCTCCTCGACAATTTTTCAGACAAAGTAATCCTTAGAAGTGCTTATGATAATAATATAAGCAACTCCGATTCATTTTATGACATTTCTGGTGCCGAGTATTCAAAAGATGGTACTTTGTTGTTATCTTTAGATGGGCTTTCGCCAAATAATCAATCATATTCGATAAGGAGTGGAGTTAAAACAATAAAATTTGGTGCAGCACAGTTAGCAAAGAGTATTCGTACTATAATTATACCTGAAGGAGTAGAAAATATTGAAAGGTTTGCTTTCTGTAATAGCTCTTTATCAGCTATTACTTTGCCTCAATCTGTGAAGACAATAGGAATTAGTGCATTTGAAGGTTGTGAGAATTTACAAAAGATAGATATTCCAGAAGAAGTAAAAGATATAAAAGAATTTACTTTTGTGGGATGTTCAGATCTAAAAGAGATCAGTATTCCCAAATATCTCAAATCGATAGGATACTATGCTTTCAGTGGCTGCACATCTCTTCAACGTATTATAATTCCCGATACTATAGAATCAATAGGGTCGTGTGCCTTTAAGGACTGCGATTCTTTAAGTATATATATTTATAGTCAGACCTATAAAAGACTTAGTGATGTTCTTGATTATGAAAATATTATTATATATTTTAAGGATGAGAAAGGGCTACCTGAATATGGTGGTGGCAAATGGATTCCAAAATCAATCCGCCACTTTGTAAAAGATGAGTTAGATTTCATAGTTAAAGCCGATGTAGTAGCTTCACAATATGGCATGTCCGTGAGTTTTTTAAGGAGAGATGGCTGCACGAGATATATTCCTCTTTTTGAGTATTCTAATCTGGTTGTAGGAGATAGAGTTAATATGAAAGAGGCTAAGTTACTTACATTAAGGCGAAGTGGATATGATGATATATTCAGAATAGTGATTTAATGGAATGTTCAATTTTTCGGGAGTAATCAATCTTTCTAATATGCAATCAAAATTCAATATAGAAGTATATGGACACATTCATTAAGGATATTGGTCATCTTGTATATCACTATACAAAATTTGAAAATGCTATCAAAATCATATCTTCAAGATCATTAATCTTTGGTGAGTTTGGAAATATGAATGATATTGCAGAATCAAGAAGAGAGATATTTGGCAACATCCCTATAAACAAAATAAATATCGAACTTAGTAAGTATAAGTCTATAAGTCTAACTAAAGACACTTCTTTTCACAGAGGCTTTTCTATAGATCCCCTTTGGGGACATTATGCAGACAAAGGAAATGGAATCTGTATTGTCTTTGACAAAGTAAAATTGCGCAGTGATATAAAGAAGCAATTTGAAAGGACTGCTAAAATGAAGCCAATTAAATATTTACTCAATTTTAGTAATGCTTTCTTTAGTGATAGTATGTCAAGCCAAGAAGTAGAAAAAGAAATAATGAAGAATGCTAATGAAATTTTCTTCACTAAATCGAATGATTGGAAATACGAACAAGAGATAAGAATTCTTGTAAAAGGGGGAGCGAAAGATCGCTATATGCTGCATTTTGGTTTAGACACAATTGTTGCAGCTATACTTTGTATGCCTAAATATGAAAATTATAAAGAAACATCTGAATATAAAATTCTGAAACTTGTTTTGGATGGTAAGCCTGTGTTGCACTATACGACGTCATTAGGTAATAAAGAATTACTCAATGAAGATGGAAATCGCGTGTGTAACATCTTAGGGAAAGATTTACATTTAGATGTATAATTAAATGATATGAACTATCCTTTAATCTCAGAATATATCGAAGCCATTAGAGCGGCAGAGGACAACTTTGCCACGATTAACAATCTCCACCCTGTCTTAGATGAAGAAGGCAATCCCGTGATGACCAGCGGTAACTTTGCTGTGGTATTCAAAATGCGGGATGAAAAGAGTGGCAAGTACTATGCCGTAAAGTGTTTCCTCAAGGATCAGCCTAACCGTGCGGAGAACTATAGGATGATAGCAGAGGAACTGGAATTTGTCTCTTCGAGTTTCCTCACCAAGTTCCAGTACTTGTACAACGAGCTGTTCGTTGACTCAGCCAATGCCGATGGTGATGAGTTTCCCGTCCTGCTGATGGACTGGGTGGATGGTGTCAACCTCGACCAATATATCCGTCAGCATATTGACGACACTTATAAGTTACATCTGCTCGCTTATCAGTTCAGCCTTCTCGCATTGTGGCTGATGCCGCAGCCGTTCGCCCATGGCGACTTAAAGCCCGACAACATCATGGTGAGGGAGGACGGCACGTTGGTGCTGATAGACTATGACGGCATGTTCGTCCCAGCAATGAAGGGACAGAAAGCACGGGAGATGGGCAGCCCCGACTTCCGCCACCCTGCACGCACGGAAGATACGTTCAACGAGCATATCGACGATTTCTCGCTCGCATCCATCCTGCTCTCCCTTAGGGCGATCGCCGAAGAACCATCGCTGCTTGAGAAGTACGGAGCCGCTGACCGCCTCCTCTTTTCGGAGAAGGACTATCGTGACATCCATTCCTGCCAATTGTTAAAAGACATCTTCCCCTCCGAGTTTGCAGAAGTGAACACTTTGGTTGGCTTGTTCATCATTGCGCTAACACAATCTGACCTATCGAATGTTTCTTTCCGATTATTGTCATTGGAGAGACCCATGGAGCCCGAGATAGAAATCATCAACACGGAAGTTACAGAAGAAGATAAAAAGGACGCTTGGACAGACGAGTTTGGTGTGATGTATTCAAAGGATGGGAAGAAGCTTATTGGATATACAATTTCTTTGGAGAATATTAATTACAAAGTCAAAGAAGGTGTAATTATCATCTGTGATCGGGCTTTGCAATGTTGTAAAGTTCGTAGTATATTTCTTCCAGACTCCGTTAAAGCAATTGGGGCTGTGGCTTTTGCAAACAATGTAAATCTTGTAAAATGTAATATACCCCCACATACGAGATTCATTAAAGATAATAATCCCTGGGGCGGATGTTTCAATTTGCTGAAGTTAGACTGTGATTCACCTTGGTATACTATAAAAGACTCTTTATTGTATTCATCTGATTTTAAGATAGTCTATAGCATTATTTCATGGAGCAACGAGGTTACAATAAGTAAAAAAACAAGAAAAGTGGCTGCAAATGCCTTTTGGTCTTATAGAAAATCAGGAATAGTTATAACTAAAATCAATCTATCTAATATTGAGCATATAGGCAATCAAGCATTTTATGGATGCGCTTCCTTGCGCTCCGTCATTATTCCCGATTCTGTGACCAATATTGGCAACAAGGCGTTTTCTGATTGTAAATCCTTGCAGTCCGTCACCATCCCAGACTCCGTGACAAGCATTAGCGACAGTGCCTTTTCTGGCTGCTCATCCTTGCAATCCGTCACCATCCCCGACTCTGTGACCAGTATTGGCCGTCGGGCGTTTTCAAAATGTTCATCCTTGCAATCCGTCACCATTCCCGACTCCGTGACCAGCATTGGCCGTTGGGCGTTTTTAAAATGTTCATCCTTGCAATCCGTCACCATTCCCGACTCAGTGACCAGCATTGGTGCTGGGGCGTTCTCTGGATGCTCGTCCTTGCACTCCTTCACCATTCCCGACTCCGTGACCAGCATCAATGGCAATCCTTTTTTTAGTTGTCCTGCGAGAATTATTAATTATTCAAAGCATTTTGTTATTGTTGAAAACAATCTATATACTTCTGATAAAAGAAAACTTATTTCTTATTTATCAAAAGAAAATCATTTCATTATCCCCGACTCTGTGACCAGCATCGGTGCCATGGCGTTTTTTGCTTGTTCATCCTTACAGTCCGTCGCCATCCCGGGCTCTGTGACCAGCATTGGCACGGGGGCGTTTACTTGGTGCTCATCCTTACAGTCCGTCACCATCCCGGGCTCTGTGGCCAGCATTGGCAACGTTGCGTTTTGGGGATGCTCATCCTTGCAGTCCGTCACCATCCCCGACTCCGTGACCAGCATTGGGAACGAAGCATTTTCTCATTGCTCATCCTTGCAGTCCGTCATCATCCCCGACTCCGTTACCAGCATTGGCAACAAGGCGTTTTCTGATTGTAAATCCTTGCAGTCCATCACCATCCCCGACTCCGTGACCAGCATTGGCGACGGTGCGTTTTTAAGTTGCGAATCCCTGCGGTCCGTCTTTATCTCTCGCAAAACATACAGCCGATTAGATAACAGTTTGCAAAAATATTCTTCCATAATAAAATTCACCGACTGACATGATAATCATTGAATCAAAACGAAAGAAGGCTGAGACCATCCTTAAGAATTATCCCGATGCCATCTTAGCCGACGTGACCAGCAAGGCGAAAGACGGATTGGTAAAACTGAGCCCGTTCTACCCCCACTATGGCATCCCCGTGCCATTTAGCCCCGGCTATACCGCCACCTGCGTGGAGGCCATTTGGCAGGGGCTGAAAGTGTTTGAGGGCTGCGATGTGGACACATCGCTCTTCAGCAACGATACCATGCGGGGGCTGAAGCGAACCGTGAGGAAGTACGGCAAGCCGTTAGGACATCGAAAGGGCGTGAACGGCACAGAACTGTTGGGCTATGTAGAAGCCCGAAAGCAGATTTACATCCCTACCTACAAATGGGTGTTGGAGAATAAAGTCAAAGACATCATCGACAGGCTGCGTGAGGCCAGCAAGACAAAGACCATCGTGCTACTCGACTATGATACCAATGCTGATGTTGACAATCCGAACAAGCCGTTGTCTCACGCTTCACTGATTAAAGCATACGCTGAGGGTATATATCCATACAGAGATAAAGTTGAAGAAACGGGTAATAAAGATATTGCCCCATCGTTATTCTAATAAACAAGACTATGGAGAAGAAATCTAATTGGGAAGAATTCAAAAAGATTCTGGACCAAAACCGCATAACGAAGTTGTATCACTTTACAGACCGTGATAACCTGGAATCCATTATCATGAATGGTGGTCTATACTCTTGGGCTGACTGCATAGATAAAGGGATCACCATTGCCAAGCCAGGGGGTGGAGATCTTTCAAGGTCACTTGACAAGAGAGATGGCTTGGAAAATTATGTTCGACTAAGCTTTGCCCATGACCATCCTATGATGTATGTCGCCATGAATGATGACAGAATCTCTAATCCTGTCATATTGGAGATAGACATTGAAACAGCCTTGTTGGAGGGCAGCCTTTATGCAGACAGAAATGCCACGCGGAACGGTGCCAATGTCGGAGGGACTCCTGACGATTTAAGGAATATACATTTTGGCTTATTCAATAGGCCAATGAGATACTTCGACATGGATGATGAAGGAAAGATGTATTATCAAGCAGAAGTATTGGTCAAGAACTTTATCCCATTGAAGTATATAAAAAATATAGGCAACTTCGGTATTGCTCTTCCTGCTCAGCCGCATAAGATTCAAGCTAAAATTCCATATACTGCGCAGATTACGCGTAACACACCGACTGCATTCATATTCCTAATAGACCAATCGGTTTCTATGCAGCGAATGACTACGTTCAACCGGGAGCAGATGCCGATGTCCGAAGCAGTGGCGCGAATCGTAAACAATCAGATCAATGAGCTTGTACTCCGATGCATTAAAACCAATGAAGTGCGTCATTACTATGATATTGCTGCAATAGGCTATAGCACAAATGCCTATAGTGCTTGGAACGGAGAGCTTGAAGGGCGTGACTTCGTTACACCGCAAGAGTTGAAGGAGAATCCTTTCAAAGTTATCACTACAAAGAAGGAAACGAGAACACGTAGAGGTGTTGTAGTGAAAGAAGTCCAAAAGACGCAATGGCTCGAAGCAAGGCATGACGGCAGCTGGACACATGTTCATGAGGCTTTTGCCCGTGCCAAGTCACTTCTTGGACAATGGATGGAAGAACATCATGACAAGGATTGCTATCCGCCAACCATCATTAACATCTCTGACGGAGTTTTCAACGGAACAACCAAGGAGAATGTGCTTCAACTTTCAAACGAATTGAAGTCTATGTTCACTAACGATGGTAATGTGCTATTGTTCAACATACACATTGTACCTAATGGAGGTGACTCTGTCGTATTCCCAATTAGTAAGATTGAAATTAATGGCGATAAATATGGAGAGACTCTTTATGAAATGTCCAGTTTGCTTCCACTTCGTTACAACCAGCCCATCTCAGAAGTGAGAAAGGATAAGAGCGATGATAGGCATGTTGCCATGGCGGTGAACGCAGATATGTCCACGTTAATACAGTTGATGGACATAGGTACACCAACAAATATCAGTCAGAGTAAATGAGAAACTATTATACAAGATCGACACATAAGTTTGAGAAGAACATTCTTAATGAGGATGCGGCCATTGCAAAGAAGAATATGATTGCCGTTTCCGATGGTGCTGGTGGCGGAGGCGTGTTTGCTGATCGCTGGTCAAAATACTTGCTAATGAAGCTTCCGGCTTCTCCAATCAGTTCCTTCAAGGAATTAGATGCTTGGGTTGATAGCATTTGGGAGCCTTTCTATAATGAGTGTGAGATAGAGGCTAAAGAACGTGGTGGACTTTTCTTGGAGAAATTCTATGACGAAGGCTCTTTTGCCACAATCGCCGCTGCATGGAAGACAAGCGAGACGGAATGGAAATGGATGACGTATGGAGATAGTGTGGTCTTTTGCTATGATAAAAACACAGGTTTGCTATGCTATTCTCCTATACATCTGACAGATTTTGACACGCCGCCTTATTTAATCAGTGATAAAGACCCATTAAACGAAGTGGGATTTAAGCATGGATGTTTTAATGTGTCTGAGAATTCAACAATTTTTGCTGCTACTGATGCTTTGGCTCATTACATCCTGATGATGTATGAAATTTCAAAGAGGGAATCTTATAAAGGAGAGATTTCTAATGCTATAGCTGCTAAAACAAAGAGTAGCAATTATATCGATGTGGCAATGAGTATGAGATTTTCTTTCCCTAGCATTTTATGCAGCTTACTTGATCGTCATACTGATTTTAGAAGCAAAATGCGGAAACTTGAAAATACAGGCTTGCTCGCTCACGATGACTATTCGATAGCAGTGGCTGAGTAAAATAGTAGGAAAATAGGGATCGTTGTAGACAAAGAATGGATAAAAGAAGGCGAAGTATTTGTAGTTCTCGCCAAAGATGAAAATGCATTTAATCCATGGATGCCATCTCCTGTATACATTAAAGCTGGCTTCTTCATTAATAGAAATGGAGGAGCATATTATTTGGAAAGTATTGCAAGAAAAGTTATCAAAGAAATGAAAGGGGAAAAAGTCGAATATGACGATATAGAAGATGCTTTTATGTAGGGAAAGTATTCATAATAAAAGAAATTCATTAAGTCTTTTGACTCACAAATAGCTATGGGCCAAAGGACTTTTTTCATTCAAATAAGACAGTTCAAGGCTCGCCTACACGGTTGACAATCGCATGCGGTAGGAACAATCCCAATTTAGTGATTGATGTCTGCAACATTTACTCAAAGTATTTGATTTTTCAAAATAAACTCTACTTCTTTCTGACATTTTGGACAGATACTCATTCTGCCTTCTAAAGTTATTCCAAATTTTGGAATATTCTTTGAGCATCTTACCCATTTAAGATCTTCTGATAATGTGCCGCAATTCATACAAAACATGTGCCCCTTATGATATCCATTATCTTTAATAAGTAAATTTGTTCGGGTAAGAGGTTGACTTCCTGCATTAATATATATTCCCTCCATGTTTAGCCCCCAGTTAGATGGCTGTCTGGTGATTCTGTCTATTTTGCCTTCTTGATTTACACGGCATAGAATAAGTGACCTTCTATATCCCTTTATATACTGTTCTATTATTGTTCCATTTCGGTAAGTTGGGATATAACTTATTTGGTCTTTAATGTTGTCTTTATTTAATTCCTCAAATTTACCAGCCAAAGCTTCCACGACTTTCTCCTTACCGTAAATAGGGCTTAAAAGACTATCAATGAAGCAAACATCCTCATCTAGTAGTGGTAGAATTGGTTGTATATCATGCCTTTGAAATGTCACAAATATAGCTTTATAAACTTCTAAAGGTTCAGACATTTCTGCAGTAAGATGTTTGTAATCTCTTATTATTGATAAAAATCTTTTTGCTGGGATATAACCTGATATTGCGGATTTTTCACAACAATATTCAGCTCGTTCTACGTCTTTTTCTATACCTTCTCCAAAGAAGAGGAAGTATGTCAACACATACATTGCTTTATTGTATCCTTGTTTTGCAGATTTTTCCAGATACGAGACTATCTTTATAGCATCAAAATCCTTGGAAGCATTCAGAACTCTTGCGTATGCATATTGTGCGTATGCGTCTCCTTTATCAGCTTTTTCTTGGATTCTCTCGATGTCTGATACCGTTAATTTATTTGTAAGCCTCATGTTATATATCATGTGAATTATATTTTCTGATACAGTCTACAATTTCTTCCTCTCCATTTATTTTCTTATATAGTCTTGTTCATGAAAGCAAGATTTTTTTTGGAACAGTATGCTTGAACGTTATTGTCTTGTCGTTACCAAGCCTAATCTTTCTTGGTGATCCGTCTGTCAGGAAGACCACATTCATAGGCACCTGGGTAGATAGTCCGAGAAGATTCATGGCATAAGCACCAGTCGGTGCAATATGCGCCTTGTCTCTCTTTGCTACCTGTAAGGCAACTTCTTCGACAGAGGGATATAACACGCCGAGTCCAAGTTCCTTGTCTATCTTTGGATATAGGTAAATACCGTTGGCAAGTCTTATGATAACAGCATCGTTGGTCAACCGCTCCAAAGATTTGGAGACAGACTTGATGTCACCATAGGACACAAAGCTGTTCGGAAAGAATATAGATCCTCTTCCGCACTTCTTTATGTTGTTAACAATCCGTTTACCAATGTTCTCCTCCATATATCAAACACTATTTTGTCGCAAATTTACGATATTTTTTTCGACCACAACAAATATTACATTAGTTTTTTCGGCTGCAGTTGACTGGATTTTCAACCATAATGATGATCCGGAGCCTGTGTATCCTTATAAATGTGCCTATTGTCACAAATTTCATATAGGTCATCATGGGTATTACCGATATTTGTGTAAGGTATACCTGTTGTGCAATTAGAGATAAATATAAAGCGGATTAAACTGCAGATAGGCCACATGTTAAAATAAAAATAATCAATAGAATATTTGGCACTTTCAAAATATTAGGTTATCTTTGTCGCTGTAAATATCAATATTATGATATTTGTAGTATATATAAGGTATAAACATCATTAAAATAAAAGTTATTTGCTTATGGCAGATCTATACGAATATTCAACACCGGAACTGGTCCGGCTGCTCGGAAGCAGGTTCAGAGAATACAGGATGCGCTGCAATCTCACTCAAAGGGAAGTTGCAGAGAAGAGTGGCATCGGCTTGACCACCATCCACAAATTTGAGAGCGGATGTGCCAACAACATCTCGCTTGGTACATTCCTGTTGCTGTTGAAGGTGGTCGGCCGTATCAATGCCTTGGAGGAGTTGCTGCCCGACTTACCGCCATCTCCCTATCTCATGCAAGGGAATGGAAAGCAGGCACAACGCATACGACACTCAAAAGACTCTACGTTATGATTACAATACTTAAGGTGATATTATGGGATGAAGAGATAGGCAGGCTTGTTTGGGATGCCCGGCGAGGGCTTTCATACTTCAACTATAACCCTCGCTTCATAAGAAAAGGTCTTGACATTGCCCCGCTCGCTGCTCCACTCAAGACGTACGCAAACATGCCCATATGGGGAGAAGATGGAAAGATCTATCAACGGCTCCCATCTTTTATCGCTGACTCCCTGCCTGATTCTTGGGGTAATCAGCTCTTTGACCTTTGGCGGCAGCAGCACCATCTATCCAATGCTGACATAACTCCGCTTGACAAGCTGTCGTTTATCGGTAAGCGTGGCATGGGGGCGTTGGAATTTCAGCCGCAGGTATCAAGGGAGCGCAGCCCAAAGAAAATAGACATGGCCTCATTGACCGATCTCGCCGAGCGCATCTTCTCAGAAAGAGAGAATGCCCGTATCATGCCTGGGGAGTCTATCACCATGCAGTCGTTGCTAACCGTCGGCACCTCCGCGGGAGGAAGACAGCCCAAGGCAATCATTGCAATAAACAGAAACAGCGGAGAGATACGCAGTGGTCAGATAGCCGGACTGGAGGATTATGACTATTATCTTTTGAAGTTTGGTAATACAGAATACAGCTCGGCAGAGCTTGAGATGACCTATTATGAACTCGCAAGGAAAGCTGGGATTGACATGATGCCGTCACGTCTGTATTCCGTTAATGGCAATAGTCATTTTATGACCATGCGCTTTGACCGCAGACACGGAAAGAAAGTTTTTACACAGACTCTTGCAGCCTTGTGTCCTGATGCGGACAGCTATGAGAAGTTGCTGGCTGTTTGTCGAAGGCTCCGCCTGCCCGAGTCGGACTGTCAGGAGGTGTTCCGGCGTATGGTGTTCAATATCCTTGCCAACAATACTGATGACCATAACAAGAATTTCTCTTTCATCATGAGTGAGGACGGCACATGGCGACTTGCTCCTGCCTACGACCTCACCTACGTGCTGGACTTGGGAGGCAACCTTCCTAATGAAAACCATTGCCTGTTCATGCGTGCCAAACTCAGCAGTTTCAGCAGGGAGGATGCCGTGGCTTTTGCACATGACAACGGCATACAAAGGCCCGATGCAATTATAAGGGAAGTGGCTGAAGCCTTGAAGCAATTTCGTCCGACAGCAGAAAAAAACGGCGTAGGCGCAAGATGGGTCGGTCGTGTGGAGTCTACCATCCTTGATCATCTAAGTGCATGGGGTGAGTATGATAAGCCAACAGAATCTATTTCCACAGAGGTCAATGGCCACAGGATTTCAGATATTAGAATCGAGCAGACGTATAAAGGCAACTATCATCTGATGGCTAATATCGATGGTGTGCAACGTAAGTTCGTCATTAGCAAGAGCAAAAAGGAGTATGCTGAAATAGAAAGGACAGGTATTGCTAATATCACTTTCGACCGGCTCTTTGACTTGGCAAAAAATTACTTTGCGTCTACATTGGACAAGAAAAGACATAACGATTGAAAGGGCTAGTAATATTTCATTTAGATTATTTGCTGTTATAGAAAAATATGTGGTTTGCCACAGAAAATTGCTACGGTATGATATTGCTAACATAACTCACGACAGTAACACAGACCTTTTGTCTTACTTTATGTAGGATTACCAGATTTTGTGCGTAACTTACAGAAAATTAGACAATCCCCATATAATAAAACTTATATACTTATATACTTAAGCCTATAGTGTTGTCATCCTCCAAATGCAGGTGAAATACTATAGGCATTCGTAAATTTATTAAATTACAGAAATCATTCTTATCCCCCCTCAGGGGCGTCAGACTGCCATTATCATAGTCCTAGTTTTTTGAGCCTGCCACCA
>ERZ791911.358-NODE-358-length-35570-cov-7.591665_pt1 | contig 35570 bp, 32 predicted proteins | sample MGYA00510142_ERZ791911 | MGnify/ENA primary metagenome ERZ791911 (study PRJEB30046, sample SAMN00792056) | human gut metagenome | study: EMG produced TPA metagenomics assembly of the A metagenome-wide association study of gut microbiota in type 2... | reverse complement strand
GGTGGAGTATTTATATCTATAACGTATATAGAAATAAATACGATTAATGCAACAAATATATACGTGGTAGATGTATGTACGAAAAGAAAATTTTATAGAAAAAAAGCGCTTAATTGAGTTAATAGAAAAGCAATTAAGAAAAAAATTAAAATTAAATTCAACTAAAAATAAAATTCTTAAAACAAGAAATTTAAAAAGAAGAATAAAACAAAAATATGAAGTTTATGAATAAAAACATAAGAAATAGTTGAAAATAATAAAAAGTACATAAGTAATAAAAAATAATATGTTTATAATTTATGAAAATAAATTTTATAAAACTATTATACGAGGAGGAGAACAATATGAAAAATAATAAGGGTATAACCCTAGTTGCGTTAGTCGTTACCATAGTAGTTTTGTTAATTCTTGCAGGAGTAAGTATTAACTTAGTACTAGGCAATAACGGAATAATAGCAAAAGCAAAAGAGGCAGAAACAAAATCTGCAGAAGCAAGCCAAAATGACTTAAAGGGAATGAATGGTTTGGTAAGCGAAATGGAAGGTGCATTAGCTGGAAATGGAAGTACTGGAAGTGGTAGCGGAAATGGTGGAGCTGGAGGAAGTGGAGCAGATACAAAAGTACCAGCAGAAGCAACAGCAGAAACAGCACCATACTTTCCAGATAATACATTTACAAAAAAAGAAGGAACAATAGATACAGGGCTTGTAATACAAGATGCAAGTGGAAATGAATATGTGTGGGTAGTAGTACCAAGAACAACAGCAGTTTATGCTACAACAGGGCTTGGAAAAACAACATTTACAGATGCAGATTATACAAGTATAGAAAATGATTTAAAAGAATATACAAAAACATATAGAGGAAGTACTAGTTATTCAGATGTATATTATCCTGATGACAAAAATGTAGGTTGGTTTGCAGATGCAACAGTATATAACAATTTAAAAAACAGTATGTTAAAAAGTGTATATGAAAATGGAGGATTTTATGTAGGAAGATACGAAGCTGGAATTGGAACTAATAGAACAAGTATAGAAGCACAAGTAAATGGAAAATATCCAGTACCAACAACAGCACCAGTAACAAAAGCAGATGCATATCCATACACATATGTAACAAGAACACAAGCACAAAATTTAGCAAGTAATGTAAAATCAGGAACAAAAACAAGTAGTTTAATGTTTGGAGTACAATGGGATTTAGTGCTAGCATTTATGCACAATAAAGGAAATATAGAGGATAGTACATTAACATCAAATAGCACAACAATAGGAAATTATTATAATTCAACATTTGATCTAAATAGAGGAAAATATGCACAATGTGGTCAGCTAGGAAATACATGGAAAAATTTTGATAGTGCATTAGACTCAATAGTAGTAAGTAATGAAACTACAGGAAAAATGAAGAAAACAGAGCAGAATTCATATCAAAATGGTATATTATTAACAACAGGAGGAACAGAACAAAGCAAAGTAATGAATATATATGATATAGCTGGAAATGTGTATGAATGGACTTTGGAAAAAACCCCCAACACCTATGAACCGTGTGTTACTAGGGGAGGCCTCTTCAACGATACAGGCTCGTACCGTCCTGCAGCTGAGCATGGTGGCAGTAGCTCTGGCCACAGCTTCTACAGCATCGGTTTCCGTGTTTCAATTTTCTAGGAAAAGCTGAACGCTAGAGACGAGAAATTTGAAACAAGAGGAAAAAATAAAAATGATAACAGTAAGCTATAAGAAGGCTCATGCCTTGCATAGCGAATGGAAGAGATAGTTAGAGGTAGGAGGCGTTCTGAGTCTTGGCAAAGTCAAGAGCAGGCTCTATTACTGATAAGACTAGCTTGAAGCTAGTCTTTTTGTTTGACTTAAAATATTGCTTATTTGGAAATAATGCGACGGAAATTACATATACTATTTCTTTTATGGCAATAATATGATATAATATATAGAGCTTAAATAAAGGAGCTAGTTTATGAAAGTTGGAAATAAAATAAAAGAATATAGAGAATTAAATAAAATGACTCAAAAAGATATTGCTGAAATACTAAGAGTTGAACCAGCAACAATATCTAAGTATGAAGCAGGAACAATAGAGCCTAGTATAGAGTCATTAAAAAGGCTTGCGGAAACGTTTAATGTAACTATAGATGAATTAATAAAAGATGAAGAAAAATTTGATGTTTCTAAAATTAATGTATTAGAAGTGTTAAGAGAACAAAAAGAGATGGGCTTAAAGGGCAATTTGTATCATAATACACAGATTATGTTCTCGTATAACACGAATCATATTGAGGGAAGTAGGTTAACTGAGGAACAAACAAGGTATATTTTGGAGACAAATACCATTTTATTTGAGGGAGGAACAGTTGCGAGTGTAGATGATATATTAGAAACTGCAAATCATTTTAAATTAGTTGATTATATGCTGGATATAGCAGACCAAAACTTGACAGAGGATATAATCAAAAAATTCCATAAAATTTTAAAAGAAGGAACTATGGATAGTAGAAAAGAATGGTTTAATGTTGGAGATTACAAAAAATTAGCCAACGAAGCAGGAAATATCAAAACATCATCACCGAAACAAACTCCAAAAGACATGCAAAAACTTATGGAATGGTATAATTCTTTACCAAAAGTAACAATAAAAGAGATAATAGAATTTCATGCTCGATTCGAGAAAATACATCCATTTCAAGATGGAAATGGTAGAGTCGGCAGAATAATTGCATTTAAAGAATGTTTGAAAAACAATATAATTCCATTTATTATTTTAGATAAAGATAAACTATATTATTATAGAGGACTAAAAGAATACCAAAATAAAACAGAAAAAGGATATTTGATTGATACTTGTTTAAATGCACAAGATGAATACACCCAAATGATAGAATATTATTTAAAATAAATTCGCCCAATAGGGACGCCCATTTTGGGGCGAAAAAATTAAGAACTAATTAAAATTTTAAAAATAGGGTAGAGCACGCTTTCCGAGGAGTGTTAAAGAGCTTCGAATAAGAGCATCATATCGAGATTTTTATAAATTTAAATTAGTTCTTATCATGTACATTTTCTTCTCAGTCACTAAATTGTATAATTTCTTCTTCGCCCCCGAATTGTACTAATTTGCTTCATACAATTCTTTTATATATAAATCCTTTGTATCATTAGAACCAACAAACCCAACTGTTGCTTTATTTCCGTGTACTTCTTGAATCCATACAGGCTGGTCATTGTAATAAATTTCTTTAATGTCTTTATTCTTTAAAATCTCACAAACTCTCTTATTAGTCATAAATTCCTCCCATAATTTTAAAAAATTTAATATAATTATATCCAAATTTGCATAAAATATGATACAATATAAAAATGAAGTACAATATTTTAAAGGAAGGACTGAAACAACAAGATGAAGGTTATAGAAAAATACAAAAATGAGATAGAAAACGCTACAAAAGAGGGAAGAAAGATTATTGCGTGTATGTGCAATAATGAGGTTAAGTCTTTAAATTATGAGGTAAACGAAATTGATAAGATTGAATTATTAGATACGAGCTCAAAGGATGGACACAGAATTTATATAAGAGGAATTTTATACATAATGGCAAAGGCTTTAAACGAAGTTTATCCAGAGGCTTTGCTTAGTGTAAATTATCAACTATCTAGTGCAATGTTTTGCAAAATTGATAACATGGAAATTACAGATGAAATGATCGCAAATGTTAAGGCTAGAATGCAGGAGATAATTAATCAAAATTTAGAGATAAGAAAAGTTGTTATGACTAAAGAAGAAGCAGAAGAGTTTTATTCTAACGAGAAAACTTTGAGAGGAATTGTTCAAATTGATAATACTCAAAAAGAGGGAGTATCTTTATATTACTGTGAAGATTATTTCAATTATTTCTTTGGAGTAATGCCAGTAACAACAGCATATACAGACGTTTTTGATGTTATTAAATATGGTGATGGTTTCTTAGTTAGATATCCATCTGCAGAAAAGCCAAACGAGCTTACAAATTATAAGAGCAACAAAAAGTTATTATCTACTTTGGAAGAATACGAAGATATTCACAGAGTACTTCAAATAGATACTTTGTATAAATTAAATAAAGAAATAAAAGAAGGTAGAACTTCGAATGTTATACTACTTTCAGAAGCTTTACATGAGAAGAAAATGGCAAATATTGCAGATGATATTGCAAAAAGAAAAAATGTAAAAATGGTTTTAATAGCTGGTCCATCATCATCAGGAAAGACTACTTTTGCAAAAAGATTGGGTGTTGAACTAAGATTAAATGGCTTAAAACCAGTAACAATTTCGGTTGATAATTATTTTGTAGAAAGAGTAGACAATCCAAAAGACGAAAATGGAGACTATGACTTTGAATGTTTAGAGGCAATAGATTTAGAGCTATTTAATAATCACATAAAAACATTATTAGATGGTGGAACAATAGATGTACCAACATTTGATTTTAAAGTTGGAACAAAACGTTATAATGGTGAAAAGATGCATCTTGAAGATGACGAAATTCTTGTAATAGAGGGTATCCATTGCTTAAATGATAAACTTACAAGTTCGATTCCAATGGAACAAAAATACAAGATTTACATAAGCGATTTAACTGTTTTAAACATAGACTATTGCAACAGAATATCTACAACAGATACAAGATTAATCAGAAGAATTGTTAGAGATAACAATTTTAGAGGATATAGCGCATTACACACATTAAGAACATGGGCAAGTGTTAATAGGGGAGAAAATAAAAATATATTCCCATATCAGGAAAATTGTGATGTTATGTTTAATTCATCACTAATATATGAATTAAGTGTTTTGAAAAAGCAAGCATTGCCATTGTTACAAGAAATAACAAATGCAGAACCAGAATATGCAGAAGCAAAGAGATTGGCAGAATTTTTAAAATATTTCGAAGAAGTTGATGAGGGGCTAATACCTCAAAACTCATTATTAAGAGAATTTGTTGGTGGAAGTATATTTGGTGACTAGAGTTAAAAATGAAAGGAACGAAAAATGGCTGGAAATTTTACAGAAATAGACGAAGAATTTACATGTGAAAATTGTGGAAAACATGTGCCAAAGTTAGGCTACTCATGCAGAAACCATTGCCCATACTGTTTACATTCAAAACATGTAGACGTAAATCCGGGAGACAGGGCAGAAGAATGTCATGGAGATTTAGTTCCAGTAGGAGCTGAAATAGATAGTAAAAAAGGCTATGTAATAATTTTTAAATGTAAAAAATGTGGAAAAATACGCAGAAATAAAGCAGCAGAAGATGACGATATGGATTTAATCATAAAATTAACAGCAATGCATAATTATTAAAAAATTGTTAGTAAGTAAAAAAGGCGGTGGCTCTAATAATGAGCCACCGCCTACATAAGCGAGAACTGAAGGAGTTAATTGGTAACGTCCTCAAACGCCACCGGGCCACGAAGGCCATTAAAGCGTTTACCGGTATCCATCAGTTTGTCAGGGGCGCCCGTTACCACAAGCGCCGCTTTTCGGGTTTCGCCACTCTTACTAACAGTAGTAAGAACCATAACGACATCCGTAGGATCTTTACTACGATTGTATAACTGATACAGCTCGTGACGTTCGGATCCTGTCTCAAAGTTGGTGTCCCAACTTCCTATAAGAGACGTATACTGGGTTCCGCCTTCAACAGAGAGAAGGCGAAGGGCATTTTTTGCAGTGTTGTAATTGTTCATGTGCGTAATGATTGCGCCAAAGGCAATTGCTGCAAAAGTGATGGCGAGTGTGGCAGCGAACAGCCGAATTTTTTTAGTCATGATATTTTCCTCCTGACTTATGTAAAAAAACTTTCTACGGAACTGAAATAGTTTCCGATTAACATAATTATAACACTTTTTTAATAAAAATGCAAAATTTAACCTGTAATGTAATAAATTACAGGTTTAGTAGATGAACATAGAATATTTATTGTAAATTTTTAAATCTCTCTATTTAAATTTCCGTTTGTATATTCTTTGCCTTCTAATTTATCGCCATTCTTCAATGAAGTTACTATATTATTTATTTCCTCTATATTTTCATCAAGTATATTTATTCTGACAGCTGAAATCTTAAAATCATGTGTATCTATCGAAGTTATTTTGCTATTGTAAATTGATGTAACGGTTTGGATATTGTCTGGAATTATTCTAAATTTAAATCCAAGACGATCTTTTATATAGTATTTTGCAGTGCATGAATTATCTGTAACTGACGTGTTTAAATTGTCTGATAGACTTGCAAATGTAGAAGATGTACAGTTTTTACATTTCATGTCACACTTTGGATAGCATTTATTGCTTTTTCCAAGTAGACAATAAGATGAATTCATTAGCACATTTCTTCCATATGCTATTAATTCTACTGGTAGAGGACTGTTGCTACATAAGTTCTGTAAAATAGATTTATTCAATTCTACGGATGGTGTTACTACATTTATTCCAAGTGATTGAAGTTCTTGAATGCTGTATTCATTAAATATATTCATTGTGTAGTTTGCGATAAATGTATATTTTTCATTACCAATATATTTTTTCAAAAGCTCAAAACCAGAAATGTTTGATATTACAAATCCTTTAATTTCATAGTCTGATACGATGCTATCAATATTGTTTAGTAATAAATTTTTATAGTTTGGCTTTATTATTGTTGGCATATATATGTACAAATCAAATTTTCGCGATAAATTGAATAATAATGTATTGTATTTTTTGCTCAAGAAAAATTTTAAAGGAATGTATATGTTATCAACATTTTCAAGCTGAGTATAATCATATTCTAAATTAATATTTTCTAATAAAATGCTAATTTTCCTTTGAAGTACATTATTAGTATTTTCAACTGAACATTTTCCATCATGTAAAGAAGTAAGAGACACTACCTGCTTAGATGAGTTCTCGTTTCTTCTTTCTAAGAATTTATTCATTATTTTTTCTTGCAACATATTAATTGCTGTTCTACGTGCATTATTTAAAGCACTTATACTAGGAATGTGCAAATTCTCATCTAAATTGATATTCAATTTTTCAAATGTATATGGAGTATTTCCAAGCTTATTTAATTGTTCTGTAATTCTTGTTTCTGTTATTGGCGAGTTGATCGAAATTTCTGGAACAATATCAGAAATAAATTCTACAGAAACATTATTATAGAATGGGGCAGTATTCGTTTCTAAAGTTATAGAGATAGGCTTGTCCTTTTTTACAGATACAGAGCAGGTTACAGGAATTTTTTTGTTTTCACAATTTGGGGCAAATGTTTTATCTGTTTGGTCATTTAAAGCTTTGCTAGAAAGTTTATACACTTTTGCTCCAGCTCTAATTTTTCCTTTCATTCGTCCGAGTTTTACAATTTGACCGATTTCTGCATTCTTCAAATTTGTATTTCCTTTTATTAGTTCAGAAATAGTGTAAGTTCCAGTTTCACCGTCAATGCTTATGGTATCACCAATTCCGACAGGTTGATTTAGTTTTAATGTGATGTGACCTCTGTTGGCATTGTAGTTTGATATATTTCCTAAATACAGCCCCATATTATTTGGCTTGTCTTTGAATATTAACTTTCTGTTTGGCTCTGATAATAAATGTCCGCTAGAGAATCCGCCTCTATTAAACACTTGCTGTAAGTCTAATTTATCTGCTTCATCAACCACGTATTTGTTGCCAGATAAAGCAAGGTCTATATATTTTCTATAAATTCTTGTAACAGTTGCAACATATTCTGGAGTCTTCATTCTGCCTTCAATTTTAAAAGAATTTATACCTAATTTTACTAGAGTAGGCAAGGTGTCTAGAGAACAAAGGTCTCGAGGACTAAGTAAATAGCCTTTATCAAGAACGCTTTCAGTACCGTTTTTATCTTCTAGCAATTCATATGGAAGTCTACATGGCTGAGCACATTTTCCTCTATTACCAGAACGCCCTCCAACCAAGCTAGAAAATAAACACTGACCAGAGTATGATATACAAAGTGCACCATGTACAAATATTTCTAGGTCAACTTTACAATTATTTCTAATATATTCAATCTCGTTAATTGGAACTTCTCTAGATAAAACGACTCTTGAAAATCCAAGTTTCTCAAGTTCTAATACGCCTTCTAAATTATGAACAGACATCTGAGTGCTTCCGTGAATTTCCATACCAGGAAAATGAGTAATTAAATATTTAGCAAGACCAAGGTCCTGAACAATAATTGCATCGACTCCACATTTATAGGCAGATTCGGCAACTTTAATGGCATCGGCAAACTCATCATCTGTAATTAAAGTATTTAATGTTAGATTAGTTTTTACATTTCTTAGTTTACAATATTTTACGACTTCTGCAACTTCCTCCAAAGAAAAATTCTTTGCACTGGCCCTTGCACTAAAGCTGTTAGCACCAAAATAAATGCAATCAGCACCATTTTGAACTCCAGCTCTAACACAATCAAAATCACCAGCAGGAACCAATAACTCTGGAACTATATTAATTTCGTTATTCATGTATAAATTTATTCCTCCTTCGAGGTAGAAAGTTAATAAATTTCAACCTCAATTTTACAACTCTATATATTGTAACACACTTTACGGAAAATTCATACTATATTATATAAAACAAAAAAGGAGGAATATAAAATGCAAGACGACAATAGAGGTGGATGCAACAGTGGAAGTTGCGGATGTGACGAAGGACCAAGAGGAGGATGTGGACGCAATGAAGGTTGTGGATGCGGACCATTTGGTGGACTATTTGGCGGAAACAATTGCGGATGCGGAGATAGCGGAATTTTATTCTTCATAATAATATTCTTACTATTATTTACAAACAACGGATGCTGTGGTGGTAGATAAAACATAAAAAAGATGCTAGACTATAAAAATAGGCTAGCATTTTTTTTAGATATGTGTTACAATAGATTTCGCAAGAAAGAGATGCCATCATAGCTCAGTTGGTAGAGCAACAGATTCGTAACCTGTAGGTCGTGAGTTCGATTCTCGCTGATGGCTCCATTTGAAATTAATTATGGAACTAACAGTTATAAATACAATAATACAACCCATTGAAATTTCCTTAAATTTAATGTATAATAGAAGGGTATGAATACATTAAATGAAAGGATTTTTTTATGGGATTTTTTGATAAATTAAAAAATGGATTAAATAAAACAAAAACATCTTTTGACGAGAAGATGAATGATATATTTAGTAACTTTAGAAAAGTTGATGAAAATTTGCTTGAAGAATTAGAAGAAGCATTAATTATGTCTGACGTTGGAGCTAATACTTCTGCTACAATTATAAATAATTTAAGAGAAAGAGTTAAGAAAGAAAATATTAAAGACGAGCAAGGTGTTAGAGAGGCTCTAAGAAAAGAAATTCAAGAGATTTTTGATGCTACAGATAACACTCTAAAGCTAGAAACTAAGCCAGCAGTTATCTTAGTAGTTGGAGTAAACGGAGTTGGAAAGACTACTTCGATTGGTAAGATTGCAAACAGATTAAAGAAAGATGGTAAAAAAGTTGTTGTTGCAGCAGCAGATACATTTAGAGCAGCAGCTGTTGAACAGCTTGAAATTTGGGCAAATAGAGTTGGATGCGATATAGTAAAAAGAGAAGAGGGAGTTGACCCTGCATCGGTTGTATATGATGCAATTAAAATTACTAAAGAAAAGAATGCAGATGTTTTAATTTGCGATACGGCAGGAAGACTTCACAATAAGAAATATTTGATGGACGAGTTAATTAAAATAAAAAAGGTAATAGACAAAGAATTGCCAGATTCATCAGAAGAAGTACTTATGGTGCTTGATGCAACTACTGGTCAAAATGCAATTTCACAGGTTCAGGCTTTTAAAGAAACAGTGGATATTACAGGAATAGTTCTTACAAAGCTTGATGGAACTGCAAAAGGTGGAGCTGTAATAGGAATTGTAAATGAAAACAAAGTGCCTGTAAAATTTATAGGCGTTGGAGAGCAAGTTGACGACATGGAAATATTTAATAGCGAAGATTTTGTAAAGGCTTTAATTTAAGGATTGGAGGAATATAGCTTGGAAGAGAAAAAGAAAGAAGTAAAACAAGCAGAAGAAAAAATACCAAAAACTGAAGAAATTAAAGAGAATAAAAAAGAAGAAGCTAAAGAAAAAAAGAACGATAAAAAGCAAGAAAATGTAAAACAACAAGAAAAAACAAAAAATGAAGAACAAACAGCACAACAAGCAAAGTCTGCAAATACTGAAACAGAGAGTACTACTAAAAAAAGAAAAACAAGAAAGAAACTTGTTTTAGCTGTTTTAGCAATTGCCTTATTAATTATTTATATAGTTGAAAGAGGCGAATTCTTAGAAATAAAAGAGATTGGCGAAAACTACATTTCTATGTTCTGGCAGAACATGAAGTATAGAGGAATAGTTGCTGTAGTTAATTTCTTGGCAATATTTACATTAACATATACAACAACAACTAAGGTAAAAAGAGGTCTAAAGGTGTTTTTTGAAGACGAAAAGAAAGAAATGCCAAAGCTTCCTCAAAAATCAATTTCATTTATATTTGCAACATTAGTAACAATTGGAACAACTGGAATTATAGTAGAAAAGGCATTACCATGTTTCTTTAATACACAGTTTGTTACAACTGACCCCGCACTAGGGTTAGATATCGGATTTTTCGTGTTTATATTACCATTCTTAAAATTTATAACTATATATGCATTAGTTGCAATGATTGCAGCAGTAGTATATGCAACTTTGTACTATTTAATAGTGTTTAATATTTGTTTTGATGGAATATCGAGAGAATCGGTAAAAAAGAGCGGACTATTAAATAATGCACTTGGGTATTTAAAAGTAATTATAGTTTTATTTGCAATATTGATGCTTATTGGAACTTTAGATATTGGGGTACAAAAATTTATAGTATTAAATAATGATGAATCAGAGAATTATTCAATATTTGGAGCCGGAATTACAGAAACAACAATCGGGTTCTGGGGATATATTGCATTATCTGTAATTATGATAGTTTCAGCATTTAAAGCAATAAAAGAATTCAAAAAAGGAAAAACTAAGAAAGTAATAGGCTCAATACTAGTTGTTCCAGGTTATTTATTTTCTTTACTTTTAGTAATGCTTGGATTTAATTTAATATTTGTAAATTCAAATGAACTTGATAAGGAAAAGAAATATATCGAAAATAATATAAATAATACAAAAATTGCATATGGAATAAATATAGATGAAGTTAATGTTCAAGACGGAGGAACAATTACTCAAAATGATATTACTGAAAATATTGAAACAATTCAAAATATTCCAATTGCAAATGCGTCAACAGTTTTAAAAGATTTAGAGGGTTCTCAAAAAAATAAAGGATATTATAATTTTAGGTCAACTCAAATTGGGCTATACAATATTTCTGGAAAAGAGCAATTAGTATATGTAACTCCAAGAGAAATTGCAAGTTCGAAGGGAACATATAATAATAAAACATATGAATATACACATGGATTCGGAGCAATAATAACATCTGCAACATCAACAACAGATTCTGGAAATATAAACCATATTCAAAAAGCATTTGACCAAACTGATGAAGTGCTAAATATAAATGAACCAAGAATTTATTTTGGATTGGAGACAAACGATACAGTTGTAACCAATAGCAATAGCAAGAAAGAGTTTGATTATCCAACAGAAGATGCTTTGAAAAATACAGAGAATGTATATGACGGAGATGCTGGATTAAAGGCAAATTTCTTAGATAGATTAGTTTTAGCAATAAAAGAAAAGGACGCAAAACTAGTATTTTCAGGAAATGTAAAGAGTGATAGTAAAATTTTAACAAACAGAAATATAATTCAAAGGGCAAAAACAATAATGCCATATTTAACATATGATAATGACCCATATATGGTTGTTACAAACGATGGAGAACTTGTTTGGGTGCTTGATGCATATACAACAAGCAACGAATATCCATATTCACAAAGAACAGTTCTAGAGGAAAATGGTATATCGAAAGATGAAATTAATTACATACGAAATTCTGTAAAAGTAATAATAGATGCATATACTGGAGATGTAACATTCTATAGAACAGATAAAACAGATCCAATTGCAATGGTATATGAAAAAATATATCCAGATTTATTCTCTAAAGAAGAGATACCAGAACAAATATCAGACCATTTTGTATACCCAGAATATTTATATAACATTCAAGCAAAAGTGTTAAAAAGATACCACAACATTCAACCAGATGTATTATACAGGGGAGACGATGTATGGGACATTGCAACACATAATGCAAGTAGCAAAGTTTCATCTACAAAAGGAACTGAAATAAACCCATATTATACAATGGTAAAAACAACAGATAGTACAACATCAAGATTAGGCTTAGTAATACCATTTACACCATATGAAAAACAAAATGTAACAGCATATTTAGTTGGTTCGACTGATGAAAATGGAAACAATGTATTAAAGTTATACAACTATCCAACAGATAGCAACGTTTTAGGACCAATGCAATTAGATACTCAGCTAGGACAGGACGAGACAATTGCAAAGGAAATAGAAAACTTAAATGTTTCAGGAACAAAGCTTTCTAAAGATATAATAATAGTGCCAATAAACAATACTTTATTATATGTAGAACCAATATATCAACAATTTGTGAATGAAACAGACTCATTGCCAGTGCTAAAAAAAGTGGTGGTTGCATCTGGAAATAAAGTTGCAATAGGAAATACATTTAGCGAAGCACTTTCAAATTTAGTTTCACAATATGCAGTCGATATTGAAATAGAGAACACAGATAGTTTAGATGAGCTTGCAGATTTAATAATAAAAGCAAACAACAATTTAAAAACATCAACACAAAGCAATGACTGGGAACAAATAGGAAAAGACACAAAAAGATTGCAAAATTTGATAAACAGATTAGAAGAAGTGAAAAAAGGAATAGACAAAAAATCAAGAGAAAACGGAAAAAATAATACAACTGCAATAAATGAATTAGTTGATGAAAATGTTACAAATGTAACTGAATAAATAATAGTAAAAAGAGTCATCATAATAGAAAGGTGGCTCTTTTATTATGAAAAAAATAAGATTAAAAGAAAATAAAAAAATAAAAAAATTTAGATGTGATAATTCGAAAATGATGCAACTAGCTATAAATTCTAAAAATTATCACAAGAAAAAATTAGAGAAAAAACTATTAATACAATTAAATAATTTAAACAATACATTAAATAAAAACAAGGTACTGGAATTAATCGAAATTGCAGGAGATTCAAGAAAATATCTTGTTAGAAATTTTATGTCTGGAATATCAAAAGGAATTGGAATAGGAATTGGATTTTCGATAATTACAGCATTAATAGTATATGTGATGCAGAAAATAATAAGGCTAAATATACCGGTGCTAAGCCAGTATATATCAGATATAGTAGAAATAGTGGAGAGGACGAAATAATATAAAAATTTGTTTTCATTTCTTGATTTATGCACTTTTTTGTGTTATAACAAAAGCCATGAAAACAAATTAATACATATAGAAGGAGAAAGTAAAATGGAAGTAAACGAAGAAAAAAGAGCTAAATTTATGGAGAACGCAGGAAAAAGAGTAAATAAAGTAATGCATGACATTCAAATATTAGAGCCAATGGCAAGAAGTAGCGTTTATGATTTTACAAAAGAAGATGTTGAAGAAATGTTTACTGCAATGCAAGACGCATTAGATAGTGCAAAAGAGGAATTTAACAAAAAGTTTGAAGGAAGAGCTAAAGCAGAAAGAAAGATGTTTTCATTTGGAACTAACCCTGTAAGCAAAGAAACAGAAGAAGCAAAACAAGAAGAAAATAATGTTGCAACTGAAACAGAAAATGTTTAAGCTAATAAAATAATTAAAAATTGATAAAAGCAGAGATGATTTTTAATAAATTATTTCTGTTTTTTACTGTTAAATTAGCGTTTATAAAAAACGGCAGATTGTAACAAAAATGTAACAAAGCATATTCTATTAGAGCCTAAAGGATAACAAAAAAATAAAAAATAAAAAAGCAAAATTGTTGCTTTTGCAACAGAAAAAGTAAAAAGTTGAGGTATAATAATAGTCATAAATTGCAAAGCAATAGATTGAAAAATAATTATAATTTTCAAATCTAAGAAATATTTTTGGGGAAGGAATGTGTGTTAACAATGAAAGTAATAAAAAGAGATGGAACAATAGTTGAGTACAATGCTGAAAAGATTAGAACTGCAATAAAAAAAGCAAATAATGAAGTTTCAAAAAAACAAAAAGCTACAGACGAAGAAATTGATGAAATAATAAAATATATAGAGGATTTAAGAAAATCTAGAATATTAGTTGAAGACATTCAAGATATAATCGAGCAAAAGCTTATGGAAATAGGAAGATATGAGCTTGCTAAACAATATATTACATATCGTTATACAAGAGCTCTTGTTAGAAAGGCTAATACAACAGACCAAACTATTAAAGAATTAATTGACGGAGAAAGTGAATATTGGAATAACGAAAATGCAAACAAAAACGCAAGAGTCGTTACAACACAAAGAGATTATTTAGCTGGAATAACAAGTACAGATATAACAAGAAGATTTTTACTTCCAGATGATGTTGTAAAAGCTCATGATGAAGGAATTATACATTTCCACGATGCCGATTATTTTGCACAAAATGCTTTAACAAACTGCGAACTAATAAACCTAGAGGATATGCTTCAAAATGGTACTATAATGAATGGTGTTATGATTGAAAAGCCTCACAGATTTATTACAGCATGTACAATTGCAACACAAATAATACTTGCTGTTACATCTTCTACATATGGTGGTGCTACTGTTTCACTTGCACATTTGGCTCCATTTGTAAGAAGTAGCTATGAAAAATATTACAAAAAATATAAAGAAAATGGATTAAGCAAAGAACAATGCGAGAAGTTTGCAAAAGAAGATACTAAAAAAGAAGTTGCTGATGGTGTTCAAACATTCAACTATCAAGTAAACTCAATGACCAATACAAATGGCCAGGCTCCATTCTTATCTGTTTGTATGTATTTAGGAGAAACAGACGAGTATAAAGAAGAATTAGCAATGATAATAGAAGAATTCCTAAACCAAAGAATATTAGGATTCAAAAATGAAAAAGGTGTATATATTACACCAGCTTTCCCAAAACTTCTTTATGTGTTAGAGGAAGATAATATACATGAGAACAGCAAATACTGGTATTTGACAGAACTTGCAGCAAAATGTACAGCAAAAAGAATGGTTCCAGATTATATATCAGAGAAAATAATGAAGCAAATGAAAGTAGATGCAAATGGAGATGGACAATGTTATCCATGTATGGGTTGCCGTTCATTCTTAACTCCTTATATAGACCCAGTTACAAAGAAGCCAAAATATTATGGTAGATTTAATCAAGGTGTTGTAACGATTAACTTAGTTGATGTTGCTTTATCATCAGGAAAGGATTTAAAAAAATTCTGGAAAATATATGATGAAAGACTTGAACTTTGCCATAAGGCTCTACAAGTAAGACACGAAAGACTTGCAAAAGCAACAAGTGATATTGCCCCAATACTATGGCAACATGGAGCATTTGCAAGATTACCAAAGGGTGCAAGCATTCACCCATTATTACATGGTGGATATTCTACAATATCTTTAGGATATGCAGGATTATACGAATGTGTTAAATATATGACAGGCAAGAGCCATACAGATAATGGTGACGGAAAAGATTTTGCCATAGAAGTAATGAAGAAAATGAATGAAAAATGTGCAGAATGGAAAGAAGCAGAAGACATAGATTACAGTGTTTATGGTACACCAATTGAGTCTACAACATATAAATTTGCAAAGTGTCTACAAAAGAGATTCGGAAAAATAAAGGGAATAACAGACAAAAATTATATAACAAATTCATACCATGTTCCAGTATTTGAAGAAATAGATGCGTTCTCTAAGTTAAAACTAGAAAGTGAATTCCAAAGACTAAGCCCAGGAGGAGCTATATCTTATGTAGAAACTCCAAACTTACAAAACAACTTGGAAGTAGTACTTCAAATAATGAAATTTATTTATGACAACATCATGTATGCAGAGTTAAACACAAAATCTGATTATTGCCAAAAATGTGGATATACAGGCGAAATACTAATAGATGACAATCTAGAATGGTATTGCCCAAACTGTGGAAACAGAGACCACAACACATTAAATGTCGCAAGAAGAACTTGTGGATATATAGGAAGCAACTTCTGGAACAAAGGAAGAACTCAAGAAATAAAAGAAAGAGTACTTCACATAGATAATAAAGATTATGTTGAAGAAGATGAATGCAAATGTGGATGCGAAAAACATGAGCATAGTGAAGAAAAAGAAGCTGTAACATCAAAATAGATAATATTAGAATTGGTTGTGCGTAGAAATTCAAGCTACGCATAACCATTCTTAAGAATAATGGTTACTGGCATTTAAATACTATAATTTTTAAATATTTTCATTTTGAAAATTACGAATATGGGGGAATAAAAATGAGATATAACAAAATAAGAAAAATGGATATAGCAGATGGACCAGGTGTAAGAGTATCAATATTTATGCAAGGTTGTGCATTTAATTGCCCAAAATGTTTCAACCAAGAAACACACGACTTTGCAGGTGGAAAAGAATTTACACAAAATACAATAAACAAAGTATTAGAATTATGTGATAATCCAAACATAGAAGGCTTATCAATTTTAGGCGGAGAGCCAATGCACCCAAAGAACATAGAAGGAACAAAAGAACTTGCAAAAGCATTCAAAGAAAAATATCCAGAAAAAAACGTATGGGTATGGTCAGGTTACACATTTGAAAAAGACCTAAAAGACAAAGAGGCTTTGAAATACGTAGATGTTTTAGTAGACGGACAATATGTAGATGCATTACACAATCCAACATTAGAATGGAGAGGATCTTCCAACCAAAGAGTAATAAACGTACCAGAAAGCTTAAAAGAAAACAAAACAGTATTAAGAAAAATCGCCCAATAGGGACGCCCCTTTTTGGGCGATTTTTATAGAAAAAATATAACATTAATCAATAATTATAAAGCTTTAATTTCTTCTTCACTTAATCCAGTTATTTGACTTATATCTTTTATGTGCATTTGTCCTTTTAGTTTTTTTGCTATTAATGCAATACCTTCAGCTTTACCCTCAGCCTTTCCTTCAGCAATTCCCTCAATTTTTCCTTCTCTTCTTTGTTTTCTTATTTCATTATTAATTATTCTTGAAGCATTTGTCATAATTTCATTACCTCCTTCGATAGTCTCCATTTTTTTATTATTATATAATAGGGTTTACCTATAGGTCAATATTTCTATAAATATAATTTATTGGATTTTACTTCTGAATTAAAAACTTTCGCTATAGCGAATAAAATATCTTTGAAATAATTTAGTAAAATTATATTACTAGTCATATCAAAAATCAAGAAAATTCGTTCGTTAAATTTCGACAAATAAATTTCTATATACCCCTCTATTTACAAATACCATACTGGGGTATATAATAGCGTTTGAAAGTTGAGAAAGGGAGTGATAAAATTATAGAAGATAAAAATTGTTGTCATAAACAAACTCATCGTACAAAGGAAGAAAAAAAGATTGTGAATGATAGACTGAATAGAATTGAAGGGCAAATAAAAGGGATAAAAAAGATGATAGATGAAGATAGATATTGTAATGATGTTTTAATTCAACTATCGGCAGTAGAAAATTCTATAAGAAGCCTGTCAAATCACATATTAGAAAATCATTTATATACTTGTGTAAGTGATGATTTAGAAAGAGGAAACTTGGAGATTATAGATGAGCTAACGAGTTTATTTAAAAGGTTTAACAAATAAATTGCCAATAATTGGACAAATTAATAAATATAGGGAGGAAATTTAAAATGAAAGAAATTAATTTAAAAGTAGAAGGAATGATGTGCACAGGATGTGAAAACAGAATTCAAAATGCAGTAAAAAATATGAATGGAATAAAGAGTGTAAAGGCAGACCATACGACTGGAACTGTAAAGATTGAAGCAGAAGATGGAATAGAAGAATCAAAAATAAAAGAAAAAATTGAAAATATAGGATTTGATGTAAAATAGAAGAGGTGAAGTTTTTTGAAAAAGGTTGTTCTTTCTATAGATGGAATGACGTGCAGTGCGTGTTCTAACGGATTGGAGAAATATTTAAATAAACAAAATGGAATTAAAAGTGCAACAGTAAATCTTGTAATGGCAAATGCCCTAATTGAATATGATGAAAATATTTTAAATTTGGAGACTCTTGAAAAATTCGTTGAAGAAGCAGGATTTAAGAGTTTAGGCATTTATAATGAAAATAGTGAAAAGAAACAAAATAAAAATGAAAAAGTTAAATTTATAATATTTTCTGTTTTAGCAGTGGCTCTTATGTATATTTCTATGGGGCATATGATTGGACTTCCAAACTTTTCGTTTTTAGATATGCACATGCATCCTTTAATTTATGCTGGAACTTTGCTTGCATTAACGATTGCTTTCGTTGTATATGGATTTGATATTATTAAAAGTGGCTTTAAAAACTTAATTCATAAGGCTCCAAACATGGATACACTTGTTGCAATGGGTGTTATTACAAGCATTTTGTATAGTATTTATGGAATGTACATGATTGCAAAAGGACATCATGAATATGTAGAAAATTTATATTTTGAGTCTGCTGCAATAGTAATATTTTTCATCAAATTTGGAAGATATATTGATGGAATTAGCAAAGATAAGACGAAAGAAGCAATTCAAAAACTAGTACAAATAACACCTAAAGAAGCGGTTATTAAAGTAAACGGAGAAGAAAAAAAGGTTACAATAGATGAAATAAAAAAAGGTGATATCGTCGTAAGCAAACCTGGTGAAAAGATTGCGGTTGATGGAAAAATAATAACAGGAAAAGCACATCTTGACGAATCTTTTATTACTGGAGAAAGCAAGCCGGCAAGTAAAACAGAAGGAAGCAAGGTAATAGCCGGAAGTATAAATTATGATGGGTATATTGAATATGAAGCCGAAAAAATTGGAAAAGAATCGACTATTTCTGAAATTGTAAGACTCGTAATAGAGGCTACTAACACCAAAGCTCCAATCGCAAAAGTGGCTGATACTGTAAGTGGATATTTTGTGCCAGCAGTTATACTAATTGCAATAATTACATTTATTGCATATCTAATTTTAGGAAACACTGTTTCTATAGCGATAAATGTGTTTGTAACTATATTAGTTGTAGCATGTCCTTGTAGCTTGGGGCTGGCAACTCCACTTGCTATTGTTGTATCTGAAGGCGTGTGTGCCAATAATGGAATACTTGTAAAGAAAAGTGAAATATTAGAAAATGCCGAAAAGACTACGACAGTTGTGTTTGATAAAACAGGAACATTAACATATGGTAAGCTAAAAATAGCACATATAATAAATTATAGTAAAATGCAAGAAAAAGAACTTATGCAAATAGTTGGAAGCTTAGAGAAAAAGTCGACACATCCAATAGGAAAGGCTTTTGAAGATTACTTAAACGAAAATAAAATTGAAACACTCGATGTAAAAGATTTTAAAGATGTAAGTGGCTATGGAATAATTGGAAAGATAGCTGAAAATGAGGTAATATTAGGCAATTCAAAAATATTAGAAAAATATGATATAACAAACAGTCATAAACAAGACGAAGAAAAGCTTGCAAAAGAAGGAAACAGCATAATTTATGTTGTGATAAACAATGAAATTTCAGCAATTATCGGTGTAAACGATATTGTAAGAGAAAATTCAAAAGAAATAATAAGTAAGCTGAATAAAAATAAAATAGAGACTGTAATGTTAACAGGAGATAACACACAAACAGCCGAAAAAATTGCTAAAGAAATAGGCATAACTACAGTAATATCAAATGTTACGCCTCGTGAAAAAACGGAGGTAGTAAAAAAACTGAAAGTAGAAGGCAAATATGTAATGATGTGTGGAGATGGAATAAACGACAGTCCAGCACTTGCAAGCAGTAACATAGGTGTTAGTGTAAATAGTGGAACAGATATAGCAATGGATTCGTCTGACGTAATATTAACCAGAAATGATTTGAACAGCATACTAAATCTAATAAACATCAGTAAAAAAACAATAAGAAACATAAAACAAAATCTATTTTGGGCATTCTTCTATAATAGCTTAATGATACCAATTGCAATGGGATTGTTCAGTAAATGGGGAATAACAATAAACCCAATGATAGCAAGCTTAGCAATGCTAATAAGCAGTTTAACAGTAACATTAAATGCATTAAGACTAAGAAGGCTGGCAAAATAATATAAAAATTAAAATAGTTGGGTTAGAGTAATACAAACCAACTATTTTTTTTCGTTAAGTTATATACTTAATGAATCCTTTTTTGCATTTATTATACCAAAAGAGCAAATAAAATCAAGAGTAATCCTTTATTTTTTTATAATAAAAACATTTAAGAAATTTTTGATTGAGAATATGCTGGAATAAGCTTGATATAAAGAAAGAACAACTTAGCTCTTATCATTAAGTATATAACTTAATAATGAGTTAGGAGGACGAAAAAAATATGAAAACAAAAGAAGTAAGAGGAATTACAATAATTTCGCTAGTAGTAACCATAGTGGTTTTATTAATATTAGCAGGAGTAAGTGTAAGCTTAGTAATTGGAAATAACAATTTATTTGATAAAGCAAAAAGTACGCAAAAGGTGCAAACAATAGCCGGAATAAAAGAAGCATTGGAACTTGAAAAAGCAGATATTCAAGTTGAAGGCAAAACTGTAAATTTAGAAAATTATTTGGAGCAAATAAGTACAGGAAAGAAAAATTATGATTTGAGTTCAACAGAAAAGCTAGATGATAAAAATGCATATATTATAGTTAATGACCAATATAAATTTTTGCTAAAAGACAAGGGAAACGGAGACGTAGAAATAACGTATGAAGGAGTGGCAGTTTCAGGAGATTTAACATTATCTTCATATGAGGAAACATATACATATCCAAATAGTGGAATATTTACAGTAACCAATAACGTTTCGGGAGGAGAACTTTCAGTTGAATCTGATGCACCGAATATTGCAACAGCAAGTCTCAAAAAAAATACAATAACAGTAGTGCCAGGAACAACAGCAGGAAAGGCAAATATTATAGTAAAAAGTGCAACAAATGGAGATTATGCAGAGAACAAAGTAATACATGTAGCAACAGTAGAAAATGGCACAATTAGTTTATCAGTAACACCATATGAAGGAACTTATGATGGACAAGCCCACAATGCAATTACACAAGTAGATGTAAATCCAAGTGATGCAAAATTGGAATATTCATTAGATGGAAATACATATAGTGAAACAATGCCAACAATAACAAATACATCATCATTTACAGTAACAGTAAAAGCAAGCAAAGCAGGATATAAAACACAAACAACAACGGAAACTGTAAAGGTAAATAAGGCAAATGGAAATTTAACATTGTCGGCAACTAGTGGAACAATAGCATATCCCAATAACACAAGCTTTACAGTAAGCGGAAATACAGGAACATTGAGTGTATCTTCAAATAACACAAATATAGCAACTGCAAGTATAAGTGGAAACACAGTAACTGTAAAACCGGGAACAACAGCAGGAAAGGCAACAATAACAGTAACAAGTGCAGCTGCAACAAATTATAATGCAAAATCCGCAACCTACACAGCAACAGTTCAAAACGGGACTATAAGTTTAAGTGCAACACCATATTCGGGAACATATGATGGAAAAGCACATAACGCATTAACAAAAGTAAGCGTAAATCCAAGTGATGCAAAATTAGAGTATTTTATAAATGGAGGCACGTATAGTACGACAATGCCAACAATAACAAACACCTCGTCATTTACGGTAACAGTAAGAGCAAGCAAAGCAGGATATAAAACACAAACAACAACGGAAACTGTAAAGGTAAATAAGGCAAATGGAAGTTTAACATTATCTTCATACAGTGGCACAATAACATGTCCAAATAGCACTTCATTTACTGCAAGTGGTACTGGAAGCATAAGTGCATGGTCATCAAATACCGGAGTAGCAACAGTAACTGTAAGTGGAAATACCATAATAGTAAAATCAGTTGGTGCAGGAAGTGCTACAATAACTGTAAAGAGTGCAGCGAGTACAAACTATAATGAAAAAACGGCAACATATACAGTAACTGTAAAAAATCCGACATTTACAGAAGGTTCGGGAGTAGGTTATTATGCAGATACAGACGGAGATGGAACGCCAGATGGGATAATTTTTGCAGATTTCAAAAATGGAGGAAGTGGCTCGTGGGGAGGATATTCTTATACAATATCTACTGTAACAGGACTAAAAGAATATTATGTAAGTAAAACAAATTATAATGGCCCATTTGGAACAAAGAACGTATTATCAGCAAGAGGAAGCGGAAATGCAAGGTTTAATGTAATGGCATTAAGTGATTATAATAATAGCGCTACATACACATTTACAAATGCAAAAAGTATAACATCAGGAGATTGGAGGACGCCTACAAAAGAGGATTTGACTATGTTTGCAGGACAATTAGTAATAAAACCTTCAAATTATAGTGGATATGGATTAAAAGCAACATATTGGTCGTCCACTGTTTACAACGGCAGCAGCGGCTATTACGTTACTTTTAATAATGACTTCGACATCTTCATCAGCTTCAACGGCAAATATCCTGTGCGTCTGGCTAGGACTTTCTAATTTTGTAAAAAATTAGAAATAAGAAAAATGCGTTATGTAAATAACGCATAGATTCAAACCAAGATAAAACTTCGTAAGAAGTTTTATCTTGGTTTGAAAATTGTAAAATAGGAAGAGCGAATATGGGAGAAACAATAAAGAAAAATAAAAATAATTTAGAATGTAAAAATTGGCTAGTATTTTTTGTGTGTTTGTTGTATAATATTCTAGAAAAAGGATGTGACTATGATGAAGTTATATGATAACATAGGAAGTCTAAGACTAATGAATATTAAAGTAATAAAGGACAACAAGGATATTTTGTATGAAGGAATGGTTGAAAATGCACCTGATGACATAAAAAAGTTAAGGTATGCCAAAATAGAAATTGACAGTGGAACAACAATATTGCATGTATTTAGCCAAGAAAATTTAAATGATAACTAACAGCAAAAAGAGTTTAGAAAAAATTTAACTGATATGATGAAAGTATAACAATAAATTGAAAAGCTAGTGTTTTTTTACGAATTCATTAGGAAAGGATATAAATTTATTATAACTAATAAAAAGGGGATTAAAAATGAAAAAGTTTACAAATCAAAATGTATTAAAAGAAATTAAGAATATTAACAAAATTATCATAATTGGAATAATTATTTTAGTGTTTGGAATTGCATTAGGACTATGGGGAGGTTATGAAATTGATAAAACTAGTGAAAATGCAAAATCTTTTAGCGAATTATTACTAAGCGATGAAGAAAAAGAAAATCAAATTGCAAAACTTGATGTAACTCATGTTCCATACCAATTTGCGGTACAAGATGGAAATGACAATAGCTATTACATTGTAATGGATGAAGATTATATGTATGTTGCATATATGCCAACTTCAACTTTCAACTCTTTAAACAGAGAAGATATTTCAGAGAATCCAGGAAAAATTGAGGGAATGACAAAGCTTGCAACAAGAGAAATAAAGGAACTCGCAGTAGAAGCTTATAATGATGCAATAGAAGATGAAAATTATAAGATAACAGTTGCAGACTATGATAATTATTTTGGAAGTGTATATTTAGATGCGTCAGAAGATGCACTTTTAGATGTGGGCTCATTACAAATGACTGGCTGTATGATATGTTTGATAATAGGTCTTGCTTCATTGTTAACTGGAATAATAAAAAAAGTTCATTTTAATATTAGCGTAAAGAAAATGGATGAAGATTTAATAGAAAAATTAGATAATGAAATGAATGATACTGATGCTTTCTATTATGAGAAAACTCACTTATACCTAACAAAAAATTACATAATAAATTTTCAAGGAAGATTTAAGGTAATAGAATATAGAGATGTAATTTGGATGTATGCAATGAATTACAGAACAAATGGAATTAAAACAAGTCAATCAATAAATATAATGGACGTAAAAGGAAAGGTTACTTCAATTGCAACAATAAACATTGTAACTAAAGAAAAGAAAGAAGTATACGATGAAATTTGGAACACAATTGCTTCAAAGAATACAAATATTTTATTAGGCTATACAAAAGAAAATGCAGAAACAGCAAAGACTATGAAAGAAAACTAAATTGTACAAAATTGTACAATTTAGGGACGGAGCAAAAATTTACAAATTTGTGGTAAACCATAAGCGAAAGATTACAATATAAATAAAAAAGACTAATTCATGTGTGAAATATGAACTAGTCTTTTTATATGTTCAAAGTCTTAAAGTACTGGAAATCTTGGACGTACTCCGCCGATTAATTCTCTTAATATTAAAATTCTAATTAAATCATTCAAGAATGGATTTCTGCGTGGCTTTCTTGGTGGTCTATTTGGCATTTGTCTATCTTCAGAACTTTCTCTGTTAGTAGTTTCAACTGTAAGGCTAACACTAATTTTTGTATTTGAAACTGCTTTATCATAAATATCACTAACCATTCTTTCTATGGTATCTTCTGCAATTGGCATTGTAACATTTCTACAAGATGCAACAACCATTGGATATATAACTTTATATGAATCTGGGTATAGATTTTCTAGATTGCAGGACTGATTTTGCCACATAGAATTTGCCATGTTTGTATATGGATTTTGGCACATACCAGTACATCCCATGTTAGCACAACCACCATAAGGCATACCCATAGATTGATTCATGCCAGAAAATCCTAATGTATTTCTCATATAATCATCGTAATTTTGATAATTCACAAAATTCACCTCCATGCTAATAGTATATGCTGGGATATCGATTTCCGTACGTAATTATTTGAAACTTATCAGAGAGATGTAATGAAATGTAAAAAAATGTATAAAATATAATCAGATTTCACTTGCATAATGGAAATATATGTGCTAAAATAATATTACCTAATAGGTAATTAACTTAAAAGAAGGTGAAATATTGCAATTAAAGTATCAAGATGACAAAGTACAAAGGGTACTTTGTGACCCAAGAATATTACAAAAGAAGGTTGGACTTGAAATAGGTAGAAAAATAAAGCTAAGACTAAACCAATTAGAGGCAACAGAGAATTTTAATCAATATTTAACAAGAGTTGGATTAGGCAAGCCACATCCACTGGAAGGAAATTTAGATAAGTGCTATGCAATATCAATAACAGCAAATTATAGAATAGTAGTTGAACCACTTGATACAGAATTAGATATAGAAAGTTTAAAAAATTGTAAAATATTAAATGTAAAAGGAGTGTTAGATTATCATGGCGGAAAAAATGAATGGATTATCCCTTGATTTTATTATTCATCCTGGAGAAACTCTAAAAGAGGTTCTTGAAGAAAAACAAATGAGCCAAGAAGAACTTGCTATTAGAACAGGTTTTTCTCCAAAACATGTTAGTGAAGTTGTAAATGGTAAAAAAGGAATATCACCATCATTTGCAAGAAGCCTAGAGTATGTCTTTGGAATTCCAACAAGTTTTTGGATAAATCTTCAAGGAATTTATGATAAAGAAATGCTTGAGTATAAAGAGCAAGAAGAGATAGATGAAAATGAAGTTGAAATAGTAAAAAAATTAAAAAAAGTTATAGAATATGCTGAAGAACAAAATGTGATGAATAAAACAAAAGATGTATTTGCACGAATAATAGAGCTAAGAAATATATGCAATGTAAAGAATTTGACATATATTAATAACTTGGTTACTAGTCAAGTTGCTTTTAGAAAATCGCAAACTCTAGAAACGAATGTTTATGTGTTATATGTATGGCTTAGAATATGTGACATAATAGCAGAGAAAAATACAATAAATGAAGAATATGATGAACAAAAATTAATGAATAATATAGAGAAAATTAAGGACTGTATGTTTTTAGAAATAAATGAAGCAATAAAAAAATTAAAAGAATTATTTGCAGAATGTGGAGTTGTATTTCAAGTTGTGAAAAACTTTGCTGGAGCTCCAGTACAAGGTTTTATAAGAAAAAATGATAACAAAATAATACTTTCAATGACAATTAGAAGAGCATTTGCTGATGAATTCTGGTTTACATTATTTCATGAGATTGGGCATTTATTAAATGGGGATATTGCGGGAAATCAGTTTATAGATTATGCCGACTCAAAGTCGAACATGGAAGAAAAAGCTGATGAGTTCGCAAGTAATGCATTAATAAATGAAGAAGAATATAGAAAATTTGTGGAAAGTGAAAATTTGACAGAAGAAAAGATAAGGAAATTTTCTAAGGAACAGAATGTAAAACCTTTTATTGTTGTTGGAAGAATTCAAAGAGAGCAAAAAGATTATAAGCTTTTTTATAATTTGAAAACAAGATATAAATGGGAATAGAGAAAAGAGGTAAATATGTTAAAGTTAGAGAATATTAATAAAGATTATATATCTGGAGATACAACGGTTCATGCACTGAAAAACATAAATATTGAATTTAGAGAGAGCGAGTTTGTATCTATTTTAGGGCAAAGTGGTGGAGGTAAGACCACACTTTTAAATATAATTGGAGGTTTAGACAGATATACTAGTGGAGATTTGATTATTAATAATAAGTCTACCAAGAATTTTAAGGATAGAGATTGGGATGCTTACAGAAATTATTCTGTTGGTTTTGTTTTTCAAAATTACAATTTAATTCCACACCAAACAGTGCTTGCAAATGTTGAATTGGCGCTAACTTTATCTGGTGTAAGTAAAAAAGAACGTAAACAAAAGGCTATTAAAGCATTAGAAGATGTGGGATTGAAGGAGCAAATACATAAAAAGCCAAACCAATTGTCAGGAGGGCAAATGCAAAGAGTTGCTATTGCTAGAGCATTGGTAAATAATCCTGATATAATTTTGGCTGATGAACCAACTGGTGCTTTGGATACTCAGACTTCTGTACAGGTAATGGAAATATTGAAGAAAATATCGAAAGATAAGCTTGTAATAATGGTTACGCATAACCCAGAACTTGCCGAGAAATACTCTACAAGAATTGTTAGAATACTTGATGGAACTATTATGAACGATTCTAATCCATATACGAGTGAAAAGAAGGAGGCTGAAAAATCAAAGGAAAAACGCAGAACTTCTATGAAATTTTTTACTGCCTTAAATTTAAGTTTGAACAATTTAATGACTAAAAAAGGCAGAACTATTTTAACTTCGTTTGCTGGAAGTATTGGAATAATAGGGATTGCGTTAATTTTAGCTTTGTCTAATGGAATACAAAATTACATTGACAAGGTAGAAGAAGATACTCTATCATCATACCCAATAACAATTGAGGAGTCTACAATAGATACGTCTGCAATGATAGAAAAAATGATGGACGAAAACAATAATGAAGAAGATAGACCACAAGACAAGATATATTCAAAAAATATCATGTCTGAGATGATTTCGACTCTATCTCATAAAATGGAAAATAATAATTTAACAGAGCTTAAACATTACTTAGAGCAAGAAGATAACGAGATTGCTAAAAACAGTAATGCTATTCAATATGGATACAATTTAAATCTAAATTTATATAAAGAAGATACATCTAATGGCGTAGTGCAAGTAAATCCAAGTACTGTAATGTACAGCATGGGAATGGGAAGCATGAGAGAGGCACAAGAGAATTCTCCAATGGCAATGGTATCTAGCTCATTTAGCACTATGAACAACGATGCTTGGACAGAAATGCTAGACAACGAAGAATTGCTTCATTCTCAATATGATTTAATTGCAGGAAGTTGGCCCAAGAGCTATAACGAAGTTGTTTTAATAGTAAATGAAGACAATGAATTAAACGATTATGTGCTATATACTTTAGGACTAAAAGACCAAGAAGAATTATCAAAACAGTGGGAAAAGGCTAAAAAAGGAGAAAATGTAGACAAAGAAGAAGAGACTACATATTCATATGATGAATTATTAAAATTATCATTTAAATTAATATTAAACTCTGATTATTATGAAAAACAAGGAAATTTGTGGATAGACCAGAGTGAAGATGATGACTTTATGAAAGAAAAAATAGCAAATGCCGAGAATATAAATGTTGTAGGAATTATTAAACAAAACGAGCAAAGCACTGCAACAGCTATGAATGGTGGAATAGGATATTTAAAAGACTTAAAAGAATACGTTATAAATAAGACAAACGAAGCGGACATTGTTAAAGAGCAGAAAGAAAATTCAGATATCAATGTATTCACAGGACTAGAGTTTCCAAAATCAGGAGAAAAGTCAGAATTCAATTTCAATAATCTAAGCAACGAGCAAAAAATGGCAATAAGCAAAATGTCAACAGAAGAAATTGCAAAAGTAATGGACACATACACAAAAAATCAGAATGCAAGTTATGAAAACAATCTAAAAACATTAGGAGCAATCGACTTAGATAAGCCAGCATCAATATTGATATATCCAAAGACTTTTGAAAGCAAAGAGCTAATAGCAAAAGCGATAGAGGACTACAACAAAAAACAAAGAGACGACGGAAAAGAAGAAAATACAATAACGTACACAGACTTAGTCGGAGCAATGATGAGCTCAATAACAAACATAATAGACGCCGTAAGCTATGCATTAATTGCATTCGTAAGCATATCGCTTGTAGTATCATCAATAATGATAGGAATAATCACATACATTTCAGTATTAGAAAGAACAAAAGAAATAGGAATACTAAGAGCAATTGGAGCATCGAAAAAAGACATTTCGAGAGTATTCAATGCAGAAACATTCATAATAGGTTTAATATCTGGAATGATAGGTGTTGGAATAACATTACTCTTAACACTGCCAATAAACAGCATAATATATGCACTATCTGGAGTTGCAGTACATGCAACAGTTTCAGTAACACAAGCAACCGTACTAGTATTAATAAGCTTAGGCTTAACAATACTTGCAGGACTAATACCAGCCAAAATGGCAAGCAAAAAAGACCCAGTAGAAGCATTAAGGAGTGAGTAAAATGAATATAGAAAATGAAGATTCAAAAGAAAAATTTTATTCAGAAAGTAATATAAAAGCAATAAAAGAATCAATAAAACAATTAGAAGAGGGGAAAGTCGTAAAAAAATCTCTTAAAAAGTTAGAACAAATGTCAGATAAATAATATAATGACTAATAAAGGCATCACAATTGTGTGATGTCTTTACCATTGTTAGAACTTAATTTGAATTACATAAAATACGGTCAAACTATTGACTGTACTGCGATTATGTAGTATAATCCTATTTGTTTGGTAGGAAAACCAAATATTATTTTTGTAAATGAAAAAGATATATAGTAGATTGCTAAAAAAATGGCAAAACTACTAGAAAATAAAAGACCAATTAGTAGAAAGGATTTGTAATGGAAAATTTATTAGATATACAAGATTTGCACGCTGTAGCAGGAGAGAAGGAAATCCTAAAAGGATTGAATTTGAAGATTAATAAAGGAGAAACTCATGTAATAATGGGACCAAATGGAGCCGGAAAATCTACAACTGCAAATGTTATTTTGAATAATCCAGAATATAAAAAAGTAAGTGGAAAAGTTGTGTTTGAAGGAGAAGATATTAGCGATTTATCAACAGATAAAATCGCAAAAAAAGGCGTATTCATGTCTTTTCAATCACCTGTTGAAATACCAGGAATATCTACTACAAATTTCTTGAAATATGCTAAAAATAAAATAACAGACAAGCCAGTGAAAATTTTTGAATTAAGAGATCAAATTCAGAAATATATGGAAGAATTAAATATGAATCCAAAGTTAATTGAAAGAAATTTGAATGTTGGGTTCTCTGGTGGAGAAAAAAAGAAAAACGAAATTTTGCAAATGCTTGTATTAGAACCAAAACTTGTAATATTAGATGAAACAGATTCTGGACTCGATGTTGATGCTGTTAGAACAGTTTCTAAGGGAATTGAAATGTACAAGAATGAAGAGAATGCAGTTTTAATAATTACACACAATACTAGAATATTAGAAAATTTGAAAGTTGACTATGTTCATATATTAGTTGATGGGAAGATTGTAAAAACTGGAGATGCAAGCTTAGCACAAGAGATTGAAGTTAATGGATATTCACAATATAAATAGCTCTCACCGTATAAGTTAGTTAGGTGAGAGCCGAGAATTACTTATTTTGCTTATCGGATTTGTCCGATTGGTTTTGCTTTTTTTGTGAAATCTTTCCGAAACTTATCCGTGACAGCAATAATTCCGTCACCAGAAAGTAACAGAACGATTAAGAGAACAAGAAGGTAACTCATAAGTATTCTCCTTTCAAATAAGAATACAAAGATTATATGATATAAAGCGAATAAAATCAAGAAAGAAAGGAAAGATTATGTCAAAAACTCAAGTAGACGATATAGATAGAAATATATATGATATAAAAAATAAAGATGACTACGAGTTTAAAATGAAAAAAGGTCTTAACAGAGAAATTGTTGAAGAGATTTCAGCAAAGAAAAATGACCCAGACTGGATGAGAGAGATTCGTTTGAAGGCTTTAGAAACTTACGAAAAGCTAGAACTTCCAACATGGGGACCAGATTTGTCTGAACTTAAAATGGATGAGATTGCAACATATGTTAAGCCAAAATCTAAATTGAACTCAAGCTGGGACGATGTTCCAGAAGATATAAAAAAGACTTTCGATAATTTGGGAATTCCAGAGGCAGAGAAGAAATCTCTAGCAGGTGTTGGCGCTCAATATGACTCAGAGGTTGTATATCATAGCATAAAAGAAGATTTGCTAAAGCAAGGAGTAATCTATACAGACATGGAGACTGCTGTTAGAGAATATCCAGATTTAGTAAGAGAGCATTTTATGAAATGCGTTCCAATAAATGACCATAAATTTGTGGCACTTCATGCTGCTGTTTGGTCTGGAGGATCTTTCGTATATGTTCCAAAGGGGGTAAAGGTTGATATTCCTTTGCAATCTTATTTTAGATTAAACTCACCAGAGTCTGGACAATTCGAGCATACCCTTATAATAGTAGACGAGGGAGCAAGCCTTCACTTTATAGAAGGATGTTCAGCACCAAAATATAATAAGGTAAATCTTCATGCTGGCTGTGTTGAATTATATGTAAAAGACAATGCTTATTTAAGATATTCAACAATAGAAAACTGGTCAAAAAACATGATGAACTTGAATACTAAAAAAGCAATAGTAGGCAAAAATGCACAAATTGACTGGGTTACAGGTTCGTTTGGCTCTAAAGTTTCAATGCTTTATCCAATGAGCATATTAAATGGAGAAGGTGCAAAAACAGAATACACAGGAATTACATTTGCAGGACACGGACAAGACCTAGACACAGGTTTCAAAGTAGTTCACAATGCACCAAACACATCATCAGTTGTAAATTCAAAATCAATTTCAAAAGATGGTGGAGCCTGCACATATAGAGCTTTAGTAAGAATTACAGAAAACGCTAAAAATTCAAAATGTAGCGTAAGCTGTGAATCACTAATGTTAGATGACATATCACGTTCAGACACAATTCCAGTAAACGACATAAGAACTGATGAAGTAGAATTTTCACACGAAGCTAAAATAGGAAAAATAAGTGACAAAGAGATATTCTACTTAATGAGCAGAGGATTGTCAGAAGAAGATGCAAAAGCCATGATAGTAAGAGGATTTGCATATCCAATTTCAAAAGAATTACCAGTAGAATATGCGGTAGAAATGAATAACCTAATAAACTTAGAATTGCAAGGTGCAATAGGATAATCGCACCAAAAGGGGCGTCCCTATTGGGCGAAAGAAAGGATTGAGGTAATGCTAAAATTAAATGAAACGCCTATTAGAACGGCAAATAATTTTAGAATAAATAATATAGAAATAGATGCACAAATTCCAGAAATAATTCCAGAGTTTGAAAATGTTCAAATTATAAAGGAAAACAGTGAGATAGATGAAGCTGTTTCGAATAGAGAATTAGTTTTTGGAAATAATAAAGAGCTAGAAAATATAGTTTTTTCTAAGGCTAATAGCAAAATTAGAATTGTAAACAATCAGAAAGCCGAGAATGTTAAAATTACATATACTTTTGATGAAGATAGCCAAGTTCTTTTAAATCAAATTGATATTGTTGCTAGTAAAAATATAAATGTTGTTATTGAGTATAAGTCGGAAACTGAAAAGGAATGTTTTCATGCGGGAATTATAAGAACATTTGCTAGCAATGGCGCTAATATAAATGTAACTGTTGTAAATTTGCTAAATGATGTGTCTACTAACATCGAGAGTTATGAGAATGATATCGAAGCAGACTCAAAAGTATATCATAAGTTAATTGATATAGGCGCAAAGGAAAGTATTTCTAATTATTTTTCTAATGCTATTGGAAATGAAGCGGATAATGATTTGAAAACTATTTACTTAGGACAAGGTTCACAAGTGAAAGATTTAAATTACATTGTACACTTACGTGGAGAAAAAACAAATGTCGATATAGATGTACAAGGAGCTTTGAAAGATAGCAGTAAGAAAAATTTCAAAGGAACAATCGATTTCAAGAAAGGTTGCAAAAAAGCAAAAGGAAACGAGAATGAGTATTGTATGTTATTATCAGACAAGGCAAAATCAATAGCTCTTCCAATGCTTTTATGCACAGAAGCAGATGTAGAAGGAAATCACTCAACGGCTTCTGGAAAGGTAGATGAATCTGCAGTATTTTATATAATGAGTAGAGGATTAAGCTACAAAGAAGCGGTAAGACTACTTGTAAAGGCAAACTTCAACAAAATTATAGAAGGAATACAAGATGAAAAAGTAAAAACAGAAATTTTACAAGAAATTGATAAAAGATTATAATGTTTTAATAAAATTGAGAAATATCAAGCATATTTCAGTATTTATTAAAGGAAGGATTTTAAAATGGATTATAAAAAGGATTTTCCGATTTTTAATAATAGAAACATTGCATATTTAGATAGTGGTGCTACAACTCAAAAGCCACAATATGTTATTGATGCAATCGATGAATTTTATGAACACAACAATGCAAACCCACACAGAGGTGCGTATTCTCTTAGCATAGATGCAACAAATGTATATGAGGGAACAAGAGAAAAGATTGCAAAGTTTATAAATGCTAGAAAAGCAAATGAGATAATATTTTCTAAAAATGCAAGTGAAAGCTTGAATTTAATTGCATATTCATATGGCTTAGAAAATCTAAAGGAAGATGACGAAGTCGTACTTTCAATAATGGAACATCATTCTAACTTAGTACCATGGCAGTATGTTACTAAAAAGACTGGTGCAAGTCTGAAATACATGTATATAAATGACGAATTTGAATTGTCGAAAGAAGAAATCGAAAGCAAGATAACAGATAAGACAAAAATAGTTGGAATTACACATGTATCAAACGTGCTAGGAACAATAAATAATGTAAAAGAAATAATAAAATATGCACATAAAAAGGGAGCAGTAGTAATTGTAGATGCTTCTCAAAGCATACCTCACATGAAAATCGATGTACAGGATTTAGATGCAGATTTTGTAGTGTTCTCAGGACACAAAATGTTTGCCCCACTTGGAATAGGTGTATTATATGGAAAAGAAAAATTATTAAACAACATGAATCCATTCTTAATGGGTGGCGACATGATTGAATATGTTTACGAACAAGACACAACATTTGCACCACTTCCAAACAAATTCGAAGCTGGAACACAAAATGTAGAAGGCGTTGTAGGACTTGGAGCAGCAATAGACTATATAAACCAAGTTGGATATGACAATATAGAAAAAATAGAAAAAGAAGTAGTAAGCTATGCAAGACAGGAATTATCAAAACTAGATTACTTAGACTTATACATGAGTCCGAATGAAGAAAATCATTCATCAGTAATATCATTCAACATAAAAGGCGTACACCCACACGATGTTGCAAGCATGCTAGACTTTAAAGGAGTTTGCATAAGGTCTGGAAACCATTGCGCACAGCCATTATTAAGATATATGGGAATAGACTCAACATGTAGAGCAAGCTTTAGCATATACAACACCAAGGAAGATGTAGATAGACTAGTAGACGCAATAAAATTTGCTTATTCAAAATTTGAAAAATTTATAAAATAATGTACATTTTGGTACATTTCTGGGACGGAGCAAAAAATGTACAAATGTTTGATGAATGAAAAAGTGCCATTGCATATGAAAAATTTATAAAATATTAAAATTTTCGCCCCAAAAAGGGCGTCCCTAATGGGCGAAGAAAGGACAAAAAATGGACGATTTACAAGATGTATATAATGATTTAATAATGGAACATAGCATGAATTCATACAATAAGAAAAAACTAGAAACTTGTGATTTGTGTGAAATGGGACATAATCCAAACTGTGGTGATGAGATAGAATTGCAGGTAAAGCTAAATGGTGATATTATAGAAGATATGGCTTTTTCTGGACATGGATGTGCTATTTCTCAGGCTTCTACTTCAATAATGATAGATACTCTAAAAGGTAAAACAGTTGAAGAAGCAAAGCAAATTATAGATACTTTTATTGGAATGATAAAAAGAGAAATAACTGACGAAGCAGAATTAAAAAAACTTGACGAAGCAATAGCTTTAAAAAATGTATCAAATATGCCAGCAAGAGTAAAATGTGCACTGCTAGCATGGCATACTTTAGAAGATATGATAGAAAAGAAGTAATAATGTAAAAAAACAAAAAATAATAAAATATAAAAGAAAATTTAATAGAAAAATATTTTGTGTTAAATAAAAAAATAATATATAAAATTTCCTTAAGTAATGTACTTAAGGAAATTTATTTTATATATAAGATATCATTCGAATGCAATTATATCAAGTGGTTAGAAACAAAAAAAGAAAATGATATAATTTTGAAATTTAACTGTAATAATTCCGCAATAAAATGGTAAACATGTTATAGGTATAGCTATTTTTAAATTTCTTTATTTATCCTTAAGTACATTACTTTGGGATAAATAAAGAAAGGATAAAAGATATGAAAACGAAAGAAATGAAAGGAATAACGTTAATAGCATTAGTAATAACCATAGTAGTATTGATGATATTAGCAGGAGTAAGTATCAATACCGTATTAGGCGATGATGGAATAATAAAAAAGGCAAAAGAGGCGGCAGAAACAACAAAACGAGCAAGTGCTGAAGAAGAGATGAACAGATTGGTATTAGAATATCAATTAGCAAAAAATGATGAAACATTGGAAAGTTTCTTGCAAGAAAAAGTAACAGAAGGAAGAATA
>ERZ791911.340-NODE-340-length-36958-cov-2.237244_pt1 | contig 36958 bp, 30 predicted proteins | sample MGYA00510142_ERZ791911 | MGnify/ENA primary metagenome ERZ791911 (study PRJEB30046, sample SAMN00792056) | human gut metagenome | study: EMG produced TPA metagenomics assembly of the A metagenome-wide association study of gut microbiota in type 2... | reverse complement strand
CGGCGTATAACAAAGCGCAGGCAAGGTTTCCTTCCGCAAAAAGCGTATATACTTCATACCCGAAGGATGAAAACGTGGTAAACCCGCCCAGCACGCCTACACACAAAAACAAACGCCACACCGGCGGTAAAAGGCCTTTATCTACAATCAGCGTCATCAAAAGGCCCATTAAAAAGCAGCCGCTGATATTAATAATAAAAGTGCCGTACGGCAGCTGCGGGTTAAAATATTTTACGGCGGCATTGCCTGCAAGATAACGCAGCACTGCGCCAAGCGCGCCCCCAACGGCGATGTATAAAAGGTTCATGGCTTAACTCCCTGCTGATGATTTTAAAAATATTTTTAATTATAACATACTCATGGCTGTTTGATAAAACTTTTGGCAGGAAGGTTTGTAATGGGAGGCTTGGCACTAAGCGGCGACTCGTTAAGGTTCACTAATTTTACTCGCTATTCGCTCGCAAAATTTGCGTGCCTTCGCTGGCACAAATCTAAACTTCGCCAAAGGCTCGTTTATATTTGGCGCTCAGGCAAAAAAGCGCACTGCGGCGCTTTGGGCACGCAGTGCAATGAAAGGTGATGACTGTGGGGTTTTTATATAACGGCGTGCTGTGTTTTTATATCTGTATAAGCTCCGCCGTTACTGTTTATCAGTCTATGCTGGTTATTATTTAAAAATCTAAGCTTCGCCAAAGGCTCGCTTATATTGGGCGATGTTAAGGACCGTAAATTTCGCTCTTTATTCAATTGCAAAATTTGCGCAGCTTCTACGGTACGCTTATTGCCGTATCTGTCGCCCGGCACTAAGCGGCGCTCATTTATGGTCGTCGATAATAGCTGCCTCGCCCTGTTCGCCGGTACGGATTTTAACTGCATTGGCCAGCGGGTAAATGAAGATTTTGCCGTCGCCGGGCTGACCGGTTTTAAGTACTTTCTGTGCTACGCGCAAAACTTCGTCCACAGGGACTTCGCAGACAACCGTTTCTATTTTAACCTTCGGCACAAGGTTAATATCGTAAGCCTGCCCGCGGTACACTTCCTTATGCCCTTTTTGCAAACCGCAGCCAAACACTTGGCTTACCGTCATGCCGGTAACGCCAATTTCCGCAAAAGCAACTTTCAGTTCGTCCAGTTTTTCGGTTCTGGTTATAATATCTATTTTGGTAATCGGTCTCATAATTGCCTCCGTAAATTATTTGCCTGCCGGTGCCGGTTTGGCGGCAAAGGCCGGTGCTTCCTGCACGGCAAGGTTAGTAAGCGGCGTGCCGTTTATAATGCTCTGGCGGTAAGCGCGTTCGCCGTGTTCAACAATGTCAAGCCCGCTTTCTTCTTCGGCAGCATCAGCACGCAGGGTTGTAACTGCGCCCACTATTTTTAAAATTATGTAGGTGCCAACAACGGCCAGCACAATGGCAACCACTACCGTTACCGCCTGTACATACAGCTGGTGCGCGTTGCCGTAAAAAAGCCCGTCCGCACCGGCGGAGTTTGCGGTTTTTGTTGCCCAAAGCCCGGTTGCCAGTGCGCCCCAGGTGCCGCCAACGCCGTGTACACCGAATGCGTCGAGTGCGTCGTCGTACCCGAGTTTTGCCTTAACAATGGCCACTGCCGCAAAGCACAGCACGCCGCCGATAAGCCCGATTAAAACGGCGGGCACAACGGTTACAAAGCCTGCCGCCGGGGTAATGGCAACAAGCCCGGCAATGCAGCCGCTTGCTGCGCCAAGCATGGTGGGATGCCCGTTTACAAGCCATTCTGCGCCAACCCACGATAAGGTTGCCGCTGCCGCCGCTGCCTGCGTTACCACAAACGCACCGGCTGCAAGGCCGTTTGCGCCAAGCGCGCTGCCTGCGTTAAAGCCGAACCAGCCGAACCACAAAAGCGCTGCGCCCAGCACCGTCATCGGCAAATGGTGCGGCAGCATGGGCACAACACCCTTGCCGCTGCGTTTGCCAAGCATAATGCAGGCTACCAAACCGCTGACGCCGCTTAAAATATGGATAACCGTACCGCCCGCAAAATCGAGCGCGCCCAAATCACGCAGCCAGCCGCCAACGCCCCATACCCAGTGCGCCATGGGGTCGTACAAAAACGTGGTCCACAAAAAGGTAAACAGCACAAACGCGCCAAATTTAAAGCGTTCGGCGTAAGCGCCGGTAATAAGCGCCGCCGTAATTACCGCAAACATGCACTGGAATGCCGCAAAGGCAAACAGCGGCACCGTTGCGGAATAATCTTCGTAAGGAGCGGCAAAAAGCGCCGTATCGGTAAGCCCTGCCCAGCTTAAGCTGCCGATAACGCCGTTAATATCCGGCCCGAAGGCAAGGCTGAAGCCGAACAGCACCCACTGCACGCTTACCATTGCCACAATAAAAAAGCTCTGCATAATTGTCGTCAGTACGTTTTTGCTGCGCACCATGCCGCCGTAAAAAAACGCCAGCCCCGGTGTCATCAGCATTACAAGCGCAGCACTTATCAATACCCACGCCGTGTCGCCGGTATCAACTGCCGGCGCTCCTTCTGCGGCAAGCACCGTGCCCGGAATGCCCAAAAGCACGCCTGCCGCCAGTAAACCATGTATTAATCCCCTCATATTAGCCCTCTTTTCTGTAACTAAAACAAAAGCGGGGTGTACCTTTTAAGATACACCCCGTTGTGCAGCAAAACTCAAATTCGGTTTTAATATACGCCAAACAGCAATTCACTGTAAGTCGGGTACGGCAGGTATTTGCCGCCCATCAGTTTTTCCAGTTCGTCGCCGGCTTCGCGCAAAGCGCCCATGTCTTTTAAAATAACGTCATGGTAATAATCTGCCTCTGCCTGTGCAGATGTTTTTACAACGTCGCCAAGCCCTGCTTTTAATTTTTCTGCATCTGTATAAAGCAGGCTGCTGAGCGTTGCAATTTTGGAAGCAAGCTCCGTTTCGAAGCTGCCTGCAATGCCAAGCTCTTTTTTGCTCTTTGCTGCCGCCGTTAAATCGGCAGTGTAAAGTGCTGCGGCTGGCAAAATGTCTTTAAACAGCATATCAAGCATTGCCAACGCTTCAATACGGATTGCCTTACTGTAATTTTCAAGCGAAATTTCCAGCCTGCTGCGGATTTCCGCTTCGGTAAAGATACCGTGTTTTACAAACAGGCTGATGTTTTTCTCTTTAACCATGTAAGGCAGTGCTTCAGGAGTGGATTTGAGATTGAGCAGCCCCCTCGATTTGGCCTCTTCAACCCATGCATCGGTATAACCGTCACCATTGAAGATGATGCGTTTATGCGCGATTACGGTTTCTCTGACGAGTTCTACCACTGCGGCATCAAAATCGGCCGCTGCTTCTAATTTATCGGCAAACTCCTCCAGAGCTTCGGCAACAATGGCGTTTAAAATAACGTTCGGCCCGGCAATGGAGGCGGCAGAACCAACCATGCGGAACTCAAACTTGTTGCCGGTAAATGCAAACGGCGAAGTACGGTTTCTGTCCGTATTGTCTTTTTTCAAAGCAGGCAACACATTGCCGCTCAGCTTCAATTCGCCTTCGTCTGCGGGTTTATATTCAACACCTGCTTCAATGGCTTTCAGCACATTGGTAAGCTCGGTGCCTAAAAACATCGATACTATCGCCGGCGGCGCTTCGTTGGCGCCAAGGCGGTGGTCATTGCCTGCGCTGGCAACGCTTATGCGCAGAAGATCCTGATATTCGTCAACCGCTTTAATAACGGCTGCCAGAAACAGCAGGAAACGGTGGTTTTTATACGGCTCTGCCCCAGGGTCGAGCAGGTTTTCGCCTTCAACCGTGCCCAGCGACCAGTTGTTATGCTTGCCGCTGCCGTTTACGCCGTCAAAAGGTTTTTCGTGCAGCAGGCACACCAGATTATGCTTGCGTGCCACGCTCTGCATCAGCTCCATGGTAAGCTGGTTATGGTCGGTTGCAATGTTGGTGCCTGCAAAAATCGGCGCCAGCTCGTGCTGGGCAGGTGCAACCTCGTTATGCTCGGTTTTGGCAAGCACGCCCAGCTCCCACAGTTTTTCGTCAAGCTCTTTCATAAACGCCTTAACGCGGGGTTTGATAATGCCGAAATAATGGTCCTCAAGCTCCTGCCCTTTCGGCGGCATTGCGCCGAACAGCGTACGGCCGGCAAACTTCAAATCGCGGCGTTTATCGTACATATCTTTATCTACCAAAAAGTATTCCTGCTCCGGCCCAACCGTTGTAATAACCTTTTCGGTGCTTTCGCCAAACAGTTTTAAAATGCGCCTTGCCGCACGGTCTACACAGCACATGCTGCGCAGAAGCGGAGTTTTCTTGTCAAGCACATCGCCTGTGTAAGAACAAAACGCCGTTGGGATATACAGGCAGCCGTCTTTAATAAAAGCATAGCTTGTCGGGTCCCAGGCAGTATAGCCGCGCGCTTCAAAAGTAGCACGGAGCCCGCCGGAAGGAAAGCTCGAAGCATCAGGCTCGCCCTGTACCAGTTCCTTGCCCGAAAAATCCATAATAACGCGCCCGTCCGCCGTAGGCGTGATGAAGCTTTCGTGCTTTTCGGCGGTAATGCCCGTCATCGGCTGGAACCAGTGCGTAAAATGCGTTGCGCCATGCTCCAGCGCCCAGTCCTTCATAGCGTTGGCAATGATATTGGCAATAGGTAAATCCAACGGCTCGCCCTTTAAAACCGCATTTTTAAAAGCCTTGTAAGTAGCGGTTGGCAGGCGGTCTTTCATAACAGTTTCATTAAAAACCTCGCTGCCAAAAAGTTTCGGAACACTCGTCATTTTTTAGTCCCCCTCAAAATAAAAACAAAATAAAAAAAGCAACGCGCGAAGTTTAAATGCTTCTGCAACTTCGCTGTTGCTTATGCTGTAATTATAGCCCCCTTTACACATTTTGTAAAGCCTTCAGGCAAATGTTTTTATTTTCTGAAAATTTAGTGGATTTTGTGCCGTATGTATTAGACAAATTTCTGTAAAAACAATTGACAAGCACTTTTAAAAGTTCTAAAATATTTACATCAAAAACACAAGTTAACCAGGATGCCCGGAAAAACGCCGGGCATTACTTAATAAAAGAAAGAGGTTTTAACACATGGCTGAAATGTTATACGAAGGCAAAGCCAAAAAAGTTTTCGCCACCGCCGACCCCAATGAAGTAGTTATCTATTATAAAGATGACGCCACTGCCTTAAACGGCGCCAAAAAAGGCACCATTGTTGATAAGGGCATTATGAACAACACCATTACCAGCTTCTTTTTTGACCTGCTCGGCAAAAACGGCGTTGAACACCACTTTATTAAAAAGCTCAGCGACCGCGAACAGCTTTGCAAAAAAGTAAAAATCATTCCGGTTGAAGTTGTATGCCGCAATATTGCCGCAGGCAGCCTTGCCAAAAAAATGGGCGTTGAAGAAGGCTATGTGCTTAAACGCCCGCTGGTAGAATTTTACTACAAAAGCGATGCACTTGACGACCCGATGATCAGCCCCGACTACGGCGAAGCCTTTGGTTTTGCAACCGATGAACAGATTGCCAAAATCCGCGAAATGGCACTTAAAATCAACGCCGTATTAAAAGACTTCCTGGCACAGCGCAAAGTACGCCTGATTGACTTTAAAACCGAGTACGGCATCGACAGCGAAGGCAACATCATCCTTGCCGACGAAATTACTCCGGACACCAGCCGCCTGTGGGACTGGGACACCAACGAAAAGCTGGATAAAGACCGTTTCCGCCGCGACATGGGCAATGTTGAAGAAGCCTACCACGAAGTAATCCGCCGCTTAACTGGTGAAGGGAAATAAAATATAATAATTAAGCAATAAAAACTTAAATACCCCTTTTGTTTGGAAAATATATTCTTCCGGCAAAAGGGGTATTTTACTTATTACGCTAATAGTGGGTTGTATTTTATTAGTTTAAATAATTATTTTTATGTTTTTAGCTAATTCGCGGCTATATATTTTACATCATATGCAGTACATATCTTATATACAACAAATACCTTCAATGTTATAATTTAATTATAATTATAACACTCAAACAAAGCTGAATATCTTTAAAAAATTTTGTCGTTTAAATGTTATTAATTATATGCCATAACTTACATGCAGGAGGCTTAAACATGGATAAAACTTTACAGCATAAAATTTTGGCAGCTGTAATTGCCGCAGGAACTCTTGGCTTATACACTGCAAATCCAGTAAATGCTGAAAATTATTATACGGTAGAAAAAGACGGTGATATTATAACTGGCGATTATGACATTATTTTAGGTAATGAGCATAATTTTATTTTTGATAATGGCAGCGCAAGTATAATATTAGGAGCAGGCAGCCCAGATGGAACTGCCAGCTCAAACGGTTCAACAATTTATATCGGCCAAAACGCCGAAATCGGTTCAATTAGAGGCGGATTTTCACAAAACGCCGTATCCGGCAATACAATTTATTTTAACGGAACTGTTCATCAGGATATTCACGGAGGATATTCTATAGCTGGCTCAGCATCAGAAAATACAGTAATTTTAAACGGTACTTTAGGAGAAACTTCACAAATTTACGGTGGCTTTTCAATTGCAGGCGATGCCGTAAAAAATAACATTATTAGCAATAACACAACTATATACAACAAAGTTTACGGCGGCATTTCCGATACCGGCAATGCCGTTGGCAACTCTGTTACTATTAACGGAGGAAGTACCGGTGTTATTTACGGTGGTTTTTCCAATACCGGCAATGCTGTTAGAAACTCGGTTACTATTAACAATGGTGCTGATGTCAATATTATTTACGGCGGTTACACTGAAAACGGCACCGCTAACGGCAACATTATTACTATTAATGACGGTACTATTAAAAACAACATTTATGGCGGTTATACAGAAACATCAGGCGATGCTACAGGTAATAATGTTACTATTAATAATGGTACCATTGAATATAATGAAATTTATGGCGGATATTCACATAATGGTATAGCCGAAAGCAATACTGTTGAAGTTAACAACGGTACATTAAATTCCAGATTTATTTACGGTGGTTTAAGTACAAGTGACAACAATGATTCTTTTACTGCCAACAAAACCGAAGCCAATAATAATCAAGTAATTATTAAAGAGGCTGTTATTACATCGTCAACACTGAATATTTTTGGTGGTTATGCCGAAGGCAACACAAATAACAATTTAGTTCTAATAGAGGGTGACCATTCTATTGACGGCATTTATGGCGGTATTTCAGAAAATGGAAATTCTAATAATAACGCTATTATTATAAAAGGTAAGGTAAACTCTTCATATATTTCCGCAGGAAATTCAAACAACGGTAATGCCGATAATAATCTTGTATCTATTAGTGACAGCAGTACAAATGCAGATATTTACGGAGGCCAATCGTTAAACGGCGATGCTAATAATAATATTATAATTATCAGTGAAACTGTTGCTGCATCAGGCAGAATAGCGGGCGGCAGGTCCAGTGAAGGTAACACAAACAACAACACTGTTATTATCAGCGACAGTACAATTAAGGGCAATATTTATGGAGGCAGAACCAAATGCCAACACCATTATTATCAGTAACAGTACAATGCCAAATGTTATTTATGGCGGTGGCTCCAGCAAAGGGAATGCAACCGATAACACGGTTATCATCAGCAATAGTCCTTATGATTCAAATGGAATGAAAACTACCAATGTTTATGGCGGTTATACTGAAAACGGCAATGCAGAAAGAAACATAGTACAAATTACCGGTGGAAAAACTGAACTGGTTTACGGCGGGCACAGCGGTTTTGGCGAAACAAAGGACAACATTGTTACCATTAACGGCGGTGAAGTTTCTAATGTTTATGGCGGGACATCTAACAACGGTTCATCTTCTAACAATAAAGTTTATATTAAAGACGGAACAATCCATTATATAATTGCTGGTTTTAGTACAAATAACGAAAAGATTAATAATGTTGAAAATAATAGTGTTTATATCAGCGGCGGTAAAATTACTGGTGATGTAAACGGCGGCGTTACATATAAAGGCAATGCAATTGGCAACAATGTAATCATTAACGGTGGTAATATTACCGGTGATGTTTATGGCGGTATTTCAGAAAATGGTAATGCAGATAACAACAATGTAGTCATTAACGGTGGTAAAATTACTGGTCTGGTTTATGGCGGTAAATCAAACAACGGTACTGCTACTAACAACAATATAATCATAAGCGGCAATGCCGATATTACAAAGGCTTATCTTTTTGGAAGCAATATAAGCAACAGCAATATTAATCTTTATGAAAATAGTGTAAATAATAACAATACCTGTAACACCCTCACCATTGATGGCTGGAGCGGCAGTACACAATCTGTCAAAAACTTCAGCGATATCAATTTTAATAATGTAAGCTGGAAAAACGGCGGAATCGTACTGACAATTACTGGCGGTCAAGAAGGCAACCTTGACAATACTAACATTAATTTAAACAGTATTGCCGGCGGCAGCAACATTAAAGCCGGAGACAAAATGACCTTTATTAACAGCACTACTGATTTATCTGATGAAGTAAACTATAACATCAATGATACCTTTACCGCAGGCGTTGCGCTGGAAGGTACAGGCACAACCAGTGTCGATAACGAAGGCAATGTATCCTTTACTGTTAACAACTTAAAAGCTAGCAGTCAGGCAGTAAGCGCCGCCCAAACCCGTGCTGCTTCCGCTGCATTTGTAAACCAGGGCACGGATTTAATCAGCGACAGCCTGGAAACCATAAGCCGCGACGATAACTACGGCGTTAAAACCTTTGCCGCCGTACACGGCAACCGCAGTAAGTACGATGTTGCAGACGATATAAAAATTAACGGCTGGAGCACGATTGTCGGTGTAGGCAACGCAGATAAGTTCGATAACGGCAGTGAATTAAGCTGGGGCGTATTCTACGAAAACGGCAGCGGCAATTACCGTACTTACAACAGCTTCAACAACGAGTTCTTCCGTGGTGACGGCAGTATGGTTTACAACGGCGGCGGCATTGCGGCAAGGTACGAAAATAAAAACGGTGTTTATACCGAAGGCTCGTTCCGTGCAGGTATGCTTAAAAACGAACTCAATAACGCCATGCGTGATGTTAACGGCAGTTACGGCTACGAAACAGAAAGTGCTTACTACGGCGCGCACATTGGCGTTGGTAAAATCATCAGTCTGAGCGACAGCAGTGACCTCGATATATACGGTAAGTTCTTCCATACTTATACCGAAGGCGACAGCGTTACCATTGCAGACGATAAATTCGATTTTGACAGCATTACCAGCGACAGATTAAGAGTTGGCGCACGAATTACAAGCAATAAGGAAAATAAGTTCAGCACTTATTATGGCTTGGCTTATGAGTACGAGTTTAACGGCGACGCTGATATGACGGCGCAGGGCTTGCGGGCGGATACGCAGAGCTTGCAGGGAAGCAGCTTAATGGCGGAAGTTGGCTTTAACTACCAGCCCACGCCCGACAGCCCGTGGAGCTTTGACCTTAATATGCGCGGCTACGCAGGCGAACGCCAGGGCGGCAGCTTTAACGTACAGGCAACGTATACTTTCTAGCCGATAGCTGAGTCGCCAAATATAAGCGAGCCTTTGGCGAAGCTTAGATTTGTGCCAGCGAAGCTATGCAAATTTTGCAAGCGAATAGCGAGCAAAATTTACGAACCTTAATTTAAAAATAAATAAAGCAGCAACTGCCAAAGGCAATATACCTTTCAGCGGTTGCTGCTTTTTTACTATATACGTACACGAAATATTATGTACAAACTATGCAATTATTTCCCCGGTTCAAACAAACCTTTATTTTTTAAATTTATATTTTCCTTTGCCAAATCCTTTAACAGGTTCTATTAAATTATTTTCTTTCATTTTAGTTAACAGTACGCCGGCTCCCGTACCTGATATATTTAACAAAGCACTTATATCGCTGCGACCAAAATATTCAGCAGGCCCTAATTCTTTATATAACAAAATAAGGTTTTCTTTTGTACCTCGGTGTGCAGTCATATTCCCTATGGCTTCAAAAATTATATTTCTCTGTTCAATCGCAACGTTTTCTTGTCCAAACGCAATCTTTTTCTGCTCAATCGCAATATTTCCCTCTCCAAACGCAACATTTTCAACAACTACATTATAATTTAAATTATACAACGTAACAAAAAATGACTGCCTGTCAGAAATAAATTGAGGTTCTATTTCCTTACGGAAATTAACAGCATTTAAATAATCTTCTTTAATTTTCTTAAAACCGCTTCCACGGCGCTCCATATAATTCAGTCTGTTAAAGATATCGGCAATTACAGGATTACGCCTTTTGGACGGAATTCTATCCATATCCAAATCCTGCACAAATGAGCCATCGTACATGCCTCCGGGCGAATAAATTTCCATTCTGTCATCAAAAATATCAATGTGAACTTCACTGCCCATATCCATATAATCACGATGTATAAGAGCGTTAACTATACATTCCAGTACAGCTCTTTCGGGATATTCCGGCATTTCAATTCTGCCATTGGCAGTTTTGCGCCAACGTTTTTTTGTATTATTTTTTATAAATTCTTCTGCACTCTGTAATAAAGTAATTATACTGCCTGTAAATTCTTTATCGTCTTCTGCTTCCATTACTCCAGAAGCTTTATTTAAGCCATGCCACTTGGTACAAAAAAGCCTTGCATTATTAATTGGCGGCTCATCTGCAAGCAAAGCCCCGGCATTAGTAAGCATTCCATTAACATCTGCCAAACCGAAAGACATAAAATCATTATCTTCCAATTCACGTCCTGTTCTTGTTTTATAAACTGAACGCAATTTAGTAAAAGCATATTCTGAATATTTATAGGGAGATGTTAAACTGTCATATGTTTTGCCGCTGCCATTTAACACCAATCTTTTTAAATCTGATGCAGCAGCCGGGATGCTTTCGTTACCAACACGAATAAACGCTGTTCTGCTCCCGTCACCGACATAATAATACGGCGTTTCCATACCGGAAAAGACTTTCAGCAAAATAAATTTTTTATTATCTTCTATTTCTATATTCAAAATAATTTGCGGAATAGGGTCTAACTTTGCTTTTATTGCTTCACTTATTTTCTCGCTGTCTTCTTTCGCATTCTCTAATCCGACAAGTTCATCATCATTAGTTACTCCAAAAATTAAAACACCACCATGGCAATTAGCAAAAGCACTTACCGTTTTAAGCCAACTTTTAGGGCGTTTTACCTCTAAAATTTCCTTTTTATCATATACAGTTGCTTCACCAATATAGTCTGAAATTTTTATCATTATGAAACCCCTTAAATTTTAATTTCTCAATGTAACTATTTTATAAAAAATAAAAGCAGTGGTAAAGCATAATTTTTAGTACCACTGCTTTTAGTTCAATTATTTTCCCGGTTCAAACAAACCTTCGTTGTCGTCCCACAAAACTATTTTATCTTCTTTTAAGGTTTCCGCAAGGCGGATAACGCGCTGGTTGCTGCTGCCGCGGAAGCGCAGGTTGGGGTCTTTTTTTGCTTCCACAAATTCACCGTCCACCAGTATGTCAATGCAGTCCAAAAGGGCGCGCGTAATTTCATAGTCGCACAGGCGGCCGGTTAACAGGTCTTTTTCAAGGTCGTAACCGGTGTAGCACCACACGGTTTTATTGGGGTACATTTTGCGCAGGCGCTGCATAAAGGGCAGCAGGGCTTTCTGGTTGGCGGGTTCAAACGGTTCGCCGCCCAAAAGGCTGAAGCCTTTAATATACGGCGGCTTTAAGGCGTTTAAAATTTCTTCTTCCGCCGCTGCGTCAAACGGCTTGCCGTAGTCAAAATCCCAGGCTTCCTGGTTAAAGCAGCCTTTGCAGTAATGCGTGCAGCCGCTTACAAACAGCGATACGCGCACGCCCGGCCCGTTGGCGACATCATGTGTTTTAATTGCCGCGTAGTTCATGGCAGGCCTCCGTTACAGGTGCAGAACGCGGGATTTGATTTCTTTGGTTTTGCCCACGTTCCAGAAGTTTTCGCCCAGATAGCCGCAGGTACGGCGGGTTACGTTCATCAGGTTATGGTCTTTGTTACCGCAGTTCGGGCATTCCCATTCCAAATCGTCGTTGATGATAATTTCGCCGTCAAAGCCGCACACATGGCAGTAGTCGCTCTTGGTGTTGAACTCTGCGTACTGAATGTTATCGTAAATGAAGCGTACTACATCTTCCAGCGCTTCGGTGTTGTGGCGCATGTTCGGAATTTCCACGTAGCTGATGGCGCCGCCGCTGGAAATTTTCTGGAACTGGCTTTCAAAGGAAAATTTGCTGAAGGCGTCGATATTTTCGCGCACGTCAACGTGGTAAGAGTTGGTGTAGTAGCCTTTATCGGTAACGTCGTCAATAGTGCCGAAGCGTTCTTTATCTATGCGGGCAAAACGGTAGCACAGGCTTTCGGCCGGAGTGCCGTACAAGGCAAAGCCGATGCCAGTCTGCTGTTTCCATTTATCGCATTTGGCGCGCAGGTAGCGCATTACGCGCAGCGCAAATTCTTCGCCCACGGGGTCGGTATGGCTTACGCCCTTCATCAGCTTGGTCATTTCGTACACGCCGATATAACCGAGCGAAATGCTGCTGTAACCGCCAACAAGGTATTTATCAATGGTTTCGCCTTTTTTCAGGCGGGCAATGGCGCCGTACTGCCAGTGCACGGGGCTTACGTCGCTCTTAACGCCCATCAGCGCATTGTGGCGGCACATTAAAGCCTTGTAGCAAAGCTCAAGCCTTTCATCCAAAAGCTTCCAGAACTTCTGCTCGTCGCCCTTGGCAATAATTGCCACCTGCGGCAGGTTGATGGAAACAACGCCCTGATTAAAGCGGCCTTCAAATTTGTAGTTGCCGTTTTCGTCCTTCCACGGAGCAAGGAAGCTGCGGCAGCCCATCGGCGAAAATACGTTGCCTTCGTAGTTTTCGCGCATTTTCTTGGCGGAAATGTAGTCCGGATACAGGCGTTTGGCGCTGCATTTAACGGCAAGCTTGGTAATATAATCGTATTTGCCGCCTTTTAAGCAGTTGTGTTCATCCAAAACATAAACCAGTTTCGGGAAGGCAGGGGTTACATAAACGCCCTTGTCATTTTTTATGCCCTGCAAACGCTGGCGCAGAATTTCTTCCACAATCATGGCGTTTTCTTTCAAATATTCGTCGTCTTCCTGTAAGTTGAGGAAGATGGTTACAAACGGCGATTGCCCGTTAGTGGTCATTAAAGTGTTAATCTGGTACTGAATGGTTTGCACGCCGCTTTGCAGTTCGCTCTTTAAGCGAGCCTGCACAAGGCGTTCCACCGTTTCGGCAGGCAGGCTGTCGCCCACTTCGTCAAGCACGGCTTTTTTAAATTTATTGTAGCTGCGGCGCAGATATTTGCCCAAATGGCGGATATCCACCGACTGGCCGCCGTACTGGCTGCTGGCAACGCTGGCGATAATCTGCGTCATAACGGTGCAGGCAACCTGGAAGCTCTTGGGGCTTTCAATGAGTTTGCCGTTCATAACCGTACCGTTGTCCAGCATATCGCCGATATTAATCAGGCAGCAGTTAAAAATAGGCTGAATGAAATAATCGGCATCATGGAAATGGATTGCGCCTTCGTCATGCGCTTTGGAAATTTCTTCCGGCAGGATAATGCGGCGGGTTAAGTCTTTGGAAACCTCGCCGGCAATCAAATCGCGCTGGGTGGAAGCCATAACGGCGTTTTTGTTGGAATTTTCTTCCATAACGTCTTTATTGCTGTTGCGGATTAAAGACAGAATGCTTTCGTCCGTAGTGTTTGCCTTGCGCACCAGCGCACGGGTATAGCGGTAAATGATATAGGCTTTGGCAAGGTCGAATTTGCCCTCCTGCATCAGCTGATGCTCTACCATATCCTGAATATCCTCTACCAAAAGGCGCATACGGTTGCGGCTTTCTACATAATGTGCAATGTTTTCAATTCTGTCTTCGGCAATGCGTTCACTTTCATCAACAGCATTGTTGGCTTTCTGGATGGCTACAACTATTTTGCTGCGGTCAAAGTCAACCGTAGAGCCATCGCGCTTGATTACCTTCATTGTCCTCCCTCTTTCTGTTTATGTTTTATTAATATAATTTGATAAATTTCAGTGCAGTTTGCCTTTCAATAATACCATATTTTGATGGGGAAGTAAAGCAAGCAAATACAAGATATTGTTTTTATTTTTTGAGTTATCAACAATATTTTGTGCTTTACAGTTTTTGTTCCATATGTTTACGCCCCGGCAAAGTTTGTTTTTGTCAAGCCCGTGCGCCTTCTTTTAACAGTAATTTTTCGGTTTTTACTTTGGTTATCTTGCTTTTTCGCAGTTTTTTAATAAAAATTATCCGCTGACGGAAAATTTGCCGCAGCGGCGTTTATTATACATTAGTTTACAAATTAAAAACAGTATTGTAAATTTATTAAAAAAAGTCTATAATATACAAGTCTGATATTGAAAGGCTCACACTAAAATGCAGACATCTGTTAATAAATAACTGGAGGTTATAATATGGAAATTACAACCATTCATCTCGATATGGTGCAGTCGGTTGCTCTCGCCATAGTCAGCTATTACATCGGCATGTGGATAAAAAGCCACAGCGCCGCCCTGCAAAGGTTCAGCATTCCGGCGCCGGTAATAGGCGGCCTGCCTTTTGCGCTGCTATTTTCGCTGTTGAAAATTTACGGCATTGCCGATTTTACCTTTGACGACACGCTGCAAAAAGTAGCGCTGCTGTGCTTTTTTACCACCATCGGCATGATGGCAAGCTTAAAACTTGTTAAAAAAGGCGGCCTGCTTCTCGTAGGCTTCTGGTTCACTTCAACAATACTCGGCATTTTGCAGAACGCTATCGGCATGGGCGTGTGCAGCCTGATGGGCATTGATAAATTCTACGGTATTCTTGCCGGTGCCGTGGCACTGATGGGCGGCCTCGGCACAAGCGCCGCCTTCGGCCCGTTTTTTGAACAGAACTACGGCGTTACCGGCGCAACAACGGTTGCCATTACGGCCGCTACCTTCGGTATGGCAACGGCGCTCATTATCGGCGGCCCTTTCGGCGAAAAGCTGATTAAAAAATATAAGCTCAAAACCCCTAAAGCCGCCAAAGAGGATGCTCCGCTGGAAGAAATTGACGAAACGGAAACCACCGTTACCGGCGAAAACCTCATTCCCGCACCGGCAGCTGCTGCGGAAATTTTAAAAGCGCTGGGCTTTGTCGCCATTGCCATGGGGCTGGGCAGTATTTTAAGCACCTACCTCGGCCAGTTTATTACGCTGCCGGTATATATCGGCAGTATGCTTATCGCCGCCGTTATCCGCAACATCGGCGACTTCAGCAAAGCGTACAAAATTGAAGGCGTCGGCATGGACTGCATTGCCGATATTTCGCTGGTGCTTTATGTAACCATGGCCATTAACAGCCTTAAACTGTACGAGCTTATTAACCTGGCACTGCCGCTGATTGTTATTCTTATCATTCAGACGCTTTTAATGGTGGCCTTCGCCTGGGGCGTATACTTTTTAATGTTCGGCAAGGATTACGACTCTGTAATGCTCGCGGTAGGCGGCATCGGCTTTGCCATGGGCGCAACCGCCAACGGCCTTGCCAACATGCAGTCGCTTTCCGACAAATACGGCTTCTCCCCCAAAGCGTGGATGATAGTTTCGCTCGTCGGCGCGTTTTTAATTGACTTTACCAACGCCATTATCATAACGTGGATGATAACGCTGTAACTTAATTTTAATGCTTATACTAAAAAACAGCCGGTATTTTCTTTACCGGCTGTTTGCTTTTATGTAAGTTGTATTTATGGTATAATACCCTTCGTGAGATAATCTGATGGTCGGCTTCTCTCCCTTAAAAGGGAGGTGGTGAACCAGTGAGTACCTATGAAACGTTATCTTTAATGGTAGCTTTCGGTATTCTGGTAGCTGCCATTATTTCTGCCCGGCGTTAATAACGCGGAAATGAAATAAGGCCGTCCCAACGGTCGCGGACAGCCTTTCTTTCAATACTGAAAATATTCGAGGAGAGGACTGACGCACCAACATCAGATTATCTCTCTTTTCTTATTATACATCATAGCTTTTAAAACGGCAAATTTTATTGCCGCGCACTGTTACTTATGTTAATATTAGGGCAGAAGCGGCTTATTCTGCCGTTTGTTTAAGAAAGCAAGGTATGTTTTATGAAAATAACACAGGTTGTGGCCGCGCTGATATGGCGCGAAGATAAAATTTTAATCTGCCGCCGCCCGGCAAACAAGGCACGGGCGCTCTTATGGGAGTTTCCCGGCGGCAAGGTGGAAACAGGCGAAACAAAACAGCAGGCGCTGGTGCGCGAATGCCGCGAAGAACTAGGCATAACCGTTGTGCCCGGCAGCGTTTATTATGAAGTAACGCACACCTACCCCGATATTACGATACACTTAACGCTGTTTAACTGCACCACGCAGGACGAGCCGCAGCGCCTGGAGCACAGCGAACTGGCGTGGGTGCTGCCCCAAAACATAACTGCCTATGACTTTTGCCCGGCAGATAAAGCAATAGTTGCTAAAATTGCGGCACAGGCAAACGCCAAAATAAAAACCGAACGCCTTTACCTGCGCGAACTTGTACCCGGCGACAAAGCAGAACTGAAAACCTTTTTGCAGGATAAAGAAGTAATGTACGCCTGGGAAGCGCCGTTTACGGATGCGGAAGTTGCGTCATGGCTTACTGAAAACCTGCGCCGCTACAAGGCGGACGGCTTTAGCTTTTACGCCGTAATTGAAAAATGCAGCGGCAAATTTTTGGGCGTGTGCGGGCCGCTTATAGAAACCATAAACAGCGAACGCCGCATGGGCGTGGCCTATATTTTTAACAAAACCTGCTGGGGCAAAGGCTACGCCACAGAAGCAGCGCAGGCAAGCGTTAACTATGCTTTCGGCGCGCTTGGTGCAGAAGAAGTTATCGCGGAAATCCGTCCGGAAAACAAAAAATCCCGCCGCGTGGCGGAAAGGCTTGGCATGGCAATAAGCGGCAGCTTTGTAAAAACCTACAAAGGCAAAGAAATGCCGCACCTTATTTACGTATTAAGCAAGCCGCAAAAAAGCGGCAGAAACGGAGCAGGCAATGTTTGATTTAAACCGCTGGCTTGATAAATACATAGAAGCCGTGGACACGGCGTTTGGCGCAAGGATTGTGTTTATTGGCCTGCAAGGCAGCTATGCGCGCGGCGAAGCGCACGAAGGCAGCGACATTGACGTTGTTTTAATTTTAAACAGCCTTACGCTTGATGACTTAACCCTTTACAAAAGCGTCATTGCCGGTTTGGAAGAACGCACAAAAATATGCGGCTTTGTAAGCGGCACCGAAGAACTGAAAGCGTGGGACAAGGCAGATTTATTTCAGTTTTGCCGCGACACCAAAGCCCTTTACGGCGATTTGGAGTTTATTGCTTTTTTAACAGGCGAAGCTGATGCCGAACGTGCGCTGCACACGGCGGCATGCAATATTTACCACGCCTGCGTACACAATTTTGTGCATGAAAAAAGCGCGGAAGTTTTAAGAACGCTTTACAAATCGGCCTTTTTTGCATTACAAGCAAAATATTACCTTGAAACCGGCGCTTATATTGCCAAAAGAAAAGACCTTGCCAATAAATTGCAGGGCGAAGATTTAAAAATACTCACCTGCCCGGCGCAGTTTAAAACAAAACTCAGCCCCGCGGAATTCAGTGCTTATTCCGGGCTGCTTTTAAACTGGGCTGCGGCTGTTATAAAAAATTACGGAGGCGGCACCAATGCAGAAACCGAAAATTAAAATAACCGTTATTGGCCGCAAAGACCCCTGCGGCTGCCACCGCGGGCATAAACCAGGCGACAGCTTTGATTTTGACACGGAACGCGGCAAACTGTGCCCAATGGCAATGCACGTTGCCTTTCCCTATATCGACATTCTGCGCTACGGCGGTTCAATTCCCGGTGCAGAACCCGGCACGGCAGTATTTTGCTGCCCCGATGTCGATACCATCAACGTTTTTAGGGTTGAAGTGGTAAAAGATGAATAAAAACAAAAGCAAACTGCGCAAAATACCGTTTATCGGTCCAAATATAGAGCAGGATTTATTAAATATAGGCATCAGCCGCATTGCCGATTTAAAAGGCAAAGACCCGGAAGAACTTTACCGCATGGACTGCGAATTTAAAGGGCGGCAGGAGGATTTGTGCCAGCTGTATGTTTTCCGCATGGCAGTGTATTATGCCGATACAGAAAATCCGGACCCCGAAAAGCTGAAATGGTGGTATTGGAAGGATAAAAGCTACCCAAAGCGCTAAATAAAAATATATCTTATTTTGAATGTGATAAAATTTGCAAATAGTTCACCGTTTGTACTTACTTTAGCCAAAGCCTTTTGTTATGATAAAGGTGCAGCAAATACAGAAACGAAGGTGAGATGATATGCAAATTAAAGTTTTAGGGCCAATGACAAAACAGGTGGAGGTATTGTTCCAGAATGCTGCCGTGGCCGCTAAAAAGTTAAAATGCCCTGCAAAATTTGAACGCGTGAGCGAACTGCGCCGCATTATGGCCTACGGTGTAATGACCTTACCGGCGCTTGTTATCGACGGCAAAGTTGTGGCAGGCGGCAACGTGCCAGGCGTTGAAGAAATTATGCAGATTATCAAACAAATGCAGTGAAAATTGAATACAAAACTTAATATAAATAAAAACTTGCAGAAGGCATTTGCACTCTGCAAGTTTTGTATTTGACAATGAATTTCAGTTTGATATAATATAAGCATAGAGACAGCCGGTTTTGGGAAACGCCGGCTCTCCCTCGAATCTAATAAGAGTGAAAGGAAGCCGCGTACCGCAAGTAGGCGGTTTCTTTTTATCTAAAAGTGATTACTTTTTCGATAAGCAGATAACAGCAACGAGTGCTCCGAAAGCAATCATCAAAGACAATGCTTCGTAAACAGTCATGCTATCCCCTCCCAAATTGGGAGGAACCGGCTCCGGCTGTCATGAAGATAATTATATCATATAAATATAAAAAATAAAAGCAGGCGTTAAGCCTGCTTTTTTGTTATGCAGTGTTACCGCCTGCGCAGAGGCATGGTGTGTATGCTGTGGCCGTCTGCGGCGTGCACCGCTTCGGTAATGCCTTCGCAGAAGGTTGGGTGCGGGTGCAGCGCTATTGCCAGCTGCGCTTTGGTCATCCCGGCGCTTACTGCCGTAACCATTTCGCCAATCATATCGGTAGCGCGGCCGCACATCAGCTGCGCGCCGATGAGTTTTTCCGTTTCTGCGTCAAACACCAGCTTAATAAAGCCGCGGTCCTCGTTTTCGATAATGGATTTGCCGTTGCCGCTCATAACGTATTTGCCGGTAATAACGGCGCGTCCCTGTACTTTGGCTTCGTCTGCCGTAATCCCAACCGTGGCAATTTCGGGCGAAGTATATACGCACGAAGGCACAAGGTTTGCGTCAACCGTCGGCGCAAGCCCGCAAATACCTTCCACGCAGGCAATGCCCTGCGCTTCGGCTGCGTGCGCCAGCTGAATACCGCCGCTAACGTCACCGATGGCGTAAATATGCGGCACGTTGGTTTTATAGTCCTCGCCTACTTTTACGCGCCCGCGTTCGGTTTCCACGCCCGCAGCTTCAAGGTTCAGCCCTTCGGTAACGGCGCGGCGCCCTACGCAAATCAGTACACCGTCGGCGCTTACGCTTTCGGTTTTGCCCTTGCGCTCAAAGGTGCAGGTCAGGCGGCCGCCTTCTTGCGTAATGCCTGTTACCATGGCGCCGGTGTTAACCGCCACGCCGCGTTTTTTCAGTATCATGGAAAGGTTCTGCGAAATTTCACGGTCCATATTCGCTAAAATCCTGTCCAGTGCTTCAATAATGGTAACTTTGCGGCCTATGCCGTTATAAACGCCCGCCATTTCCACGCCGATAACGCCGCCGCCGATAATTACAAGTTCGTTATAATCGCAGCTGTCGGTATCAAGCATTTCGTCGCTGGTAACAACATTGGGCAAATCTGCGCCGGGAACGGGCGGCACTGCCGGTTTGCTGCCGGTAGCGATAATAAAGTTTCTGGCGGTATAGGTTTCGCCGCTGACAGTAATACTTTCCGGCGAAACAAAAGCCGCCTCACCTTCAAGCACATCAATGTCGTTGCCCTTTAAAAGCTGCGCCACGCCGCCGCGGAGCTGTTCCACTACCTGCGCTTTGCGCGCATGCATGGCTTTAAAATCTGCCTCTGCGCCGGTTACGTTAACGCCCATTTTACCGGCTTCGCCGATTTCGCGGTACAAATTGGCGCTGTGCATTAAGGTTTTGGTAGGTATGCAGCCGCGGTTCAGGCAGGTGCCGCCAACTTCCGCACGTTCCGCAACGGCAGTTTTCAGCCCCAGCTGCGCCGCACGGATAGCCGCCACATAGCCGCCCGGCCCTGCGCCGATAATAATTAAATCGTATTGCATGGTTGTATGCCTTTCTATATTGTAAGTTGTGCTAAAAATTTACTGATGTCGTTTCCTGCCTGCCCGGCAATTTTTTGTGCTGCCTGTGCCAGTGCCTCCGGCGTAAACGCACAGCCTTTAAAAAACTGCCCTGCACCGGCAAGCGCCTCCCAGTCCATGGCGTCGGTGTAAACTGCCGCCTCCTGCACCTTGCCGCCGTCAACGCGGCATGCCAGCGTAAAGCTGCCCCATTCAAAGCGCGCTTCTGCCTGCCAGGTAAACGGCAGGCGCGTGCCGAGGCGAAAGGCGTCGCTTTTAAACTCCGTTTCATAACGTGCAACTTCCGCCGCGTCAAAATCCGCTTCACTTAAATGCTGCGGCTCGCTGCCGTAAATTTCCGCAAAGGAACGTTCAAGCGCGTTTTGCAGCACCGGCACCGTTAAAGAAGGGCAAACTTCTTTTAAGTTCAGCACACGGCTTTTAACGGAGCTTACGCCTTTAGCCTGTAATTTAAGCAGCGATACGGTAAGGTACTTTGCCATTTCGTCCGTTTTAACGTCTATTAAAAGCGTGCCGTGGTGGTACTTTTTGCCGCCGCTGGTATAAAAGGCGTTGCCCGATACCTTACGCCCGTTCACCAGAATATCGTTGCGCCCGCTTTTTTCGGCATTAATGCCGAGGCTTTTAAGCGCGCCGGTAATAACCTCCAGCTGGCGCGCAAGATTGTAAGTGCGCGCGTCCGTTAAAAAAGTAAAGTTTAAATTGCCGCTGTCGTGGTACACGGTACCGCCGCCGGAAAGACGGCGGACCAGATGCCCGCCGTCCCTGCGCAGCTGATCCATATTGCACTCGGCCCATGGATTTTGGTTGCGCCCGATGACCACCGTATTTTTGTTCTGCCATAAATACAGCGTTACGCTGCCCGCCGGGGTGTGTTCCAAAAGGTAACGCTCCACGGCAAGGTTGCGGTAAGGTTCGGTGCAGCCGGTAATATAACAGGAAACCGGAACTTTATCTGTGTACATATTTTAAAACAGGTTTGCGTGCCGCCTGTACTTCGTCCGGGCGCTTAATCTGCGCATGGTGCGGAGCGTTATGCATATATTCCGCATCGGTATGCGCCAGCTCGTGCAGCTCCAAAAGTGCCTGCACAGCTTCGTCCAGCGTCCTGCGCGCTTCGGTTTCGGTCGGCTCCAACATCAGCGCTTCGTGTACAATCAGCGGGAAGTACATCGTCGGCGGGTGAATGCCGCGGTCAATCAGGGACTTGGCAACATCCAGCGCCGTTACGCCGGTGGCTTTTTTCAGTTCCTCCAGGCTCATAACAAATTCGTGCATGCAGGTATGGTCATAAGCCATATCGTAAGTATCTTTTAATTTGTGCATCATGTAGTTGGCATTCAGCACTGCCGTTTCACTGGCTTCACGCACGCCTTCCGCGCCGAGGGTCAGCACATAGGCCAGCGCCCTCATGCAAACAAGGAAGTTGCCGTAAAACGCGCGCATCTGCAAATGCCCCTCGCCTGCACCGTCGCCCAGTGCGGATTTAGGCAGGAACTTCTCAAGCAGGGCTTTGCAGCCGACAGGGCCTGCGCCCGGGCCGCCGCCGCCGTGCGGAGTGGAGAAGGTTTTATGCAGATTAAGATGCACAACATCAAAGCCCATATCGCCGGGGCGCGCAATGCCCATAACGGCGTTTAAGTTAGCGCCGTCGTAATAGCACAGGCCGCCTGCTTCATGGATGATATTGGTAATTTCCAGAATATTGCTGTCAAACAGGCCGACGGTATTCGGGTTCGTCAGCATTAAACCTGCAGTAGTATCGTCAACAGCGGCGCGCAGTGCGTCAAGGTCTACGCAGCCATCCGCATTGGAGGGCACGTTGACCGTGGTAAAGCCCGCCATGGCAGCGCTTGCCGGGTTAGTGCCGTGCGCGCTGTCCGGTACGATAATTTTGGTGCGTTTGGTATCGCCGCCAGCTTCGTGATATTTCTTTATCAGCAAAAGCCCGGTAAATTCGCCGTGTGCGCCTGCTGCCGGCTGAAAGTCCATTTTATCCATGCCGGTAATTTCGCACAGGTATTTGTCTAAAAGTTCCAGCGCTTCCGTGCAGCCCTGTACGGTTTCTTTGGGCTGCAGCGGGTGAACGGCGGCAAAACCTGCCTGGTTTGCCATCTCGTCGTTAATGCGCGGGTTGTATTTCATGGTGCAGCTGCCCAGCGGGTAAAACCCGTTGTTTACGCCGTGCGCACGGTTTGCAAGCGCAGTATAATGGCGGCTGATTTCCGTTTCGGAAAGTTCCGGCAGCGGCAAAGCGCTCTTGCGCGCCAAAGCCTCCGGCAGTGAAGTTACAGGCACATCGCAGGCCGGAAAAATATCGCAGCCATGCCCGGGAGTGCTTTTTTCAAACAACAATTCCATTATGCGCACACCTCCTTCACAATGGCAACCGCCTTATCAAGTGCTTCTTTGGTGGCTTTTTCGGTTACGCACCACAGCACGCCCTCTTTAACCGGCAGCCCGCCGAGAATGCCCTCTTTGGCAAGTGCGGCCAAAACTTCGTCCTGTTTAGGCAGGGTGGTAACAAATTCGTGGAAAAATTCGCCGCCGTAAACGAGGTTTACGCCTTCGATTTTGGTAAGCTCCTGCGCCAGATAGTGCGCTTTGGAAAGGCACAGCGTTGCCGCCTGCTTTAAGCCCTGCGGCCCTACCGCTGCCAGATAAACGGAAGCGGTTAAAGCGCACAGCGCCTCGTTGGAGCAGATGTTGCTGCTGGCTTTTTCGCGGCGAATGTGCTGCTCGCGCGCCTGCAAAGTTAAAACATAAGCACGGTTGCCGTCAGCGTCAACCGTTTCGCCAACAATGCGGCCCGGCAGCTTGCGCATCATAGCGCCGGTTGCTGCCATAAAGCCAAGGTACGGCCCGCCGAAGCCCAGCGGCAGGCCCAAAGGCTGCCCTTCGCCAACGGCAATGTCTGCGCCGCATTCGGCCGGGGTTTTCATAATGGCAAGAGCAATGGGGTTTACGCCCATAATGTATTTGGCACCGCCTGCGTGGGTAAGTTCAGCAATCTTTTCTGCTTCTTCAAACTGCCCGTAAAAATTGGGCTGCTGCACATAAACGCAGCAAACATCAGGCGTAAGCATTTCTTTTAACGCGTCAAGGTCGGTTCTGCCGTCTTTGGCTGGCACAAGGCGCAGCTCAGTACCGGCACCGAAGCAGTAAGTCTGCATGGTGGCAATAACGTCCGGGTTAGCGGCAGCACTTACAAGCGCCACGCTGCGTTTGCGGTCGCGGCACATGGCAGCGGCCTCGGCAGCGGCAGAGGCGCCGTCATACACGGAAGCATTGGCAGTGTCCATGCCGGTCAAATCGCAAATCATCGTCTGATATTCAAAGATGGACTGCAAAATACCCTGGCTCATTTCTGCCTGGTACGGCGTGTAGCTGGTTACAAACTCCTCTTTGGAGGTAATGTATTTAACAATGGAAGGAATGTAATGGTCATAAGCCCCTGCGCCGCGCAAAATTGTGCCGAACACGGTATTTTTGCCGGCCAGCTCCTGCATTTTGGCACGCACTTCCAGTTCACTCATGCCTTGGGGCAGGTTCAGCGGCTTATCAAGGTAAACTTCGGCAGGCACATCTTTAAACAGGCTGCGGATACTGTCGTAGCCTGCTGCGGCAAGCATTTCCTGCCGTTCTTCTTTAGTAGAGGGGATATAGCTTCCCATAGGCGCCCTCCTTTATGCCTGTTCTTCTTTTACAAATGCTTCGTATTCTTCGGCAGTCAGCAAATCTTCCTGGTCGGTAATTTCGTCAAAACGTACCAGCCAGGCATCATAAGGAGCTTCGTTAATGGTCTGCGGAGCGTCGGCCAGTTCTTCGTTCACTTCGGCAACGGTGCCGGTAACGGGGCTGTAAACGTCAGATACAGCTTTTACGGATTCCACATCGGCGAAAGTATCGCCTGCGGCAAAGGTGTCGCCCGGCATGGGCAGGTTAACAAAAACCAGGTCGCCCAGTTCGTTCTGGGCATAATCGGTAAGGCCTACCGTTGCGCTGCCGTCCTCGGCAAATTTCACCCACTCGTGGGATTTGGTGTAGCAAACGTCGTTAGGAATGTTCATAATAAATAGCCTCCTTAAATTGATTTTATTTTAAGCGCGTTTATAAAACGGCAGGGGTACTACTTCGGCGTCAATTCTGCGCCCGCGCACATCCACCTGCACTTTGGTGCCGGGTTCGGCATAAGAAGCAGGCACCATTGCCATGGCAACAGGCGCGTTAAGGTACGGGCAGTGCGTGCCGCTTGTTACAACGCCGATTTTTTCTTCTCCGCTGTAAACATCACAGTGCTCGCGCGCAATGCCGCGGCCGGTAATTTTTAAGCCCACGCGGATTACCTTCGGGTCACCCTTGGCTAAAATGGCGTCCATACCGATAAAGCGGTCTTTGCCGAGTTTTACGAAAAAGTCCAGCCCTGCTTCCAGCGGGGTAATATCGTCGGTCAGTTCATGCCCGTAAAGAGGCATGGCAGCTTCCAGGCGCAGAGTGTCGCGCGCGCCAAGGCCGCAGGGAATAAGGCCAAACTCTTTGCCTGCTTCCAGTAAAATATCCCACAGCTTCGGGCCGTCTGCGGCAGCGCAGTAAAACTCGTAGCCAAATTCGCCGGTATAGCCGGTACGCGAAACAATGCACTTAATGCCCTGTACGTCCACATCTTTTACAAAGCTGTAATATTTTTTGGGGATGCCTGCTTCCGGCACAATTTTAGCCGCAATTTCTTTGGATTTCGGCCCCTGAAGTGCCAGCTGGGCAACGGAATCGGAAATATCTTCAAAAGAAGCGCTGTCAAAAAGATGCGCCTTGACCCACTCCGCATCCTTATGGCGGTTAGCGGCGTTAACAACCAAAAGATATTCTTCGCCGTTTACTTTATAAATCAGAACGTCGTCAACAATGCCGCCGCGCTCGTTGCACATCGGGCTGTAACGTACCTGCCCGTCATACATGTTTTCAAAATCGTTGCATAACAAATTCTGCACGTTGTTAAGCGCATCAGCGCCTTTAATTAAAAATTCGCCCATGTGCGATACGTCAAAAAGCCCGCAGGCAGTGCGTACTGCCATGTGTTCCTTAATAACGCCCGTATACTGCACCGGCAGAAGATACCCTGCAAAAGGCACAATTTTACCACCGGCCGCAACATGGCAATCATAAAGAGGTGTTTTCAGTTCCATCAAAACAATGCTCCTTTATAACTAATAATCCGGTAGTTATCCGGTATATAGTTCCATTATATACTATTAGTATACGCTATTCAACCGAAGTTTCGGCTTTTAATGCAATAAATATTCCAGGCATAAAAAAAGCAGAAGCCGTAAAAGGCTCCTGCTTAAAAAGCTGCGTATTTTATTATTCTTTCGGTACAATATCGCCGACGCCGTTTAAAATATGGCGCGGGCGGTAAGCAAACACCTGCATGTTTTCGCGCGTGGTTACGCCGCTGAGCACCAGCACCGTTTCCAGGCCGCTTTCCATGCCGGCAACAATATCGGTGTCCATGCGGTCGCCAATCATTGCCGCCTCGTCGCTGTGCACGCCCAAAAGGCGCAGCCCAGTGCGCATCATCAGCGGGTTCGGCTTGCCAACAAAGTAAGCGCTTTTGCCCGTTGCCAGTTCAATCGGTGCAACAAAGGCGCGGCAGGCCGGAATAATGCCGTTTTCCGTAGGGCCGGTCAAATCGGAATTGGTGGCAACAAGTTTTGCCCCGTTTTGAATCAGCTTAACGGCTTTAATAATCATTTCGTAGTTGTAAGATTTCGGCTCGCCGATAACAACGTAATCCGGCGTGGAATCATTCATGGTAATGCCAACTTCATACAAAGCGTTCATCAAACCGGCTTCGCCCATAACGTAAGCACTGCATCCGGGCGACTGGCTGTTTAAAAAACGCGCCGTAGCCTGTGCGCTGGTGTAAAAATGGGTTTCGTCAATATCAAGCCCCATGCGCTGTAATTTCTGCTGCAAATCGCGCGGCGAGCGGTCGCTGGAATTGGTTAAAAACAAAAACTTTTTATCTTCCTTGTACAGCCATTCCACAAACTCCTTAACGCCGGGCAGCAGCCTGTTGCCGTGGTAAATAACACCGTCCATATCGCATATAAAGCCTTTTTTGTTTCTGATTTCATCTAAATTTTCTATTGTAAACACTCCTTTCAGTGCCAAACTCTATTTTTATTATGCAGTAAAATCATCATAAATTCAACTGCGCGGGCAGATAAATTGCAAAGTTAACAAAAAATTTACGCCGCTTTAAAACGAATGTAAAAAATACTGTTCTTTTTGGCAAAACGGATTTATGGTATAATAAACAGGGTTTTATTTTGTTTTAAGGTGTTTACAGGAGGTTTTTATGCGCATTGTTTTTATAGACGGCATGGGCGGCGGGCTTGTTGCGCAGGTTATCAACCAGGCAGCGGGGCGCCTTCCGGCGGATACGGAACTTATCGGGCTTGGCACCAACGCGCTGGCCACGGCGGCAATGCTTAAAGCTGGGCTTAAACGTGTGGCCACAGGCGAAAACGCGGTGTGCGTAACAGCACAGACGGCTGATATTATCGTTGGCCCCATCGGCATTGTACTGCCAAACGCCATGCTTGGCGAAGTAACTCCGCGTATGGCGAAGGCAGTTGCTTCAAGCCGCGCGCGCAAACTGCTTTTGCCGGTATCACAAAGCCATTTTGAATTTATCGGCGTGGAAAATAAATCCATCGGCGTACTTGTAAAAGAAGCCGCCGAAAAAATTGTGGAAATAGCGTTAAACAAAAATTAAAACTTAATATGCCGCACCAAACGGTTATATGTTAAAACGGGGTTAAGCACAACGCTTAACCTCGTTTTTTATTGCTGTTTTAAAATTATACAGGCTTATTTAACGCCGGTTTTTAAAAGTTCCGCCAGGGTAATGGCAAATGCCGCAGTGCGTGGTACGGCGGTTTTTAAGTCTACCGATTCGTGGTCAGTATGCTCGTCGTAGTTTTCTACGCCCAAAGCGTCCAAAGTCGGAATGAATTTAGCAGTGCGGTTGCCGTCCGTTAAGCCGCCTGCCACCCATTCATTTACTTTGCCGCCAAATTCTTCGGCAACAACGCTGCTGTACACATCAATCATTTTCTGCACGGCAGGAGTTTTTTCCATCGGGCCGGTTACAATGCCGCCGGTAACTTCTACTTTAGTGCCGTCGATAACGATTTTATCTGCCAGTGCTTTAATGGCGTCGTCCAAACGTTTTTGCTCAGCCACTTCAAAGCAGCGCACGTTTACTTCGCAGTAAGCGTCGCCGGGGATAACGCTGATTTTATCGTTGGTGCTGCCGATAACGCCCACGTTAACGGTGTTGGGCGGAATGAACTGGCCGCTGTCCACAATGCCGCGTGCTTCCAGTGCTTTGGCGGTAAAATCTTCCGGTTTGCCGGGCATGGGGCTTGCCAGCTTGTGCAGCTCGGTAATAGTGTAAGCCAGCTGGTGAATGGCGTTGGCGCAGCACTGCGAAGCGTTGCCGTGGTGCCCGAAAACCACACCAGCGCATATTCATGCCGGTAACGGTAATTTTGTATTTAGCATTGCCTTTGCGCTGGGTTACAATACCCCAGTTTGGGCGCGCAACGTCCATAATAACGGCAAAATCTGCCTGCTGCGAAAGTTCTGCCACAATGCCTTCGGCAGTCGGGCTGCCGCCTTCTTCTTCAGCGTTGGTGTAGTAAATAATTTCTTTATAATCGTCAAAGCCTGCTTCTTTTAAAGCCGCAAGTCCGTAAATAACTTCCATAACCGTTGCTTTGTCGTCGCCTACGCCCGGGCCCCAGGCAAAGCCGTTTTCATCCACGCGGAAGGGGCGTTTGGCAGCTTCGCCGCGTTTAAACACGGTATCAACATGCGCAACCAAAAGCACCGTCTGCGTGCCCTTGCCCTTAAGGCGAGAAATTAAATGGCAGCCGCGGTCGTTGTAGCGGAACTCGGTTTCCGCACCAAGAGCCTGCATTTTGGCGGCTACAAATTTATTGGCGGCTTCCGTTCCTTCCAAATCGCCGTTGCCGCTGTCGATATTGGTCAGCGCTTCCAAATCCTTCACATAGTTATCGTACTCTTTTGCCAGATAGTTTTTAATAAATTTACGCATGGCTATCCTCCTTTAATTTGCTATACTAATTAAATTCGCCGCCGCAAGCGTTAATCCTGCCGGGCAGAATTTTTTACCGGCGCTTAAACCGAAGCAGCCAAAACACGTAGTTTCCGTATTTGAAAAACTAACAGCTTAATAAACGCAAGCACGCAAAAGCGGCAGTAAGGCTCAAACCTTGCTGCCGTTTTGTATTTGCCGATAAAATCAATATTTAATTCTGAAATAATCAAGATAGGCTTTATACCTGTCCTGCGCGGTAAGGCAGGTATCAGTAAGATAACCTTTTTCCCTGCCCCATTCCTTCAAGCCGCGATAATAAAACATTTTTAAATTGTCTTCAATGATAAACGGAACAATGCCGTATTTTAAGCATTCCTTAAACATAATCAGCCTGCCGACGCGGCCATTGCCGTCCTGAAACGGATGTATCCTTTCAAACCGCACGTGAAAATCCAAAATATCTTCCAGCGTTTTTGCCTTTTTGGCACTATACGCCGCCAGCAGCGCCCGCATTTCAGCAGCAATATCTTCCGGCAGCGCCGTTGCCATGCCACCTACCTCGTTAGGCATTTTTTTGTATGCGCCAACGGCAAACCACTCCTGCCGCGCATCGCTGGTGCCTGTTTTCAGCATTAAATGCAGCTTTTTTATCATTTTTTCTGTAAGCGCGCTTTTGGCGTGTTCAATAATAAAATCAATGCAGCGGAAGTGATTGGCTGTTTCAATAACATCATCTACATTAACCGCTTCGCCCGTTACACCTATAGTATTGGTTTCAAAAATATAGCGGGTCTGGTCATGCGTTAAACGGCTTCCTTCAATATGATTGGAATTATACGTCATTTCAATCTGCGTTTTATGGTAAATACCGCCGCTGTATTTGGCAGCCTTTTCATACTGCAAAATCTCCAGCAAAGTTTGCGCCTTTGCAGTTTTAGTGTTGATGCGCTGAGGTTTTTCCGCATCTGCGGGAATCTTCCACGTTTTACCTTTCAAAACCGCGCCTTCTACTCGCCCTTTAGCACAGTAATTGCGAACGCTGCGCTCGGAAATTTTCCATTTTTTTGCCGCTTCTGCTGCCGAAAGATACTGCATTTGCCCGCCTCCCAACTCAATTAACTATATTTAAAGTATAACATATTACCGGCAAAATTTACAATTTTATTCTTTTGTATTTTAAATATTTTTTGCCGGTAAAATCCGTCTTTATTTTAACCCTGCTCGACCAGCACCTTTTAAAAGGCCTACACGCAAGGTAGTTAACAAAACCACTGACGCATAGCATACAGCCTTATACTGACGAATGCGGACGCACAAAAATTAAAGAACTGGAATACGCCATGGACTTACAATAAAACAGCACCCGCACGCAAAAACGGCAGGCTTTTACGCCTGCCGTTTTAATGTTTGTTATAACTTTTTAGTTTTCAGTCCGCAAATACGGTGTTGCGGGTTTCCCAGCGTTTAAACTGGCAATAGCCCCACGGAATGTAAATGCCGAAGGTAATAGTTGTCAGCACCATAATCAGCAGCCACTGAAAGAAGAAGCCGAAGCCTGTTCCTTCAAAACGCAGCTGCCTGCCGTTAACGTAGGTGTTGCTGCAAATCCAGCGCTGCTGCGCGCTGTATGCCCACGGAAAGAACAAACCGCAGGTAATAACGGTCAGCACGGTTGTCCATATGCAAAGCCACAGATAACCGAAGCCGCTGCCGTCAAATTCAAAATCGCGTTTCATGTGCGCTCCTTACTGCATTTTTTCTTTCAGCAGTTTGTTAACCATGCCCGGGTTAGCTTTGCCGCGGGATTTTTTCATTACCTGGCCAACGAGGAAGCCGATGGCTTTATCTTTGCCTGCTTTGTAGTCGGCAACGGACTGCGGATTTTCTGCCAGCACTTCGTCAACGATAGCGGCAATGGCGCCTTCGTCGCTAACCTGTTCAAGGCCAAGCTCCTTAACAAGCTGTTTCGGGGTTTTATCGCTGTTTTTCAGCATTTCGGCAAATACTTTTTTAGCAAGCTTGCTGCTCAGTACGCCGTCTTTGGTTAAAGTTACCAGTTCGCCAAGGTTTTCCGGTTTAACCGGGAACTGTTCAATGGTAATGTTTTCAGCGTTAAGATATGCGGAAACATCGCCCAGCAGCCAGTTGGATACGCCTTTGTCATCCTTGCTGTTTGCGCAGGCAGCGTCAAAATAATCTGCCATGGCTTTGGTAGCAACGATTAAGGAAGCGTCATATTTCGGCAGGCCGTGTTTTTCAACAAGGCGCTGCAAACGCTGTGCCGGCAGTTCCGGCAGTTCGCCGCGTACGCGTTCAATCCAGGCGTCGTCAATTTCAACCGGTACAAGGTCAGGTTCAGGGAAGTAACGGTAATCGTGTGCTTCTTCCTTGCTGCGCATGGAAAGGGTTACGCCGTTGGCTTCGTCCCAGGTGCGTGTTTCCTGTACTACATGGCCGCCGTCCTCAAGAATTGCTTTCTGGCGTTCAACTTCGTATTCAATGGCGCGTACCAGTGCGCGGAAGGAGTTAAGGTTTTTAATTTCGGCGCGAGTACCGAATTCTTTGGCGCCTTCCGGCATGATGGAAATGTTGGCGTCGCAGCGCAGGCTGCCTTCCTGCATTTTGCAGTCGCAAACGTCAATGTATTCCAAAACTGCTTTCAGCTGTTCCATATAAGCGCGTGCTTCTTCGGCGCTGCGCATATCCGGTTCGGAAACGATTTCCAGAAGCGGTACGCCGGCACGGTTGTAGTCTACGGAAGAAAAATCGGAAGTGCTGATGGTAGCGCCGCTGTGGTTCAGCTTGCCTGCGTCTTCTTCCATGTGAATGCGGGTAATGCCAAGGCGTTTGGGCACGCCGTCAACTTCAATGTCAATATGGCCGCCGAGGCAAACCGGCTGGTCAAACTGAGAAATCTGGTAGTTTTTGGCAAGGTCGGGGTAAAAGTAGTTTTTACGGTCAAATTTATTGAATTTCTGAATTTCGCAGCCCAGTGCAAGGCCCGTACGGATGGCAAATTCAACAACCTGTTTGTTCAGCACCGGCAGTGCGCCAGGCATGCCGAGGCACACGGGGCAAACGTGGGTGTTAGGCGTGCTGCCGAACTCGGTGGAGCAGGAGCAGAAGGCTTTGGTTTTGGTTTTTAATTCGGCATGTACTTCAAGGCCGATAACTGTAATATAGTTTTTCATTATTTGTTACCTCCCAGCGGTGCCATTGCTTTATGGAAGTCAGTAGCCTGTTCAAAGGTGTAGGCTGCGCGCAGCACGGTTTCTTCGTCCAGAACTTTGCCGATAAGCTGCATGCCGACAGGCATACCGTCTGCAAAGCCGCACGGAATGGAAATACCCGGCAGGCCTGCCATGTTTACGGGAATGGTGGTTACGTCCAGCATGTAAATGGAAAGCGGGTCCATTTTGCCGTCAACCGGATAAGCAACAACCGGAGAAGTCGGAGTCAGCAGCACGTCGCATTTTTCAAACGCTTCGTTAAAGTCGCGGCGGATAAGGGTACGTACCTGCATTGCTTTTTTGTAGTAAGCGTCGTAGTAACCACTGCTTAAAACGTAGGTGCCAAGCATAATGCGGCGGCGTACTTCAGGGCCAAAGCCTTCGGTGCGGCTCAGCCTTGTCATTTCCGGCGCGCTGGTGGCGTTGGCAGCGCGGAAGCCGTAGCGCACGCCGTCATAACGTGCAAGGTTGGCGCTTGCTTCTGCCGGAGCAATAATATAGTAAGTAATTACTGCATATTCGGTATGCGGCAGCGAAACATCAACAATTTCAGCGCCGAGTTCTTCGTATTTTTTAACGGCTTTTTCAATTTCGGCTTTAACTTTGGCGTCAACGCCTTCGCCGTAGTATTCTTTCGGCAGGCCGATGCGCAGGCCTTTAACGTCGGCGCGCAGCGCTTTGGTAAAGTCGGGCACATCAACCGGCAGGGAAGTGGAATCGTGCTCGTCCTTGCCGCAGATGCAGTTTAAAACAGTGGCAGCGTCGGTAACGTCGCGGGTAATAGGCCCAATCTGGTCAAGAGAGGACGCAAACGCAACGCAGCCGTAACGGCTTACGCGGCCGTAAGTCGGTTTAATGCCAACGCAGCCGTTAAAAGAAGCCGGCTGGCGGATGGAACCGCCGGTATCGGAGCCCAGGCTCCAGATAGCTTCGCCTGCGGCAATGGCAGCTGCGCTGCCGCCGGAAGAACCGCCCGGTACGCGTTCAAGGTTCCACGGATTGTAGGTTTTATGGAAGTAAGAGCTTTCGGTGGTAGAGCCCATTGCAAATTCGTCCATATTGGTTTTGCCGGTAAAAATGGCGTCATCCGCACGCAGTTTGCTGATAACGTGCGCGTCATAAATAGGCACAACATTGGCCAGCATTTTGCTGGAGCAGGTGGTTAAAAGGCCTTTGGTGCAGATATTGTCTTTAATTGCACCTGGGATACCTGCCAGCGGAGCGATTTCTTCGCCTGCGGCAATTTTGGCATCAACCTTGGCAGCCTGAGCCAGTGCGTTTTCTTTATCTAAAGTTACATAAGCCTGTACTTTATCTTCAACTTCGTCAATGCGGCTGTATACGTTTTCGGTAAGCTCCACGGAGCTGATTTCTTTTTTTACCAGCTTGTCATGCAGTTCGTGGGCTGTTAATTTATATAAATCCACAGTTGTTCCTCCTTCTGTTATTCGATTACGCGCGGTACTTTAAAGCCGTCATTGTATACGGCAGGCGCGTTTTTCAGCGCGTCCTCGTGGGATACGCCCGGTTTTACAACATCCTCGCGGAATGCGTTGCTTATCGGCAGTACATACGGGGTCGGCTCAATGCCTTCCGTATCAATCTTTTCCAGAATATCGGCATAATTGAGGATTTGGTTAAACTGTTCGGTAAATTTTTCCATTTCGCTTTCCGGAATCGTTAAACGGGAAAGCCCGGCGATGTGTTCAACATCTTTTACTGTTACCTTCATTAGTACGCCTCCTAAAAAATTTATGATGAATTTTATCAATAACCTGTTTTATTATACCACACAGTACCAGTCTTGTGCAGTATTTTGGTAAGCCTTAGCTAAATAAAATTGCGTAAAATAAATGCCTAATGCCGCCAGACAGCAAAAATGCCCCCGCAAAACCTTTACGGAGGCAGATTGCTTATTCAAATGACGTTAAAAAGTTGCGCATGCAGTCCTCAACGCCGCGTTTAACAGCTTTGGCTCGGCTCGGTTCGCCGATTTTCCAGAAGTTAATGGAACTGGATGAGCCAATGCTTTCCACGTTCTGGTTAAACAAAAAGCGTTCTTCGTTAACATCAACGCATTTTAATTTCATCGTTACCACGGCGCTGTAAGTTTGCGAGCCTACAATAACCATAAAGCCCGTTTCCTTTTCGCGCACCGGCAGCAGGCTGATAAACAGCACTCTGTCCGCACCGCAGGCTTTGCCAACGGCAACAAGTTCTTCAAGTGTCGGCACTTCGGCGTTTTCAAACGGATGCGCCAAAAACGCCTTTTGCACGGCATTGTTGCCTATAATTTTGGTAACGCTTTTCTTTTTGCCGGGGTATTTGGTTTCCAGCGCTTCTTTAACGGCGTTCACCGCCATTTCGCGGCTGCGCCCTTCAAGGCCGGATACATCAACATACGGCAGCACCGCCACGGTATAGGGCTGCGTGCATTCAGTAATTTCGGCATCTGTATTGGTAAAATGCGTTTCGCCGGTATCGGCAACGCCCATGTCGATAGCGTCAATGCTGCTTACTTCTTTTTCTGCCGCCAGCGCCGTGCCTGCAAAGCACAAAAGCACTGCCGCAACAGCTAAAAATTTATAAAATATCTTCATAATATCACCGCTTTAAAACAAACTCTGTTCTTCGCCCTGCTCCGGTTTTGCCGCTTCATTTTCGGGTCGCACGTCATTTCCGGCTTCGCCGCCATGCTCGCCCAAAAGGCGCAGGAACTCTGCTTCATCGATAACGGTTACGCCCAACTGCTGCGCTTTCGTCAGCTTGCTGCCTGCTTCCGTACCGGCAACAACGTAATCCGTTTTTTTGCTTACGCTGCCCGTAACCTTTGCGCCAACCTGCTGCGCCATAGTCTGCGCCGTTGCGCGGTCCAGCGTTGGCATGGTGCCGGTAAACACCATGGTTTTGCCGTAAAACGGGTGCGCCGTGTCAAGTTCCGCCGCTTCCATTTCCATGTTAAGGCCAAGCTCTTTCAGCCGTTCAATCAAATCAATATTCACCGGCGAAGCAAAATACGTTACAACGCTTTCGGCAATCTTCGGGCCAATATCTTCAATAGCGGCAATTTCGTCCGTTTCCGCCGCCATCAGTTTTTCCATGCTGCCAAAGTGCAGCGCAAGCAGCCTTGCCACCTTTGCGCCCACATGGCGGATGCCGAGCGCGAACAAGAGCCTGTCAAGGTTCTGCTTTTTGCTTTCGGCAATGGCGTTTAAAAGATTGTCTGCCGATTTGTCGCCCATGCGCTCCAGCGACGTCAGCTGCGGCTTAACCAAAAGGTACAGGTCGGCAGGGTCGCTGATAAGCCCGTTATCCAGCAGCTGGTTGATAACCGCCGGGCCGCAGCCGTCGATATCCATTGCCCCTTTGGAAGCAAAGTGAATCAGCCCTTCGCGCCCCAGCGCCGGGCAGTGCGGATTAGTGCAGCGTATTGCCGCCTCACCGTTCAGCCGTTCCGTTTTCCACCCGCATTCCGGGCATTCGGCGGGCATAAAAAATTCCTGTTCCGCGCCGGTACGTTTTTCCTTCACCACATGCAGCACTTCCGGTATAATTTCGCCGGCTTTATTAATAACAACCGTGTCGCCAATGCGGATATCCTTGCTGCGGATAAAGTCCTCATTATGCAGCGTTGCGCGGCTGATAGTGCTGCCGGAAAGTTTTACAGGTGTCAGCACAGCCGTCGGCGTCAGCACGCCCGTGCGCCCAACCTGAATGATAATGTCCTCCAGTTTTGTTTCTGCCTGTTCCGGCGGAAATTTAAAGGCAATAGCCCAGCGCGGGTCTTTGCCGGTTGCGCCTAAAATGTTTTGCTGATACACGGCGTTAACCTTAATTACCGCGCCGTCCGTATCATAGGCAAGGCTTTGGCGCTTGGCGGCAAAATCCTTTATTTTGGCAATCGCTTCATTGATATTTTTTACAACGGCATAGCCTTCGCTTACCTTAAAGCCGTAATCGTGCAGCATGGCAAGGCTGGCAGAATGTTTATCCTTATGCCCTGCGCCCACGCCGTAGGCAAAAAAGCTCAGCTGGCGGCTTGCCGTTACTTTCGGGTCAAGCTGGCGCAGGCTGCCCGCCGCCGCGTTGCGCGGATTGGCAAATTCGTTTTCGCCCGCTTCGCTACGCTGCTCGTTCAGCTTCATAAAAGCGTGGCGGGGCATGTAAACTTCGCCGCGCACATCCAAAAGCTCCGGCACTTCTTCGCCTTCCTTAACGTTCAGCGTCAGCGGAATGGAACGGATAGTGCGCACATTGGCGGTTACGTTTTCACCAACTTCGCCGTCGCCGCGGGTTGCAGCACGAACCAGGCGCCCATTTTCGTAAATAAGGCTGCAGGCAAGGCCGTCAATTTTCGGTTCAAAAACATATTCCACCTCGCTGCCTTCGGGCAGGCCGCTTTTTACGCGCGCGTCAAACGCAGCAAGTTCTTCGTCGCTGAAGGCGTTGCCCAGAGAAAGCAGCGGCGTCATATGGCGCACTTCGGTAAACTCCGGGCTTACCTTGCCGCCAACCCTGCGCGTAGGGGAATCGGGCGGCACATCGTCAGGATATGCGCGCTCAAGCTCCTGCAAACGGCGCATTAAAGCGTCATATTCGGCGTCGGTAATCTCCGGCGCATCCAGTACATAATATAAAAATTCGTGATGGCGTATTTCCCTGCGCAGTTTCTGCGCTTCGTCCAGTGCTTGCGCACGTTCTAAATCCATAATGCCCTCCGCTTAAAACTTACAATTTTTTCAGCACCGCATATTTGGTAAGCAGGCTGCGCACACCGGCACCGGCAAAGGCAACCTTTACTTCCTGCCCGTCCGGGCTGTCTTTAACGCTTACAACCATGCCTTCGCCCCATTTGCTGTGGCTTACCCTGTCGCCGGTGTTAAAGCGTGTGCCCGTGCCTCCTGCGGCGGCAGCCGGTTTTTGCGGCATAAAGCTGTGCGGGTTAAAAGTGCTTGCAGGCTTCTGCGGCCTTGCGCTGTATTTTTCGCTTACCTGTTTAAAGTTCTCCAGCACGCTGAAACGTTCCTGCCTTTTAATGGTTTTCACCAAACGC